>ERZ795051.4641-NODE-4641-length-12678-cov-4.440307_pt1 | contig 12678 bp, 9 predicted proteins | sample MGYA00375135_ERZ795051 | MGnify/ENA primary metagenome ERZ795051 (study PRJEB30180, sample SAMN05720222) | activated sludge metagenome | isolation source: Anaerobic digester | place: Japan | collected 2015-05-26 ... | reverse complement strand
GGTGCCTTTCAAGCTCGCATTGCCGCCGACCTGCAATTGGTCGTAGCCGGTGCCGGGCGTTTTGCCGCCCAGTTCGATCTCGAGCACGGCGTTGGATCCCTGTTCGTAGCGGTCGCCGATGGCCAGCGCGCCGGGGGAATGGCCGGGGGCTACGGTGCCGTAGTCCTGGTAGACGTAGCCCGAGATGGCGCCCGTGCCGCAGAGCCGGCTGGCGACCATGCCGACCTGATAGACGTTGCCTTCGGCGCTGCCGCCGTCGAATTGCAGGGTTCCGCCTTGAACGACGCAGCCGTTCGGGAAACTGGCCTGGCCGCGCTGGAGCGCGGTGGTGCCGCCCGGCAGGTTGTTGTAGACCGAGTTGAGGGCGACGGTCGTGCCTTGGAAATTCACCTGGCCGTAATTGTCGAAGCCGGAGGTGAGGTTTTCGATGGTTCCGCCGGCATCCACGAAATTCCAGACGCCGGTGGCTGCGTTGACGATCCGGCCGCCGGGGCCGGTGAACAAGCAAGGACTCGAGGTGCCGTAGGTGACCCAGCCGGCGTTCCGGAAGTTGCCTTGCAGCGTCACCGGGCCCGACGTGGAGGCGAAATGCAGGCGGCCGCGGTTTTCGAGGGCATGGGACGAGCGGACGTTCCAGACGCCGCCCTGGACGCGGAACCCGCCGCCGTCCACCGACAACGCCGTGGTGGTCGTGGAATAATGGCTGGCCATCAGCGTGCCGGTTTCCATCTGCCAAGCGCCCGCTCCGCTGGAGACGAAGGTGCCGTCGTAGTAGACGGTGCCGCCATCGACGGGATGGAAAACCGCGCCGGATTCCAACTGGTAGGTGCCGTTGAAATTGGTCCGGGGGCGGCCGCCGGCGCTCTGGCCTTCCGCCCTCAGCACCGCCGCGGTGCCCACATAGACGTGGCCGCCGCGATTGACGAGGCGGCGGACGGTGCAGGTCATGCAGGCGCCGATGCGGAATTCGCCTTCGTTCTGGAACGCGCCGTCGTCCGTCGTTCCGGCGAGGACGCACGCGGCGCTTTCCACGCGGGCGGTGGCGCCGGGGGCGTTGACGAGCAGGTTTTCCACGAGAGTCGTCGTGGAATGGATGGCGAGATCCCCGAAATTCTCGATGGGGAGCCAAATGGAAGCCGGCGTGCCGGTGATCGCCCACGTGCCCCGGTTCACGATGCGGCCGGTGCCCTGCATCACGAGGCTGGTCGCAGTGCCGCCGAAGAGCAGGCGGCCGCGGTTGACCAGGGTGCCATCGAGGTACCGCGGCAGGTCGGAATCGACGGTCATTTGGCCCTGGTTCACGATGGGGTAGTCTTGGTAGGCGTCGAGGGTGCCGCCCTGCCAGTCGAAACCGCCGCCGACGTCGAACACGGTGTCGGTGGAGGAGTAGTGGCCGCAGTACAGGACGCCGGTTTGCATCAGCCAGCGGCCGGAGCCCACCGATGTGAAAACGCCGTCGCAATAGGCGGTGCCGCCGTAGACCGGCTGGTAGACGGCGCCGGCGGCCATTTGCCAGGTGCCGTTGCGGTTGGTTTCATAGCGGCCCCTGACGCGCAGCAGGCTGGCCGTGCCCACGTAGACGAAACCTCCTTCGTTCTGCAAGCGGTCCACCGTGGCGGTGCTCCAGGAGCGGACGCGGAAGTGGCCCTGGTTGCGGACCCGGCCGTAGGTCGTCGTGCCGAACAAGTGGAATTCGACCGCGTTCACGGAGACGGTGGAACCGCTCAGGTTGTGGAGGTCGTTTTCCAGCTGGAGCGAGGGGGTGTCGGCGAATTCGACGGAGCCGGCGTTGTACCATGGGGCGTCGATGCGGCTGGCGAGACCCGTGAACCGGGTTTGTCCCCAGGTCTTGAAGGGACCGGATCCCTGCACCCGGGCGCCGGAGAAGTCGGCGGTTTGTTCGAAATCGACCTGACCGGGCGGTTGGATGCTCAAACTGCCGGTGACTTCGGCGTGCGCGCAGCCGACTTCGGTCGTGACCCACAGGTCATGGCGCACGTAGGCCCGGTCGCCGGAGCGGGGATAGCCGTAGGCGGCCGGAACGGGCGAGGTCCAGACGGCGACGTCGTCCCAGTAACCGTTCTGGACGCTGTAGTAGTCGTCCGTGGTGAAGCCCCGCGCCGCGCCCGCCAACAAAAGCAACCCGCCGGCCACCTTGCCAATCGTTCTCATCCGCAACCCTCCGCGCGCATCATGGCGAAGCCGACCGCCGGCTTCCACCGGAAAACGCCCGGTTGACGTGAAATTAACGAACGACGGGCAAGAAAAACCCCCGGGCGGCAAGGCCGACCGGGGGCGCAGAGGCGGGGAAATCCGTCGCTTACTTGAGGCCCATTTCGATCATCTTTTCGGCGATCTGGATGGCGTTCTGGGCGGCGCCCTTCCAGATGTTGTCGCCGGAGACGAACAGCGAGAGGCCGTTTTCGACCGTGGCGTCCTTGCGGATGCGGCCGACGAAGGTGTCGTACTTCTCGGAAGCCACGATGGGCATCGGGAAGACGGACTTGGACAGGTCGTCGACGACCTGGATGCTCTCGGCCTTGGACAGGACCTCGCGGGCGCGTTCGGGGGTGATCGGGTTGTGGAACTCCACGTGGAGCGCCATGCTGTGGCCGTTGAACACGGGCACGCGCACGCAGGTGGAGACCGCCTGGATGCTGTCGTCGCCGAGGATCTTGCGGGTCTCGCGGGGCAGCTTGGCTTCTTCGGAGGTGTAGCCGGGCAGGTCCTTGGCCTCGGAGCCGATCTGCGCGATGACGTTGAACGCGATCTGCGCGGGATAGACTTCATGGACGATGGGCTGGCCGGCGGCCCAGGCGCGGACCTGCTGGTCGAGCTCGCGGATGGCGGCGCTGCCCGAACCGGAAACGGCCTGGTAGGTGCAGCAGACGATGCGCTTGATCTTGGCTTCGCGGTGCAGGACGGCCAGCGGCATCAGCGCGATGGCGGTCGAGCAGTTCGGGTTCGCGATGAAGTTCTGGTGCTTCTTGAGGGCTTCCGCGTTGATTTCCGGGATGCACAGGGGGACGCGCGGGTCCATGCGGAAGTCGTCGCCGTTGTCGACGACGCAGCAGCCGACTTCGGCCGCGCCCCAGCCCAAGGTCTTCGAGGCGCCCTTGGCGCCTTCGGTCCCGGCGAAGAACGCGAAATCGTAGCCCTTGAACGACTCGGGGCCGGTGGCGACCTTCACCTCGACCGGCAGGCCGTCGATCATCTCGGTGCGCTCGCGGGTGGCGAACGCCGTCAGCTTGGCCATCGGGAAATTGCGCTTGCGCAGGAGCCGGACGATTTCCGTTCCGACCGCGCCGATGCCGACCATGCACACGTTGTACTTCTTCATTGGTTTTCTCCTGTGGGGGTGGGGAATCTACCCGGAAAGGGCTGTTTGTCAACCGGCGGAAGGCACTTAGACCAAGGAGGCGATCACATCGCCGACTTCGGACGTGCCCAGGCCCATGCGGCCGGCGGCGAGGGATTTGATCTTCCCGCCGTTGAGCGCGGACGTGACGGCCCGGTCGACGGCCTGCGCCGCCTCGGTTTCGCCGAGGGTGTCGAGCATCATGCCGCCCGCGGCGATGGCCGCGATGGGATTGATGACGTTCTTGCCCGTGTACTTGGGGGCGCTGCCGCCCATGCACTCGAACATCGAGACGCCTTCGGGATTGATGTTGCCGCCGGCGGCGACGCCGAGCCCGCCCTGGACGATGGCCGCCAGGTCGGTGATGATGTCGCCGAAGAGGTTTTCCGTCACGATGACGTCGTACCACTCGGGCTGCTTCACGAACCACATCGTGCAGGCGTCCACGTGGTTGTAGTCCTGCTTGATATCCGGGAAGTCGCGGTCGCCCATTTCCTTGTGCGAACGGACCCAGAGGTCGCCGCAGTGGGTGAGGACGTTGCACTTGTGGACGAGGGTGAGCATTTTCTTGCGGTTGCGCCGCCGGGCGTATTCGTAGGCGAACTTCATGCAGCGGTCCACGACGGGCCGGCTGTAGACCATGACCTGCGTGGCCACTTCGAGGTTCGTGCCCTTCTGGACCGCGCCGCCCACGCCGGTGTAGATGCCGCCGGTGTTCTCGCGGATGACGACGAAATCGACGTCCTTGGGTTCCTTGTCCTTCAGCGGGCAGTCTTCCTTGCGGTAGAGCTTCACGGGACGCAGGTTGATGTACTGGTCCAGGGCGAAGCGGGTCTTGAGGAGGATGCCGCATTCCAGGATGCCGGGCTTGACCTGCGGATGTCCGATGGCGCCGAGATAGAGCGCGCTGTGCTTGCGGAATTCCTCGATGGCGGAATCCGGCAGCGTTTCGCCGGTCTTCAGGTAGCGGTCGCCGCCGAAATCGTAGGGGGTGTAATCCAGCTTGAAGCCGAACTTCGCCGCGGCGGCGCCGAGGACCTTGACGGCCTCGCGGGTGACTTCGGGGCCGGTCCCGTCGCCGGGAATCAAACCGATGCTGTAGGACTTTTTCATAAGGCCGGCCATTTATAGGGGTTTGACCGGGGAAATCAAGCCCGGAAATGGAAAATCAACCGTTTTAGGGGCGGGCGCGGCCCGTTCAGCGGGGCGGGGGCGCGTTTTGCGGCACGGCGGGGGTGCCCGGCGGGAAAACGACCGCTTCGAGCTTGCGCCGGCCCCAGCGCCGGGCTTCGGCGTGGGTGTTGAAGAAAAGATCGAGGCGGTGTCGGCCGCGGATGTCGCCGCCGCGGTCCTCGACGATGCCGTAGCCGTAGCCGGGGACGTAGATGACGGTGCCCATCGGGTAGTAGCGGGTGTCGGCGGCCAAGGTGCCGGGGTGGGCGCGCTTGCCGCTGGCGGTGAGGCCGACGACCTTGGGCTTGCCGCGGTCGCGGCCGGCGGAAACGACCGGGCGGCCATTCTTGTCGAGTTTCCAGCTGCAGCAGATGCCGCACGGGCAATAGGCGGTGGTTTCGATCCGCACGACCCGGCCGTAGGTCAGGCCGTCGTCGCGGTCGAGGAAGAAGACCGTGCAGCCCCCCAAGGCCAGCGCGGCGAGCAGCGCAATGGTCAAAATGACGAACTTGCCGTGCATTCTGGAGCCAGCATGGCTCAGAAAGCGGCCGATGACAAATAGATTTCTCCGGGCGGGGGCTTCTGGCAGGATGGCGGCCGTGGATTGCGGAACCGACATTCCGTTGCAGGACTGGGCGTTGCCCGGCGAACCGTTCCGGCTGGCGGCCGTGGACGTCGCCGCGGCCGATTGGTCCGCGCGTTTGCCGGCGGAAGCGCAGGCGCGCGCGGCGCGCTTCACGGATGCGGCGGCGCGGGCGCGGGCCGGGGCCTCGGAATGGTTCAAGGCCTGCTGGCTGCCGCGCGAACTGGGGCTGGATCGGGTGGAGTGGAAGACTGGCGCGCACGGCAAGCCGCGGCTGGCCCGCGCGGCGGCGGAATGGGGTTTCAATCTGTCGCATGCAGGCGGCTACGTGGTGGCGGCGCTGGCAAAAGGCGCGGCGATCGGCGTGGACTTGGAATCGCTGGCGCGCAAGGCCGACGTGGAGGCGCTGGGCGAGCGCGTGTTTTCCGCCAGCGAACGGGCGCTGGCGCAGGCGGGCGGCCGCGCGGCGTTTTTCGCGCTCTGGAGCCAGAAAGAAGCCTTGTTGAAAGCGCTGGGCTGCGGCTGGGCCAACGGAAACGTCGTGCGCGGCACGCGGCTGGAACTCGCGGATTTCCAGACGGAGCCGACGACGCGGGTGCGGGTGTGGTCGCGGCGCGTGCTGGCCGGCGCCTATTCGCTGGCCGTGGCGATTTTCTAGGACGTGGGGGGTTGGGGAGCCGGGTTGTATTCCGGATAGAGCTTGTGGGCGCATTCCGGACACAGGCTGTGGCTGAATTCGGCCTGGGAATGCGAGCGGATGTAGGTCTCGATCTGGTTCCAGTAGCCCTGGTCGTCGCGGATTTTCTTGCAGGACATGCAAATCGGCAGCAGTCCGCCGAGAACCTTGATTTCCGCGAGGGCTTTTTCCCGCTCCGCGACGAGGCGCTCGCGTTCCTGCTCGGCCTGCTTGCGCGCGGTGATGTCGGCGATGCTGGACAGAATGCAGGGCTCGTCGCCCACTGCGATGACCACGGCCGAATACAGGCCGGTGAGCAATTCGCCCGACTTCTTGCGGAAGGTGAATTCCAGGCCATCGACCCGGCCGCGCGCGGCGAGCTGGGCGACGACGGCGTCGCGGTCGCCGGTCTGCGCCCAGAGGTTCAGGTCGATCGTCGTGGTGCCGAGCGCTTCCGCGTCCTCGTAGCCGGCCAGGGCGGTGAAGCCGTCGTTGATTTCGAGGATCTGCCCGTCCGAAAGACGGGTGAGCAGCAGCGCGTACGGCGAAGAATGGAAGGCCTTCGAGAATTTCTCCCGCTGGAGCGTCAGATCCAGCAGCAGGCGGCGGTTGACCATGAGGACGAGGGCGTACGTCAGCAGGACGAACAGCACCTGGATGGCGAGATGGAAGAGGGCTTCGGAGGCCCCCAGTCCGAAATAGTCGTCGGGCCGGCCCAGCTGGCCGAATTGGTTCGCGATCCGGAACGCGAACAACCCGGCGAAGAGCGCGAACACGACACCGACCGCGCGGGTGCAGGGCCGCAGGGTGGCATCGGCCCCGCGCAGCATGAGCGCGGAACAGCGGACGAAAAAGTACAGCATGGCCGCCGCGAAAAGCGCCGCCCGCAAGGCCAGGCTCGGCTGGACGTAGGTCAGGTAGGCGTGCAGCGCGGCGGCGGCCGCCGCCACGACCGCGTGGACGGTTTGCGGCCGGCGCCGGCCGACGAACCGCTCCAGGCCCAACAGGCCCAGCCACGCGCCGCCCAGGAGCAAGACGTTGGCCGCGGTGATGGAAAGCCAAGCCGGCAGCAGGCCGCGCAGCAAAATCAGGAACAGGCCCGCGGTCTGCGCCGCGAAATTCAGCGCCCAGAAGCCGAGGCCGGCATACTGGCGGCGGCCTTGGCGCCACAGGGCCACCATGACGAGGCTGCAGACCACCTCGACGGTGAGCCCGGCGACGACGATGGTTTTCAAGTCGAGTTGCGGCATGGCGGAAACCTAGCGCGGCGCTCCGGAAATTCCAGCGAAAAAACGCCTGGGCCGCCGGAAGCTACCGCGGCCCGGCGCGGCCTTCCCACTTGCGGCAGCGGCCGCCGCTGCGGCCGACGATTTCGCCGTGATCGACGATTTCGATGACCTCGCATTCGTTGGCGCAGTCGGGGCAGGTGAAGGCCCGGGTGTCGATGGCGCGTTCGCAGACGTCGAAGCCGCGAAAGCGGGAGACGGTCGGTGCAGCGCGCTTCGCCAGCAAGGCGGCGCCCAGCGCGCCCATCACCATGTGGTGTTCGGGCACGACGAGTTCGCATTCCAGCAACTCGGCGAATGCCCGGCGCATGCCCGGGTTGGCGCTGACGCCTCCTTGGAACACGACGGGCGGCCGGATTTCCTTGCCGACGCACACGTTGCCCAGGAAATTCCGCGCCATGGCCAGGCACAGGCCCATCACGATGTCTTCCTGCCGGTGGCCGATCTGCTGCTTGTGGATCATGTCCGATTCGGCGAAGACCGTGCAGCGGCCGGCGACGCCGGTCGGGCGCGCGGAGCGCACGGCCTGCCGGCCGAACTCCTCGATGGTGAGATTCAGCCGCTGGGCCTGGGCGTCGAGGAAACTGCCGGTGCCCGCCGCGCACAGGAGATTCATGGCGAAATCCACGACCACGCGGTCGCGGACGATCGTGACCTTGCTGTCCTGGCCGCCGATTTCGATGATGGTTTGGACGTCGGGTTGGACGTGGATGGCGGCGCAGGCGTGCGCGCTGATCTCGTTCTGGACGACGTCGGCGCCCAGCGCGGCGGCGACGAGGTGGCGCGCGCTGCCGGTCGCGCCGACGCCGGCGAGGGCCACCTGCGGACAGGCGGCGCGCAGGGCCGCCAGCGCGGCTTGCGCCGCGCGCAGGGGCCAGCCGTCCACCCGCCGGTAGTCGGTGAAAACCACCTGGGCGTCGGCGTCGATGAGCACGAGGTTCGCGCTGATGGAGCCGACGTCGATGCCCAGATAATGGGAAGTCTTCATGTCCGTTTCCTTGGCTTGTTTGCCTGCCGTTCCCGCAGCATGCTCACGAACGCCTCGAGCCGGGTCACGACGCCGACGTGGCTGGCGTGCTCGTCGAAGGAACACTCCAGGATGGGCAGATCCAGATCCTGGCCGAGCCGGCGCAGGATCGGCCGAACGCTGACCTCGGGCATGCAGCCGGCGGGCGCGACGTGCACGATGCCGTCGTAGCCTTCCTGCGCGCAGCGGATCGCGTGCGCCACGGAATCCAGCGCGTGGCCGCCGACGAGGTTTTCCAAATAGGGCCGCGCCAGCCGCTTCAGCCGCCAGCGGGAATTGCGGCTGAACAAGCCGATCCGGAAGATGTTGCGCATTTCGTCGCCGAGCAGGAAGAAGTTGCGGACTTCGGCGCCGAGGCCGCCGAGGATTTCCTCGAGGTTGTGGTTCAAGTAGCGGTCGCGCAGGAGCGTGGCTTCGCCCAGCAGGCCGATGCGCAGGGGGACGCGCGATTCATCGATCGGCACCGCGGCGAAGCGGGGCTTGAAGGTCCGGACGCAGGCGCGGATTTCCGGGACGGTGCGGGCCCGGTCCAGGTCGGCGAGGCACTCGTTGAGCACGCGCGTGGCGTCGCCCGGCTGCCGCTCGACGGCGCGGACGCGCCAGGCTTCGCGTTCGAGAACGTCCACGGCGAGGGTTTTCTGCTGCGCGCGGGCGCAGCATTGCAGGAAGGGAATCGGATCGGGGTCGAAATGGCGGATCAGCGGCGGCTTGATGCCGTCGTAGCCCAACCCGAAGATGAACAGGTCCAGACCGCGCTCCTTGAGGATCTTCTGCTGGATTTCACGGTAGTAGCGCAGCCGGCAGGTGCCCCGGCTGTTGACCATGACGCCGTAGCGGACGCCTTCCTGCGCGGCCTTGATGAAGTGGCCCGTGCAGGCCTTGAACGACAGGCAGGCGAATTCCGGCGAGGCTTCGACGCCCAGGCGCAGGGTTTCGGGCGTGGTGCTGCGCTGGGTCCAGGGTTCCACCCGCAGGCACTCCACGGAGGCGGCGAGGGCCAGCGAATAGTTGCCCCACGGCTGGATGGCGAGGCCCGGTTTCATGCGCGTCCCGCGATGGATTCCACGAACGCTTCCAGGCGCGTGTCGAGGCCGGCCAGCGCCGTGTGCGAATCCAGCGTCAGCGCCATGAACGGAATGCCGGCGGCTTTCAGCGTTTCCCGGTAGTAGGGGCCCGCCATCGAGTCGCAGCCGCAGTTGAACGAGGTCAGCTGGATCACGCCGGCGCAGCGGGCCGGGTCGAGCGCGCGCAAGGCTTCGAGCATGTGCGCGCTGGTGTCCCACCGGAGCGGCGCCGGCGCGCCGCGGGGCGGGCCGGCCGGCAGCCGTTCGACGACAGCGCCCAGATCTTCCAGTTTGCGGACGATCGGACCGGTCAGATAGGCGTCGCCCAGATTGTAGGGATGTCCGATCAGCAGGAACCGTTTGCCGGCCGGGGGCGCATCTGGCGCCCCGGCGGCGGCGAGCGCCTGCTGGGCCGCGCCGACGCTCTCCGCCGGCGCGAAGCCCAGCGCGCGGCCCAGATCGACGAGCGTTGGCTCCAGCGGGCGGCGGTTTTCGTCCATGTCCGCCGTCACGACCTCGAAGCGGCCGCGGAACTGCGCGCGGACGGCGTCGGGCAGCGCCGCGAGTTTCGGGCACGAGATGAAGCCGCGGCGGAGCGAAAGGATGCGCGGCACGAACACCCGGTCCACGCGCCCGGCCAAATTGTCCAGGTGGGCGTCGAGCAGCTTGACGGGCAGGCAGTGCTCCGTTTCCGAAATCAGTTCCGCCCGTTCGAACATGGCGCGGGTGGTCGGCGCGGAAAGCACGACCGGCACGCCGAGCGCGCCGAAGAATGTCTCCCAGAGACCCGGTTGCAGATGGGGATGCAGCGCCCGCGGGAGACCGATGGGCCGCAGCCGATCCGGCGCGTTTCGGCGAAATAGGGCTGCGATGGGCGTCCGCATGTCGGTTCGGGAGCGACGCTAGCAAAACGGCGCCGCGCGCGCCTATCGCAAAAGCCGGGAATTCACCGGCCGCCGGGCTCAGGCCGCGTCGGGCTCGGAACCGGATTCCGGCTCCGGTTCGGGTGCCGGATCGGGTTCCGGCTCGTCGCCGGCGGGTTCCTCCGGCGGCGCTTCGGTCATGCGCCGGAACTGTTCGAGGAAGGCCTGGGCGATGCCGGCGTGGCGCAGGAATAGGATGCTTTCGTCGTTGCCGTCGGGTTTGGACAGGCCGGCTTCCGTCCAGTTGGCCGCGCCGTGGATGACCACCGGCTCGGACCCGTTGGGATCGATGAGGGCGTACTTGAGATGGACGAGATCGGCCTCGCCGGCGTCCCAGCCGTCGCCGGTGGCGCGGACGCGGGCCGGCAGCAGGACGACGCGGTTGGTGGTTTGGTAGTTGGCCGGATCGGCGAAGAACTCGACGGTGCCGCGCGAAACGGCGCCGCGGGCGTTGCCGCGGTCGCTGACGGGGATCACGCCGCGGACCCGGACGCCGCGGTCGGCGGCGGCGACGAGCGCGCGGCGCAGCGAAAGCCGGTTGAAGCGGTGCATGGCGAAGAAGATTTCCTCTTCGGCGCCGTGGATCAATGCCCGGATTTGCGCTTCGGCGTTCTCGGTTCCGTTCGTCGCGGGCAGCGGCGGCCCGAAGCGCACCCAGCAATCGCCCCAGGAATCCGCCAGCCGGAATGCGGCGCCGTCGTGGCCGCGGCCTTTGGCCGCGCCAAAACGCCCGGCGCGGAATTCCGCCATTTCGGCGGCGTAGGCCGCATGCAGGTCGGGATTGCGGAGCAGGAGGCCGACGTTCCACTGGCGGTTGTTGGCGGCGCCGGTGAAGTTGCCGGAGCCGACGAAGACCCATTTCTCGCCGCCGCCGTAGTCGAAAAGGGCGGCCTTGTGGTGCATCAGGGGCTTGCCGGGCGAGATCGTCAACTCCAGCGGGTTGTAGGGGCGCGCCGCCAGTCCCGCGAGGGACAGTCCCCAAAGGAAGGAATTGGTGGTGGCAATGCCGCGGTCGGCGACGAAGTGGATGGCCGCGCCGCGGCCGAGGGCCTTGTCGAGCGCCTTGAGGAGCGGGGCGGCGCCGCCGGTCCGGGGCGAATCGCCGGAGAACGTGAAGGTGGCCAATTCGGCGCGGTCGCCTTTGCGCAATTGGCCGACCCGCTCGACCAGCAGATCGCTGACGGCGTACTCGCCGGGCCATTTGGCTTTCAGGTTCTGCGACGGCAGGCTGTAGGCCAATGCCCAGTCGGGGCCGTCCACGCGCTGGGCCGCGGCCGGGAAGACCGCTGCGGCCAGAAACGCGGCGCCGGCCAGCCGCAAGCGGAGGATCCGCGGATCGAGCACGTGGAAACGAATGCGCATGGGCGGTTCGATACTCCCGCGCCGAGGTCCACGTCAAGCCGGGAGCGCCGGCGGCGGCAACGCGGCCCTTCAGGGCAGGCGGACCCGGATGCGGAACGCGGCGGCCGTCGGGGCGTCGGGCACGCCGAACGAATCCGTCCCGCCGTTGCCGGGGCGCTCGGGCTCGTCCGGCGAATCGCTCCAGGCGTTCTCCGTCAGCTGGGTGCAGCGCTGGAGCAGATAAAGGCGGTTGGTGCGGGAGTCGAAGCCGACCAGCCGGACGGGGGCATTGCTCGCGAATTGGATGGAAAAATGCGAGTCGGCGTTCGTGGGATCGGTGAGGGCGATCCATTCGGAACGGTTGTCGAATCCGTCGGCGTCGGAGTGTTCCGCCGCGATGGCGGCATCGTTGGGGTCGAGCGCATAGGCGTGGTACCACCGGTCGGGGATGCCGTCGCCGTTGGAGTCGGCCGTTTCGGGATCGTACTCGAACGCGCCCACGTCGGGGGCGGCGGCGCCGTCGAACGTGCCGTCGAGGGGGCGGAGGCGGCCGTCGAGATCGAGCAGAAGGTCGGAATCGGCGGCGGCATCGAGCGCGGGAGAGGAATATTTCAGGCGGTAGTCGCCGGCGGCGGGATCGCGGAACAGCGGATCCGCGGCGAGATTGCCTTCGCCCGCCGTGGCCGGCGCGACGACGCAATGTTCGACGACGTTGCCGGAGCCGCTGCGGAAGAGGTTGGACCGCGCATTGCCCCAGACGACGGCGTTGCGGACCTCGCAGCCCGAGACGTAGAGGCCGCCGCCGTTGGTGGCGACGTTGTCCGCGACGGTGCAGTGCTCGACGGCGGCGACGTTGCCGTAGAGGCCGCCGCCGGCATAGGCGGAGTTGGAAACGAGGAGCGAATCGTGGATTCGGCCGTGCCAGAGATAGACGCCGCCGCCGTTTTCGATGCCGGGGGCGCGGTTGTTTTCGATGCGGCAGTGGCCGATGCGGATGGAATCGACGGAGTTGGTGGTGTAGGCATGGATGCCGCCGCCGCCGTTGGAAGCGACGTTGTCCGCGATGCGGCAACGGACGACTTCGCCGGTGGCGGTGATTTTGATGCCGCCGCCGGCGCCCCCGGCGACGTTGCCGAGGACGTCGCAATGGGTGACGAGGCCGCCGGAACTCAGCAAAATGCCGCCGCCGTCGCCCTCGAGATCGGAAGAGCGTCGTGTAGGGAAAGAGTGTCCAGTGTTGTGTAGAT
>ERZ795051.4634-NODE-4634-length-12688-cov-6.119845_pt1 | contig 12688 bp, 8 predicted proteins | sample MGYA00375135_ERZ795051 | MGnify/ENA primary metagenome ERZ795051 (study PRJEB30180, sample SAMN05720222) | activated sludge metagenome | isolation source: Anaerobic digester | place: Japan | collected 2015-05-26 ... | reverse complement strand
GCCTGCACGTCCCACAAGAGCCGTCTCTTTCCCAGCATGACCATTTCATCCAGAAGACGTCTGCCTGTCCACCTTTCGAGGGTTTTCGACTGCCTGCTCGTCTTTGTGTCCTTTTTCTATGCCGTCGTGACGGCCTACCTGCTCGCGAACCCGCATCTGCGGCTGACGGAAATCCTGTCCGTCCGGATCCGCATCGAGAATTTCATCATCCTCGTGATCCTGTTCGGGGCCTGGCTCGCGATCTCCAACCTCACGGGCCTTTACCGCTCGCGTCGGCTCGGCAATCTCTCGGGGGAAATGGTCGACATCCTCAAGGCGGTGTCCCTGTTCACCCTCCTGCTGCTCATGGCGCAGGCCGTGTTCCGGATCATGATCATCGACAACTACTCCCTGCTCCTGTTCTGGGTCATGAGCGGCTCCCTCCTGATCGGGTCGCGGCTCGCCATGCGGGCGGGCCTCAAGCTCCTGCGCAAGAGCGGTCACAACCTCAGGCGCATGGTCATCATCGGCACGGGGGAGAGGGCGCAGACCTTCGCCGACGAGGTCGGCCGGCACCCGGATTTGGGGTACCGGATCCTGGGTTTTGTCGACAATCAGTGGGAAGGCATCAATCGCTTCAACGGCAACGGACGGCCGATTCTCTGCGACTTCGACGGCTTCAGGCAGCTGCTCAAGACGGAGGTCATCGACGAGGTGGTCATCGGGCTGCCGGTCAAATCGCATTACGACCAGATCCGCCGGATTGTCGGGCTATGCGAGGAGCAGGGCATTCTGATCCGCTTCCTCTCGGATCTCTTCGATTTGAAGATCGCCAAGGCCACGGTCGACCATTTCGGCAGATTCCCCGTGCTGACCCTCAATTCGGCGCCGGACGAGCAGCTTGCCGTCTTGATGAAGCGGGGCATCGACATCGCCGGTTCCGCCGTCCTCCTCGTCCTGTTGGCGCCGGTGTTCGCCCTCGCGGCCGTCCTCATCCGCCTCGATTCCCCGGGTCCCGTGTTTTTCCGCCAGACACGGATCGGGCTCAACAAGAGACGGTTCGAGATGATCAAGTTCCGGTCCATGGTCGTTGACGCGGAGCGGCGCATGAGCGAGCTGGAGGACCTCAACGAAGTCGAAGGCCCGGTGTTCAAGATCCGGAACGACCCTCGGATCACGCGCGTCGGGCGATGGCTGCGCAAGACCAGCATCGACGAGCTGCCGCAGCTGATCAATGTCTTTCTCGGCGACATGAGCCTCGTCGGCCCGAGGCCGCTGCCCGTGCGGGACTACGAAGGGTTCGACACGGACTGGCATCTCAGGCGGTTCAGCGTCAGGCCCGGCATCACGTGCCTCTGGCAGGTCGAGGGGCGCAGCGACATCAGCTTCGAGAGGTGGATGGAGCTCGACATGCAGTACATCGACACGTGGTCGCTGTGGCTCGATGTCAAGATCCTGTTCAAGACGATTCCTGCCGTGCTCAGGGGACAGGGGGCCTCGTAGACCCCGGGCGAGGGTTGCCGGAGAGCGCATGATCGACGTATCCATCATCATCGTCACGTGGAATTCCGAGCGCTACGTTTCCCGGTGCCTCGAGAGCATCTGGAAGAACACGCGGGGCTGCTCGTTCGAAGTCATCGCGGTCGACAGCGGCAGCGCCGACGGGACGGTGGAGGCGATCCGCCGGGACTTCCCCGACGTCCGGGTGATCCCGGCCGGGGCGAACATCGGGTTCCCCAAGGCGACCAACAGGGGGATCCGGGAAAGCCGCGGGAAGTATCTCTTCCTGCTGAACCCGGACACGGAACTCCGGCCGGGTGCCGTGGAGCGGTTGGTTGGATTCCTCAGGGACCATCCGGAAGCGGGGTGCGTGTCACCCAAGATCATCGAGACGGACGGCTCGGTCGCCCTGTTTCACGTTCGGGAATTCCCGAACCTCACGAACGCGTTTTTCCGGCACTTCGGCCTCCGCAAGATGTTCCCCCGCAGCCGCGTGTTCGGCAGGGAGACCTTCGGGGACTGGGATTACGGGGACAGCCGGAGCGTTCCGTGCCTCCACGGCGCGGCCCTGATGATCCCGCGATCGACGATGGAGGCCGTCGGCGAACTCGACGAGCAGCTTCCCCTGTACCTGGAGGATCTCGATCTTTGCGCCCGGATTGGAAAGACCGGAAAGCTGCTCTATTACGAACCCTCCGCGGTCGTGGTGCATCACGGCGGGAAGAGCTCGGAGCTGTCCCCGGCACAGGGACTGCTGCACGCCATGAAGGACGGGCAGGCGCCCTGGCTGTTTTTGAAAAAATATCGGGGGCCTGCGGCGTCCGCTCTGTTCGTCCTCATCGTCCTGGCCGGCAGCGCCCTCCGCGTCTGCACGCTGGGTCTGTCCCATGCCGTGAGCCGGGCGCTGCACGCGGGGAATCCGGCGGAGATCAAGGGCCGATGCCTTCGGGCACGGGCCCTTCTCAACTGGGCGCTGTCCGACAGGAACCGGTTCATGGACGGCGTGAACAGGAGTTTCCGCTGATCTCGAAGGCCGCCGCGCCGTGCGGTCGGGAACCGCCGGCAGCGGTGCATGGTCTCATCAGTGAATTCCCTTGACGGGTGCAACATGAAAGTCAGCGTGCTGATCCACAATTTCAACCGCGCATCGGTCCTCGAGAAGTGCCTGCGTTCCCTGGAGGGCCAGACCTACCGGCCGCTGGAGGTCGTCGTGCTCGATGCGGGCTCCACGGACGGCTCCACGGCCCTGATCGAGGAGGCCGCGCGCGGGATGCGCTCGAGGGGGATAGAGGTGCAGTTCGTCCCCTGCGCGTTCATGGGCGTCCCCGCCTCGAGGAACCTCGCCGCCCGCCGGGCCACGGGAGACCTGCTGTGCGCGATCGACAACGACGCCACCTTTGTCGACCCGGATTGCGTGAAACGGGCCGCCGAATTCTTCCGTCCCGGCGTCAACGGCCGGCTCGCCCTGGTCTCGTTCCGGGTCCTGAGCGGCGACTCCGATGACATCGACCCCTTTTCGTGGGTCTTCCGGCGGCCGCCCGGGGACTGGTCGAACCGGACCTTCGACACCTTCACCTTTGCCGGAACCGGATTCTGCGTCCGGAAAGACGCCTACTGGGAGGTCGAGGGGTTCTGGGAGCAGCTGCAGTATTCCCGGGAGGAGGAGGAAATGGCCCTCGGGCTGATCGACAGGGGCTGGCGGCTGCTCTACTCCCCCGATGTCACGATCCGGCACTACTTCGACCCCCGGGGCAGGATGAGCGTCACGGACCGGCGCTTCACGGAGCTGCGCAACGGCATCCTGATCTTCTACCGCCGGTTCCCCGTTCCCGTGGCGCTGCTCACCATCCTGGGCCGCATCGTCACCATGTCCGCGAAGATGGTTTTGCGCCACGGGCAGTCGCCGGCGAGGCTGTTGCCGGCCGTCGGCGAGGCCGTCCGGCAGTGGCGGGATGGCAACCTCGAGAGGAAACCCGTGTCCTACCGGACCGTGGCGAGATACGGAGCCCTGCACATCCAGAGGAACTGAAGGAGCGATGACCATGACCCTGTACAAGCGCGTAGACATCCTGGGCTGCCCGTTCGACGCCATCTCCTTCGAGGAGACCATGGCGCTCATCCGGGACACCGTCACGTCGGGGCAGCGGAGGCAGTTTGTCCCGGGCAGCATCGATTTCGTCATGAAGGCCAGGCGGGACCCCGTCTTCGCCGAGGAATTGTGGAAGGCGGACATCGTGTTTGCCGACGGCATGCCGATCGTCTGGGCGGCCTCGCTGCTCGGGACGCCGATCCGCGGCCGGGTGCCGGGCACGGACGTCGTCTGGGAATGCGCGCGGGTCTCGCAGCAGACCGGGTGCGGCATCGCGATGATCGGGGGGAATTTCTCGCTCACGAAGGGGGCGGCCGAAAAGATGCGGGAGGCCTTCCCGAAGGCGGCGCTGCATCCCCTGCCGACGCCGTTTCCGCTGGGCGAAAAGGAGAACGAGGAGCTCGTGCGGCAGATCCGGGCGCTGCAGCCGGGCATCGTGCTCGTCGCGCTCGGCGCGCCGCGCCAGGAGCGGTGGGTGAAGCGGAATCTCGAGGCCTGCGGGGCGAACGTCGGCATCGGGATCGGCTCGGCCTTCGACATCATCTCCGGCAGCAAGCCGAGGGCCCCCCGGTGGATGCAGGACAACGGGCTGGAGTGGTTTCACCGGATGATGCTGGAACCCCGGCGGCTCGGGAAGCGCTACCTGATCGACGACAGCCCCTTCCTGTTTTACCTGACGCTTGAAATCGTGCGGAGAACATTCCATCGCAACGGGAGGAAACCATGAAAAGACCTACGGCCCTCGTCACAGGCGGATGCGGATTCGTCGGACGTCACTTCGTGAAACGCCTTCTCGGGTCCGGTTACGCCGTGACCGTCGTCGACGACCTGTCCACAGGACTGGCCCTGGAGCAATGGCCGGCGCACCTCAAGCCCTCGACGGGCGAGGAGGACAGGCTTCTGTACTGCAAGGGGGACTTTCGCGAGTACAGCAAGAGCGTGCCCGCGGATTTCGACCTCATCGTCCACCTGGCCGCCGTCGTGGGCGGACGGATGACGATCGAGGGGGACCCGCTCGCGGTCGCGACGGATCTCGCCATCGACGCCACGTTCTTCAACTGGGCGGTGAAATCCAGGCCCATGCCGCGGAAGGTCCTTTTCTTCAGCTCCTCGGCCGCCTACCCGATCAGCCTGCAGACCGCGGAGTACAGCGTCCCCCTGGCGGAGCACATGATCGATTTCGAGAAGAAGCTGGAGCTGCCCGACATGACCTACGGCTGGGCCAAGCTGACCGGGGAATTCCTGGCCCAGTTCGCCGCCAGGCAGTACGGTCTCGACGTCGTCTGCTACAGGCCGTTTTCGGGCTACGGGGAGGACCAGGATTTCACCTACCCCTTCCCCAGTGTCATCCGGAGGGTGGCGAGAAAGGAGTCCCCGATCGTCGTGTGGGGAAGCGGCAAGCAGCTCAGGGATTTCATCTACATCGAAGACTGCATCGACGGCATTTTCGCGACGATGAACCGGATGCGGCCCGGAGACGCCATGAACCTCGGTTCCGGCGTGGGCGTTTCCTTCGCGCAGCTCGCGGTCATGGCCTCGGGCATCATCGGCCACCGGGCCGAGGTGATCAACGACCCCACGAAGCCCGAGGGGGTATTCGCCCGCGTCGCCGACTGCGGGCGGTTCTTCCAATTCTACAAGCCGAAAACCAGCCTGGAACAGGGCATCGAGATCGTCTACCGCTACCAGCAGCAGGCCGGGCTGATCTGATTGACGTCCCGATGACGAAACAGGGTGACATCGGCGGGGCGCCGTTGTAGAATGCAACCCGAAGGGAGCATGTTCAGGGGAGGGAGAATCCTGCGGGGTCTCTGAACCTGCGGGGCACCGATCCGGCGAGGGTTATGCAGCAGAACGGCACCGGGAAGGTCGGGGAAGGGGCGACGCCGCGGGTTGTCGCGGGCGGGCCCCTTCTTCTTTTTGCGGGGTTCTTTTTTCTTGCCCTCGCCGTCAGGCTCCCGGCTTTTGCCCACAGCGTGATCGACCAGGACGAGAGCCTGTACCTGATTCTCGCAAACGAACTGCTCGACGGTCACCTGCCGGGGACCCGGCTCTTCGACTACAAGCCGCTCTTCCTGTTCACTCTCTTCGCGTCGCTGCAGGCGCTTTTTGCAGACGACATTTTCGCCATCCGCGTGCTGGGCGTCCTCGGCGCGGCGTCCTCGGCGTATTTGCTGTCGCGCGTATCCGCGAAGGTGTTTCCGGGAGCGGGCGTCCCTGCCCTTGCCGGGCTGCTCTACCTCGTCATGACCGTAACGAACGGGGGCCTGGCGACCAATGCGGAGATCGTCCTGCACCCCTTTCTGTTGGCCGGGGCGCTCCTGCTGCTGAAATCCCTCGACCCCGGTCCTGTTTCGTCCCGGGCGGCGGGCTTTTGCCTCGCGGCGGGATTCCTCCTCGGTCTCGGATACCAAATCAAGCCGGTCATCGTCTTCGACATCATCGGGCTGTTCCTCTTTGCCTTTTTTCTGGAATTCTCCCGCCGCCGGACAGCGGCGGCTGCGCTGGCGGATACCCTTCGGCGGGGCCTGATCAGTCTCGCGGGGTTCTGCGTGCCGCTGATCGTGACGATCCTGATCTACGCGCTATCCGGATCCCTGGATGCCTGGCGCCTGATGCTCGCGTACAGCCTGAGCGGTGTCGCACAGCCCTTTGAACTTTGGCGCGCAGGGAACATTCTCACGGGCCTTGCCCCGTTTGCGTTCCTCGTCCCCCTCGTCGGCCTTTCCGCCGCCGAAATGATTGCGAACCGCGGCGGCGCCGGGTCCTTTGTGATCGGGGGGCTGCTTGCCTGGACAGCCGTGACGAGCGGCGGCATCGTCCTGGCTGGGTATTACCTGGGTCATCATTTTCTTCTGCTGGCTCCCACGCTGTGCCTCGTCGCTGCGCACGGCCTCTGCCGCGCATGGCGCCGGACGGGCCTTTCCCTCGGCCCCGCCCCGTCAGCGGCCCTGCTGGCGTTGGCGACGATTTCGATGGCGCTTCTTGTTTACCCGCAGGCGTACATCGAGGCGGGCACCGTCGTGGTCAAGCGCCACCAGATGCAGGACCGGGACTACGGCGATTTGCCGCGCCGGCTGGCGTCCTATGTCATGCGGGAATCCGTGCCGGGGGAGCCTCTGTTCGTTTACGGATACCATCCCATCCTCTACTACCTGGCGGCCTCCCCCGTGCCCACCCGTTTCCCCTTTGCCGACCACCTGGCATACGAGTACGGGGCAAACGTCCTGACGGCGCTGGGCTTTGACCTGGCGGCGGAGATCGACGATACGATGAGCAGGCGTCCGCGGTTCGTCATCCTGGCGTCGGACAGGCAGTACAGGCACACCGCCGCGACGGAGCGGCTCCTGTCTCACCTCGAGCGCGATTACGAGTTCCTGGGGGTCTTCATGCCCGACCGGGCGCTGACGTCGGCCTTCCTGGGGGCGCCGGGGGGCGCATCGGTGTACAGGAGAAAAGCGTTGACCCCGTGACGCGGGGGCCTGGTCCGGCCGCCTCGAGTGGCCGGGGCAACTCCCGCTGCCGACCCCGGGCCTGTGTCGAACCATGGAATACTTCCTGATCGGAATATCGGCCGTCCTGGCCGTTGTCGCTCTCACCGTGTTTTTCCCGAGGGCCTGCTTCATCGGGGTCATCGCCGCGGCGATCCTCTTCCCGCCCGACCTGGCTCTCAAGCTGGACCCCTTGCCCCGTATCGGGCCCTCCCGCATCATCCTGGGGGCATTCCTCCTGGGTCTGCTGCTGAGGCTTGCCGTCGTGAAAGGCGAGGGGGTGAAGATTCCCAGGCTTACGCTGGGGTATTTCATCCTCGCCTACCTCTTCTGCGGGACGGTCAGCACCGTGCTGTCCATCGAGCCGCTCATCAGCATCTACGCGCTGATCGGCCGGGACCTGATCGAACAGTTCCTACTTTTCTACCTGGCCCTGTATTTCCTTCGCAGCGCGGACCAGTGGCGGCCCATGAAAGCCGCACTCCTGCTGACCACGGTCATCGTCTGCCTGCTCGGTCTTTACGAGTTCCTGACCCTGTCGAACCCGCTGTATCCCGACAGGGGGTTCTTCGTGCGGGAATCCATCCCCAGGATTCAATCCTTCTTTTTTCACCCCATCGCGCTGGGCAGCTACATGAACCTGGTCGCTCCCTTCGTCCTGATCGAAATCGTGCAGAGCAGGCGCGTGCACGCGAAGATCCTCTACTCCTTCATGCTGCTGGCGGTTGTCGCCGTCGTGTTCCTGACCGTGAGCCGCGGGCCCTGGATCTGCCTCGCCATCGAGTTCGCCATGGTCGGCGTCTACTGGGTTGCGAGGAGGCGCAAACAGGCGCTCTTGACCGTCCTGTTCGCCGCCCTCGTGCTGGCCAACGCCGCCGTGGCCTATCAGTTCAGCGAGACCGCACAGCGGATGTTCGCGCCCATCCTGAGCCCCCACACCCAGGACGAGGCGTCGCCGGAGTACTACCGGGTCATGCTCTTCAGGACCGTGATCGACTACATGGAGGGCGCCCGATGGATCTACGGGTACGGGCCCAACGTGTTTTTCGCGGCGGGCATCGAGGCGCGGTACTCGGATCACACGGTCGTCATCACCGCGGCGGACAACCATTTTCTGAAGATCCTGCTGGAATACGGGCTGGCCGGCCTTCTGGCGTTCATCGCGATGCTCGCGGCCGCCGTCGGGGCGTGCCACTCGGCCTTCAGGGGGGCGGGTGAGGAGCACAAGATGGCTGCCCTTGCCTGCCTCGCAAGCGCAACCGGGTTCATCCTCGTGAACACCACCGCCGGGATGTTCCACATCTACCCCCTCGGGACGCTGTTCTGGCTCGCCGTCGCCTTCGCCGTCACGACGGCCGGACGGAGCGCCGGCCCCGCGGAGGCGCTGCAGGGCAACGGCGCCCCGGCGAAACCGGGAGCGGCGGGGTGAGCATGCCGGGCAGAGCAGACACCCCGGGCAGCCGGTCCCTCCTGGCCCGCAACACGGCGCTGAACCTCCTGGGAGAGGTCGTCCCGCTGGCGGTCGGCGTGATGGCCATCCCGCCCATCATCGCGGGGCTCGGAAACGCGAGGTTCGGGATCCTGTCCCTCCTGTGGGTCCTGCTCTGGTATTTCAGCATCTTCGATCTCGGGCTCGGCCGGGCCGTCACGAAGCACGTGTCCGAATGCCTGGGCAAAAACGAGACAGGCAGGATCCCCCGCATCTTCTGGACGGCGGTGGCGGCACAGGCCGCGATCAGCTGCGCCGCGCTTCTGCTCTTCATCCTGCTGGTCCCGCTGCTGACGGGCATGCTGCCGGCCGTTCCCGCCGAGCTGAAACGGGAGACCGAGCAGTCGCTGTATCTTCTGGCCCTCTTCATCCCCGTCATCATGGTCACGTCCTCCTGCAAGGGGATGCTGGAAGCGGCGCAGCGCTTCGACGTGATCAACGCGATCAAGATCCCCTCGAACCTCTCCGTTTTCCTTCTTTCCTGGATCGGCATATCCCTGGGCTTCGGCCTGCCGGGCATCATCTTCCTGCTGCTCCTCTCCCGGGCCCTGGTCCTTGCGGCGTACTTCCATTACGATTTCCGCGTCTATCCCGGTCTTCGGGATGACCTCTCCGTCGGGGCTTCCACGCTGCGGTCATTGCTCTCGTTCGGCGGCTGGTCCACGGTGACGACGCTGGCAAGCCCCGTTCTCGTCTACGCCGAGCGGTTCATCATCATCTACCTGCTCTCCGCGGCCGCCCTGGCGTACTACGCGGCGCCCGCCGAGATCGTCCTGCGGCTCTCCATCATCCCCCTGAGCATCTCGACGGCCCTTTTCCCGGCCTTCAGCCACAGCGGCGCCGCCGACCGGGCGCGCGTGGCCGCCCTGTTCAGCCGGCCGCTGAAGTACATCCTGTGCGTCATGGCGCCGCTGACGATTACGCTCATCGCCTTCGGGGAGGAGCTTCTCCTGCTGTGGCTGGGGAAGGATTATGCCCGCGAGGGGCTGCTTGCCGCTCAGATCCTGGCGGCCGGCGTGTTCTTCAACGCCCTGGCGTACGTTCCCTTCACCGCCGTGCAGGGGCTGGGCCGGCCGGACCTGAAGGCCAGGCTGGACCTGTTCCTCGTGCCCCTGTTCCTGGCGCTGTCTGTCCTCATGGTCAAGCCCTGGGGACTGGCGGGCGCAGCGCTCGCCAGGCTCGTCATCACGCTGCTTGACCTGGGGGTCCTGATGAGGATGGCCGGGGTGACGACGGGGCTCTCTTTGAAGGAGATGCTCCCGCCGGCCTTTTTCAGGGGGGTGTTTCTCGCCCTCGCGCTCGCCGCGGCGATGGCCGCCGCAAAATTTCTGGCGGCCCCCGCCTGGCTCGTCCTTCTCACGGCAGGGCTGTCGCTGGCCGCCTACGCGGCCGTCTTCTTCGCCGCCGTGATGGATGCGCTGGACCGATCCGTTCTTCGGGGCCTCATCGCGGGCGGCGGTGCGGCCGTTCATCCGGCGCGGCCCAAGTCGCCCCCGGACGCGACGGCCCGCTAGGAACGCTGAGGGCGCGCATCGCCGTCCGGCGGGTCACTCGCCGCGTCGGGGCGCCCTGTCCTGCGGGAGGGACTTGCCGGCTGCCCCGCCCGGGGAGTGCTCGTAGGCCCCGATGTCCCACCCCTTGCCCTGCGGCCTTGCGGTGCCTTCCAGGTCCGTATGCCCCGCTCCCATGTCGGCGCCCCGGTCGATCGCGGGGCTCGAGGGACGCAGCCTGAAGTTTCCCCGCCCGGCATCGGTGAATCCGGGGTCGGCGGCAAGGGACGATGCGGAAAGGGACAGGCCCAGGATCTTGCCGCTGAAGAGATTGTGGCCCTCGATCACCGTGGAGGTGCCGTCGACCTGCAGCGCCGCGACCCGGTTCCCGGCGCTGATGTTGTTCTTCACCACGACGCGGGCGCTTCGGCGCTGGACGGACAGGCCGATGTCGGTGCCGGTGACGGTGTTGTTGTAGAGTGAGGCTGCGCCCGCCTCGCGCACCTTGATGCCCTCGTGCGCGAACCGGCCGGCCCGCGTCCCGTTGACGAGGTTGTTTCTCACCGTCACGGGCGCCCCGTTCATCGGCCACACCCGCAGCGCCTCCTGGTCCTCGTGATCTCCCGTGCAGGTGTTCGTCAGGACGTTCCGCTCCACGACGGCGCCCGCCGTGAAGTTGTTCACGTTGAACTCCTGGAGCAGGATGCCGATCTGCCCGAGGTCTTTCAGGACGTTGCCGCGGATGACCGTCGGGGCCGTGCCCTTGGGCCGCCACACCATGATGCCGCCTGCCGTCCTGCGCGCCCCCGTGATCGTGTTGTCCGCAATCAGGGAGGCGTGACCCTGCCGGTCGATGTTGACGGCCGTCGTGTCCTCGCCGCTCTCCATGTTCACGATCCGGAAGCGGTTGCCGCTGATCACCCAGTTGTCGCTGGCGCCGGACGAATCGGGGTGAATCACCTGCACGCCGTAACCCATGAAGGCCTCGCCGGCGCCGGGCTTTGCCTTGAAGCCCCGCCAGTTCCAGTCCCGGAAATCGGAATTCCGCACTGTCACATGCCGGGAGGCGTTGTTGCCCTGCACGCAGACCTCGGTGACGTCGTGGATGGAGACGTTTTCGATCACCCAGTGGCTTGCGCCCCAGAGGCCGACCCCGAAGTCGGCGTAGGCGATCTCGAGGTCCCGCAGCGTGATGTGGCTCGCCGGGCTGAAGCCGACGCCGTTGCGGGCCGCCAGCTCCACGGCGTGCTTCCCGGGGTTTTCATCGAGGCGGACGTAGAGGCGCCGCCGCGCCGGGTCGTACCACCAGTCCCAGGGCGCCGAAAGCTCGCCCTTTGCGTTCCTGCGGACGCTTCCGACACCGTCGTGGAAGATCATCTGCGGTCTCTTCTGCACGCCGCCCGTGTACCAGAGACCGGGTGCCTCCATCGTCCACGCCGAGGGTGACGCTTTTGAGTCCGATCCCAGTATGAGGGGACGTTCACCGCTCCCGTACGCGCCGATGACGATCGGGCGGCCGGCCGCGCCCGACGAGTTGATGTGCAGCGTCTCGCGCCACGTCTCCCCCCGCTTGAGCGAAATCGTGTCCCCCGGGGAGAAGTGCCGGTGGCGGACGTTGTAAAGGCTCTTCCACGGCTTGGAGGGGGATGTGCCGCTGTTGGCGTCGCTGCCTGTCCCGGCATCGATGTAGTAATCGGCGGGGTAGGCCGCACCTGCCCAGAGCAGCACGAGGATGGCGCTCACCAGCAAAGGCCATCGAACCGGACGCATCATCGTCCGGCCAGGCCTGGTTTTCGATTCGCCGTTTTCCCGCATCGAACCCACCCCCGTCACAGTCATGCTCCATCAGTATGCACAGGCAGCGCTGATTTGCAACCGCCCGGAGGGCCCGGGCGTCAAGGTCGAAGCGAGGAGCAGCGCAACGTGCGGTCCGATGAGCCCGGGGAGTCTTGCATGCCCGCCGCGACACCGTGCCCGGTGCCGTGTTCCAGGGGCCGGCTTGAAGTGCGCGGCGGCGCAGGGCCGAGGAATTTTCGCTCCGCGCCACCGTGAAACGAATGAACGTCGGTTCGTTTTACATGTTTGCAGGAATGCTGCTGCAATGTATAACGCATTGAATATAAAGAGATATTTTCTTTTCCGCCCCGAATGGGGGTGTGAAGGCCCGTCTTTCGTCGGGATACTTTACAAAAAACGTGTCTTTCCTCTCCGCACCCCTCCGCGCGCGACCGGGAGGGATTCAGCCTGGCCAACATATTACATGAGAAAAAGCAATGACTTAGATTTTCCTTTCGCCGGCGTGGGTTCTGATGCCCCTCGAAGGGCACGACGCTTGCTTTTTGTGATTGTAGTCATGGGGAAATTCCGAAGGAGGCCGACGTGATGAAGAAAATTTTCCTTTCAGCCTGTGTTGCGGCCCTGCTGCTGTTCAATATATCCGCCGCAAGCGCGATCACCTACACGGGATCTCTTTCCAGTTCAGACGGCATCTACGGGACCGCCGACTGGGCAAGCGGTGCGTCCCTTTCCTGGTCTGTGACGAATGAATATAAAGGCTATGTCGGAAAATGGGCCTACACCTACACGTGGACGGCTTCGAGGAAGGGCTTGAGCCACATCATCATCGAGCTTTCGCCCGATGTGAAGAACC
>ERZ795051.4628-NODE-4628-length-12694-cov-4.909170_pt1 | contig 12694 bp, 13 predicted proteins | sample MGYA00375135_ERZ795051 | MGnify/ENA primary metagenome ERZ795051 (study PRJEB30180, sample SAMN05720222) | activated sludge metagenome | isolation source: Anaerobic digester | place: Japan | collected 2015-05-26 ... | reverse complement strand
TATATCATATATTCATCACAGCAACAGGGTTTTTTAACAAAGGTAGATGCTATACTTAATGCCTATATGAACATTATAAGAAGAAAATATGTCTTTATCCCCATTTGAGTTTATACATACAGTAAAAACAATATGAATATCTTAATGTCCAAAAATATGGGAATTTAGGATTTTAAAACTTGAGAAAGAAATTGAAGTTCTTGAAGTCCTGATTATTGATACTAAAGTAGAACACCTATGGCAGAGAGAATTAAGAGACCTGAGCGATATAAAAAATAAATTATAGATTTGTTTAAGAGTTCTGACAAGCAGAAGTTAGAGAAAAGAATTTATTGTTTTTATATATCCGGAGTAAAAAGAAATTATTATATAACCAACATAAGCAGCAACTATAAGATAAATAACAACAGGAATAACTTTTAATATCTGGTTTATTATAAATTTTGTTTCTTCTTCTGTGTATTGGATAACTTTTTCAATTGTTTTATCCATATTTCCGCTTATTTCTCCTGTTTCAATCATCCCTTTAACTTCATCTGGTAAAAATTGATTATTTTTAATTGCTTCTGAAACAGTTATATTTTCTTTTAATAAAGCAAAATTTTTATCAAATTGTTTCTTTATTGTTTCATTTCCTATAACCTCTGTTGCATCTCTAAATGAACTTATAATATCAATTCCTGCTTTATACAAAATAACAAATGTTTTTAAAAATATAACTACTTGAAAATTTACTAAAATTTTTCCTAAAAAGGGGATTTTTATAATTATTTCGTCTAACTTTTCTCTCAAATTTCTCTTTTTATAAATATCAGGTAGATAACCAAAAACAAAAATACTTCCATAGATAATAATAAAAGGAATAATAATTTTACCCAAAAATGGGAAAAATCCCTTTAAGAAAAGAGTAGGGATGGCAGGAATAATAATTGCTAAATTTAAAAGTATAAATGGATAAGTTAAACCAGAAATAATGTTTCTTCTTATATTTTCAAGAAAAGAAAAATAGTCAGATAGAGAAAGGAGTGTCTCAGGAAGATTTCCTGATTTAATTCCAGCAGAAATACTCTTTATTTCAAAATTAGAAAAGAGAGAGAAATTTTTCATTGCTTCTGATAAATTTTTCCCTTTTGATATCTCTCTTTTTATAAAAGAAACAATCTCTTTTTGATGTAAGGGGTTATTCTTTTCAAGATTGGAAATAGCAGAAATTATATCAAATCCAGAAGAAAGCAAAGAGGATAATCTAAAATAAAATTCTTTTTTCCCAGAAAATATATTTTTTAACAAGAACAATTTTTTCCCTTTTGAAATACTTTTATATAAGAGTTTAAATTTCAAGATTCATTCCATCATATGCAATTATAACATCTGTTTTTGCCCTTTTGCTTATTTCTCCCTGTTTTTCCCATATTTTATTTTTAATCATTGTCATACCAAAATGTGTAATAATTGCCTTTTGGGGTTTTATTTGAGATATTATATCTTCTGCTTCCTGTAAAGAAAGGTGTAAAACATTTTCTTTTTTTTCATATAAAACAGTATTTATAATGAGAATATCACTTCCTTTATATTTTTCTATAATTTCTGGGAAAAAAGCAGTATCCGGGATATAAGAAATAACAGGTATATTTGCGCTTTTTAATTTAAATCCATATGTTTCTACTCCATGTTTATGTCTTACAGGTATTTCAAATTTTATATCTTTTAAATTATACTCTTTTCCCTCTTGTAAAATTTCTATTTTTTCAGGGAAGTTTCTTATGTATTTTAATATAACAGGGTCATTTGAGATAGCATCCAATGGAGTAAAAACAATTCCTTGCTTTTCTCTACCTCCTTCTGTCATTGCCTCAATCATTAAATTTATTTCACAGGAATGGTCTAAATGTTTATGAGAAAGGTATATTCCATCTAATTTTTCTGGGTGCAGTTTTGGTTTGCTTTTAATTATTCTAAAAAGGCAACAGGGACCAGGTCAACAATAAAATTTGTGTTATTTATTGAAAACCACATTCCACCACTTGCTCTTAATTGTTTCAACATTACAAATCTTGCCCCTGCGGTCCCAAGGAATTTTATAAATGACATCTTTCTCCATTTCTATTATATTACTTGGTAGGTATTGATGTTTCAAAACTTCCTTCAAGAAATAATGCTAATTTTTTTGAATGAATTGAATTTTTTAATTTTTGTATTGCTTTTGATTCTATTTGTCTTATTCTTTCCCTTGTTAAATTGAAATAATCTCCAACTTCTTCTAATGTTCTTGAATATCTTTTTTCATCAAGACCAAACCTTAATCTTATAATAATTTCTTCCCTTTCATCCAAAACCTTTAATGCTTTTTCAATTTCTTCTGCAAGAAGAGATTGTTTTACTCGCTTTAATGGATTGGGACTCTTGTTATCTTCTATAAAATCACCAATTGTTGCTCTTTCTTCATCTCCAACAGGTAAATCAATAGATATAGGGTCTGGTCTCATAGACCTTCTTATATTTTTTATTTTCCCAACAGGTATTTTCAGTTTTTTTGCAATTTCTTCATCTTCTAATTCACCATTATTTCCTTGATTAGATTTTGCTTCTAATTTTTTCAGTTTATTTATTTTTTCAATCATATGGACAGGAATTCTTATAGTAGATGAATGGTCGGCAATTGCTCTTGTTATTGCCTGTCTTATCCACCATGTTGCATAAGTACTGAATTTAAAGCCAGTTTTATATTTGAATTTTTCAACTGCTTTCATAAGTCCAATATTGCCTTCTTGAATTAGGTCAAGAATTGAAAGTTTAGGATTGTTATATCTTTTTGCAATATTTATAACAAGACGAAGATTTGATTTTATCAAGAGTCCCCTTAATTCATTTAGTTGTTGACAACAATTCATGTATTGAACCTGGGAGATTTTTTTTCTTTTTTTCATTTGATTTATTTTTTTCTTCATTTCTTCAATACCTTTTGCAAGCTCAACCTCTTTTTCATGAGTTAGAAGAGAATAACTACCAGCAACTTTCATATATGACCTTAAAGCATTTTTTGCTTCCTCAGTATCAATTATTTTTTCTTTCTCAATAGAAAAAGGTTCTTTTTCATCAATATCAATATCCCAGTGGTCTAATTCATCAAAAAGATTATCTATTTCTGACTGGTCTGTTATATCAATTGGTAGGATATCATTTATTTCTTCTAATGAGAGATGTTTTTTCTTTCTTCCTAATTCAATTATCTCAGAAATTTTTTTCTTTTGTTCTCCTTTAGAAAGATTCTTCTTATTTCTTCCCATTTTACCTCCCTTTTTGCAATTGATATATTATTGTTTGTATTTCTTCTAATTCATTTTTTGAAGGAGAAGGACCCTTTTCAAATATTTCTTTTTTTCTCTTATTGAGGGTTTCCTTTAAAGATATTTCTTCTACTTTCTTTAAGCAATCATCAAAAATTTTTCTTTTTTTATCTTCTGAGATAAGATTATCTTCAATTGCAACATTTGAAATAAGATTTAAAATCTGCTCATCATCAATTATTCCTATTATATTTGCAACAGTTGGTTTTATGTTTTTGTTTATCAATATTTCAACTGCTTCAACAACTTTTTTTAATTTTTCTGTCAATTTCTCTTTTTTCTCAATTATTTGTGCTAAATATGTCTGGTCGTTTAAAATAATATCAAGAAGATAAATTTCCGCATTTGGTTTAAGAGGTTTTTTTTGCACTGGTTTTATTTCTTCTTTTGATTGGCTGTTTTCTTCTACATATTTTTCAATTGTTTCTTGTGGGATAGATGTTTTTGATGATAGATATTTTATATATTCTTCTTTTTCAATTTCATCAGGTATAACAGATAATAATTTACTTATTTCTTTTATAATAATGGATTTTCCTCTTGGAGAATTTATATCAAAATTTTTACTTTCATTGGTAATCATAAAATCAATAAAGTTTTGAGAGTTATTTAACAATTTTATAAATGAACTTGTACCAAATTCATCTATAAATTTATCAGGGTCAAAACCAGTTGGAAGAGGGCATAACTTTACTTCAAATCCGCTTTTCAGAATATTTTCAAGTCCTCTAATAGATGCATTTATTCCAGCAGTATCAGAATCAAAAACAAGTAAAATTTTATCAGTGAACCTTTTTAATATATTTAAGTGTCCTTCTGTTAAAGATGTTCCCATAGGTGCAACAACATTTTTTATGTTATTACTCAATAGTTTTAGAACATCAAAATATCCTTCAACGATAATTGCATAGTTATTCTCTTTTATTGTTTCTTTTGCCCAGTTTATTCCATAGAGAGTTCTGCTTTTATTAAAAATTATATTTTCTTTTGTATTTAAATATTTTGGCAGACCATTTTCTTCTATTGTTCTACCACCAAAACCAACTATATCATTATTGGTGTTTATTATAGGAAACATTATTCTATTGGTGAATACATCTTTTTCTCCATTCTCTGAAATAAGACCACTTTTTATGAAAACATCTTTTGCCAGAGAATGTTCATTTATTTTTTTTAAGAGAAAATTTCTATCATAAGGAGCATAACCAAGAGAAAAATTTTTTATTGCTATATCATCAAAGTTTCTATTGTACAGATATTCAGATGCCTGTTTTCCCTGGGAAGAAAAAAGTACCTCAGAATAAATTTTTAAAGCAAACTCATTTGCTTTTACTATTTCCTGTTTATCTTTATTTGAAATTTGTTTTGTTTGAAAATTTATTTCTATACCAACTTCTTTTGCAATTTTGACAACAGATTCCGGGAAAGAAATATTTTCAATATTCATTATAAACTTAAAAACATCACCACCTATTCCACATCCAAAACAATGGAAAATTTGTTTTTCAGGATTTACAAAAAAAGATGGGGTTTTTTCTGTATGGAATGGACAAATACCTCTATAATTCTTACCACTTTTTTTAAGATTTACATATCTTGAAATAATTTCAACAATATCAACTTTTTCACTTACCCTCACAATCTCTTCTTGTGAGATATATCCTTTCATTAAACTGGTAACCTCCACATTTTTCCTTGTTATACCTTTGTGTTTTTTGAGTGTCAATAGTTAGGCGGAATTATCCCAGACATTTGAAAAGTTTAACCATTGAGATGGGTAGGCAAGAATAAGTTCTTCAATTATATTTGCCCCTTTTTGAGTTAAAAATTTAATTTTCTCTTCTTCTGTCAAATTTGAAGGTGGCTTTTCTATTTCCCTGAAAAACATTCTATAATTTTTCCCTTCCATAATTAAAAAACCTGCAATGTATTCGGCTTTTGTTTTAATAAATAAAGTTGCAGGACCTCTCGGGAATAATACATTTTCTCCCATGAATTTCACATATATTCCCTTTTCCGTAAATGGTCTATCCCCAAGTATTGCAAGAACCCTGTTTTCTCTTAATGCCTTTATTATATGTTTTGGATTACTTCCTGTAAGTATTACATCCACTCCTTTATCTTTTCTTCTTTCAACATAAATTTTTGTTACAGAAGGGGATAGATAAGGAATAGCAATAGCACTGACTTTATATCCAAGAATTGAAGCAACAATACCAGCAAGTTCCCAGTTTCCAATATGAGCAGTTAAAGCAATAACTCCTTTACCTTTTTCAAGACATTTATCAAGAAGATTGAAATTTTCTAAAAAAACCTTATTTCTAACAACTTCTATATCCCATTTTGGTATATTAAAAAAATCAGTCATATATTTAGCAAAATTTAAGTATGCTTGTTTTGTTATTTTTATAACATCATAACTTTTATAATCAATTCCAAACTTTTTCTTTCTATATGCAAGTGTTTTTTTTATATTATTTCTGACAGTTTTTCTTAAAGAGGGGAAAAAAATATATCTTAATCTTGCGATTTGTTCAGCAATGAAATAAGCAACTTTTAAAGGCAAATGAATACCTAAAAAACAACAAAATTTGTAAATTAAACAAAACATTATAGTCCTCTTCTTCCTTCAATAGATTTTTTTATTGTTTGAAGGTCAACATATTCAATTTCTGCCCCAACAGGTAGGCCATAACCAATTCTTGAATGCGGGATATTCAATTTCTTAAGGATTTCAGATATATAAGCGGCAGTATCTTCTCCTTCTTTTGTTGTACTCGTTGCAATTATGACTTCTTTTGTCTTTTCTTTTTGAACTCTTTCAATAAGTTGCGGAATTCTTAAGTCATCAGGGTCTGTTTTATCAAGAAAGGAAATTCTTCCCCATAAAACATGGTATTTCCCTTTGAAAGATGCCTTTTCAAAAATTACCAGGTCTTTAATATTTTCTACAACACATATTATATTTTCTCTTGTTGTATCTTTACAGACATTACATATATTATCTTCAGAAAGATTAAAACAATTCTGACATATTTTTATTTTCTTTTTCAGGTTGGCAAGGTTTTCTACAAAATTATCAATGAATTCATTATCACCTGTAATTAAAAAATTCGCAATTCTTTCTGCACTTTTAGGTCCTATACCAGGTAATTTTGAAAAATTTTCAATAAGTTTTTCAACAATTTCAGGATAGTATTTCATTGGTTATATTTAGGCACAAACTTTTCAACAATTTCAATCTTTTTCCATTTGTCCAAAATTTATGATTTTCTTAACTACCTTCTTTTTAAATTTCAATGGCACTGCTATAACAAGGGTATTATAATTACCATCTTTTGATATATGCAAACCATCCGTCTTTTTAACATAAATGTTTTCAGGAGCATAAATAAATACTGTTCCACTTTCCCCTTTAGGTCTTTCAACTGTAAAACAGCATTCCATTTTTTTAGAATTATATTCAAAATCCTTAATTTCCATTTCCCCCATCATAATATGCATATCTGTTCCAAGTATTACTGGTTGTTCTTTATCTTTTACAAATCTCAAAACTGTAACACTTTCTTGTCGGACATTTATATCAATATTATCTATTCTCTTGCCTTCAAACTTTTCATTCCAGAAATCCCACACTAAATAACTTTGTCCTTTTTCCATTCCAAGAGTTTCAAAAGGCACTTTTATATTTTTAGGAACCGGGTCAAAATTGTATATTGCAAGAACTTTATATTCACCCCATGGTTTAACAATAGAGCGTAAAAATAATTTTGGATAATCAGGTGAAACAGATGTAAAAAGGTCTACAGGAAAACCAATTTCTTTGCTTCTTGGTAATGTTTTTTTAATAATGTTTAATCTTTCTTCACTAATATTACGAATATCATCACCTAATATTGTTGGTCCACCACTGAATGCGTGAATAGTAGCATGTATTTGTGCGTGAGTAAGTGGTATAGGTTTATCTACTGTAAGAAGATTTGAAGAGTCAGCAATGTAAAATTTCCGGTGTGTGAAATAATTGACTGCCTGTGAAAGAAGTGCTTCTTTAGGTCCTGTCCAGAAATCACATTTGTTAATTACATAGGAAGCAGGATAAAAAAAGGACTCTTTATTAATATCCCTTCCTTCTCCAAAATCATTACCAACACGAACTCCATCAAGTATTCCTGCATTGTGAAGTTGAGGACCTGTAGAACTTAACAAATATGTGTCTTTCCCAGCAGTTTTTTTTAATATTTTAAGAGCATTTGTATATACCTCTGGACCTGCTACGAGTTTTTTATTAAAATGTTTTTTATATGGGAAACGACTTATATTTCCTGCTCCCGCTTCAAGAAAATCCACCATATAATACCTTATTCCCCATTTTCTATATGTCTTAAAAACATTTTTAAGAAACTTTATTGTTTTTGGATGTGATGGGTCAAGAGCATAAATACAAGGACGCTCTTTCTTAGGTAATTTACCTGCATCTCCGTGCCTCCATTCTTCACAAACTATCATTTTTTCACCTTCAAGATTTTGTAAAATAGCATCTTCCAACTCTTTCAATAAATCCGTAAGGGAACTACAGAGATAAAATGGTGCTATCCAGAAACCAGGCAAAAATCCTTTACTACGGACCATCTTTATAAATTTTTTCCTACCACAAGGAATATGCTTATAATTCCATTTAAGCCAGTTACCAGGTAGACTACCTTCAAAATTATGCATACTTGTCCATAAATATTTAAATCCAAATCCAGCAAGGCGTTTATTTATAGCATTAAGATTTTCAGAAACAACTTTTGCATAATTATCTTTCCCATCAAATATAGCCCAGGCACAACCATTAAATCCTAATGGAGTATTTTCCCAGATGTCCGGTTTTATTATATCTTTTACTTTATCTGCCCAGTTTTCAAGTTGTGTATAAGGATTATCACCAACTATTATACGAAATATCTCTGTGGATGTTGATTTACCCGGTGCCAGTTCCCATCCTGCAAAATCACAATATGCTTGCAATCCATCAAGACCATGGACTGACCTTTTAACTACAAGTTCAGTATTACACCTTTGGAAAGTCAGAAAAGCACCTTGTAAAGATAAATTCCTTGTATTGTTGCTAAATTGAACTATTACTTTAGCATTTTCCGGCATTTCAGGGTCATCTATTCTATAAACTTTCTGCCCATATATTTGTAATGGAAAAACAGCAACTTCATCTTGTTCATTCCTAAATCCTTCAATTTTAGCATCCAATAAAAATACTTTACCAAGTTTAACTGCTTTCTTACCATAATTCATTATTTTTGATTCAATAACCTGTTCTCCATTACTTTCCTTAAAAAATATCTCCCACTTAATATTTTTTTCTGGAAACTTACAATACAATACAAAATCTGAATTGTCTTTAATTGAAATTTCTGAAGATACACTTTTAAGGATAACATCATCAACATCAAGAGACATCAAACAATCTTTTAATAAAACTTCATTTAAACAAAAACTTATAAGTCCATTTTCAATTTTAACCATTTTTTCTTGTATTATTAAAAAGGTAATTTAAAAGAACCTAATTGAGACCCGACTTCTGTTGCCATCCATTTTTCAACTTCTTTCTGACATTGAGAAAATGTTTTTTTAATAATTTTTTCAATATATGCTTTATTTTCCTTTTTTAAAATATCTTCTTTTATTTCAATAGATATAAGTTCCATCTTTCCATTAACTTTTATTTTAACTTCATCATTTGGAGATGATGCTTCAAATATTTTAGACCTCATAAGTTGTTCAATTTTATTTGCCTGTTGTTTTAATTGTGCTAATTGTTTTAAGTTATCAAACATTTTTTATTCCTCCTTTTCAATTATTTGTCCATTGAATTCTTCAAGGATTTTTTTTACATCTTCATCTTCAATTATATTTTTTTTTGTATCATTTTTCAACAATGTCTCAATATTTATGTTTTTCCCTGTTAATTTACTTATTATTTTTTCAATTTCTTTTTTATTTTCATCAGCCCTTTTTTTGTGAAAATTAAACTTTTTTTCATAAGAGATAAAAACAGTATCATTTTCAAATTTTTCAACTTTTCCTTCTCTTATCGCTGCTTCCAATATTCTGCTTTTGTTCTTTATTTCTTTTAAAATTATATTCCAATTTCCAATTATGTCATCTATTAAGTTTTCCCTAAGTTCTTTCTCTATTATCTGTTCTTTTGTCTCTTTTTTTATTTCCTCTTTTATTTCTTCTTTTATATTTTTTTCTTTCTTTGCAACTTCAAAAATATCTACCTGTTGGTTTTCATTATTTTTAATTTCTTTTCCAAGAATAGAAGAAAGTTTAAAAAGAAGAATTTCTGACAAAAGTATGGGTTGTGTTTCTCTTCTTAATTTTTCTTTAAATTCAATAACAATTGAACTTGCCTGTAATAATTCATCAGTTGTTATATTATCAAAAGAAGAAAAAATTTCTTTTTTTTCTCCACCTTCAATTTTGTAAAAAAGAATATCTCTAAATCGTTTAATAATACCTTCCATTATAAGAGATGGGTCTTTACCCAGTGAAATTAAATTATGTAGAAATACAATAGCATCTTTAACTTTTTTTTCAACTAAAAGTTTCAAAATTTCATCTATCCCTTTTTCATCAACTATCCCTAAAAGTTTTCTTACATCTTCAATTTTAATGTTGTTTTCTGAGAAAACAATCAACTGGTCTATTATACTTAAAACATCTCTTAAAGAGCCATTAGCAAATTCAGAAATTTCTTCTATGGCTTTTTTTTCTATTGTGAAATTTTCTTTTTTGCTAATTTCTAAAACCTTATTTTCTATTTCTTTCAATGTAAGTGGTTTAAAATCAAATCTCTGACATCTTGAAATAATTGTTGGCGGTATTTTTTCAGGAGCAGTTGTTGCAAATATAAATTTTACATATTCAGGTGGTTCTTCAAGTGTTTTTAAAAGTGCATTAAATGCTTCTGTTGTTAACATATGAACTTCATCAATTACATAAATTTTATATCTTGCTTTTGATGGTCTTAAATTTACATTTTCTCTTAATGTTCTTATTTCATCTATCCCTCTATTTGAAGCACCATCTATCTCAATTACATCTAAACTTGTTCCTAATGAAATTTCATTACAAATTTCGCATTTATTGCATGGATTTATAGTTGGACCATTTTGACAATTTAATGCTTTTGCTAAAACCCTTGCCATTGATGTTTTTCCACTTCCTCTTGGTCCAGCAAAAAGGTAAGCATATGCAGTTTTATTTTTTTCAATTGCTTTTTTTAATGTTTCTACTATATTTTCCTGTCCAACAAATTCATCAAAATTAAGAGGTCTATATTTTCTTGCTAAAACCTTATACATTTTTTCTCCAATAATTTTAAAATTGTTCTTTACATCCTGAAAGTAATTTTATATCATAATTATATAGAAGTGTAAAAATATTTTATGAGAAGTTATATTTCCAGAAATATAATAGGCCTGGTAGCCAAGTGGCAAGGCAGCGGTCTGCAAAATCGCTATTCGCCGGTTCAAATCCGGCCCAGGCCTCTTTCTCCCATTAGGAAAATTATTCTGTTCGGGAAATTGCAAATTTTAAAAGTCGGAATTCCTTGATAGTAAAGAAAATTTTTGACAAATAATTTTAAATCCTTTATCATATTTGAAATTCCTCTTGACAAATTTTTAAAATAGTTTATAAATATATAAAAAACAGAAAGGAGGTGAGAAAAAATGAATAAAGGACAATTGGTAGATGAAGTCGCAAAAGTTGTTTGCTCAAAAAAAGAAGCAGTTGCAGCCGTTGATGCTGTTATAGAAGCAATTAAAAAGGCGTTGAAGAAAGGAGATGTTGTTACATTGGTGGGATTTGGGACATTTAAAGTAGCAAAAAGAAAAGCAAGAACAGGAAGAAATCCTCAAACAGGTGCAACAATTAAAATTCCAGCCAAGAAAGTTCCTGTTTTCAGACCAGGAAGTGAATTGAAAGAAGCAGTAAAGTAAAATTGAAATGAAGAAAGCGGACTTTATTCTAAAAAGTCCGCTTTCTTTTTTAACTTATTTCTTTTCATCTTTGCGAAAAGAAATTATAGCAGAAGTTACATCTGCTCTCGTTCTCTCAACAATTCCTCTCATATAATCAATCTGTCTTCTTAATCCTCTTGTTAAAGCATCTGTATATTGAAATTCCAAAACAAAATAATAAATTTCATCAATTATTTCAAGATATAATTCAATTTCTTCAATTTCTCCACTTCTTATTTTATCAAGTATATATCTTCTTATTTCTCCTGTACTTTCGCATAAACCATGTAAAAAACTTTTTACATCAAAATCATCTTTGTTAAATTCAGGAATTTTTTTGTCTCTTATGAGATATAAAGTTATAAGTGCTTCTATTATTTCTTTTTCAGCAGAGTGAAGAAAACCAGCATAATATATTTCTGGGAAATTAGATAATAATTTTTTTGCTTTTTTAAGGATTTTAAGTCCATTTTCTATTTCTTCTTCTGCCTCTTTTATTTTTCCCTGATGGATTTCTTTAACTGATTTAAATGCACTTCTTCCTATTTCTCTTACCAGTTTCAAAGTTTCTTCTCTCACATTATCCTGTTGTTCAAAAAAATTCCTAAATTCATTTTCCAATTTTTTCAAATTAAGTATTTTTTCGTAGTTCATAATAGTTTTTTAATTCCTCCTCTATTTTCTTTTTTTTACTATAACTTATTTTTTTTTCTATTGGACCTTTTGGCTTATTATTTCCTTTTGGATTTACAGTATTGAGGTGACCAGTCCCGAGTTTAGTATGGGGAGAGGCATAAGTGTAGGAAACAGCAAGGATGATTTAAAAACGATTTATAGAGGTATACAAATTGCCGCTGACGGAAGGGGCGATGAAAATAACTGTGCCTATGAGATAAGGGAAGTGAACATGCTTTCTTATGTTTCTTTTGAAGTGAAAGAGAGTAAAGTCGCTAAGATAAAAATACATCATGATTTTCCTTAATCCAGAAGGGTAGAATGGGGTGGGACAAGGAACCTGTCCCCCTGTCCCATTATTCTCCTTCAGCAAGCTTTTTACTCTGATCGGCGGTGGAGAGGGCATCTATTACCTCGTCAAGATCGCCGTCAAGTATGCTGTCGATTTTGTAAAGCGTAAGGTTTATTCTATGATCCGTTACTCTTCCCTGCGGGTAGTTGTATGTTCTGATGCGTTCGCTCCTGTCACCTGTTCCTACCTGGCTCCTTCTTGCTTCTGCCACCTCGGAATCCTGCTCTTCCTGTGCTATATCATAGAGCTTTGACCTTAGCACCTTCATTGCCTTATCTTTATTTTTATGCTGA
>ERZ795051.4625-NODE-4625-length-12710-cov-6.306835_pt1 | contig 12710 bp, 16 predicted proteins | sample MGYA00375135_ERZ795051 | MGnify/ENA primary metagenome ERZ795051 (study PRJEB30180, sample SAMN05720222) | activated sludge metagenome | isolation source: Anaerobic digester | place: Japan | collected 2015-05-26 ... | reverse complement strand
GATATAAGTGCAGCCACGGCGGCAGTGTCCCAGAGATGACTTCATACTTAGCCGTAATAGGATAAAGAAGCAGGACTAAACCTATTTTTACCGTGGCTGCTTTCTTTCGATTTCGGAAGGGGGGAAAGACAGAATCATGAAAGATGTTATCTACGAGATGGCGAGGGAAATGATAATCCCGCAGGCCGAACGATTTGCCAACATGATCTGCGGGCCTAGACCCGACGATCCTAGCGAATATGAGACCTGGGCGTCGAAATGGAATCGGACGTTTCACCGCGCAATGGACTCGATGTGGAAAAGCGAGCTGAAGAAGAGGAAAGATGCTTGAAATCGGGATTTTCTTTGTCGGATATTTCCTTGGGTTGGCGACGGCGATATTATTCAGCATTGATAGAGAGTAAAATGGTAAAAGGAGGAAAAAATGAAGAAACTTAACGTAAAAGAATTTGTCATCAGTAATACTTTGCTTGAATGAGGAGGTGAGTCCAATTATTAGATCTGATACAGATAAGTGCGACTATTGTGGTAATTACTATAGTTATTCTTCCGACGTATGTCGTGAGTTATTGGAGCAGAAGGTTAAGTTCGACTTAGCAGAGTATGCTTCCTATCTAGAACGTTGTATTCGTGAGTTAGAAGTAAAATGTATAAAGTATAAGACATTCAGTAATAAAACAGAGCCGGTGTAGCTCAATGGAAAGAGCAATTCACTATGATAAAATTAAAAATGTGAACGTTGTTCTAATAGGGTTCTCTGAAACATTAACTATTGTATTTATTATTCTGAAGTTGACTGGGTATACTGATTGAAATTATGGTTGTATACACTCTGGCTGAAAGGTCCCAGGTATTTTGTTTTTTAATAATTTTATATAGAAATGACTATTCCAGAGTAATTGTTACAAAGGAGCTGTTTAGAGGGCGAATTAATAAGGAAAGAGAAAAGAAAGATGCAGTAGGATATTTAATTTGTTTAGCTTTAGTTGGTACCTTTAATGGAACGGATTATAAGACTATAAGAGATATCATCTACCAGGAACTAGAAGTGATAGCGGCCGATATAGCGTGATCGATAACTCTCATAAGAAAGGAGAAAATATGGAAACCGTGAGAAAAACCGACGAGGAAGACCTCTGCCTCGTCCGACGGGAGAAAGGATGGGTCCCTGGATGTTGGGAGGATCGAGCTCATCGGTAGTGGATCCACCTTTCTACCGGCTCTGGCTATACGTCTCCGTCCTGGGACGACATCGAGAAAATGGCCCAGGAATGGGGCTAAGTCTGGGATGAGGAGGGCAAGATCGTCAAAGAGTGGAAAAGAGCTCGCAAGATCGCGAGAAAAACTCACCATTTCCCTCACCAAAAGACAAAGTTTCTTGCCCGTCCGATCCTTAAACCTGAGCACGGATGTGGCTTCACAAGTAACAGGGGCAGCTTGCCCTCCCTTAAGAGAAGGTTGAAATAACAAATACAAAAAGGAGGAATAAACAATGTTAAAAAATCATTATGAAAACTTGAACAATTCAAAGTTGCCCATCACAGGTAGGTTTCAAAATAACCTCGTCACCTATCTATTGAAAAAGATGGGCAAGATGAAGAATATAGATGATGAATGGATTCTCGGCTTCATGAAAACAAGAAATCGGGCTAATTCGTGGTTTTGGCTCGACAAAGTAGAATATGGATACAAACCTGATTGGGACGCCGAATGCACAGCCATAATCGGAAAAGCCTATTCTCTTGTTATTAGATCAAAATGGGTGATCAGAGGAGCACTATTTTGCGACGGAGAAGTCGACGCAAGCAACGAGGGTGAAGTTTTGGGATATTCATTCCCTCCTGATTATTTCGATGACAATAACCCAATCAAAAAGAGAATAAAGAAATTAGAAGATGAACTAACATAGCTAAAGAAACAATAAAATCCAAAGATAAAGAGAGAAAATATGAAAATGAGCGACATTACCGAGCAGGCAGACAAGTGGATTGAAAAATGGATTTCTATCGATAGCGATGAAAGAGAACTGATTAAAGAACTATCACGAAGGGCTGCCCATGATGCCATAGCTTATGGAAGCAAAGGGCAAACATGGCAAGATTGGGACAAACAAGAGAAGTATTGGAGAGCCCTGTCATCAGAAGCACAGAAATTATGTAAGGAGGCTCGCACAATATGGTCACCACTACTCAAAGCTGTCAGAGAAGAGGTCAGACAAGCGGGTGTTGAACGTGCACAGGAAATGACTCCTGAAGAACTATTGATGTCTGATGATTCGTATTGGAAAATTTGGGAAGCTGCGGTTGCCGCGTGCTGGGGGCCTTGTGAAAAACCTGAGTAAAGAGAACAGTAACCCATTGGAAAATGATAAACATAACACCTAAGAAGGAGAAGTATAAAAAGAGAATAATAAAACTATTCTCAAAATCATACATAGAAAGAGAGTTGTTTTCTGATGAAAAATAACCTTAATCCCTCAGAAGATTTTTCAATATTGATGAAATGGATCTGGATCTCGATTCTTATATTGACAAAGGAGACTGTTCCAAAGCGCTATCCCACAAACCCCAAAGTTCTAGAGGTTTTAAGAAAGAATACAAAACAGTGAGCTTAAAAGAGAATGAAAAATCAATAAATGAATTGATTGAAATTTTATGTGAAGATTAATTTCTCAGATATATAGAGCTTCCAAAATTTTGCAAGTAAATGAACTTGTTCGTATTGAAATTTATGGTGAATCGGCGAGATCTAGTTGAAGATCTCGCCGATTCACCTTTTTCACATATTTCCAATTTTTATATAGAAATATAAATTTAGTAAGAGCCTTTTTTTATTTAAGACTCTTAAAAAGATCACTGAAAGGAGGATAAAACTTTGTATGAGAACACTTCAAGAAGAGCTTAAAAAACACAATCTCGCATCAACAGGGGGAATATCACCTTTTGGTGATCGTAAAAACGACCTCGAATCACTCTTAATTAGAGATGTAAGAAACTCAGACATCAAAACATATCAGAAAATGATTCGAAAAAGTATTAAAAGCCACTGTCCACTATTTAATCCAAATGAAAAGAATGGACAGGTTAAAATTGTGCAAATTTCAAAGCACAAGAGAGTAGAACAAGAAAAAACGGCAACAAGAAAAGTTAAAAATGAGCAGATTATCAAAGATCTCATTGATATTCTTCGGAATGAAAGATTATATCTCAGAGATCTAACTGATAAATTATATGCTAAATATGAGTCAACGAAAAGCAGAAAACAGATTTACAATTTTATCAATAATACACTTTTTTCATTTAGAAAAGTTATACCAGAATACCTTTTTGAATACTCTTTTGCGAGTGGTCCCTGGAAACTTTCTAGCGCTATCAGTACCGATGAATTCTACAACATTTATCGAGATAAAATGTTAGAATACAGAAGAAAAATAGCTGCTACAGACGTCAGTCAATCTGAAAGTGAAGAAAAGTACGTCGTTTCTGAAGAAGTATCTCTCAAGCTATTAAAGATTCTCAAAAAATATAAGATTCCCCAAAAATTACAGTCAATTTTATTGAACAAAGGGATTACTAACGAGATCTTTTATCAGATCTCGCCGACTTCAAAAACAAGGAGATATAAATAAAATGGTAAACGAATTTCCCATCTACTTCAGGGATCTAACTGAAGACGCGAAGAAAAGGTTTCTTGAATTTCTCAACATTACTGAAGAAGAAAGTAATTTCGATATCGCACCTCTCACGATCTTATATGTTGAAGACGATGAGGACGACGAATTTGGAGACTAAGGAGAAGAGACTAAGGAGAAAAAGACTTTTATGGATCATTTGATTTATACTATTATAACTTTTCTCGTTAGCTTTCTAGCTGGATTTGCAATCTCTGCCATGTTCATTGTAGGAGGAGATAATTAGAGATGAATTATTGCTCTTGGTATGAATTGCTAATCATTTGTATAATCGGGTTTTATTCAGGCTACATATCAGCTGCGATAGTCTGGAATAAACGCAGAAACAACTAATAACTGAGCCCGGATGGTGAAACTGGCAGACACAAGGGACTTAAAATCCCTCGATCTTTAAGATCATGTGGGTTCGATCCCCACTCCGGGCACCAAATAAAAAATCAAAAGCTGGAGTCGCTGATTCCAGCTTTTGATCCTTTTTTTTGCAAAAAATGAACATATAATTTTTTTCTGAAATTTAAAGTTTTTATATAGAAATAATATTTATGTCAGTGGCGAGTACCCGCTGATGGGCGCTCATCGGCCCAGAAACAGATGAGTACCTGGTTGTGAGAAAGGTAAACAACCTGCGCCCACGGTGGGGCAAGAGTAAAAAACCACCCTGGGTACTGGCTCTGGCGGCTGCGGTCGCCAGAGTGAGTGCGAAAGCCCAGGTACGGGAGTTGCCAACCCGTACACATTTTTTTATTTTTCTTGACCAGAACTATTTAAGCTTTAGTCAATAATTTATACTATTTAAGTTTTTATATAGAAATAATTACTAATGAAAGCACTTTATTTTTCTCGTGGAGATCACTTTTAAATATGTTTGATATCACAAAAATCGACCCGATAATAATACATTTAAAGAGTTTATCAAGTTATTATAAAGAGTCAGGTAACGAAATAATTTTATTCTGTCCATACTGTGATGATGCACAGCGGCTGAGAGCTAATCATGGTCATTTATATGTGGCTAAAACTGCTCCAGTTTTTAACTGTTTCCGATGTTCAGTATCCGGAAATCTTGTTCGACTCTTAATCGACACAGGATTCGACGATGAAGACATTTTGAAACATGTTGGAAGCTTCATCCGCTACAAAGCAATAAAAGATTATCACATAATCAACAAAAAATTCACAAAATTAAAAGAAATTATCGATCAAAAAATCCAACTAAATCTCATGTTTAAAACTAAATATCCTGAGAAATTTGAAGTATATCACAATTACATATATGATCGACTCGGCATTGACGACTTTGCCGATTTTCTAATCAGTCCAATATTTTTCAATAACAAGTTATCATGTATGTTTTCAAACGCAGAAAATGAAGATGTTCTATTAAGATTAATTGAATCATACAAAGATTTCAGATATCATCTTGTCAACAAAAGCTCTGGAAAATACTTCTTTCAAGAGAAAGATTTTGAGAAATACACAAAAGTAGTATTAGCTGAAGGGCCGTTTGACATTTTGAATCTCTATCTCTACAACTCAGAATTTAAAGATTGTTGGTTCTTAGCTCTAAATGGAAAGAAATATATTAGTGCCATAGAACAATTGATTCTTGAGGATTGGATTATAGGACATGGTGAATTCAACCTGATCTTTGATGCGGATGTATCAAATTTCAGAACATATTTAAATAGAGCAAGATTGTTGGCAAAGCAATATAACGATGATATAGTTATACGGGGTTTTATCCCTCTTGTCGGCAAAGATACAGGAGATTATCCTGTAGTTATTGAAGTTTAAATATAAAGGAGGAAAAATGATAAACATCGTTCATCAAGATACGTTAAATATCATTATGTTTATTAGTGAAGATGAGTCAGCGGCCAGAGTAACGGAATTGGTCTTACGCCTGTATGAAAAAGGATTCGTTCCTATGAACAAATATGATGCTGCTTATTTGATAGAGAGCGTAGCAGGACATCAATCTCCAGATAATCTTTACTGCGTCTTTAGTCGAAGTGTCAGAAAATTTAAGTTTCAAAAGTTCTCATTCACTAGAAATGTTGAAAGATACGACGGTTCCCTTAATCTTCTACGAATCTCTAATGTGACACCTAGAGCATCAGAGCCATACGTAGATCTTACGATAAAACCATCTGAGCAGGATCGTGAACTTATCAAAGAATACATCTCACCAACAAGATGTTCCCGACATGTCCGAAAACCTCTACGGAATGATCCATTTATCCCAATTAAGGTTAAGATAAATACAGGATACAAATCTTTCAAATCATCGACACATACAACTGTAGAAGAAGAACTTCGAGAAAGGATACCTGAAATAATTGAAAATGTACGAGAATTTGAATCAAACTATTTAGTCGTCTATCCACTTGTTAGTCAGGGAGATATTTTCAGTAATTATTGTAGACCCCCAAACCACCACACAATATCATCTAACACATTCAAGAAAATTCTCAAGCGAGCTGATGTAATTAAGGAGGTTTCTATTCCTCCAAAAGAAATTCAAAATAGATTTATTGATATTTGTGAGCTCTTCAAAAATAGTGTTAAAAACGACAAGATAATTGTTCACAATTTCTCTTTCGTTAGTACAATTGATAAAGGACTAAAGATTTCCCTTTTTGATACATTGATGTGTTCAGAAGAAAATTTCAATCCTTTCAGATATTTCGATCATCCCGGAATCAATTTCTGTGCGGATTACGCTTATAAATCAAATATTCTAGATAAATTAGAGATGAAAATTAGTAAAGAGATCATAACAAAAATATAAAGTTGGAGGAATATGATGTCTCCTCGACCTATAAGAGTAAGTTGGAAAGATTTATATAAAGCTCCAGTTCTGCGCGAAATTTCCAGCGCGATTCTTGAGGCGTTACAAAGTATCAATCCTCGAATGGAAGTAATTACAGAAATGGACCCTCACGCTTCCGAGACCACAATATTCTTCAAAGACAGAGGCAATGCGCCGCTTTCGGAATCACTAATTATACAACTTATACCGAATGAATTGAATTTTAAATTACATTCCGGTATGATATTTCACACCACTAAAGAGTTCTTTTTAAACGACTTTCCAAGTATATTGGAATTTATGAAAGCGCATTGCCCATACATCATGGAGTACATTGAAGAAGAGAATGTAAAATCAACAACTGTAACACTTAGAAGCAGAATGCGCTATCCGTTCACCAGCGAACCTCGAGACATTGTCAATTTTCTAACTGCAAAACAGTATTTACATCGAGAAGATAATAAATCGAGTTTAATACCAATTGTGTTCTCCAGCATAGTAAAGAAGTTCTACAATACTCCTGGTTCTCAGAATTTCACACTAGAACTTGAAAGCTGTCCACTATCATTTTGTATACCTCAGTTCGAACACTCTGAAAGACTCTTAACTGAAAAAATTAATCTAATAGAAAAAACGACAATTACAGTTGGTGATAGGATCACTTTCTGCTATGAGACTATTCTGAACAGATGCTCTCCAGCACTCAAAGAAAACCTTGAGTTAAAATTTATAAAATTTATCACTACCACTTATGGGCTGTAACTTAAGCATATGGAGTCACTAAACAATGCAGAAAATTATACCAGTATACTACAGTGAATACGGGAGATATATCAACAGATTCAGAGCTATTCCGTCACATATTGATGCTTTAAAACCCGTTGAAAGACGTCTTCTTATGACGCTGCACGAGGTCGCCAGAAACACCATGGTAAAAAGCGCTAAAGTAATTGGAACTGCGCTCGCAAAATATCACCCCCATGGTGATATGAGTCTATATGGAACTTTGACTAATATGGTTGATCAGGGATATGCCATAGGACAAGGAAACTGGGGATCTCCGGGACTAAATGACGATCCAGCTGCCGCATACAGATACACTGAGTGTCAGCTTGCAAAATGGGTCGAAGATCTCGCATTTGAATATATTGATTATGTTCCTTATGAAGAATTCGAGCTAGAAATTGAACCTCTCTATATACCATGCCCGCTACCAATAGGACTGATTGGACATGGTGTCATTACTGGAATCTCATTCTACAGAACTTTAATTCCGAAATTCAAATTAAATGATCTTGCGAAAAGATTAGTATATCTACTGGATAAACGCAATGGATCTGACACCATAATATGGCCAAACTTCCAAAATTGCGACATTCAGGAGCTCGAGCCGGATCAGATGAAATCAATCTTAACTTCTGGTATCGGTTCTTTGAATGTTATTCCCCACGGAAAATTAGAAGATAGAGCCATCAGAATCCAAGGTAGAGTACCAAATACTACTTTTAGCTCGATTGAAAAGAATGCTGACAAATTAGAAATTTCTTTGATAGATAATTCTACATCGACAATAGATATTATCATCGAACCAAGGCGAAGAGGAACAAATCTACAAAGTCTGGCTGAAAAAATATGGAGCGAACACCTAATTAAGAATCTTAATTTCAACTGTTTGTTCTGTGATAACACCGGCAAAGTAGATTGTTATGGAATCGACAACATTCTCTTAAATAATTATCGTTTATGGAAACATGCTGTCAAACTCAAACTTGTGGATGACTATAATAAGTTATCCAATAGAAAAGTTGAGCTGATGATAGTTCAGATTATCAGATACATATTTGAAACTTACAAATGTAACAAAATTGATGAGATTATAAGTAAGTATCAAGAATTGAAAAAAACATATGATATTAATGTAGAAATTGATATCTTTGATATAGATAAAGAAACTTGGTCAACAGAGGTCAAAAAGATTGAGGACAAAGATATTGTCGACGTCTGTAATAAAAGACCAATCAGAAATCTGATCGAAACAGCGATTGATATTCAAAAAGTTGAAAATGATTTGAAAGCGGCGAGAGCTACCATTGATAACTATGAGAAAAACTGCTTTGAATTTGTTAAGAAACTCACTTAGGAGCGTGAAAAAATGCAAATACAAATGGATCCAGAATCTGTGTTGATAACTGACATCATCACAGTCTATTCTACAACACTCAAAGTCGATGACAAAATAATTGATGTTGAAATCACTGAACTTTTATCAGACGTCCACATGCCTGATCTGTCAGACAGAGTAATTCGAACTTCATTCCAGAAGAACCAAAAATCTCTTGAGAATATGAGTCTTCAGGAGCTTGATGAACTTCTGGAAGAGATCAATGACTTTGTTGAAGAGAATATTGACAATATTATTGAAAAGGCTAAAAAATAAGAGCTACTTCCTCCAATATTTATCTATTTTATATAGAAATTATACATAGATAAATAAGAAAAGGAGGGCGCAAATGAAAAAAGTACTACTAATATCATTAGCCATGGGCATGACCTACTACATAGTGGGTGACAGAGACGTGGTGAAGGTAGTCAATAACGATCTTGAGGGCTCTGGCCCCCGAATCATTGACTGCCAAAAAAACAATAACCAAGATCCAATCGGCTGCATAATCGCAGCCGAGAAGATCAAGGAGGAGCGAGCCGTTCTGAAGAAGCGTCTTGCTCCTGAAAAACAAAACAAATTGAAGTAAAATAAGGGGGTCGAGTAATCGGCCCCTTTTCACTTTTCTATTTTTATATAGAAATATAATTATAGGCCAATATTATAAGGAGGCGAAAGAGTGATAAATCCCAATGTATCATGGTTTGAAAAATATAGACCCCAAACAATTGATGAAATGGTCTTTTCAGATGACCAACAAAAGAGACTAGTAAAGTCCTGGATAGATAATGAAACTATCACAGGAAATATTTTATTATCAGGTACAGCTGGAACTGGTAAATCGACACTAGCTCTGATTCTGATTAAAAAGATTATCAAAAATCAATCTGATTATTTGAGAATTAAAACTCGCTCAGTTTCCGACGTTGATGAAAAGATCACGCCGTTTGTACAGAAAAAACCTGTTTCAAGTAAATGTAAAATAGTATACATTGAAGAGATTGACAGAACTTCAAGACAATTTCAGGCACAGTTAAAAGAAGATCTAATGGAAAAATATCAAGAATATGTAAGTTTTCTTTGCTGTACAAACTATCCGAGAAGAATTGACTCTGCGCTCAGAACCCGTTTCACGTTCCAGATCGAATTTAAATCGGATAATCTTAATGGTATTAAGAAACGGCTCGAGCATATCTTGGTTCAGGAAGGTGCTAAATTCGATCCTTCTGAACTTGAAGAATTTATTAATAAAAATTCCAAATCTGGGTTGAGAGACTTGATTAATGCATTACAGGTGTCTTTTGTATCAAACAATGGAATAATAGATTTTAAAAATCTGGAACAGAATTTAAATATAGAAGATAATATAGTCAGTCTTATTCTGGAAATGATCGAAAAGATTATGACGTCAAATAATCCATCGGCAAGAAAACTTTGCTTGAGCACGCCGTTTAACTCCATAATTGCAAAAGAATACACTTCTTTTGTAACTCTTTGTCACAACAATTTTGATATCAACTATGAAAATGTATTCGAAAGACTCTATGAAACAACTAAGTTTCTGCCTCTTCAAGTGATTATCGGACAATATTCTGAAGAGGTGGACATGAAGAAATATCCAAATATTCATTTAGTAAGCTGTTTTTATGAGATGATGAAATGTTGTCTCGAAAGTACGATATAGAAAGGAGATCACATATGTTGGACAACATGGGAGTATCCGTTAAAGACGTCGTTGAAGCTGTCGTTAATGCATACAAAAGAGGATTTGATGATGCCATAGCTTATCTCAAAAAAGTGTCCGATGAGATGGACTTGAACCAGTTGAAACAGTCTGTAGAAACAAATATTCGTTCAAAGGGAAAAACTAATGCGGAATGGTAATTATCAACATTTGACAATAAGTTTTTTCAAAAACATTTTGAAATTCGAAATTTTCGTATAGAAATAATTCTTTTAGAAATAAATTTTTATTTCATCTCAGGAGGAATATGGCCGAAAAACACCTGAACTCGATAGAGATAGTAAGAACTCGGCCAGGTCAGTTTGTTGGAGATACCAGTAATCCAACACACCTAGCAGAAGAAATTCTCGATAACGCAATTGATGAAGTGGCCAATGGATTCGCCACTCGCATCAAAATTTACAACAATTTTGAAGAGGGTTCCTTCTGGGTAAGTGATAATGGTCGTGGTATCCCTCTCGGAAAAATGACTTGTGCGGATGGAACAGTAGAAGATACTGTCGTAGTATTCTGTACAAAGTTATTTTCTGGCTCAAAATTTGACAACGAAGACTACAAAACTCTAATAGGAATGCACGGCGTCGGTTTGACAGCTGTGAATGCTCTATCAGAGTGGATGGTAGTTAAAATCAGAGATAGAAATAATCGAAGAAGAGTTGTAACTTACTCATTTGTTGATTCAGAATTGGAATCTGTTACAGAAGAGAAAGATGATGACTTATCATACTCCACAGTTGTTGGATTCAAACCAAATGCCCGATATTTTAATTCGCTAGAGTTTAATAATCGGTATTTCGTTGAGAGATTGATTATGGTTCAGTCAATTTTCGATCTGAATGGTTTCACGTTTAATGATCAAGAAATTCCTAAGTTGAGTTTCGAAACATACGTGAAACAACAATTGAATCTTGCCGATGATGAAGAACTGTACTCACTACAATATAGTTCTCCTGATCAACTGAACCATATCAAGATATATGCAACATATATCGAAAAAGAAGATAACAACATTAGTTTAGGAAACGTAAATTTGAGATCTTGTGATGGGAAGTTTATCAGCTCTTTTCACACTGAATTAAAGAAATCTATTAGTGAAAAGATTAATAAAGTCTTCTCCAAAATCAATGACCGAGAATATCTTAATGGATTGAGATGCTTCATATTAATCAATGTGCCAGAGCCAAAGTTTGATAGTCAGACTAAGGTTAGAATGGTGCTTGATGTTAAGAAGTTGCTCATTGATCCATTAAAAGATCAGATTAACTGGTTTGTTGATCAGATCATTGATATTGTCGAGTCAAATTTGGAGAGAAAACTACATCAAAAGATCACAAATGGAAGTACTAGATCGGTGAGATCTGGTAAGAGAGTTTCCGTAAGCAACAAGTTAAAGGATTGTCAGAGAATCCCAGGCGATGTCTTATTCATCGTCGAAGGTGACTCTGCAGGAGGGACAATAAAGCAAATTAGAAACAGCCATACAGAAGCTGTATATCCGCTCAAGGGTAAAGTTCTAAACGTAGAATCAGCTTCCTTCGACAAAATTCAGAATAATAAAGAAATTAAAGATCTTCTTGAAGCTTTGGGACCAGTAAATAACCGAAGATACAAGAAGATTAAGATTCTTTCTGATGCTGACGAGGACGGCAAGCATATTACAGTACTTGTACTTCTGGTGCTGCAAAAATTCGCCCCAGATTATATTAAGTCGGGTAATGTTTCAATTATTATTCCACCTTTATATGGAGCAGTGAAAGGAGGTAAGTATCATCCTATCTACGAACAAACGACTCTGAATCAGTTCAAAAATTCCGGATTCAAGATCCACAGATTTAAAGGCTTAGGAGAAATGAATCCGAGTCAGTTGAACTCTTGTATTAGATCTGGCTTTGAATACAAGGTCAAATGGCCAGACTCAGAAAAATTACTTAATAATTTGATTAATATTATTACAGACACAGATTTAAAAAGAGCAATTATGAATCAAGATTCTGTCAGGATGGAAATCATCTTGTCAGAAATAAACAAAAACTAAAAAACTTTAAGGAGGCAAGAGACATGGCAAATTTCCCGTTTGCGAAACCCGCTGCTGCGCCCAAGGAGGCGCCCAAGGCCCAGGCTACTGAGGCAGTTGCCGAAACTCCCGCTAAGGCGGCGAAGACGAAGAAGGCTTCCGGTGAGCGCAAGAAGCCCGCTGCCCAGATGACTGTCGATCAGGTCAAGGAGATTCTCTCTCTGATCAAGGATCACAGCTACGGTGAAATCGCGGAGAAAGTAGGGGTGACCAAGTTCCAGGTCAACC
>ERZ795051.4606-NODE-4606-length-12759-cov-5.699229_pt1 | contig 12759 bp, 11 predicted proteins | sample MGYA00375135_ERZ795051 | MGnify/ENA primary metagenome ERZ795051 (study PRJEB30180, sample SAMN05720222) | activated sludge metagenome | isolation source: Anaerobic digester | place: Japan | collected 2015-05-26 ... | reverse complement strand
GAGACGTCCCAGCCCCTACCCGCAGCATCAATTACTTCGGGGTTGGAGACGTCCTGTCTCCGAACCTCCCGCCCCCTCGCAACCCAGAACTTTCTGGGACGAGACGTCCCAGCCCCCGCTCCCCAGCGCGGAATGACCCTGCAAATTGAAAGCGGCGCAGCCGCGCCGCACTCCAAGACGCGTTCGCCTCGTCCTCGGCGCTCGAAAGCGACGCACCCTCTTGGAGTGGGGCGGTGGATGCCCCCCCGGAGCAGCGGGAGGGAGGGGGGGAAGCAATAGGCTCGACAGCGCGCACGAGGTTTCGAGAATAAGCGGCATGTTGCGGTCTCCACAAAGATTGTCGCTGGTGGCGCAAACGGTGGCCATCTTGCGGGAGCACATTGCGGCGGCGCGGGCGGGGGAGCGGCTGGCCGGGGAACGGGAGTTATGCCGCCAGTTGGGGATCAGCCGGATGACATTGCGGAGCGCGCTGACGAAGCTGGTGCGGGAGGGCCTGATCAGCGGCGGGCGGGGTTACCGGCGCCGGATTCTCGGGCCGGAGCGAGGGCGCGCGAAGTCCAAAGCCAGCCGCGAGGTGGTGGTGCTGTCGCCGGTGCCGCTGCCGAGCGTGGAGCCGCGGGTGTTGTTCTGGATAGACGAGGTGCGGGACGCCCTGGCCAAGGAGGGCTATAAACTGGACTATCTGAACCATCGGAACTGTTACACGAACCGGCCGCAGGCCGCCTTGGAGGAACTGGCCGCGCGGCTCCGGCCGGCGGTGTGGCTGCTCTACCTGTCCACGCAGACGATGCAGGAATGGTTTTACGAGCGGGGTTTGCCGGCGGTGATCCCCGGCTCGCGTTACGGGGGCGTGCGGCTGCCGTCGGTGGATGTGGATTACCGGGCGACGTGCCGGCACGCGGTGGGCAAGTTTCTGGCCCGAGGCCACCGGCATCTGGCGCTGTTGAATCCGGAATCGGTGGCGGCGGGGGACCTCGAGAGCGAAGCGGGCTTTCGCGAGGCGGGGGCGCAGGCGCAGACCGTGATTGCCCGGCACGACCGGACGGTTGCCGGCATTTGCGCCACGCTGGACCGGCTGTTGCGGCGGGCGGACCGTCCCACAGCGTTTCTGGTGTCCCGTCCGACCCACGCGTTGACGGCCTTGGGGCATCTGATTCGCCGGGGCTTGCGTCTGCCGCAGGACACCGTGCTCATCGCGCGCGACCATGATTCCTTCCTCGAGCATGTCGTTCCGTCCGTCGCGCGGTATCAGGCGGACCCGGTCGTGTTTGCGAACAAACTTTCGCGCGTGGTGCTCGAGGTTGCCTCGGGCGGAAACGCCCGCGCTTGCGACCACCGGATCATCCCCCGCTTTATTCCGGGAGAAACCCTGGGCTAACCGCGCGGGAGGCGGCGCGGCGAAGAAAACCATGCCACGGCCTGCCGTCCGGGTGCCGCACGCCAGGGTCGTCAAATTTTAGACGCGCCTAATCCCGGAACTGGAACGCATAGAGGTCGGCATTCTTCAGGACAACGCGCAGCCGGACGGGTTGTCCGGCCCAGCGGCCGATTTCGGGCGATCCTTTCCAGCGGACGGCCCGGTTGACTTCGTTGCAGGTGTGGATCAGGTCACAGTCGTCGAGCGAAAAGCCGGGGATGGGCGTGCCGCCGGCGTCGAGCAGGCCCACGCGAATCGTTCCGGTGGCTGAGGTGTCCGCATTGAGCAGCAGGCGGCTGCCCTTGAACCGCAGCGGTTCGGTGGTGAATTCACCGCCGGTCCAGGGGGCATGGACGGAGACAAACCCGTCGCGGCGCAGGACGACGCGGCTGATGACGGCGATATTTTGATCGGCGCCCAAGCCGGCTTCGGAGAGGAGACGCTTGTTGCTTTCGTTGCGGTCCCAGCCGTGCAGCCAGTCGCTGGCGCGGTAATACAGGTACATCTCGCGGCCGGAAAGGTCGGGAACCAGTCCGTGAATCAGGCGGACCGACGCCCAGTCGAACTCGCCCTTCATGCCGAGGCGCAGGAACGGGCGGCGGTCGAACCGGTGCCAGGCGACGCCGTCGCGGCTGGCGGCGAACTGGGTGTCCAAGGGCCCGGCGTTGATGGGGGTTTGTTTTGAAAACTCGGGCATGGCGCCGCCCAGGTAATGAAAGTAGGCCTGCGGGAACATGTAATAGGCGTCCTGGGCCCACGGGTATTTCAGGGCCGAGCTCGAGTAATAGTCCACCCACCGGTCGCCCGGGTCCGGGCCGACCATCACCGGCATGTCCTGGACCGCGGGAAACCCGCCCAATTCGGGGGATTCGGCCCGGGCCACACTCCGGCCTTGCGCCCCTTCGCCGAACAGGTTTCGCCGGCAATACAGGACGTATTTTCGGAGGCGGTCGTCCCAGAACATGATGTTTTGCGAATCCAGGTGGTGACGCTTTCCTTCGTCGCGAAAGGTGCAGATGCTTTTGTGGGTGAGCTGCCAATGGATGCCGTTGGACGAGGACAGGATGTGAAGTCCGGGCGCCCCGATTGCGCCAAAGCGGCAGAGCATTCGGAAGCGGTGTTCGGGCGGCGCGTTGGGGTCGAGGAAGACCAGGCCGCCGTCCTGGCCGAGGGTCAGGCCCATGGCGCCATGGCCGACCACAATGTTGTTCTGGCGCGACCCCTTGTATTCGGTCAGGCCCAGGTCCGGCTTTTGCCAGACGATGCCATCCTTGGAAGTGGCGTAACAAATCGAGCCGTTGGTGTGTCCTTGGTCCCATTGCGTGTCGTCCATGGCGTGATACCAGAAGTGATAGGTGGCGCCATCGTGGAGCACGTTGCTGTAAGGTCCGATGCCGCCGCGTTCCCAGGGATGCTCGGGTTTGAGGGTCCAGTCGCCGGTCTTCCGTGGAGAATGGACTTCCAGCGTCACGTTCCGGGCTTGAGCGAGGAACCGGTCATCCAGGAACACCTGCCGGCGGTCGCCAATGTCCAGCGGTTCCACGGCGGCGGCCTGCATCCAGGCGGCCAAGGCCAGGAACCCTGCGGCGCCCGCGCTCGCGCCTGCCAAAGGGATTGGGAATTTCATGCGGCGGAGGATAAGACCGGAAAGCGGCCGGTTCCAATCAAAACCCATTTCTGCGCGTGCTTAACCGGCCACGGGCGGCGGGCCGGCTTGCGGAGGCCGGCCTCACACCAGCGCCGCCCGGCGGTCGTGCAGCCATTGCGCCGCCTCGTCGAGGTCCTCGAGAGGTCCCAGCGGCTTCACCTTGAGGCGCGGTTTCAACCCCTCCCGATCGAACAGGGCCAGGCAGGGCCGGTCCACGAACCGGCTGGTGTACTTGATTGCCTGGAAGCTGGCAGGGTGTTGCTGAATCGCCAGCCCCCATTCCTGAGGAACGCTCAAATCGCCGGCCAGGAGGCTCCCCTTGTCCACTCCCAGGGCTTCTCTGGTTGTTTCGAGGCTCAGGGCGCACACGCGGAGCTCAGGAAGGGTGATTTGACTGGCCATTCTCCCGTTCCAGCGGCTGGCGGCAATCACCCGCCGGCCCTGAAACACGTCGTCGCCAAACACTTCCCAGAGGCAGGTTGCGAGCGTCGAAGCCACGTAAAGGAGCGGGTAGGGGCCGGCGGGGTGTGAAAAGCGATGGAAGTCGTGAATTCCAAAGTCCAGCGCGGAAACGTCCTTGCGATGAACCCGAAACCAGGCGCGCGCCGGTTGTCGCGTCGTGGGAACCGGCTTTTGGCCAAAGTCCGCCCCGGGACGGAGCAGGGCGCGGGCCGGCTTGGGGTCATTCGGCATACGCCCGGGCTGCCTGGCAGACTTCCTTCACCCTGCCTTCGCGCAACAGGTCCAGCGGCCGTTTGTCGCCAAGACCCGCCTTGGTTTGAAGAAAGAACAGCATCTTGCCCCAGGCATCCAGGTTCGGGTCGCGGTTCAGACAAGCCAGCACCTCCTCGAGCCCCGCCAGGACCTGTCCATGTTTGTCGAACTGCCAGAGCGGAAACCGCGCCGCCTGCAATCGTTCTTCGCGCCAGGCCAGCAGCCGGCCCGCCTCGAGTCGCTTTAACACCGCTGTCTTGGAAATCCCCAACAACCGCGCCGCCTCCTCCGAGGACGCGCTTCCGCCCTCGGCCTCCGCCAGTTGCTGCCGCGCCTCCAGGCCCCGCGCCAGCGCCAGTTCGATCTGGTTGCGCCGCGACTGTTCCGGACCGACGGCCAGGCCAATGGCCAGCCGCGCCAGATGCGCCAGCGGGACGGAGGTCCGCCGCCGCAGTTTCCGCATCGCCTCGGTCAGCTCGCGCACCGCCTCGCGGTTGCGGGGCGACAGTGCCGCCCAGCCGCTCTCTCTTTCAACCGTGGTTGGCATGGTGGCTTCAAGGTGCGCCGGGGAACGAAGATTGTCAACTTTGTAAACTTTGTAAACCCGGCTTTCCTCGCGGGTGCAACCCGCTGGGGGGCTCGGGCGGCGGTTGTTTCCATCTGCCTTGACTATTTGGGCCCGCCCGGGCAGCCTGCGGGGACTTGTGATGATGACTCCAAAAACACTCGAGGCGGCGGTCGAGTTTGCCGACAACCCGGAGGCGCGTTGTCCCTGCGTGTTGCTGCTGGACACCTCCGGTTCCATGGAGGGCGAGCCGATCCTGGCCCTGAATCAAGGGCTGCGGGTCTTTCGGGATGAACTGTGCAAGGACCCGCTGGCGTCGCGGCGGGTGGAGGTGGCCGTGGTGACGTTCGACAGCGAGGTGAAGGTGGCGCAGGATTTCGTGACGGCCGACCAGTTCGAGCCGCCGGCGCTCCTGGCGCAGGGGCAGACCTTGATGGGCACGGCGATTGAGAAGGGACTGGACATGATTGCGGCGCGGAAAGCCCAGTACAAGGCGGCGGGGGTGCTGTATTACCGGCCGTGGATGTTCATGATCACGGATGGCGAACCGCAGGGCGAACCGGAGGAGCTGGTGCGGCGGGTGGCCCGGCGGATTCACGAGGAGGAGGAGGCCAAGCGGGTGGCGTTTTTTGCGGTGGGGGTGGAAAACGCGAACATGCGGCGGCTGGCCGAGATCGCGGTGCGGGCGCCGGTGAAACTGCGGGGGTTGAATTTTGTGGAGATGTTCGTGTGGCTGTCGCGCAGCGCGCAGGTGGTGTCGCATTCCAAGACCAGTGATCAGGTGGCGCTGCCGCCACCCGGCTGGGGGACGGTGTAGTGAAGTCGCGCGGATGGCATGTCGCCGCCGCCTCGGTGCGGGGTGCCGGCCATGAGAAACTGGGCATGCCCTGTCAGGACGCCCACCAATGGGAGGCCGTGGGGGAGGGAATCCTGGTCGTGGCGGTCACCGATGGGGCCGGTTCGGCTCCCTTGGCGGATGCCGGCGCGTCGCTGGCGGCCCGCGCGGCCGTGGAACACGTGCGCGAGCGCCTGTCCAGCCCAACGCCAGCGTCCGGCCTGGATGACGAGGCTTGGGCCGGTCTGCTGCGCGAATGCGCGGCCTGCGCCCAGAAAGCGCTCGAGACCGAAGCGGCGGCGCGGGGTGTGCCGCCGCAGGACCTGGCCACGACCCTGAGCCTGGTGGCGGCCACGCCGGAGGTGGTGGCGGCGGTGCAGGTTGGCGACGGCGCCGTGGTGGTGACCGGCGCGGACGGCTGCCTGCACGCCCTGGTGCGGCCGGTGGTCGGCGAATATCTCAACGAAACCACGTTCCTGACTTCGAAGGAGGCGCTCGCTACCCTCCACCCGGCGATTTGGCGGGGCCAGCCGCGCCACCTGGCCGTCTTTTCCGACGGCCTTCAAATGGCGGCGCTCCGGATGCCGTCGGGCGAGCCGCATCCGGGCTTTTTCACCCCCTTGTTTGAATTTCTGCAGGGCCAGCCCGACCCGGGGCAGGCGACTCAAGCCCTGGCCGCCTTCCTGGGCTCGGAGCGGCTGCGCGAGCGGACGGACGACGACGTGACGCTGGTGCTGGCCACGTGGCTGGAGTGACCTCGCATGAGGTTGGTGCGGGCATCCACCGGACAAGTCCTCAAGCTGGCCGCCTCCGCCACGCTGGGCGCGGGCGGGGAAGCCAAAGTGTTTGCCGTTTTGGATGCGCCGGAGCTGGCGGCCAAGGTCTATCACCGGCCGACGGCGGAGCGGGCGGACAAGCTGGCGGCGATGCTGGCCAACCCGCCGGAAGACCCGATGGCCAGCCAGGGCCATGTCTCGATTGCGTGGCCGTCGGACCTGTTGCTGTCCGCCCACGGGCCGAGCCAGGTGATGGGATTCCTGATGTCCCGGGTGCGGGACATGCATCCCATCATTGATTTCTATCATCCCAAGACCCGCCGCCATCGTCATCCCCTCTTCAATTACCTCTATCTCGTGCGCACCGCCCGCAACCTGGCCGCTTGCGTCAACGCCCTGCATGCCCGCGGCTACGTGGTGGGGGACCTCAACGAGTCCAACATCCTGGTGGGCGAAACCGCGCTCGTCACGCTGGTGGACACCGATTCGTTCCAAGTGCCCGACCCGCGCAACGGCCAGGTTTACCGCTGCCGCGTGGGCAAGCCGGAATTCACCCCGCCCGAGCTTCAGAGTGTGAGTTTTGCGTGGGTGGACCGCAAGCCGGAGCATGACCTTTTCGGATTGGCCGTCCTCTTGTTCCAGCTTCTGATGGAGGGAATCCACCCCTTCGCGGGCAAACATCTTGGACGGGGCGAACCCCTGCCACTGGAAGCGCGCGTCGCAAAAGGCTGGTTTCCGTACGCGCCGGTGGGCCGTGCGGGCACCGCCCCGATGCCCATGGCGCCGCCGTTTGAACTGCTGCCGCCCCGCATCCGGGACCTGTTCGTGCAGTGCTTCAACCTGGGCCACACCGAGCCGGGGCGGCGCCCGGCCGCGGCGGTCTGGCAGGCGGCGCTGCTCGAGGCGGAGGCGTCGCTCACCGCTTGCGCCGCCAACCCGCAGCACCGATACGGCAACCACCTCCGCGCTTGTCCCTGGTGTGAGCGGCGCGAGATGCTCGACGGCATTGACCCCTTCCCCTCGCTTGAATCGTTGAAACGGCGTTTCTTTGCCAGACAGCGCCTTCGCGGCCGCCCGCTCCCGCGTCCCGCTCCGGCTGAATACGCCCTCGCCATCGCGGTGGCCCGCGCGGCCATCCGGCGCCAGCGGCGGAACCGGGTGCTGATGGGGCTGGCGCTCGCCACGACGGGGATTCTGCTGGCGATTTACTGGCTTTGGGCGCTCAAGCTGCTGCTCCACTAACGCACCCGCTTGTCCGCGACGGGATTCCCGATTGAGGTTGCCACGGCGAGCTTCTCAAGGGTCAACGCGCCGAATCGGAATACGGGAATCTGCCTGCGGTCCCAATCCCTTGGGGCTCTGGGAGAGGCGGGATGGCAAAGGGATTGGGTTGAGTTGGAAGAAGCCGGATTGTGAATTGGGCTTGAAGTTGCTTGGGTATATGTTATTTTTTGTGCGTGATAAGCGCACAATAGATAGCAGTATGCCAAATCAAATAGATTCTGAGAAGCTGGACCAAGCCCTCCATCTTCTGGCTGCGAGGCTCGATTTGGCGCAAACGGAGCCGATGGGTTTGGTCATTTGTGGGGGCTCGGCCCTGATGGCGATGAACCTTCGTCGCCGCACAACCAGGGACGTGGACGTGGTCGCGTTGCTGAATGCATCTCATGAGCTGGTCAGCCCCGATCCGCTTCCCGATGCTTTGCTGGAAGCTGCGGACCAGGTGAAGCGTGATCTCGGTTTATTTGACGGCTGGCTCAACAACGGACCCAGCCGCGGGGAGGGAGGGCTGTTTCAGATGGGCTTGCCCGAAGGCCTTGCAGGCAGGTTGACCGAGAGAAGATATGGGCGGCGGCTGGCGGTCTATTTCGTCAGCCGGTTCGACCAAATTCACTTCAAGTTGTACGCGGCGGCCGATCAACGGGACGGCAGGCACTTGAACGATCTTCGCGCGCTTTGCCCAACTTTCGCGGAACTCGAGAGCGCTGCCCGCTGGGCCAGGACGCATGACGTCTCAGAAGGGTTTCGGTTGGTGCTGAAAGAATTGCTTGGACAGCTTGGTCATGAATCCATCGCTGAAAACCTTTAAAGCGGAATACCAGTCGCTCCTGCTGGATTTGCTTTGGAGCCAATGGTCGGCCTTGGGGGTTGCCGGGCAAAGCCGCGCTGAGGGGGAACGAGTGGTTGACCCGGAGGCGCTGCTGTTATTGAGCTGCACCATGGCCCGTTACGATCCGCGCCTGTTTGATGAAATGCTCGACTGGCTGCGGGCAAACGGATGGCTGATCAACATCATGCGGCTCAGACGGGTGCTCCGGACGGAGAGATTCGCGGGCGGGCGGGTGCTGGCCGCCATTGCCGGGCTGTTGGCGCGGGGCGCCGAGGCGCCCAAGTGGAAGCAGCTTGCCGCCTGTCCGGAGCGATCCCCGGCCGAGGAAGAGTTGTTTTTCAGCGAGGATGGGCGGCCGCTTCCAACACTTGGGGAGCCGGAACCGGGCTTTGCGCGATACGGCTGGCGGCGGGGGCCGTTGCGGCACCGGGGGCACTCGCAAGCGTTCCGACCGACCGGGAACGCCACCCTGCTGCTTCAACTGCGGGCGCTGCTGGGGATCAATGTCCGGTGTGAGATTGTGCTGTACCTCCTCACGCACGAGGCGTCCCACCCGTCGCAAATTGCGCGGGACACCGGCTATTTCGAACGGACCGCGCAAAGCGCGCTGGCGGACATGAGCCGGTCGGGCGTGATCCAGGTTCGGACGACCAACCGTGAAAAGCACTACTGGCTGCAACCAGACGCCTGGTGGCAGTTGCTCCATCGAGGCGGGCAACCTCCTCCCAAATGGGTAACCTGGCCGCCTCTATTCCGGGCCTTGGAGCAAATCTGGCTGCGGCTGAACGACCCGGAACTGCACGCGCTGGACTCGATGCTGCAGGCGTCCGAGGTCCGCAAGCTCATGCTCGAGGTTCGGCCTTGCCTTGCGCGCGCCGGGTGCGACCGGGCGCTTTCGGATGACGCGCAGCATTTGGGCGAGTCCTACCTGCCCGTCTTCATGTCAGACGTGAAGAAGCTGCTGGTCTGAACCGGCCGCGGCCCGCGCGGCCATCCGGCGCCAGCGGCGGAACCGGGTGCTGATGGGGCTGGCGCTCGCCACGGCGGGTTTTCTGTTGGCGCCGATTTCCCCCGGCGAGGGCGTCAGGCCCCGGCGGCGCTGTCGCGCAGGGCGCGGAACATCGCCTCCACGTTTTCGATGGGGGTGTTGCCCTGGATGTTGTGGACGGCGTTGAAGACAAAGCCGCCGTCCACGTTGAAGATTTCGATGCGCTGGCGGACTTCGGCATAGACCTGGTCCGGCGTGCCGAAAGCCAGGGTTTTTTGCGTATCCACGCCGCCGCCCCAGAACACCAGGTCCTTGCCAAACTCGCGTTTGAGCCGCACGGCGTCCATCTCGGCGGCCGAGCACTGCACGGGATTGAGGATGTCGAACCCCGCTTCGATGAATTCGGGAATCAAGCGATAGACCGAACCGCAACTGTGGATGAAGGTTTTCCAGCCGGTGCGGCGGTGGATGAGGTCGTTGACGGCCTGGTGGAAGGGTTTGAACAATTTGCGATAATCCGCGACCGAGATGAACAGCCCGTGCTGGGTGCCAAAGTCGGTGCCGGTGATGAGGGCGACCTGGACGAGGTCGCCAAAGAGGTCAATGAGGGTATTAAGGTTTTGCAGCGCGAATTCGCACTGTTTTTCGAACACGGCCTGGACATAAGCGGGCCGCGTTTTGGTGGAAATGTACCACTCGGCAATATCGCGAATGCCCTTGGGGTGTTTCAGGAAAGGGGCCGGCACCAGGGCGATGTCGCCAAAGGCGGCGCCGGGGATGACCAGAGTCGTCCCGAACTCGCTCCGCTGGGCGAACCATTGTTTCATGGTTTCGAAATAGGCCAGGTCCTCGCGGCCCAGCGGTCCGAACTCCTCGAGGTTGTCGGCCGGGTTGAGTTTGTCCTCTTCGAGCGGTTCCTGGCGGACGATGGCATCGAAGAAGTAGCCGCCCGCCGGCATGTGGGCGCTGGGGGCGACCGTGGTGTCGCCTTCCGGGTACATGTACCATCCGCCGTCCGGGGCGGGCGTTACGTTGAACGCGCCCGGGACCAGGCAGGGGGTGCCATCCGGCAGGGTGAAGGGTTTCCAATCCCGAGGCTGCGTCCCGAGAATGGATTTGCGCGGCAGCACGCCGATGACGTCAATGCCCAGGGCGGCGCGCAGCTCGTCGTCAATCTCGCCGAGCATTTGGTAGGGTTCGTTGACCTTGACCCGCCAGGCGGGGTCGCCCAGCAGCCGTTGCCGCAACCGGTGCACGACGCTGACGTGCATGCCGGTGACAAAGGTGGCGCCAAAATCCACGCAGACGCGGTCGGGTTGCCGGTGTTCCAAAACGGTTTGGAGTCGTTGTCGCGAGTTCATGATTGCAGGGTTCGACGGGTGAAAAGATTCAGTTCAAGGGCGCTTCCGCCCCCAGAACCGCTCGATTTCCTCGAGCGACCGGCCTTTGGTTTCGGGCACTTTGCGCCAGACCAGGAAGATGAGCACGCCACAAAAGGCCGCGTAAACGTAGAATGGGAAGGCATGGTTGAAGTGGCGGACGAACCACGAGTCCCGGGCGTCCAGGATGGGGAAGGTTTGGGTCACCGCGTAATCGGCCATCCACAGGAAGAAGGTGGCCAGGCCCAGGGCCCGGCCGCGCACGGCTGTAGGGAAGATTTCCGAGAGAATCACCCAGACCACCGGGCCGACCGACAGGCCAAAACAGGCGATGTAGAGGAGGATGAAGAAAAGCATCCAGCCGCCGGCCGCGGCGGGGTCGGTCATCCGCTGGGCCATGATGCCCATGGCGACCAGGCTCGCGCCCATGCCCGCGCTGCCGATGAGCATGAGCGGTTTGCGCCCCCAGTGGTCCACCGTGGCGATGGCAATGAGGGTGAACACCACGCAGGCGCCGTTGATGATGGCCTGCTGGAGCAGGCCGGCGTCCACTCCCGTGGCGGCGCTGAGGCTTTTGAAAATGGTGGCGCCAAAATAGAGGAAGACATTGATGCCGGTCACCTGCTGGAGGATGGCCAGCGCGATGCCCAGCAACAGCGGCACCCGCAATCGGGGTGAAAACAATTCCCGCCACGTGCCTTGTTCGCCCGCCAGGCTCGCCTGGATGGATTGAAACTCCCGCTCCGCAAAGGCGGCCCCGCCCACTTTGCGCAGGATTTCGAGCGACTCCGGCTCGCGCCGTTTCTCCGCCAGCCACCGGGGGCTTTCGGGAATGCGGAACAACAACAGGCCGAACAGCAGCGACGGCGCGATGCCCGTGGCGAACATCCAGCGCCAGCCTGTGTGGGTGAGCCAGGCTTGCACCTCCGGGTTCGAGGAGTCGCCCCTGGAATGGGCGATGAAATAATTCACGAACGCGGTGATGGCGATGCCGCTCACAATCGCGATCTGGTTGACCGCCACCATCCGGCCGCGGAGATGCGCCGGGGTGATTTCGGCGATGTACATCGGTGTGGAAAGGGAGGCGATGCCGATGCCCACGCCGCCAATGAACCGAAACAGGATGAAGGTCCAGATGTCCCGGGGCAGCGCCGTCCCCACCGACGAGCTGAGGAACATCGCCGCGGCGAGGAACATGGCCAGCTTCCGGCCGAAGCGGTCCGAGAGCGGCCCCACGACCAGCACCCCCGTGGCGCAACCGATCAACACGCAACCCGAGGCCCAACCCTTCATGACGTCGCTCAAGCCGAAGCGGGCGGTCATGGGTTCGATGGCGCCGGAGATCACCCCCGTGTCATACCCGAAGAGCAGCCCTCCCAGCGTCGCCACCAGGCAAATCGGCACCAGATAGGCCAGATTGGTTTGCACCGCAATCGGCGGCCGGTCGTTCAGGCTGCAGGCCGGGCTGCTCATGGGTTGTTGATGAACACCAGTTTACCGGCCGGCTGTTCCGGGTCACGTCAATAAAATCCCGGCCCCGGCGGTCTGGGCGGGGCCACCCAAATAGACCGGGCCTTTGGCCCTGAGATGCACGGCGGTGGCCAGCGCCAAGGGCGCGGCCTCATACCAGCCTGGGGCAACGCCCCAGGAACGGAACGCCAACCCGATACGAGGGCCGAAGGCCCGTCCCATACAGCGCCAACGGCGCGGCCTCATACCAGCCTGGGGCAACGCCCCAGGAACGGAATGCCAACGCCACACGAGGGCCGAAGGCCCGTGCCATAATCCCGCGCAACCCACACCCGCCACGGCCGACCGCCATGCGGTGAACGGATGGGTCGCGCCGATGGCGCTCGGGGTTGTTGTGTCCGGGGCGTGGGGCACATGGGGCGGTGCCCCACATGGGGCGATGCCCCATGCTGGTATGGACCGGGCCTTTGGCCCTGAGATGCACGGCGACCTTTGGCCGTGAGATGCACGGCGGTGGCCAGCGCCAACGGCGCGGCCTCATACCAGCCTGGGGCAACGCCCCAGGAACGGAATGCCAACGCCACACGAGGGCCGAAGGCCCGTGCCATAATCCCACGCAACCCACATCCGCCACGCCCAACCGGTATGCGGTGAACGGATGGGTCGCGCCGTTGGCGCTCGGGGACGTGTTGTGTCCGGGGCGTGGGGCGATGCCCCACATGGGGCGTTGCCCCATGCTGGTATGGAACGGGCCTTTGGCCCTGAGATGCACGGCGATGCCCCACATGGGGCGTTGCCCCATGCCTGGAGTTTGGCTCAGTTGGTGGCGTAGAAGGTGGCGCTGGCGAGGTGGGGCG
>ERZ795051.4604-NODE-4604-length-12766-cov-5.673354_pt1 | contig 12766 bp, 14 predicted proteins | sample MGYA00375135_ERZ795051 | MGnify/ENA primary metagenome ERZ795051 (study PRJEB30180, sample SAMN05720222) | activated sludge metagenome | isolation source: Anaerobic digester | place: Japan | collected 2015-05-26 ... | reverse complement strand
TGGAAAAAAATGTTTGTAACACGTGCTAAAAAATTCCAACGTGATGTTATTCCTATTCATTGTACGGGGCGTAATTCCAACTGGTTCTATTTTATATCCAATGTGAGTAGATTCTTAGGACTGAAAGTGAATATTGGTATGATGTATTTGGTGGATGAACTTTTTAAAGCTCAGCACAAACATTTTACGGTTACCATAGGTGAACCTATTCCTTGGCAAACGTTTGATTCGAGCAAGTCAGATGCACAATGGGCAAATCATGTTCGTAAAATGGTAATTGGATTAGGAGAACAAACCCATTCAAAATAAACAGTTTATAAAAATAGCTGTTGTGTTATAGCAACACATAGAAATTTAAAAAACAAAATGTATCTTTGCTTTTTAGATTAAATTTAAATAATTAAGCAGTATTAGTAACAATGATGAAAGAAATTATAGCTCCCGTTGATAAAGAAATGATCAAATCAGAGTTGACTATTGATCGCTTTTTGCGTAGTACAAATAAGGCAAATAACGAGATTTATATTGTCAATGCACACAATTCGCCTCATACGATGCGTGAAATTGGGCGTTTGCGCGAAATCGCCTTTCGTACTGCTGGAGGTGGTAGCGGTAACGAAATTGATGTAGATGAATTTGATTCGCTTGATAAACCGTACGAACAGCTCATCGTTTGGAATCCCGATGCTGATGAAATTATAGGTGGATATCGCTTTTTTTATGGTAAAAATGTCGTTATAAAGCCGAATGGTCAACCTCAAATGGCGATGGAGCATATATTTGACTTTTCACCCGATTTCATCGCTAATTATTTACCTTATACTATGGAATTAGCGCGCGCTTTTGTGCAACCTAAATATCAAACGTCAGAAATGGGTGCTAAAAGCCTTTTTGCGCTTGACAATTTATGGGATGGAATTGGCGCATTGCTGGTGTTGAATGAAGATATTAAATATTTAATCGGAAAGGTAACTATTTACCCACAGATGCATGAAGAAGCGCGTTGGGCAATTATCTACTTTATGTCTCAGTTTTTTGCTCCTAAACAACAACATTTGTATCCTAAACAACCGTTACAAGTTCCATCACATTTGAAACAGGAGTTTGATAGCTATTTTGCAGAGCCTGATTATAAAGATAATTTTCGTTTATTAAACAATTACGTAAAACAGCGTCAAGAAGTTATTCCGCCGTTAATTCATGCTTACATTGAACTATCATCAACAATGCAAACTTTTGGTACAGCTCAAGATGCTGATTTTGGGAATATCTATGATACAGGCATGATGATAACTGTTGAAGATGTTTACGACACTAAAAAGGCGAGGTATTTAGATGTTTTTCGTAAATTTTGTTTAGACGAAACAGATAAGTAGGCGATACTGTATGATTATTTGGATAGTAATTGGTATTATTGGATTAGCTGCAATTGTATGGTTAGCTGTAGCTATTGTTAAGTCAAAACCACAAGAGGGTGAAGAAACTCCAGTGAAAATTGCTGACGATTGTTGTGGTGCTCATGCTGTGTGTGAGCGTGATAACTTATTGTCAACCACCGATGAAATCATCTATTTTGATGATGAGGAATTGGATATACTCAAAGATAAAAAGTTAGATAACTACACGCCTGCAGACGTTGAAATGTTGGAGCACGTTTTTTATACACTACGTGAACAAGACGTTGCGGGGTGGATTCGGAGTTTACAGCTGCGCAACATAGCTTTACCTAGTGATTTACGCGAAGAAGCCTTGTTGATCGTGTCTGAAAGACGAACTCCAAAGTTTTAAAAACTTTTATATTTAATAAAATGCTAAGTTCTATTACTATTAAAGACTTAGCATTTTTCTTTTTATACGAGCTCATTTTTAATAACAACTTGTTTACAAAATTCACAATTTTTAAATTCCTAATTCGATAAAATAAGGTAAATTTGTATTCCTTATAAAGCTTCAAAAAATGTTGTTTAACGAAACTATTTTTGGTCCGGTTCGTAGTCGCCGCTTAGGGGCATCTTTAGGTGTTAACTTATTACCCGTTAATGCGAAAATTTGTTCGTTTGATTGTATTTATTGTGAGTGCGGCTTTAATTTTACGCACGAGGGTGCACGTGTACCAACACGCAGCGAAGTTGCAACGTTACTTGAAAATAAATTAAAAAGTTTATTGGCTAATGGCGAATTGCTTGATGTGATTACTTTTGCTGGGAATGGAGAACCAACACTGCATCGAGAATTTCACTTGATAATAGACGATACAATTCGGTTGCGAGATACTTATTTTCCTGACGTCAAAATTAGTGTACTATCTAATGCAACACGTATTCATAAGCCCGAAGTCAAAGAGGCGTTATTGAAAGTGGATAATAATATTCTTAAACTCGATTCTGCGATCTCTTCCACAGTGAAATTGATAAATCAACCTAACAACCCAACATTTTCAATAGATGAAACCATTACGCAACTAGAATCGTTTAATGGTAAATTAATTGTACAAACACTTTTTTTCACAGGTACTTACGACGGGCAGCACATAGATAATACGTCAGAACCTGAAATTGTGGCGTGGTTGGAGGCGCTTAAACGTATTCGCCCTCAATATGTTATGATTTATTCGTTAGATCGCGCTACGCCTGCCAAAAACTTACATAAAGTTGATACTCAAACACTATCATCTATAGCCAAACGGGTAGAAGCTATAGGAATTGAAACACAAGTAACTTTTTAAATAGCAGTCAGATGAATCACCGTATAGACACACTTTTTGAGAAAGCAATAAAGAATGTTCCGGGTCAAAATATTTTAGTGTGTCCTTTGGATTGGGGATTAGGACATGCGACGCGATGTGTGCCTATTATTAAAGCTTTAGAAGAACGTGGAAAAAACGTATTGATAGCTGCAGATGGATTCCCATTAGAGTTTCTTAAGCAGGAATTTCCGCATTTAGAACACATTTTATTCTCGGGTGTTAAGGTAAGATATGCTATAGATGATAATCAAATGGGTGCTATGTTTGCCCAATTGCCACGGTTCCTAAAAGGAATTATACAAGAACATCGTGCCATCAAAAAACTGTGCAAGCGACACCACATAGACACAGTGATTTCAGATAATAGATTTGGCTTGTGGAACAAACGAATACATTCTATCTATATAACACACCAACTTTTGGTAAAAATGCCGATAAAATGGCGTAAAATAGAGAAGTTAGTGTGGTTTTTTCATCGTTTATTTATCAATAAATACAATACGTGTTGGATTCCAGATTTTGCTAATCAGGAGAATCTTTCAGGAGACCTATCTCACAAATATAAATTACCAAAAAATGCCCAATTTATCGGTATTTTATCTCGTTTCTCATTTTCAGAAAAGGTAACTGGAAATTCTCCTTACGAAACCATTGCGTTAATTTCGGGACCAGAACCTCATCGTTCTATACTGGAAAATAAATTGATAAAACATCTGCAAAAAAGTCTTTTCCCCTCGCTTATAGTGCGCGGTGTGCCTTCTCAACAAACAGATGAGGTTAACATCCTTAATGTTAAACTATTATCTCATCTCGATACACCTACATTACAACGTTTAATAACTTCAACTCCTACCGTTATATGCCGTGCTGGGTATTCTACTTTAATGGATTTAGTTTCGCTTAACAAAAAGGCTATTTTGATTCCAACCCCAGGACAAACAGAACAGGAGTATTTGGCAGAACATATGAAAAATATGGGTTTTACCATGCTTTTACAAGATCAGATATAGCTAAAATTTCATCATTTTTTGATTAAAAAATTAAAAAAGCCGATTAAGCCAGTTTTATATTGGCTTTTTTGCTTATTTTTGTAGTTTGAAGGTTTATTCAAGAAAAGCAAATAAATACTTGAGAATTGATTTAACTAAGGTCTGATTATGAAAGTTTTAATCGTATGTTTTTCTGGTATCAGCAATGTCGCTTCCATCGTACCTTTGTTAGATTCACTTCACAGGAACTATCCTCAGCATCAATTTACGCTTTTGAGTCGTTCTTTTTTATCTCCATTATTTGCTTCATTTGAACGAGTAGAGTTTGTAGGAGCTGATATTCGCAAAAAGCACAAAGGTGTATTGGGGGCTTTCAAGTTATTTAATCAATTAAAAAATGCTAAATTTGATGTTGTATTTGATTTGCAAGGTTCTTGTCGTAGTCAATTGATTGGATGTTTATTTAAACTATCAGGAAAACATGTACATACGCTTGATAAACAAAAGCATGAAACTTATCAATTGATACATCGTGGTGCCGATAAATATAAACCACTAAAAACTATTTTTGACCGTTATTCAGAGGTTTTTGCCAAGGTTGGACTCAAAACAGATGATGAATTTGCCAAGTTGCCATCAGCTTCAATGGAGTGTCGTTAAAAAATAGTCGATGTTTATGGTAAAAAAGAAGGGATTTGGATTGGTATTGCACCATTGTCCATAGCGCGAGGTAAAACGTTACCTTTGCGTAAAACAAAAAATGTGATACGCCATTTTGATAATCAGCCTAATACTAAGATTTTTTTGTTTGGTGCTGGTGATTTGGAAAATGAACTCTTAAGTGATTGGCAAACTATTTTTAAAAATGTTTACGCTGTGCACACGTCACTTCGGTTAGATGAAGAACTTGCTTTGATGGAGCAGTTGGATGTGATGGTGAGTATGGATTCCGGGAACATGCATTTGGCAGCGCTAACAGCAACGCCAGTAGTTTCAATTTGGGGAGCAACTCACCCATATGCAGGTTTTTTAGGTTGGAAACAGACGTATGATACGTGCGTCGGAGTTAATTTTTCGTGTCGTCCATGTACTGCACATGAGGACAAAAAATGTCACTTTGGTGATTATCGTTGTTTGGAATCTATAGCATCAGAAAATATTATAAAGAAAATAACCTATATACTCGAAAAAAAACTAATCTATGGGAAAAATTATTGCTATCGCTAATCAAAAAGGAGGTGTTGGTAAAACAACGACCAGTATCAATTTAGCCGCTTCATTGGCTCATTTTGGTAAAAAAGTCCTTTTAGTTGATGCTGATCCACAGGCTAATGCCTCAACAGGATTGGGTGTTGATATTGAAAAACAGGAAAAAACTATTTATCAATGTTTGATAAATACTATTTCGACCAAAGATGCAATTTGTAAAACCGACATCAACAATTTGGATCTCATCACTTCTGATATAAACTTGGTTGGTGTTGAAATTGAAATTGTTGATGCAGAAGACCGTGAATTGCATATGCGTAACGCCTTGATGGAAGTAAAAGAAGATTATGATTTCATTTTGATTGACTGCTCTCCATCGTTGGGTTTAATTACCTTAAATGCGCTTACAGCTGCAAATTCTGTTATCATTCCAGTTCAAAGTGAGTATTTTGCTTTGGAAGGTATTGGGAAATTGTTGCACACCATTAAATTATTGAAAAATAAATTGAATCCATCATTACGTATTGAAGGCTTTGTGTTGACCATGTTCGATGCACGTTTACGCCATGCTAATCAAGTAGCTAGTGAAGTTAAAAATCACTTTGGTGATATGGTGTTTGATACGATAATTCAACGTAACGTAAAATTGAGTGAGGCAGCGAGTTACGGACAACCTGTATTGCAGTTTGATGCAGAGTCCAAAGGAGCACTAAATTACCTCGATTTAGCAAAAGAACTCATAGAAAGAACTAAATAAAAATCAACATATAATGAAAAAACAAGCATTAGGACGCGGTTTAAGCGCATTGATTGATACTGATATCAGACCAGATGGCGGATCGTCTATTAACGAAATTGAACTTTCAAAAATTCATCCAAATCCTAATCAGCCTCGAACTCATTTTGATCAAGAGGCGTTGCAGGAGTTGGCCAATTCTATACGTGAAATGGGGATTGTTTCGCCAATTACGTTACGTCAAATGGACGACGATACGTATCAAATTATTGCAGGCGAACGACGTTATCGAGCTGCAAAGTTGGTAGGTTTAGATAAAATTCCTGCTTATATCAAAACAAACCAAGATGAGCAGCACGTGCAGTTGATGGCGTTGATTGAAAACATCCAACGTGAAGATTTGAATGCCATTGAAATTGCACTTTGCTATCACAAATTGATGGAGGAGTATAATCTAACTCAAGAAGGATTAAGCGAACGTGTTGGTAAAAAACGTGCTACAATTGCTAATTATTTGCGTCTGTTAAAATTGCCTGCCGGAATTCAATTAGCACTAAAAGACAAACGTATTGAAATGGGGCATGCTCGTGTGTTGGCAGGGATTGATAATGCTGTTGATCAACTCTCTGTATATGAACAGATATTAAAAGATAATTTATCGGTTCGTGCAACTGAGAAATTGGTACAAGATTCACCAGAAATAAAATCGGGTACACCTAAATCGGTCAAAAAAGGTGCTTCTAATAATGAACAATATAGTGCGCTTGCAGCAGATTTAACAGCTCATTTGAAAGCTAAAACTCAAATAGCGGGCACTGACAAAGGCGGTAAAATTACTATTGCTTTTAAATCAGAAGAAGATTTAAATCGTTTAATAGAAATTTTAAAACACGGGTGACACTAAATGAAACGGTCATTTTTGTTGATTGTAGGTGTTTTGTTGATTTTTTCTGACTTATGGGCAGAACCAACAGATTCTATTCGTACAGTTAATACGGATACAACATCACACTTTTTACAAACAGAAAAGCCGATTATCTTAGATTCGTTGACATTTGCTTTTGATTCGTTAGAAAAGAGTGAATTGGCGACTATTCCTGTGTTATTTAAGCCTGATCCTCAAAAAAGTTTGTGGTATGCTCTTATTTGTCCTGGATTAGGTCAAATTTATAATCGACAGTATTGGAAAGTGCCTATTGTGTATGGTGGTGTGGCCGCTTTCACGTATGCTATTTCTTGGAATGGGAAATATTATCGCGATTACTCACGTGGGTATAGAGACATTATGGATTCCGATCCTACCACAACAAGTTATGAAAACCTGTTGCCATATAGTATTGACCCGAATTCAAATGAAGCAAAAAATTTGATGAGAAACCGACAAAATACGTATCGTCGTTATCGCGATTTGTCGATTGTAGGCGCAGTTGTTTTTTATGCAATCACGGTTGTTGATGCATACGTTGATGCGCAATTAGCAGATTTTGATATAAGTCCAGATTTGTCTATGCAGGTAGGTCCTGCGTTATTTTCAACGCCTGATAGCAATAAGCCTAGTGTAGGTGTACAATTTAATTTTAATTTGTTTTAAAATACTACCAAATAAAGATATTATGAAGTTTTCTAAAGTCCTTTTTACCTTTGTCTCCTTATTTATTTGCAGTCAACTTTTTGCACAAACAGTGGTACAAAATACTTCACAACCTCAAGTAGATAAAGTCACACCAGATAGCATTGTAATTCCTGACGAATTTGTTGAAAGTTTAAATGAAATTGTACACAATTGGTATTTACAAAATGCAACATTGGCAGAATGTTCAAAAGATACGGGTTTTGTCACGTATCCCGATGAAGTTTATTCTCAACGCTTGCAGAAATTACCTTATGTAATGGAAATGCCATACAATAGCATTGTGCGCAGTTTGATAGAGGTGTTTGCTAAACGACATCATCAAGTGGAATATATGCTGGGTATAGGCGAAACTTACTATTTCCCTATTTTTGAAGCTGCACTTGCGCGATATAACGTTCCTTTGGAATTAAAATATTTGCCTGTTATTGAATCTGCCCTAAATGCGCGTGCTATTTCGAAAGCAGGGGCTGGAGGTTTGTGGCAATTTATGGTTTCTACGGGGCGTATTTATGGGCTTGAAGTAAACAGTTTGGTCGATGAACGCTGCGATCCTGTAAAATCATCAGATGCTGCAGCACGTTATTTGCGCGATTTGTATAATATTTATCAAGACTGGCATTTGGTTATTGCAGCCTACAATTGTGGACCCGGTAACGTAGCTAAGGCGATGCGTTACTCTGGCGGTAAAAAGGATTATTGGCAAATTTATCCTTATTTACCACGTGAAACTCGTGGATATGTACCCATATTCATTGCAGCGAATTATATCATGAACTATTATAAATATCACAACATGTGTCCTGTGCAACCCAATATTACTGTGGCAACAGACACGATGATGGTAGATACACGCATTAATTTACAGCAAGTAGCTGAAGTTTTGGATATTTCGATTGAAGAATTAAGATTTTTGAATCCACAATATCGTCAAGATATCATACCTGGTAACATTAAACCTTATCCATTGGTACTGCCGTTTAATCAAATTACGGCTTATATCGACAATAAAGACTCTATTGCTGCTCATCGGGCTGCAGAGTTAGTGCCACAAAGGACAAAAGTTGAGCCTTTATACGGTGGTTCTAGCGTCTCTGGCTCTGGCGAGGTAGTGTATTACAAAGTTCGTTCAGGTGATACGTTGGGTGGTATTGCAGCTCGTTATCGTGTTACGGTAGCACAGATAAAAAAATGGAATGGATTACGTGGTTCGATGATTCGCACAGGGCAACGTTTAAAAATTTATCGTAAATAATAACGTATGGAAAAAGTATATTATTCGATAGCAGAAGTGGCTAAAATGTTTGATGTTAATCAATCATTGTTGCGTTTTTGGGAAGATGAATTTGATCAACTCAAGCCAAAACGAAATGCTAAAGGGACTCGTTTTTACACAGCGGATAATATTGATACGATTAAACAAATTCATTATCTATTGCGTGTTCAAAAGCTTACCATTGCGGGTGCAAAAGAACGTCTTAAATCTAATCACGATAGCGTTGTTAAGCAACAAAAAATTCGAGAAAAGCTGGTTCGTATTCGTAAAGAGTTAATAGATATTCGTTACGAACTAAATCAAAATGAAGCAGTTAATGAAGAAATTTTAATACCATAAAATTATTTCATATGAAATTTAAGTCTATTGTTTTAGTATTTAACCTAATTCTCTTTCAAGTTGCAGTATTGGCGCAACCGAAAGCGAAAAACGTTATTTTTATGATTGGTGACGGCATGGGAATAAACCAAGTTTATGCAGCCATGACAGCTAATGGCGGTCATCTTAATCTTGAAAAATGTACAGCTTCGGGCTATAGTAAAACCTATTCTGCTAATAAATATATTACTGATTCTGCTGCAGGAGGAACTGCCTTAGCAACAGGCACAAAAACAAATAATAACATGCTTGGGGTGGCGCCTGATAGCGTAACAAAGTTGTGGTCGTCGCTCTATTTTGCTAAAGAACAAGGATTATCAACAGGTATAGTTGTTACAGTGTCAGTTACCCACGCAACACCAGCATCTTTTTATGCACATCAAACTTCTCGCAATATGAGACGAGAGATTACTCAAGATCTATTAAAATCTGATATTGACGTGATTATAGGTGGTGGGCTCAATAATTTCAATAAAAAAACTAAAGTACAATTTGAAGCTAAAAACTATCAAATAGTTGAAACCGAAGAGGGGTTAGAAAATCTTCGACAAGGCAAAGTTTTGGCTCTTTTAGCGTCTAAAGATTTGCCTTCAGCAAGCAAACGTGGTGAGATGTTGCCTAATTCGGTGGAAAAGGCGATTTCTATTTTATCGCAAGATACAGCAGGTTTTTTCTTGATGGTTGAAGGCTCTCAAATTGATTACCAAGGGCATGCTCGTAACACAACTGAGTTGATAAATGAGATGCTTGATTTCGACAAAGCTATTGGTAAAGCGCTCGATTTTGCAGAGCAAGATGGAAATACGCTGGTGGTAATTACAGCCGATCATGAAACGGGTGCGTTTACAATTCTCGATGGTAATTTTGAAACTGGCGAAGTAAAAGGTAAATTTAATTCGTTTTATCACACAGGGGTTCCTGTTCCTGTATTTGCCTACGGTCCCGGATCCGAACAGTTTAACGGCTGGCAAGAAAACACTGATTTTCGAGATAAAATCCTAAATGCGCTGAATATAAAGCTGTAAGAAGTTGTGTTTTGCCTATAATATTGTTAATTCCGCCGTTGTAATAAATTGTACACTCCGTCCAAACTGTTATTTTGTTGTCCGGCTGAAACTCACTTTTAAAGTTGCACTTTGCCTGTGTATATATGAATGAGGTTCAAATATACACGCATGAAACTGTTACTTTTTTGAGCAGAGTCCTGATTTGGTAATAATGAGTAACTACGAGTTAGCGTATTTTGCTTTATAGGCTAGCGCATACAGTTTCATCTGTTTTACCATGGCGAGTAACCCATTGGAACGTGTAGGCGATAAATGCTCTTTTAGACCGATTTTATCGATAAAATGTAGATCTGAATTGATAATTTCGTCGGGCGTGCATCCTGAAAGTACTCTAATCAAAAGTGATACAATACCCTTTACAATTACGGCGTCACTTTCACCGTGATAATAGATTAAACCGTCTTTATAGTCAGCAGTTAACCACACATTACTTTGGCAGCCTTGAATAATATTTTGCTCTATTTTGTCTGTTTCAGGTAAATTTCCTAGTCCGTTGCCCAATTCTACCAAATACTGATAACGATCCATCCAGTCTTCAAAAGGGCTGAATTCATCGATAATTTCTGTTTGTTTTTCCTCTAATGTCATTATTGTAAATTTCTTAATTATCAAAACGTAGTAATTCTTCCCAAAAATTTGGATACGACTTACTTACCACTTCGGGATGTTCTATTTTAATTGGCAATTTTAGTGAAATTGGCGCAAATGCCATAGCCATACGGTGATCGTCGTATGTGGAAATCGATATATTTTGTTCAGTTGGTTTAACGATGCCGTTCCATGCCAATTCGTTTTCTGCAGGTTCTGTTAATTCAAAACCACATTTGCCTAATTCAGTTATTAACGCCGCTACACGATCTGTCTCTTTAATTTTTAAACTCGCTAAACCAGTAAAACGGAACGGTGTTTGTGTCATACAGCAAGTTACCGCAAGTGTTTGCACTATATCAGGCTCATCACTAAAATCATATTCAAAGTGTTTAGACTTCTTTAACTTGATTTCAATTTCAGCCAATTCATCAATAAATTTAGTTGTTACACCAAAGTGCTGGAATAGCTCAATGAGTTTTGAATCGCCTTGAGTGCTCTCTTGTTTTAATCCAGGTAATTGTAATTTTCCTCTACCATGTATAGTTAGTAATTCGTACCAATATGACGCAGCTGACCAATCAGATTCTACGTGAAATGGCACACTTTTGTAGGTTTGTGGAGATATTTCTATAGTTTGATTTGAGAAAGTGGTTTTTACCCCAAAATCAGCCATTATTTGTTGCGTCATACGAATGTATGGTTTTGAAATAACGGTGTTAGTGAGGGTTATGGTGAGTCCTTTTTCTAATTTAGGGGCAATCATCATAAGTGCGGAAATGTACTGGCTACTTATGCTGCCATCTAAGGTTATTTGTCCACCCTTTAAGGTGTTTCCAACAATTTGTAATGGGGGAAAACCTTCTTTTTCGAGATAAGTGATGTTTGCTCCCAGTTGGCGTAAGGCGTCCACTAAAATCTTTATCGGACGGTTTTTCATACGTTTAGAACCAGTAATTGTCCAAATGCCTGGTTTTATCGCAAAAAAAGCGGTTAAAAAACGCATTGCTGTACCGGCAGCACCAATATCAATAGTTGATGATTTTAATGTTAAAGCGTCTAATAAAACGGTTGTGTCGTCACAAACAGCCAAGTTCTTTATAGCACTTTGTTTTTCACACAATGCATTAATGATAAGTACTCTATTGCTGATGCTTTTTGATGCAGGCAGAGCAATAGAACCTTTTAAATGCACGGATGGTGAAAAATGGAGTTTCATAGTTTAATAGCCAGGTGTAGCACTGTTTTTACGACCTTTCCAAACATCTTTCAAAAAAGTGGATGATGTTTGTCCGCCGATGATATAGATATAATTTTCTTTGTCTATAATGACAGATTGACCGAAACGTGGGATAAAGAGGTTGGGTAGTTGCGCTTTTTCATCAGCTGCTTTCCAACTCAATCCGTAGTCGGGAGACACCCACTGTTTATCACTTAATGCACCACTATCATTTTTACCACCAATGATCATTAGTCCGCCTCCATACTGTATCACGGAAACCTGTTCACGTGGTGTAAACCACTCTTTTTCAGCGGTTAAATTTGCCCAGTAAGAACCGCTTTCTGTACTCCAAACAGTACTTAATAATGTTCCTCCTGAATTGCGTCCACCAACAAGAAAAGCTTGCATTTTACCTGATGGCGCAGCATCCACCCAAACACCAAATCCGGAAACAGGAAAGTTTTCAGGTGCGAATCCGAGATTTTTCCAAGTTGTTTTATCGGACGATTCAAATACAACTCTTTTAGAGTCAACTGTACCTAACGCATAAATTTTATTATTCATGCTAAACAGCAAACAATTTAATTGGGCAGTTGGAGACGCTATTTTAAACCACGAAAAACCATCGGTACTACCGTATAATTCTGCATTGTGAATCAATAGAAATTCGTCTTTGGTTGTAATTAATCTCTCTAAACTTGCGGACAATGGAAGTCCTGTGACAGCTGTTTCTGACCAAGATTTACCATTTGTACTTGTGTAGTTTTTAAAATTGGTACTTGTTTTAACAAAAAAATGTATGGTATTATTGAATAAAACCGCCTTTTGTTCGATAGTTTCTCCTTGGTAAACTTCAGAAGTTAATCCTTCCCAACGATACAAATCGGGGTCCACTTGGTGTACATTCACTTTTACTGTATAAGTT
>ERZ795051.4600-NODE-4600-length-12773-cov-3.615899_pt1 | contig 12773 bp, 8 predicted proteins | sample MGYA00375135_ERZ795051 | MGnify/ENA primary metagenome ERZ795051 (study PRJEB30180, sample SAMN05720222) | activated sludge metagenome | isolation source: Anaerobic digester | place: Japan | collected 2015-05-26 ... | reverse complement strand
GAGGGACTCCAAGACGGACATCGCCCTGATCAAGATCTCTTCGCCTTTCCGAGACCTGCCGACTCTGCCGCTCGGTGATTCCGACAGCGTTCAGGTCGGTGAATGGGTAATCGCCGTGGGTAACCCCTTCGGTTTGGGGAATACAGTTACCCAGGGAATCATCAGTGCAACCGGCCGGGTAATCGGTGCGGGGCCATACGACAATTTCCTCCAGACGGACGCCCCGATAAACCCTGGCAACAGCGGTGGGCCGTTGGTGAACCTGAAGGGTGAAGCGGTCGGCATCTGCACGGCGATAGTTGCCGGCGGTCAGGGTATCGGATTTGCCATCCCCATCAACATGGCCAAGACGGCAGTACCTCAGCTCAAGGAAAAAGGGAAGGTCGTCAGAGGGTGGATAGGCGTGTCCATCCAGACCATCACGCCCGAGATTGCTCAATCCTTAGGCCTGAAGAGCGAAAAGGGAGCGCTCGTGGCGGACGTCGTTCCTGATGGGCCGGCAGCAGCGGCGGGAATAGTCACGGGAGACGTCATCGTTTCCTTCGACGGCAGGGAAGTCAAGAACTTCTCAGACCTTTCACGGTACGTGGCCGAGACGGCTGTAGGCAAAACGGTGTCCATGAGGATCATCCGCTCCGGCAAGGAAACGGAGGTCAAGGTGACCGTAGCCGAGATGACCGAGGAGAGGATGGCGGCTCAAAGGGAAGGAGGTGTCAGGAAGGACATCGGTATCGCCGTGGAGAACATAACTCCGCAGTTGCAGCGGCAGCTCGGCCTCAAGGATCGAAGGGGTGTAGTGGTTGTCGATGTCGAGAGCGGCAGCCCTGCCGACATGGCGGGCATCCAGGTCGGCGACGTGATCAGGGAAATAAACCGTACAAAGATCGGAAGCCTGAAAGACTATGAGAAAGTCATGGCGGGGGTCGAAAAGGGGAAACCCGTGCTGTTCCTGATCACGAGGGAAGGGCAGACCTTCTTCGTCTCGATCACATTTTAAAAAGGGTTCAAAGAAGGTCGAGAGTCGTCGCCTATGCGGCAGGCCTTCACTATGGTTCAGATGGGAAGACAGGGCGTGGCAATGGGCATGTTATTACCACGAAAGCGGGAATCCAGAGTTTTTGCTGGGTTGATTCCGGGTCGAGCCCTAAAGGGCAGGCGCTGCTTTTTACTGGGAACAGTCATCCTGTTTTTGTGCCTTGTCTCACCTGTCTTTGCCGGGCCGGCCGACCGGGTATCCGAGTCTGTCCTTCCGAACGGTCTCAAGGTAATCCTCCTCGAGAACCACAAGGTGCCGCTCGTCACTTTCCAGGTCTGGTACCGGGTCGGTTCCAGGAATGAAAACTGGGGCAAGACAGGCCTCTCTCATCTGCTCGAGCACATGATGTTCAAAGGGACCAAGAAGGTAAGCGGAGAGAGGTTTGTCCGCATCATCGAAGAAAACGGCGGCAACAACAATGCCTTCACATCCCACGACTTTACGGCCTATTACGAGAACTTGAGCGCCGACCGTGTCGGGGTGGCGATCGATCTCGAGGCCGACCGGATGCGCCACTTGGTCCTCCGGGAGAAGGATTTTCGGACCGAGAGGATGGTGGTGATGGAGGAGCGGAGGCTCAGGACGGAAGATAACCCCCAGGCTTATCTTTTCGAGCAGGTGTACGCCGTCGCCTTTGCCGTCAGTCCTTACCACTGGCCCGTCATCGGCTGGATGGAGGATTTGCAACGCCTGACCCTCGACGACCTGAAGGCCCATTACCGGACTTACTACAGCCCAGCTAACGCCTTCCTCGTAGTGGTCGGAGATTTCAAGAAGGAGGAGGTACTCAGGATGATCAGGAAGGCCTTCGGCTCCTATCCGAAGGGTGCGAGACCACCGCAGGAAAGGAATGCCGAGCCTCCGCAGTCGGGGGAGAGGAGGGTTTGCGTCGAGAAGGAGGCAAAGCTCCCCTTCGTGGTCAAGGGTTACCACGTACCGAACCTCTCCGACCCCGACAGTTACGTCTTGGAGGTGATCGAGGCCTTACTTTCGAGGGGAAAGAGCTCCCGGCTTTACCAGAACCTGGTCCGGGAGAGGCGGCTCGTCCTCGAGGTAGATGCCGACCATCCTCTCTTATCCCATGATCCTGGACTCTTCTACCTCTCCGCCGTGCCTATGCCTGGCAAGGACGTTGCCGAGGTGGAAAAGGCGGTTGACGGGGAGCTGGAGCGTTTGCAGAGGGAACAGGTGGGGGACGATGAGCTTGAGAAGGCAAAGAATCAGCTCGAAGCCGCTTTCGTGTACGGCCAGGATTCCCTTTTCAGTCAGGCGATGATGTTGGCGCGGTTTGAGATGGCGGGGGGCTGGAGAAGGCTGGACGATTATCTGCCCGCGATCAGGAAAGTAACGGCAGCGGATGTCCGCAGGGTCGCCGGAAAATACTTCACACGCCAGAACTCGACAGTCGGCATCCTCATCCCCCTGCCGCCGACCGAGGGAAGGCCGGCGCCGCAGGGGGTACCGGGGCCGGATCAGATGATACGGTGATGATACGGTATGGAGGCACGGACCTCGGACACAGTGTTTAATCGGTTTTTAGGGTCAAAGTCAGGATAGGGAAAATGACTGCTCGCTTTTTACTGCAACTGCTCCTGCGGCCTTTTTGGAAGGTGCGGAACATTTTTCATGGCTTCGAATCGGGAACCTTGAATCTTAAACCCGGTACAGGCCTGACGGTGACCTTTATAGCAGCTTCTATCACGGTCGCGGCGCCGGCTTATGCCTTCCCGCCCGTGGAAAGGTTCGTCCTGCCGAACAAGCTGAAGGTTATCGTAGCGGAGGAGCATTCGCTCCCCTTCGCGACCCTTCAGCTTCTTGTCGATTCGGGGTCCCGCAAGGATCCGCCCGGCAAGGAGGGCCTTGCCCGTTTGACTGCCCAGGGACTCCTCCTCGGTACGGAGAAGAGGACGGCAGAGGCCATCAACCGGGAGCTCGATTTTCTGGGGGCTTCTCTCGGCGCCGCGGCGGGGCCCGACTATGCGGTCCTGAGCCTCCGCGTGCTCAAGAAGGACCTGGACAGGGGCTTCGACCTCTTCATGGATGTCCTGACCCGTCCTGTCTTTCCGGCCGATGAGGTCGGGAGAGAAGTGGAAAAAACGTTGGCCGCGATCCAGTCTGAAGAAGACCAGCCGGACATGGTTGCGGAGAAGGCTTTTCAGAAAGAACTCTATCTCAGCGGTTACGGCCATCCCGTGGAAGGGACGAAGGAATCCCTTCCCGCCGTTGCGAGGGGGGACGTAGAGCGCTTCTACCGGGAAAACTATTGCCCGAACAACGCCATCCTCGTTGTGGCTGGTGATGTGACCGTCGCGGAAGTGCGCGCAAGTTTGGTACCCCTTCTCGATGCCTGGAAGGCCGGAGATGGCGTGGCCGTTCCTTTCAAGAGCGCCTTCGCGGAAGGACCGAAGACGGTTAAGATAAACCGCTCCATCACCCAGGCGAATATCGTGATCGGCCATGCGGGGGTGAGCAGGGATAACCCGGATTATTATGCCGTCGTACTGATGAATTACATCTTAGGGGGCGGTGGTTTTTCTTCTAGGCTCTTCGACGAAATCCGCGTCAAGCGGGGTCTTGCCTATTCCGTCGGTAGCTTCTTCGACGCCCGTCGGTATCCGGGGTCATTCCAGGTCTCGATCCAGACCAAGAACAGCTCGGCTCGTGAGGCCATCCGGATCGTCCTGGACCAGATGAAACTGATACAGGCCTCTCCTGTAAAGGTCAAAGAGCTCGACGGTGCGAAGAAATACCTGACCGGAAGCTTCCCGATGCGGATGGATACCCAGGCTAAGCTCGCCGGTTTTCTCGCACAGGTGGAATATTTCGGCCTTGGCCTTGACTACCCCTCTAAATATCCCTCTCTCATTCTGGCGGTTGCCCGCGAAAAGATTCAGGACGTTGCGAAACGGTATCTCTACCCCGATAAATGCATCGTCGTGATCGTGGCGGACCTGAAAGAGGCGGGGCTCGACGCGCCCGGTTTGCCCTGACCGTCCGGTCGTCATCTGGGGCCGACCGTAATTCTGTTTCTGTAATCCTTGAAGGATCGCCGGACATCCGGTATACATAGACATTACCGAGTGTGTGATTCGTTGCGGAGGGGGTGTCGACGATGGTGAATGCGTTTCTTCTTGTCCTTCTGGGGCTTTTTGCCGGGATAATGAGCGGCCTGATAGGCCTCGGCGGTGGGATCATCATCGTTCCCGCCTTGGTGTTTTTTTTCGGCATGTCGCAACATCTTGCCCAGGGCACGACGCTCGCGCTTCTCGTGCCGCCGGTCGGGATACTGGCGGCGCTGACTTATTATCATCAGGGATATGTTGACCTGAAAGCGGCCGGGTTGATTTGCGCGGGGCTTTTTACGGGGGGATGGTTAGGTGCGAAGATTGCCGTGAGCCTGTCGGATGTAACATTGGGGCGTATCTTCGGAGTTATTCTGTTTCTTGTTTCGTTGAAGATGATGTTTGCAAAGTCATGAGAGCCGGTTCTCAAGGGTCGAGTTTACTCATCTGTCAGGAAATCTATTGATGAGAACGGAAACCGGAAACGGGGGTTGAACATGCCCGCAAATCTTCCACCGGAATATTTCGAGGCCGAAAAGAAATACAAGCAGGCCGCCACACTGGCGGAGAAGCTCGCGGCCCTTGAAGACCTCATCGCCAGTGTCCCGAAGCACAAGGGAACGGACAAGCTGCGGGCCGACCTGAGGCGCAGGGCCTCCCAGTTGAACAAAGAGGCCCTGGCACTAAAAAAGTCGAAGAAGGGGGGTCGCGACAGCCTTTACAACATTCAGAGGGAAGGCGCGGCCCAACTGGCCCTGGTGGGTTTCCCTAATACGGGGAAATCGTCTCTGCTCGCCTGCCTGACCAACGCCCAGCCCGTCATCGCCGATTATCCTCTTTCGACGGTACTACCCCTGCCCGGGATGATGCCCTTTGAAGACATCCATATCCAACTCGTGGACCTGCCGCCCATCGGGAATGATTCGACGGACGGTTGGGTGTCGGGGATCCTCAGGACAACAGACGCACTTCTCCTGGTCTTGGACCTGGGGGATGAACCGGATACCCAGGCGGCGCTTCTCCTAGAACAAATTGAGCGTTGGAATATCCACGTGACGGGCCGGGGTCTCGATGGCCGGCCTGGGCTTTACAAAAGGGCGCTTATCGTCGCCAACAAGAAAGACCTCCCCGGTGCCGATGAAGGCGTCGAAGCGCTGAAGCGGAAATGGGGAGCGACGCTCCCGGTCATCACCGTTTCCGTCCACAGGAAAGAAAACCTGGAAGAGCTCAAGAGGGCGATCTTTGATGTCTCGGGGATCATCCGGGTCTACTCCAAACCGCCCGGAAAGGAGCCGGACTACTCCCTGCCGTTCACCATCCGTTCCGGGAGCACCGTGATCGAACTGGCGGAACGGATCCACAAGGACTTTGCGACGAAACTTAAATACGCCCGCATCTGGGGTTCGGCGAGGTTCGAGGGCCAGAAGGTCGAGAAGAATCACGTACTGAGAGACGGGGATGTTGTCGAACTTCACGTCTGAGTGTGGCCGAGGTGAACGTCTAAATCGCGGTGCATGGCCTTATCGGCCGTTCCCAAAATAAAAAAGGCGCCTGTTTGGTGCGCCCTTTTTTTGAATTCTGGAGCCGATGAGGAGATTCGAACTCCTGACCTAGCGATTACGAATCGCTTGCTCTACCGGCTGAGCTACATCGGCATCACGATTGTCCGGTGGAGAAAGAACCTATATTAAGACCTTAAAATTGTCAAGAACGATCCTTAAGTTTTATATCGCCGTTGTTCCCCTTCGGAATGTCCCTCCCGGGCCGTAAATACCCGCGCATCGCCTTGACATTCGAGTCAGGTTTGATAGTATTTGCCCGGCCTTAAACAGGAAAGGACGTTCATGAAGGATCGATTAAAAAAGGTCGTCTCCCTTTCACCCCTCAAGATCAGCCTCGTCCTAATCGTAGCAGCCGTCGTTCTGTACGTCCTGGACCCTCCTTTCTTCCGCTTCATGGAACTGAAGACCCTCGACCTCAGGATCCTCTCCCGGGGCGAGCGAGCTCCGGGCGGCGAGACGGTGATCGCCGTGGTGGACGAGAAGAGCGTCAAGGAATTGGGCCGGTGGCCCTGGCCGCGCACGACGATCGCCGACCTCGTGGACGTCCTCAAGTCTTACGGGGCGAAGGCTGTGGGGTTCGATATCGTTTTTGCCGAACCCGACCAGTATTCGAGTCTCGCGGATATCCAGGAATTGGCCCGTGAGTTTGAGAAGGCGGGAATAGGGAACCCGAAGCTGACCCGAATACTGCGGGAGAAAGCGGCGCGTGCCGACACGGACGCGGCGCTCGCGCAGTCGATCAGCAAGGCGGGGAACGTCACCCTCGGTTACTTCTTTCACATGGCCAAGAAGGAGGCGGCGCATCTGACGGAAAGGGAAATCGAGACCGGATGGGAGCTTGTGGCGCCTTTCAAATATCAGATGGTACAGGTTCAAGGTAACCCAGACGAAGCTGTTTTGATCCATGCTTACGCCGCGGAGCCCAACGTGCGCGTGATATCCGAAGCGGCCGACAGCGCGGGTTACTTTAACGTCCTGCCCGATTCGGATGGGTCTATCCGGTGGGCGCCTCTGGCGATCAAATTCAGGGACGATTTCTATCCCTCCCTTGATCTTGCCCTGGTCAACCAGTACCTCGATTATCCTATGACGGCTCTTTACGTGGCCGAATTCGGGGTGGCGGGTGTTCAGGTGGGGGACATACCCATTTCCACGGACGAATCGGGGCGTATCTTGGTCAATTATCTCGGGCGGGCGAAGACCTTTCCCCATTACTCTATCGCCGACATCCTGAAGGGCCGCCTTGCGCCGGAGCTCTTCAAAGACAAGATCGTGCTCGTGGGTGCAACGGCCGTAGGGATATACGACCTGCGGGTGACACCCTTCAGCGTGGCCTTTCCGGGGGTCGAGGTCCACGCCAACGTCATCGACAACATCCTGCATCAGGACTTCATCCAACGGCCCGGCTGGGCGGGTTTGTTCGATATAGCGGCTATTCTGACGTTAGGTCTCGTCATCGGGGTTGGCGTCCCGAGACTCAGGGCCGTGGCGGGTGTATTCCTGACCCTTTTCCTGCTTGCGACTTACATCACCTTGAACGGTTACATCTTCTCCCGCCTCAATTTTTGGCTTAACCTCGTGTACCCTGTGGGTACGATCTTGATCGTTTATCTTGCCATCACGGTCTATAAATACGTAACCGAGGAGAGGGAGAAGAAGAAAATCCGTGGCGCTTTCCAGTACTACCTCACGCCTTCCGTCATCAACGAGTTGCTGAAAGACCCCTCGAAATTGAAGCTCGGCGGCGACAAAAAGAACCTGACCGTGCTCTTCTCCGACATCCGGGGGTTCACCACGATATCGGAACTCCTGCCGCCGGAAGAACTCGTGCAATTGCTCAACGAGTATCTCACCGCCATGACCAATATTGTCTTTAAGTACGACGGGTTGCTCGATAAATACATGGGGGACGCCATCATGGCCGTTTACGGGGCGCCGATCGAGCAGCCGGACCACGCGGAGAGGGCCTGCAGGACCGCCCTCGAGATGCTGGAGGCCCTGGGGGTGTTGCACAAAAAATGGACGGAAGAGGGCAAGCCGGCGTTGCACATCGGTGTGGGCATCAACAGCGGTGACATGGTCGTAGGCAACATGGGGTCGCAGATGCGGTTCGATTATACGGTCATGGGGGACAATGTGAACTTGGGGTCGCGCCTCGAGGGGATAAACAAGGAATACGGCACCAGCATCGTGATCAGCGAATTTACTCACCGTGAAGTCAAAGAAAAGCTCGTCTGCCGGGAGCTCGATTCGGTCCGGGTGAAGGGTAAGAAACTGCCGGTCAAGATCTACGAGCTTCTCGGCGACGGGGCGGACGCGGAAAGATGGGCGCCCCTGGTCAGGAGTTTCGAGTCCGCCCTGGAGAAGTACAGGGCTGGACTCTGGGATGAGGCGATCGAAGGGTTCAGAAAAGTGCTGGAGGTTCGACCCGGCGACGGCCCTTCGGAGCTCTACATCCAGAGATGCGCGGACCTCAAGGCCAATCCGCCGGAGGGTGTCTGGGACGGTGTTTTCACGATGACGAAAAAGTGACAATAGATGATGGCCGGTCAGGGAGAACAGAGATACAGGAGTTGGGTTGAGGTCGACCTCGACAATTACCGGCACAACTGGGCGGAGGTCAGGCGCCTGGTTGGGCCGAACGTCCGGATACTTCAGGTTGTGAAGGCTGATGCTTACGGGCACGGGGCCATCGAGATATCTAATGAGGCCATGAAGAACGGTGCGAGTTTCCTCGGCGTTGCGAACGCCGACGAGGGCGTCCAGCTCCGGGTGGGGGACATCAACGCCCCCATCGTCATCTTGAGCCCGGCGACGTATTCCGAGGTCAAGGAGATCATAAAGTACAACCTGACGCCCTCGGTCTCCGATATCCATTTCGCCCGCGAACTGGAGCGGGGCCTCGAGAAGGCGGGCAAGAGGCTGCCTGTACACATCGAGGTGGACACCGGGATGGGACGGGGAGGGACCATCTACAGCGAAGCCCTGCCCATGATCCAGGAGATACTGGGGTTCCCCCACATCAGTGTCGAAGGCATCTTCACCCACCTGTCGTCGAGCGAGGTCGAGGATGACACCTACAATCAGATGCAGTGGGAGCATTTCAGCCGATTGCTCAGTGGTCTGGACGATAAAGGCATCCGGATACCGATCCGCCATATGTCCAATAGCGGCGGCGTCCTCAATTTCCCCCGGTTCAACCTCGACATGGTGCGGCCCGGGATCATGACTTACGGCATCTACCCCGGGGAGAGCACTGTGTCGAAGGCGCATCTCGTCCCGGTCATGAGCTTCAAGACGAGCGTCGTCCTTCTCAAGGATTTTCCCGGGGGGTACGGTATTGGGTACGGCAGGACATACGTGACCGGAGGCCCTACCAGGATCGCCACGATTCCCGTTGGTTACGGCGATGGCTACGGTGTTATCCTCTCCAATCAGGGCGAGGCCCTGGTTCGGGGAAAGCGGGCGCCGGTGGTCGGGCGCGTTTCGATGGATATGTGCACCCTCGACGTCAGCCATATCCCTGAATGTGAGGTCGGGGACGAGGTCGTTCTCCTGGGACGACAGGGAGAAGGGTACATCTCGGCGAACGAGATAGCCGCCAAGGCAAAGACCATCAGCTATGAGGTCATCTGTGCCCTGGGAAAGAGGGCGCCCCGCGTCTTCGTTAATCAGGGAAAGGCAGGTTCCGTCGAGCCGCGCCTGAGGAGGATATTCATCCCCGATGAAGAAAAATCCATCGCCCGCATCGACGGCATGATCCGCCGTTGTTTTCAGGCAAAGACGAGGAGCGAGGAACTGGGAGACGCCATCTACTACGAGATGATCGAGACCCTCTTCGGGAAAGAGGACCGGCAGCTCGAGCTGCGGACGCATTTCAGGTACGATGTACACGTGAAGGAGTTTTCCGAGGAAGAGAAGGCGGTCGACGGCAGTGTGGAGGACTACTTGAAAGTCGCGACCAACGTCGAGTACACCAAGACACTGAGAAACGACATCTTTCTGATCGGTTGCGCGATGAACAACCGTCACCTCGCGGCCCTCTTTGCCGACCCGCGCTGCGAGTACCGATGGCTCCTGAATGAGCAGAGCGCGACGTTCAAGGAAAGCGATTTCAAGGTCGAGCGGGTGAGCGTTGACGGCGAGGGCATACCCATCATCCGCACGGAGAAGACGGACAGGGGTTTCGAAGTCTGGTGCGGGGGCGATTTCTTGAACCGGAAACTCGGCAGTCCCGTTAGGGTCAAGATTGAGATCACGACAAAAAAGCTGAAGAGCAGCAATGTCTTCTCGGTCTTTCTCGTCTATCCGACGCGGGGTCTCGAGATTTCCTTCAATTACGCCGGCACGCGGATCAGAAACGTAAGGGAGGTCAGCTTTTTCTCGGGAAGGCGCTCCGACCCGGAGGTTGTGAAAACGGAAGGCAAGTCGGTCAGCATCAGGGTCGGGGACAGAGACTGGATCTTCCCCACGAGCGGCGTGATTTTTATCTGGGACTTGTAGGGCAGGGGGAAGGCAGAAGGTTAAGGGCGAATGGAAAAGCTGCGTGTTGGTATCATCTTTGGCGGCATGTCTTCGGAAAAGGAGGTGTCGCTCAACAGCGGAAGGAATGTTTACGACAACATGGACCGGGAGCTGTACGAGCCCGTACCGATTTTTATGGATTCGCTGGGCCTGCTCTGGGAGTTGCCCTGGCAGCTAATATCCCAGAATACGACTACGGACGTCAGCGAGCGACTCGCGGAAGAGGCCCGGCGTGTTGCTTACGAGGAGCTTAAAGAAAGAATAGATCTTGCCTTCATTTCTCTTCACGGCAAATACGGGGACGACGGTTGCATCCAGGGGCTGATGGAGCTTCTCGGCATTCCTTACACCGGGCCGGGCGTCCTGGCCTCGGCCCTCGGCATGGACAAACACCTGCAGCAGAAGGTCCTTGAAGCCGAGGGGCTTGCCGTTCCCCGGAGCATCGTCATCCATGAAAGAGATTGGGATGTGAGGCGGGAGGAATTGAAAAGGGAGGTTGTCGAGGCCTTTGGGTTCCCCCTTGTGACGAAACCCGTCCGCGAGGGGTCGAGCGTCGGCGTCAAGATCAACCGAAGCCAGGAGGACTTGGAGCGCGGCGTCACGGAGGCCCTCCGTTGGGACAATTCTATCCTTGTTGAAGAATTCTTGGAGGGCATAGAATTTTCGTCTATCGTCTTGGAGGGGGACGACGGAGAGCCGGTGGCGCTCGGGTTGACGGAGATACACCCCCAGAGCGAATTCTATACCTATGACGACAAGTACATGCCCGGGCGTTGCCGCAAGTTCACCCCGCCGAAGAATATCTCCCGCGAGGATTCGGAGAGAATAAAGGCCGAGGTCTTGCGGGCATACAAGGCCCTTGGTTTCCGGTGTTACGGCCGGATCGACGGTTTTTTCTTGAGGGGCGGGCGCATCCTCGTGACGGACCCCAATTCGTCTTCGGGTATGGCCCCTTCATCGTTCTTTTTCGAGCAGGCCGCGGAGGCGGGGATGCTACCCTCGATGATCATCACCAGATTGATCGAAATCGCCCTACGGGTCCACCGGGATAAGAAGGGGCCCTTATGAAAGGGTGCGACCCGGTCGATTATCTTTGGGGGCATAAGGAGAAAATTTTCATGGAGGACAGAGGAGAAAAGAAACTCCGGGTGGGAGTAATCATGGGGGGGATGTCTTCTGAAAAGGAAGTATCCCTCGAAAGCGGAAGGAATATCTTTGCCAAGATGGACCGGAAAAAGTACGACCCCGTCCCCATCTTCATGGACAGTCGGGGGGCCTTCTGGGAAATACCGGTGAAGCTCGTCATGCGTAACAGCACCCGGGATGTGGAGACGGACCTCAAAGAGGAAGCGACCCCGATTGCCTATGAAGGACTGAAGTCCCGGGTCGACCTTGTTTACATCGGCCTCCATGGGAAATACGGTGAAGACGGTTGCCTCCAAGGTCTCTTAGAGCTCCTGGGGATCCCTTACACGGGGTCTGGTGTCCTCGGTTCCGCACTGGGCATGGATAAATACGTTTGCCGACGTCTCTTCGCCATGAGTGGGATCGACGTTCCCGGGACGCTGCCCGTTGACCGGCGGGCCTGGGATTCGGGCGATAAAGAGGCGCTTCTCGACCGCCTGGCGAAGGAGGTCGGGTTCCCCTGCGTAATCAAGCCGACCCGTGAGGGATGCAGCACCGCCGTGAAGAAAGTCGTATCGAAGGAAGGGGTCCCGGAGGCGCTCATCGGCGCCTTTCAGTGGGACAACACGGCGCTTGTGGAGGAATTCATCGAGGGGATGGAAGTGACCTGCGGCGTCCTCGGCAACGATGACCCCTTCGCGCTGACCCCTTCGGAGGCCATCCCCACTCAGGACATCCTTTCTCTGGAAGACAAATTTCTCTATGGGCAGGGAGAGAACAAGACGCCTGCGAGAGTTAGCGAACATGTTCTGAAAAGTATTCAAGATGTGGCTGTTCGGGCGTACAAGACCCTCGGGCTCAAGGGCTATGCCCGGGTCGACATGTTTGTCCGTAAAGACGGGCGGGTGACGGTGCTCGAGCCGAACACCCTTCCCGGCATGACCCCTTCCACAGTTCTCTTCCACCAGGCCGCGGCATCGGGGATCAATCAAACGCGATTCATCGATATGGTCATCGATTATGCCCTCGAAGCACATGCCGCCAAACGGGGGCCCTTGTAAGTCGAACAAGGACGCCTTCTGAACTCTCATGCCGTACCCATGCGAAACAGCAGAGAGAGTTTTTGATTTTGCGCTGAAGGTATGGTATGGGTCGTACGCTACGGTTTGATTCCTGCGTTGATAACGGGATTCGTGATGAGCGTGACAGAAAAAGACGGCCAATCAGAAGACCAGAGTATGCAGCGAGACAGCTTGCTGACCCGGCCTTTCGCAGCTATCGGCAGGAAGACCATAAACTGGGTCAACACCCTCGGCGCGGCGACGATCTTCCTCGTCCTGGCAGTCTTGATGATCTTTCGGCCCAAACAGTGGACGAAAGTCATAGAGCAGATCTACTACATAGGGGCGCGGTCCACGACGATCATCGTACTGGTCGCGTTGTTCACCGGTATGGTCCTCGGAC
>ERZ795051.4595-NODE-4595-length-12783-cov-5.696260_pt1 | contig 12783 bp, 14 predicted proteins | sample MGYA00375135_ERZ795051 | MGnify/ENA primary metagenome ERZ795051 (study PRJEB30180, sample SAMN05720222) | activated sludge metagenome | isolation source: Anaerobic digester | place: Japan | collected 2015-05-26 ... | reverse complement strand
CCAATTTTGTCCATCGGGATTTCTATCTTCGTTTTGTACAACGTCGTTTGTAATTTAATTGCAACATTTAACGTCATACTTCAAGGCGTGCCTTCTGATATAAAACTAACCGAATTGCAGAAAAAAGTCGAACAACTCGAAGCTGTTATTTCTGTACACGATTTACACGTGTGGAGTCTTGATAGTCAATATAATATAGCCAGTTTACATGCCGTTATTTCTCCTGAAATGACGTTAGACCAAATGGCACAATTGAAACAGGAGATAAAATTGCTTATGCTTGCTGAGCAGATTGAACATACAACGGTAGAATTTGAAACTGAGCAGGAAGAATGTCATCCTTGTGATGCCCGTTTGTAAGCTGTTGTATAAAAACTTTTAGAGGCTATCTATGAAAATAAAATTTAAAAGTGTATCTTTGTAGCAACGTCTTTGAGGTGTAAAAATAGGTGTTCATGTTCTTAAATTATAACTAATTACAATCATACGAGTATGTTAATTATTGGAATCGCAGGAGGAACTGGTTCAGGAAAAACCACAGTAGTACGTAAAATTATTGAGCAATTACCTGAAGGGGAAGTGGCGGTATTGCCACAAGATTCTTATTATCGCGATGCTTCTGAAATGCCTTTAGAAGAGCGCTTGAATATTAACTTTGACCACCCTGATTCTATTGAATTTGAATTACTTATACAGCATATCAAAGATTTGAAAGCTGGTAAAAGTATTGCCCAACCTATTTATTCGTACTTGACTTGTACACGTGCCGAAGAAACTATTTCGGTAAAACCATGCGACGTAGTCATTGTAGAGGGCATTTTGGTGTTGACCAATCCACAGCTGCGCAAATTGATGGATTTGAAAATATTTGTTGATGCTGATGCTGATGACCGTTTGATGCGTGTTATCAATCGCGATATTGTAGAACGTGGTCGTTCTGTCAACCGTGTTATGGAACGCTACGAACATACTGTAAAACCGATGCATTTGCAATTTATTGAACCAACAAAACGTTATGCGGATATCATTGTACCACAAGGCGGAAACAATAAAATAGCTATTGATATTTTAACAAAATACATTGAAAAAAATTTGGCTTTAAAACAAAAATAATAGTTTGACTTTTATTCATGGATAATAAACCTGCATTGGCTAATATTTTATTTTTGGATATAGAAACTGTACCACAAACAGCTTCTTTAGAGCAATTGACTCCAGAAATGCAAACGCTTTGGGAAGAAAAATTCACCCTGATTAAAGCGCGTATGCCTGAAAAATATGCGGAGGAAACCACCGCAGATGAAGGTTACCAAAATGGTGCTGGTATCTATGCTGAGTTTGCAAAAATAGTTTGTATCTCGGTAGGAATAATCTACGTTAAAGGTTCCGAAAAACATATTAGAACTAAGTCGTTTACAGGTGATGATGAAGGGAAACTGTTACGTGATTTTGCCCAAATGACGTCTAAATTTCTTGATTCTAATCAACATTTTGTATGTGGTCATAACATTAAAGAATTTGATATTCCTTTTATTTGCCGACGTATGCTTGTGAATGGTATTACTATTCCCGAATCACTCAATGTGAGCGGTAAAAAGCCTTGGGAAACCTCTTTTATTGATACGTTGGAACTATGGAAATTCGGTGATTTCAAAAACTATACATCGCTGAAATTGTTGACTGCAATCTTGGGCATACCAACTTCAAAAGACGATATTGACGGCTCGCAAGTGGCGTCAGTTTATTACAATGATAAAGATATAAATCGCATTTCACACTATTGTGAAAAAGATGTGGTGGCCACTGCTCAAGTTTATTTGCGTTTGTGCGGTGAGCAACCTATTTTACTAGAACATATTGAACGCGCTGATTAGCGTTTTTGCAGTTTTAATCATCTTAACGTATGGGAGGAACCAACGTTTTTGATAAGTTAAGACCAATCAAACAATTGGTTACCGACGTTCAACGTGGAAGAATATCACTCTTTTTTCTTTCGCGTTGGTTTGTCTTAATTTTTGTCGTTGCTGCGTTATTTGGTTGTGGAAAGTCTTATAAAACGGCTGTTGTAGATGGCGATCTAAAAGAGATTTTAGAGCGTGGCGAATTGCGTGTGATTACCATGGAAAATCCGTTTGCTTATTTTGTAGATGAAGATAATGAAATGGGTTATGAATATGATTTGGCACTCAATTATGCCGATTATTTGCGTGTTGATATCAAAGTAATTGTTGCTCAGTCTATTGAGGAGATGAAAACTCTGTTACTCACAGGTCAAGGCGATGTAATTGCATACCGAGTGCCATCAACGCGAGAAAATAGAGCTAATATGGTATTTACAAATCGGCGTTACGATTCATATCCTGTTTTGGTGCAATTACGCTCTAAAAAAATGGTAAAAGATGTTACCGATTTGGTAGGTAAAGAAGTTTATGCAAAAAAAGGTACAAAATATTGGCGCCGTTTGATTAATTTGAACAAGGAAATAGGTGGTGGTATTATTATAAAAGCTGTACCAGATAGTGTTTCTACTGAACAATTGGTGGTGATGGTTTCGCAGCACAAAATACCAATGACTGTGGTGGATAAAGAAATAGCCATATTGGGACGTAGTAATTTGCGCAATATTGATGTCTCTTTACCTGTGGGATTGCCTCAAGAAACGGCATGGGTAGTACGTAAAACTTCACCCGATTTGTTGGCTTCTATCAATGTGTGGAGTGATGAAATTAGTAAGTCGCGTTTCTATAGACAGCTGTACACAAAATATTATTCAAAAAACCGTTATTTTTCAGATATCCAAGCGATTATTCCTAAAGGATCTATTTCGCCATACGATGAGCTTTTTAAACAATATGCCAAGCAGATTGATTGGGATTGGCGTTTGTTGGCGGCTTTAGCATTTAACGAATCGCATTTTGATGCAAACGCCGTCTCCTCTTCTGGTGCATTAGGTTTGATGCAGATGATGCCGGGAACAGGAGCTAAATATGGATTGGATTCTATCTCAATTTTTCAGGCAGAACCAGCAATTGCTGCAGCAGTACAATACATCAAGTCGTTGAATTTGATTTATCATGCTGTAGAAGACCAGGAAGAACGGATTAAATTTGTATTAGCATCGTACAATGCTGGACCTGCGCATGTGTTGGACGCTCGGGCATTGGCTACGAAATATGGTGAAAATCCTCAAATTTGGCATAATGCCGAAAAGTATCTACTTTTGAAAAACAAACCAGAATATTATAACGACGAAGTGTGTAAAGCTGGTTATTTTAGAGCAAAACATACGGTACGCTATGTTGATGATGTTTTTAACACTTACAATCTTTATTTGGGTGTTAAGCAGGAGAAGTAAATTATTTATTAAAATCTATTGATATGAAAGGAATTATTTTAGCAGGCGGTAGTGCCACACGCTTGTATCCATTATCGAAAGCGATTTCGAAACAGATTATGCCCGTGTATGATAAGCCTATGATTTACTATCCATTATCAACATTGATGTTGGCTGGGATTCGTGAAGTGTTGATTATTTCTACACCACGTGATTTACCTATGTTTCAAGAGTTGCTTGGTACGGGCGAAGAGTTGGGTATGCGTTTCGAATATAAAATTCAACACGTTCCAAACGGATTAGCGCAAGCATTTGTACTTGGTGCTGAGTTTTTGAATGGTGAAAAAGGATGTTTGATTTTAGGTGATAACATGTTTTATGGACAAGGCTTTTCGAGTATGTTGAAACGTGCCGCTGCCATCGACAAAGGCGCCTGCGTGTTTGGTTATTATGTCAAAGATCCACGTGCATATGGCGTAGTAGAGTTTGACGAAACGGGTAAAGTTGTTTCGTTAGAAGAAAAACCAGCACAACCCAAAAGTAATTATGCTGTTCCAGGACTCTATTTTTATGATGAAACTGTGACAGAAAAAGCCGCAAATTTAAAACCGTCCGCTCGTGGTGAATATGAAATTACTGACTTGAATAAACTTTATTTGGAAGAGGGCACGTTGAAAGTTGAATTGTTTGGACGTGGCTTTGCTTGGTTGGATACTGGTAATTGTGATAGTTTATTAGAAGCTTCAAATTTTGTGGAGACCATTCAAAATCGTCAAGGATTTTACGTGAGCTGTATTGAGGAAATTGCTTGGCGCAATGGTTGGATCTCCACAGAGCAGTTGCGCAAATTAGGTCAGTCGTTAGACAAAACCAATTACGGACAATATCTGCTTGAATTAGCTAAATAAAAGATTTTTTTTGTACTAAATAGAGGTTTAGAATGGAAATTATAAAAACGCCAATTAAAGATTTACTGATTATTAAACCGCGTGTTTTTAAAGATGCGCGTGGTTTTTTTTGTGAAACGTATAATGAAGAGCGTTATCATGCAGCAGGTATTACACAGCGTTTTGTGCAAGATAATCAATCGCAATCCAGTTATGGTGTGATACGTGGTTTACATTTTCAATTAGCACCTTATAGCCAAGCCAAGTTGGTTTCAGTCAGCGTAGGTACAGTGTGGGATGTGGCAGTGGATTTACGTCGTGATTCGCCAACGTATGGAGAGTGGTATGGCGTGGAGTTGACAGCAGAAAATCATCTTCAATATCTTATCCCACGTGGATTTGCTCACGGTTTTTCAGTATTGAGTGAAACAGCTCTTTTCACTTATAAATGTGATAATTTGTATCATCCCGAGGTAGATGGCGGTTTGATGTTTAACGATCCTGATTTGAATATAGATTGGAAAGTTCCATTAGATAAAGCCATTATTTCTGATAAGGATTTGAAACATCCTTTATTGAAAGATTTAAAAGTGAATTTTTAATATAAAAAAGCGGATAAAACTATCCGCTTTTTTGTTTTTATAATATCGTTCTAATGCGTTCCATTGCCTCTTTAGTGGTTTTATACGTGTTGAATGTTGAAAGGCGGAAGTAATATTCGCCAGAAGGACCAAAACCAACACCGGGTGTTCCTACAACGTATACGGTATTCAGTAAATAGTCAAAAAACTCCCATGAGGTTAATCCTTTGGGACATTTTAGCCAAATGTATGGTGAATTATGTCCGCCACTGTAGAAAATGCCTTTTTCTTCCAATACATCGGTAATCAATTTTACATTTCGTTTGTAGTAAGCAATGTTTTCGTCTGCTTGCGCTAAACCGTCTGGTGACAACGCAGCGGTTAAACCACGTTGTGTGGCATAAGGAGCTCCGTTGTATTTCGTAGTTTGGCGCTGTTGCCACATGCGGTTAAGGCTTACGCCTTCGCGTATCAACTCTTTTGGGACTACGGTATAACCGCTTCTGACACAGGTAAATCCAGCTGTTTTAGATAAACTATTGAACTCCATAGCGCAAGTGCGTGCGCCCTCTATTTCAAAAATAGAGTGTGGTTTATCTTTATCTGTAATAAAACGTTCGTAGGCATTGTCATATAAAATAATTGCTTCGTGTTTATTGGCGTAATCTACCCACGCTTTAAGTTCATCGTAGGTGAATGTAGCCCCAGTAGGATTGTTGGGCGAGCATAAATAGATCATATCTGAAGCAAAATCGGGCGGAATTGGTAAAAAGTTATTCGATTCTGTACAAGGAATGTATTTGATTGTTTGTCCATCCATCAGCGATGTCGCTTTGTAGAGTGGGTAAACAGGATCGGGGATTAAAACTGTATTGCCTGAGGCAAATAGATCTGTAATGTTGGCAATGTCTTCGCCAATACCGTCACCAATAGTAATCTCTTCAAAATCAACTGCTACGCCATACGATAAATAATAATCTTGTACCGCTTTTTTAGCAAATTTATAACCCAATTCAGGACCGTAACCACGAAATGTTTCAACGTGTCGAAGCTCTTCAATGGCTTTTACCATGGCATCAACTACGATAGGAGCGAGTGGGCGAGTGACGTCGCCAATACCTAATTTTATCACTGGTGCATCAGGATTTGCTTTGATAAATGCTGCCGTGCGATTAGCAATTTCTGTAAAAAGATAGTTGGGTTCTAATTTTTCGTAGTTTAAGTTTATTTTTGCCATGTTGGTTCTAATTTACTGTTTGTTTACTTTTGACAAAGATACAGAAAAAATTGCTTTTTATACTATCTTTGTGGCTCTAAAATGTATTATAGCTCGTATGGCGTCACTTTATCTTCATATTCCATTTTGTAAAAGTCGGTGTATTTATTGCGATTTTTACTCAGGTACCGATATGTCGCATCTTACGAGCTATGTAAAAGCGTTGTGTAACGAACTGAAATTGCGTAAAACGTATCTCCAAACGAGTCACTTGGATTCCGTTTATTTTGGTGGAGGTACGCCGTCTTTGCTGCAAAAAGAGGATTTTGAGCGCCTTTTTGAAGAAATTTACACGCATTTTATGCTTTCACCATCTGCTGAAATTACGCTTGAATGCAATCCTGATGATTTATCCGCTGACTATATGGCACAATTAAAAACATTACCGTTTAATCGGCTTAGTATTGGCATTCAAAGTTTTGATGATGAGGAGTTGAAATTTCTTAAACGTCGTCATATGGCGCAGAAAGCACAAGAAGCTGTAGCCTTATGTCAGGCTAACGGTTTTGAGAATATTAGTATCGATTTGATGTATGGTTTACCTAATCAAACACCGGAAACGTGGCAAAAAACTTTGGATGTTGCAATGCGTTTAGGCGTGCAACATCTGTCGGCGTATAGTTTGATGTACGAAGAAGGTTCGCCTTTAAGCCGTTTGCGCAACGCTCATAAAATAACGGAACTCGATGAGGCGACTTCGGTGGCGTTGTTCGAACAGTTGATTGATACCGTGGCGTTGCATGGTTTTGAGCAATACGAAATTTCCAATTTCTGTTTGCCATCGTTTCATTCACGTCATAATTCCAGTTATTGGCACGGCGTGTCTTATTTAGGCGTTGGTGCGGCGGCTCACTCGTTCGATGGCGTGTCGCGTCAGTGGAATGTGGCCAATACAGTGCGTTACATGGCTGGCTTGGCGGCTGGACAGTTGGAAGTGGAACGCGAAGACCTTACCACCGATGAACGCTATAATGAATTTGTATTTACCGCTTTACGTACTCGCTCTGGCATTAATTTATCCGATTTAGAACAGCGATTTGGCAACGCCCGTTTGGCGTATTGTTTGCGCCTGGCGCAACCGTATATCGACGGCGGTCAGCTTGAATTACGCGCTGGTCAGTTGGCTTTGACACGTGCCGGTATTTTTGTGTCCGACGGCATTATGAGCGATTTGTGTTATGTGGATTAAATCAGAAAAAGCTCCCAATTGGGAGCTTTTTTATGTATAATTTATTTAATAGATAGATTACAAAAGTTATATTACCGATTGTGTAATTTAGTATGGCAGTTATCGCAAACGGAAACAAGCCAATCAATCGGTTCTTTACCAATATTCCATTTTGCATACCGTTTGTGGTGAACCTGCGTGGCGCGAGCGCCACAGTAAACACACCGCCAATTATCTCGTTTAAATACAACATATCTTTTCCGTTGCCAAGCCTCTGATTTTAGATACTCATTTCTGTAATAATCACGTCTTTGCTTGCGCTGGTGTTCAAAGGCAAAATGCTTTAGAATAAATACCGCTATTATAAGAAATATTAAGAGAAATGCGTGCATAGTTTATTTCTGATTTTGGCGCAAGTTAGGAATTGGAAATTGCGTTCGCAGATAAGTAAACTTGCGCCAAAGAGGTCAATCGGGGGATATTTATTTATTCCTCAATTTTATCATTATCCTCATAATTCCCAATTAGATCTTTAAAATCATCAATATCTTTTCGAAAATCTTTAAACGTTACTTGATAATTATCATAAACGTCATCAAATAATTCCCAAATTTTATCAAAAGTTGCTTTTACACTTTCACATTGTTCAGATATTTGGTTAATGGTGTCATTCTTTGTCAACTTATGTACAATCTGAATTCGAGTATTATTCAAATCATTTGCTAGTTCAGCAAGTTGTCTAATATTTTCATCAATTACTGATAGTGTGAGTTCCTGAATTAACTGTCCAAACATTTTTTTCTTTAGGCTTCTATTTTGAAACTCTTGTGGAAATACTTTAAGTTGAATATAAAAGGTTGAACATTCTATTAGTATTCTAATGAATTCCTCTGTTAATTGTTGATATATTAAAACGGAGGCTAAATATCCTTCAATAGTTTTAGTATCAAATGAATTGTCAGCAAGCAGATTTAAATCAGTTAAATAATCTGGTCGTTCAAAACTTGGCCAATTGTCGGAGTTTGCGAGTTTTTTCAGAATTTCATCTTCGTACGCCATAATTTTTAGATATTTTTTTAGACGTTAATTTCGTAACCAAATGATTTTTTTTATTTTGGGATAGAATATATAATTTTTAGAGTTATAGAAACCCTATTTTGGCACAAGCTAGAAAATTGCCCCCAATAACTGGCAAAGTATGGATTCTTTTCTGGAATTTAAAAATGAATTTTGTTGTAATATCTTAAGATTTCAATTGATTGCTTTAAAAGTCGAGTTATAAATTTTAGCATGTTTTTGTAGCTTTTGCTTAAGGATCTCTATATCAGATTCTAGTTTTAAATTATGAATTTTTCTATGACAATTTGGACATAATGCTACTACATTTTCAATAGAATCTTTTCCCCCTTTAGATAAATATTCAACATGGTGAGTTTCCAGAAAGGGATTGCCATATTTGTCATGAAAAGGGGCTTTATTTTCACATAGTTCACAAATACCTTTAGATCTTATAAGAACAAATTCTCTAATATATTCATTTCGAGTAAATTGATTTAAAACTACACTTTTTGTGTAAGTGATGTCATCGATATTTGAAATTTTATCGCGCAATTCAATTAATTCACTAGGAATATTAATATCGCTCTTTTCGAGAGTTGAGTCAATTCTATTTAAATGATTTGGAGATGAACTTATTTCAGGGGTTTTAAGAATGATTTGTTGTAGCAAATCGTAGCTTATTTTTAAATTTGGGTCTAATTTAATTGCAATTCCTTCATCTTCAAACATCAGTTGAATGTTTTTAAATCCAATGTTCAATTTTTGACATAGGTGAGCTAATCTAATATTGGCAATCCCATTATCTATTTCTGATAAAACATAATCAGAACTTACCAATAGTTTTCTAAGATTATTTTTTGATTCTATTTTCTCCATAATTAATATTCAACTCTGACACAAGTACAAGTTCTGAAACTTTTCTAAAAGAGTAGCTTTCTTCTTATTATTGATTAGTGCATTTTCTCTGCATCAATTTTCCACCCCTCATTTTTTGTTTTTACCCAAAATATTTTTCCTCTTTCACCATCCCTATCTCTTTTAATATCTCTCTCTGTTGTTACAATTACAGTGACAATAGCACTTTCTTTATTTGCAGATATAAACTCTCCTTTTATTTCATACTCCCATAACTCGTCTTCTGTTAATTTTTCGACAACATAATCTATTCTCAATAACTCTTCTTCTGGAGATAAACTTGGAAAAATCAAGTATTTCGCAATTGTTTCTTTATCTTTATTAACTACTGCATCCAACCATACTTTTGTAAGATCTGAAGGACTTTCAGAACTACAACCAGCTAATAAAAAATTCGCTACAAGAGTTATAATTATTGTAGCCATTGTTTTGTTTAATTTTTTTAATTGTGTCATTTTTTTCATACCCTAATTTGTTACGGGTGCAACTTCTAAATTATTTATTATACTTATATGTAAGAACTTATTTAGTCTCTCTCATAATATTTTATTGTCCGATTTTGGGGCAAATTCACTTACCTGCGAACGTGATTTAATTTATAATTTGCGCCTTTTATTTTCTTACTTTCGGAACTGATAATGAATTATGTTACTTATTTTGTCTAGTCTTTAGCGGTTACAAGCAGATGTTTATTGTGACGTAGGCGGGAACCTAAATCGATTAGAGGATAAATGCCTGTTAATGCACGAATATTAGATGCATAGTTATGGAAAAGATTTTTTTTTCCATAACTATATAAATAAAAACATTACTAATAAAGTTGTTACTATTAAGATACAATAGAACGGAATTAGCGTTTTTGATAATACACCTGCAATCCAAGTTCTATTTCCTTTACAATAATTTGATGCATTCATATTAAAATCAATACGGTCTTCCTCTTTAGTGGTAATTTCATTGTATAAATCTCGGTATTGTCTTTCCTGTGAAATATAAAATCCATCAAGCAACCAAAAAAACGGAATTACAACATATGCAATTAGGACATAATTTAAATTTGTATCTTTGGCTGCCAGTGCTAATAATGCGGAAACTAAAGTAATTGTCCAACCTTTAATCAAAAATGAATTGGAGTTCATTCTTGTGATTACATCTTGAATAAATTCAAGATGTTTTAGTTTATTTTCATTCATGATATTAATTATCTTTGAGATACAGGTTTATTATCATACAAATAATCTAATGCGTCTTCTGGAGTTTCGCTTCGTTTTGAACCCCAAGAAATAATGTCTGCTTCCGATAAATCCACAAGGTGGTTTGAATCTAATTTATATTTAATTTTGAGACTTTCATTCACATTATCAGAATTTGAAAATGTTTCAACTCTACGTTCAAAACCAAAATGTAAATGTCTTTCGGGAATTTTCTTTTCAATTAGTTTACTTGTAAGAATCTCTGAATAAATCCATGGTGAATATGTCTCTTTTAGTATATCTGATGTTTCAATTGAATTTGGGGTGTTTATGAGGAATAAACTTTCGCACTTGTCAATCATTTTATTTAATGATGCTGATAACATCATATGTACATGACTTGTTGAGAAATTCCTTGTATCATAATTGTAGGTATTACTCTCGCTGTTTTTACAATACGTATTATCAATTTGTTTTAAAAGTTCATTTGAGTATCCCCAAACACAAGAATCTACGAAACACTTTATTTTGTGTGTACTAAACAAGTATCCTGCTAATGCTATTGCCAGTTTTTCGTCTGTATGCGAATGTGAAATAAAAATATGACAATCTAGTTCACTAAACCAATCATTTTCTAATTCTGAACCATTTATTACTCCATTAATTCCAACATATTTGTCCAATCGTTTAACTGTGGAATTTCTCATTTCATTAAACATTTTTAATCCAACTTGATAGTCCGATTCTCTATATGTTTTTAAGTTAACATTAAATCCTCTGTACATTATATTCTATTTTAAGGGTTTGTATTTGTCTTTTTGTCTTATCCAACAACAGTGTATGCGAATATCGTGTTCGCATTAAAAACAATACCACGAATGTACGTACTTATTTTTAATTAACCAATTTTTTATAAAAAAACCTAACAAGTTTTTTCTTGTTAGGTTTGGTCCAGTGTTCTCTTTTTTTGGTAGAGCACGTATGCGTTTTTTAGAATCAGTCTTTATAAATGGCTTTTTTGCCAGCGAGCAAGGTATTTTTCATCAGGGCTACGCGTGTCATAAGGCCAACGCCGCCGGGAACTGGCGTGATATAGGCACATTTAGGCGCTACTTCGTCGAACTTTACGTCGCCGAGCAGTTTGTAGCCCGATTTGGTGTCGGTAGCAGGCACGCGTGTGGTGCCCACGTCGATGACTACAGCGCCTTCTTTTACCATGTTGGCGGTAATAAAGTGCGGTTGCCCAATAGCCGAAATAATAATGTCGGCTGCTTGGCACTCTTGTACCAAGTTATGCGAGTGGCTGTGGCAAACGGTAACGGTGGCATCGCCTGGATAGGTTTTTTGCATCATCAGAATTGCCATCGGTTTTCCCACAATGTTGCTGCGGCCTAGCACCACACATTTTTTGCCAGATGTTTCGATGTGATAACGTCTGAAAAGTTCCAAAATACCGTTGGGCGTGGCGGAAATATAACAAGGCAGCCCAATAGCCATGCGGCCAACGTTGATGGGATGAAAACCATCTACATCTTTGCGATAATCGATGGCTTCAATGATGTTTGATTCTGAAATGTGTTCTGGTAGAGGTAGCTGTACAATAAAGCCATCCACATCGTCGTCTTCGTTCAACGCGTGTACTTGGGCGAGCAGTTCGGCTTCTGTCACATCGTTTTCGTAACGAATGAGCGTCGATTTAAAACCACATTCGGCACAATCTTTGAGTTTGCCCGCTACATAGGTTTCGCTGCCGCCATCGTGACCTACGAGAATAGTAGCCAAATGCGGTACTTTTTTGCCTTCGGCACGCATTTGTTGAACTTCCAAGGCAATTTCTTGCTTGAGTTCGTTCGCTATTTTTTTCCCGTCAATCAGTTGCATGGTGGTTAGCGTTTGATGTTAGGTAACTTTTGTTTTTGAACCATACGCATCATTTTCTGCATCTCGTTGAATTGTTTCAACAAACGATTGACCTCTTGTATATCGCGACCAGAACCTCTTACAATACGGTTTTTGCGGCTATTGTTGAGTGATGTTGGATTTTCGCGTTCGTAGGGTGTCATCGATTGAATGATGGCTTCGATGCCAGCAAATGATTTATCGTCTAAGTCGACATCTTTAATGGCTTTGCCAACGCCAGGAATCATGGAAGCTAAATCTTTGAGATTACCCATTTTCTTGATTTGTTGGATTTGTCCCATAAAGTCGTTGAAGTCAAATTGATTTTTGGCAATTTTCTTCGAAAGTTTGCGTGCTTCTTCTTCGTCAAACTGCTCTTGTGCACGTTCTACCAACGATACAATATCACCCATGCCTAAAATACGATCTGCCATACGAGCAGGGTGGAAGAGGTCTATGGCTTCCATTTTT
>ERZ795051.4591-NODE-4591-length-12794-cov-3.641495_pt1 | contig 12794 bp, 7 predicted proteins | sample MGYA00375135_ERZ795051 | MGnify/ENA primary metagenome ERZ795051 (study PRJEB30180, sample SAMN05720222) | activated sludge metagenome | isolation source: Anaerobic digester | place: Japan | collected 2015-05-26 ... | reverse complement strand
TCTCCATCGACCGTTAATAAAAATGGAGGAATATTTATGTGATATAAAAAATAATTTTTATTATTTTGAATATATTACTAATATAATTTTACATGATTTTTTAAAAAAAGTCAAGAGGTACGAACACTTTTTTACATTTTTCTTAAAATATTTACATTTTTTTTAAAAAAAATAAAAAATATTGACCAACAAATTATTTTTTGAAATAAATAACAAAATACAAAATATATTAAAAACCAATCAATCTTATTTCTTCTTCAAGATTAACGCCAAAACGGTCCCTGACAACATTTTTAATATAGCAAATTAAGTTGTAAATATCAGAACTTTTGGCATTATTTTTATTTATTAAAAAATTAGCATGTTTTTCTGAAACTTGAGCTCCTCCTATTTGATATCCTTTTAATCCGCACTGCTCTATTAAAAAGCCGGCAGGGACTTCTTGACAGTTTTGATTTTGTTTTATTACTAAATTATATTTAGATATAATTTCAGGTGGAAATAATTCTAAATTTACATTTTTAAATACACAACCAGCATTAGGAAACATATATGGTTGACTTTTGTGACGATTATTTAAAATCTCGGAGATTTTTTGTTGAACATCTGTTTTGTTAAGTTGTTGGGGTATATCAATAAACGTAACTTCTCAAATAATAATTGGACTATGTTTAAACAAACTATCACGATACCCAAAATTGCATTCTTGTTGATTAAAAGTTTTTCACACAGGCAGACCTAAATCTGAATAATCTAATCCTCGTACTTCAAAAATTCCATCTTTTGTTTCTTTATTAGAAACCCCGGCATTCCCATATACTGCCCCACCTACACTACCAGGAATACCAATAAGATTTAAAAGATTAAAAAGATTGTGATCAAACATAAAATTGAGTGCTGACATATAAGGTACTCCTGCACCAAATGTACATAAACATTGACTATCAACTTCCTTTATGTCTTTTGTGGTATTATATATTTTAATAACTAGTCCATCAAATCCATTATCGCTAATTAAAATATTACTACCACCACCCAAAACAAGCACATCTAATTGCTGTTGTTTTGCTCATAACAAAGCTTCTAGCAAAATATCTTTGTTATCAATATTAATAAAATATTTTGCCCTCCCACCTATTCTATAAGTAGTATACGGGGCTAAGGGAACATTTTTTTGTATTATATCTTTAAACATTATTTATGTTTATCTAGAAAAGTTTGTAAAATTAAAGCAGCAGCAACAGCATCTATTAATCCTTGTTTATTTTTTTTAATACCTAATAAATTTTCTGCTTCTTTGGAAGTCAAAATCTCATTTTCTTCATGAATATTACGATTTTGAAATTTCTCTTTTAATTTAGAAATAAATTCTTGAATTTTTTTTGATTCTTGTGTTTCTTGAAATGAAAAGCTCAAAGGTATCCCTATGACAATATCAGTAATACCCTCATTGTCTAAAATTAATTTTATTTCTTCGAGAGTCTGTTTATTATTTTTGTGATAAATGGTTTTGAAAGGAAAGGCAATTTTGGTTTTATCATCAGCAATAGATAACCCTATTCGTTTTTCTCCAAAATCAATACCTAATAATTTCATAAATCTTTTTATTTATATTTATTTGATCTTGTTATATTAAATTATAGCATAAAATAATTAAAAAGTAAACATTAAACAAAAATAATATAAAAAGTGATTGTATGTTATATAGTTGGAATAACAAAACAAGTTATAAAAAGAGCGAGTGAGGGGAATCGAACCCCCGTCCTAACCTTGGGAAGGTTATATTCTACCATTAAACTACACTCGCAAAAATAAACATCTAATATAAATATCTAATAAAGAACAAAAGGAAATAATTAGTGGAATCAGTGTGCGGGATATCTAATATAAACATCTAATAAAGAACAAAATATAATAATTAGTGGAATTAGTGTGCGGGATATCTAATATAAATATCTAATAAAGAACAAAATATAATAATTAGTGGAATCAATTTTTAAAAAAATCAATTATTTTATTGATATTGGTGTTTAAAATATTTTGTTCTGGTTTTGTTGTTGTAGTTGTTGTAGTTTGTTCCAAAACTACAACAGTCTCTCCTTCTTTTTGCATACCCAAAGATAAACGAGATTCTTTTTCTAAATATTCTTCATTTGATTCTGTATTAGCAGATTTTTTTAATTTAGTATTTTCTTCTTTAAGATAATTCAATTCTTTTTGCAGATTATTTGTTTGCTGTCTAAGAAATTTTCATCTTTTAATAGTATTATCAAATATAATTTTATATAATAAAAATACGATAATAATTATCAAAACAATGATAAATATAATTTTTCATTTAGAATGTAATGATTTTTTTCTCATAATATTTAATAAATAATAAAAATTTAATAAAAAACATCTATTCTTTATTAAGAAAAATCTTGCGATAAATAGAAGGATTTAATTCTATCTTGCCCTTTTCTGCTAACTTTTTCTTGCCTTTTTGTTGTTTCTTTCACAATTTCATTTTTCTAGTTCTATCTCCGCCATACAAATAACCAGTAACATCTTTTTTAAATGCGGGCAAAGTTTCACGCGCTATAATATCTCCTTCTTTGGCAACTTGAATTTCTAAAGGAAAAATTTGTCTAGGTAAATAGTTTTTTAAAGTTTCGGCATATTTTCGTGCCTTAGCATATAAATTTACATTGGGAGTAATAAATGATAGACTTTCAAATTTTTCATGATGTAATAATACATCTAATTTACATACATCCGTTTTTTCATAGCCTATAATTTTATAGTTCATTGAGGCAAAACCCTGACTTGACGATTTTAATTTGTCATATAAATCTAATAAGAGTTCGGACAGAGGCAGTTTATAATTAATTAGCAACAAATCTTGAGATAATGTCTGTAAATCAACTTGCTCTGAACGAAAAGTAGCTAATAAACTAATAATATTGTTTAAATATTTACTGGGTGTTAAAATTTCTAATTGAATATATGGTTCTTCAACAAACTTAATTTGAGATGAACTGGGAAAATCAGCGGGATTTTTAATAATAGCTACTTTATTATCAGTAAATGTAACTTTGTAAGGTACGGTTGGAGTAGTAGTAATAATATTTAAATTAAATTCTCTTTCCAAACGCAAAGAAATAATTTCATAATGTAAAATTCCCAAAAACCCCAAACGAAATCCACGTCCTAGTGCTTCATTAGATTCAGGTTCATAAAATAAAGCAGCATCATTTAATTTTAATTGCGCTAATGCTTTTTGCAAATTTTCAAAATCATCATTGGTATCAGGATAAAAACCAGCAAATACCATTGGCTGTGGCTCTTCATATCCAGGCAAAGGCATTATCTCAACAGCATTATCTTGTACTTGATGCCAATGAGTAATAGTATCACCTACTTTTACCAAGGTCGGATCTTTTAATCCTGTTGCTATTCAACCTATTTCACCTGACTTTAATTCTTGTTTAGATTCTAAATCGGGTTTAAAAATACCAATATCAATTGTTTTTGCTTTTAACTTTTGGGCGATTAAATAAAGATCGTCATTTTTATGAATTGTCCCATCAAAAACTCTAACATAAGCCAAAACACCCTTAAAAGAATCATAACGAGAGTCAAAAATAAGAGCCCGTAGAGGTTTATTATCATCTTTTATTGGGGCTGGGATTGTTTTTATAATCTGTTTTAAAAGATCTTCTGTGCCTTGTCCAGTTTTGGCAGAAATAGATAAAATATTTTGTGCAGAAATTTTTGTGATATCTTGAATTTCTTTTTTAAGAATATCGACATCCTGTGGTTTTAAATCTATTTTATTTAACACAGGAATAATTGTTAAATTGTGTTTTTGAGCTAAATATAAATTGCCGAGAGTTTGCGCTTGAATACCTTGGGTTGCATCTACTAAGAGTATAGCACCTTCAATAGCAGCGAGCGAACGAGAAACTTCATACACAAAATCAACGTGTCCAGGAGTATCAATCAAATTCAATGTGTATTCATTGTGCTCGTATGTATATTTCATTTGACAAGGATGCATTTTAATGGTAATACCCTTTTCTTGTTCTAAAAACATCATATCCAAAAATTGAGCGTTCATTTTTGAGAGAGCAACTGTGTTAGTTATTTCTAAAAAACGATCTGCTAATGTAGATTTACCATGATCAATATGAGCAATAATAGCAAAATTTCTAATAAAAGTTTCCATAACTATTTAATTTAATAAATTATATATTTTATTCATTATTATTGTGACTTGTCTGGTTAGACATTATATTAAATTTTCTCACAAAGAGTTTTTGTTTTACAAAATCAATTGCTGTATTAAATTCTTTGATTTTGAACAAAGACATCATAAATAAATATACAGCTATCATAATTATACCAGCAACAAAGCTGTCTAAAATCAAATAAATTACTTTTGAAGTTATAAATATGTGTTCCAAAAGTTTAAATGCACCAAAACCAAATATACTAGCTATTAAAGCGCAGAAAAAAATACTTCCTATTTTTTGTATCAATCCCTTTAAAATTGTTTTATCAAAATACTTAATACTACTAATAAACAAAAATAAGGCATAAAGAATATCAGCTATAATATAACTAATCGCCAATCCTTTTAATCCAAAAACCCGCCCTAAATAAAAAGATAATAAGCTACCAACACCAAATGCACCTAACCCTGACACAAATGGTGCTATAGTATTGTTGGCGGCAAATAATGTATTTAACAAAAAGTCTTGTAAGGCATGAGCAATAAAACCAAACACCAAAATAGTAAATATAGAAATTGTAGTATTGGTTGCAGTTCAATCAAATTTTCCATAACCAAGCAAAAGACGTACAATAGGGCTACGAAATATTAAAAATGCAAAAAAAATAGGAATAAGAAAAGACAAAATTTGAATTAAAGTTTTTTTATAAGTTTCTGTAAACTCTTTCTTTTGGTTATTGGTAAATTGTCGCGATAATATTGGAAAAGATGCTACGGCAAATGACATAGCAAATACAGAACGAGGGAAGTCTTGAATATTTAAAGCAAAATTTATAATACCAAGACTACCTGGTTGTAAATAAGATGCAACATTTGAAATAACAAATAAAAATAATTGTAAATTGATAATACTTAATGCCCTAAAACTAGTTAAAACACTAAATTCTTTAATATATTGTTTAAAAACTTTACTATGGGGCAATGAAAAAACAAAATCAATTTTTCTAAATGGTCAATATTTAATTATTAAATTAAGAAAAGCACCTAAGACAACGCCATATCCCAAACCGTAAACTCCAAATATAGGATAAAATCATACTATACCAATAATAATACCTACATTATATAATAATGGAGCTAGGGCAATAGGCATATATAAATTATTAACTTGTAGAATATTACCAATCAAAGATGATAATCCTAACACAATGGGCTGAATCATCATAATTCTTGATAAGTTTGCTATAATATTTAAACTAGCCAGATCAAACCCTGGAAATAATCATTTCACAATTATATCAGCAAAAATAACAAATACAATACCAAATAAGGCACTCAAAAATGAAATACTTACCATAATAGAGGTAGCAAATTCATTAGATTCTTTTTTCCCAATATTTTGATATTTAATAAATAAAGGAATAAATCCAGCAGCCAAAGCGCCTAAAATAAATATATTAAAAATAAAATCAGGAATACGAAAGGCTGCGTAATAAATATCCAATGTTTTAGAAGCACCAAAAGTACTAGCCAGTAAGGCGTTTCTTATTATACTCAAAAAACTACCTATAAAAGTAAAAAAAGCTAAAACAAAAGCACTTGATTCTATATGATTAGTTTGTTTGTTTAAGAATTGATGGAACATTTTAAATTTTCAGTTTACAAAAAATAAATATTTAGTTTAGGTCGAAAGATAATAATGTATCTTTGTCTAAAATCAAAGTTTGAGTAATTGAATTGTATTGCCCAGGATTATTTTGAGCAGGATATAATACCTCAATAGTATAAGAACGATTGATACCTGATTGTTTTTGTAAGAATAAATTATAATGAGGATTATTTTGTAAATCTATATGTATGTTTGGCTTATAATTTAATGAAAATGTTTTTTGAGTTTGAGATGAAGTAATAATCCACGATCCTATACCCACAAAATTTTCTTCCAAAAACGTTTTGGCATCTTGATCTTCTATATAAACAGTTTTTATATTAATCGATTCTAATACATTATCTATTTTGAAGCCTTGTTTTTCATAGTTTATAGCAGATCGAGAAATAGGACCTCTCTGACTGGCAGATACTAAATTAACAATTTCAGAATTAGGTGGAATATATACTCTAAGGTATGAATAGCTTTTGGTACGAACAGTTTTGGGGTTATTATTTTGTAAAATCAATTTTACATCATTTGTTATCTCTCCTTTCTCATTTATGGTAATTTTAATTTTTATATCTTCTTTTATATTTTGATCTATATCGGTATCAGTAGTATTGGCCCGAGCTATACCTATATAATCAGTATTTTTATCAATACTATCAGGAAAACTACCAGCTCATGAACATTGTGATAAATAATGTTCTACTGATGAATTGGTACTATATATCTGAATATCTTTATTATCAAGACTTTGGAATATTAAATTTGTAAATAACGTAGTAAATCTTTTGATATCAAGAGTATTACCAATATTAATAAATAATTGTTGGAAGAACAAATCTAACTTTTGCTGGCTTTGATTTTGTTTATTTGATTTAAAATCATTATCTAAGGTAGATAAAAACTCATTAACATTACGAGAAGTTACAGATATATCTTCTTTGTCTATATTGAATTTTATTGGATTAATATTTTCTAATAACTTTTCTATTAAGGATATGTTTACAGATATCAATCCATCAAATTTCTCTTGTTGAGGATAATATTTTAATGCAGTTTGAGCGCTTGTCTTAAAATTAAAAAATCAATTAAAATATTGAAACACTCATACAGAATTAGAATATTTTAATTCATCAGGGGGAACAAGTTTATCTAACATAGCTATATTTAAGTTAGAAATAAAATCTATTTTATCAAATTGACATAGCGAATTTTTACAGTTCAAAATACCATACAAAACTCATTCTCCACCAGTAGCTGATAAGTTATAGGGGTTTTGAAAAATAACTAAATGGCGCATGGTTTTTTGATTACCCAATAATCAGTCCAATGTATCTATAAAATCATTTAAATTACGAAGGTTTTTTGTTAATACCTTAATATCGACAACGTCATATCCTAGTTTTACATTATGTGGCGATTGTTGTAATATTGTATCTACCTTATTTAATTGCTTATTTATATCAGCAATATCTGTTTTTATCTTTTGGATAGTGTCTTTATTATTATTGTTTTTATTCAAAACAGCTAACCCAATACCATCTTGAACAATATAGGCAAAATTATCACGTAAAGATATTATTTTATCATCAAAATTACTATATCACAATAATAAATCTCCTAATTCCGAAGGAAATAAAATACCATTTACTCTATTTAGCTTTACAAAGATATTATTCATAATCGCATTATTATTATGAATAAATCGCTGAGAATTATTTATTAGCGTGTTTAGAGAATTTAGCAGTTCTTCAGGGTCATTATCTAATGAAAAATCTGTTAGTGTTTGGTTAAACTCCAATAATATATTATTTAGATTTTTATATGTATCAACAATTAAACTTTTGGACTTGTAATAATAATAATAGTTATAACTGCCAATACTAACAATAATAAGTATTATTATAATTATAAAATACTTTCAAAAATGTTTATGAAAATGTTTTTTGATCATAATATATAAAATTTTTTATTTGTTATATACTTTGATTTTACACTATTTTGTTATATAATTCAATAGGTTGACTAAAAATATAAAATATGCTATAATACTATAGACCAAATGAATCTGACGATTGCTCCTGCTATAGTTTTGTCATTAAAATAAAATAGATATATTAATACTTCTTCAAATTAAAGCAATCTCTATTTTCAAATAACTATTTTAAATTTATGGACAAAACTATAGCAGGAGAGGAAAGTCCGAACACCCATTTACATAATTATTATGTATCTAAAATAATAGTGGCTAACAGCCATCCTATCTTATTAGCTCTTTGAGTAAACAAGATAGAGAGGTGCGAACAGAAACGGTTTTATTTGAAAAAATAAAACCACCCTATAAATATGTTGATATTAAATCTTTTGAGTTTATCAAAAGATAAATATAACACTTATTAGGGCGAGCTCAATTGTAAAATTGAGATGAAACGGCTAAATCCTTATTGGGTGCAAGAGAAAACCCTGTCTCACTTTTGATACTAAAACTTTGTTTTGTTATAAAAAATAGAAATAACAAACTTTTACACTAATCCTAATTTTAATATCAAAAGTGAGACAGGGAAAAAGTATCTCGCTTGACCCCGAGAGTAATCGAGGGGCTAGATAAATAATCGTCACTTATTTTATATATTTATATACATAAAATAAGCACAGAATTCGGCTTATAGATTCATTTGGTCACAATATAAAAATCATTATACAACAACAACTCCCTTTTTCAGGGAGTTGTTGTTGTATAAATGTGTATAAAATATCTGTTTGTTAATAAAAGTATCAATAATTAATTACATACAAACGCTGGACATGATACTGATTTGGTTTGTCCATTGCAAGTAACCTCGGCACTATAATAATTAGTTCCTTTTAAATTAGAATTACAAATTTTAGCTTGAGAAGATCCACTTCCTGACATAATACTATTATTCTTGCCTTGAGAACTATTAGTCCAATATCATTTATAAGTACATGCAGATGAACTTGACAAACCTGATAGATTAATAACAACTGCTGATGAATTGGATGTTGATCCTGTTACCGAACTAGTACTACCATTAATAGTACAATAAGGAAACCAAGAAGAAGTGTCTGGTGGTGTATAAGGTTTTGCACTGCCACAAGCATTATTACAAGTTTTGGTAGTATAAATACAATTAGTAGGTGATTCATATGCATTACAAGCAACACAAGTATTGTTCGAACATTTATATCCTCAGGAATTTTCATCATATCCAACAGGAGGGGGAGTACTTCCACCGCCACTACTTCCGCATTTACTAGTAGTCAAAGTAGCTTGGCAACTCGTAGAAGCAGTTTTATTAGCAGCATCTGTAACTGTTAAATTAACTTTTTTAGTACCACTGGTTAAATAGCAAATCTCTGAGCTACTAGCACTACTTGTCAAATCCCCTGTTCATTTATAGCTAAAAGGAAGATTACCTCCACTTACTGTTGATTCCCATTTTATACAACAATTTGCTGTATTAGTAATTGTTCCAGTACAAGATACTGATAAGGGGGCACCTGTGCCACCACCAGCTTGACATACTTTCATACAAGCACTTTTAGCAGCTTCTTCTGATCCATATTCACTAATTGTATATTGAGCATTGGCTACCACTCTAGTACAAGTGCGTGTTGAGGTATTACAATTATATCCACATTCTCCGGTATCATCGACATTTCTGGTAATACCACTACCACAATCTTGTTTACATTTATCAGGATCTCCATAACAAGGTTCAGCTTTTTTACCATATAAAGAATAGGGAGCATCATTATAAATGATTATACACTTTTCGCTATTTTCAGTAGCATTAGCAAAAGCATTAGTTGGTTTAGATGTTTTACAAACATTATTTTGATCACAATAAGTAATAGTAGGACAATATTTACCAGTTGATGAATAAGTATGACAAATACGATAATCGGTGTTAACTTGTTGAGATCCAGAACCAGTTGATTCATAAGCACCATGGGATCCAAATCCTGTTCAAGAACAATCATAACTTGAACCATCTCCAAAATCTAAAGTACATTTTGCTCCTTTACCTGAATAATCATAAATACTTCAACTAAATACTGGAGTATGTGGTGCTTTTCTATAAGGTTTAAGCCCACCTGAAATAGGATTATCAACAATAGTATTAACATCAGAAGGTTGAACAGTAAACCAACTCAAATAAAATCCTGTGCCACCACCTGTTCCACCACCTGTTCCACCACCTGTTCCACCACCTGTATCACCACCTGTATCACCACCTGTGCCGCCGCCTGCATTAGCTGATCCTACACATCCAGCAGGACAAGCAAATGGTGAAACAGTCTTAACTATATTATCATTTTCATTACTTTCTGATATTTGGTTACCATAATCTACCATAAAATAAAGATCATGGGGCTTAGTATCTTGACAAACATAATCACAATTTACTTTTGTAGTTTTACCAGGATCCAATGAAGGTATATTAGCAGTACAAACAGGAGTAGAAGTTAGAGTATCTTTCAAAATAGCAATTTTAAAAGACCCAGCTTTACCTCCACCAGCATTATAGAGAACAAATGGCATTACAAATTTATTAGCCTGACAATTACCAGGATTATCAATATTTAATTGTAAGTTGGGTTTCTCGGTTTCTGTGCCTGGATTGGTACCAGTTGATTTAGAGCACGAAGCCATACAATCTTCAGGAGTATTAAATAATCCTTGCGAATCAACAATACATTGTTTAGAAACAGTATCACAAGTAAATTTGTATGTACCAGTATAATTGCTATCGCCCGTAGTACATTGTATGTTAGCTATTAATACATTATTATTCTTATTGTCTTCTTTAACATTATATTGAGAATCAGTAATAAATTTTAAATAATAATTACCAGGTGATGGGCAAGTAAATGTAAATTGATGTGTTTTGTTTGCTTGAGGGTCTAATGAATATAACAAAGTAGATTGACCAATTTGTGTTTCTTGAGTAGTATCATTACCAATATAAGCTGTTAAATAATGATATCCAGCTACTATGCTGCCAAGATTTTTTTCTGTTAGATTTATAGTAGTTTCTTTACCAACTGTAAATGTTTTTGGAGAAAAATCCGATAAAGTTAAATCTGCCCCAATAGTCCCTCCTACCTTACAAACCGACGCACATTCTTGATAAGAATAATTGCCCGTAGAGTCTAAAACACATTGTCAAGTAGAAGTATTACAAGAATATTTTGAAGTATCAGCAACATTACCACAATTAACACTAGCTGTAAGAGTATTATTTAATTTGTTTGATTCTGTTATACTATTAACTGGATCTAAAATAATTTTAAAATAATAAATTCCTGGCTGGGTACAAGTTCATTGTTGAATATTCACAGCTCTTTCTTGCCCAGACTTCAAAGCACTCAAATTTTCACTAACTAAACGATATTCATTAATATATAAATCATAACTATGTGCAGGAGCATCAGATATACCTAAATTTTTTTCTTTAATACCAAATATAATTGTGCTTCCTACTTGAATATTTTGAGTGGGTGCATATGACAAATCAGATACAGCCAAATCAATATTTCCTCCGCCAGTTAAACCACTATTAGATGACATAAGAGTTATTGTATTGGTATATAAAGTACAGAGTTTTTGTTGAGTATTAAAATCAACAATTCCATTAGCAATCAAATTATTGTCTGACTGAAAAGCTTTTAAATGAGATTCTGTTAGGGGACCAAAATATCCAGTTATCATATCTGAGGGAAAATTAGTTTGTGATATTAACATTAGTTGTAACATTTTAACTTCACTGGAAGTAACTCCTTTTTTTAATGATGAACTAACAAATGGGCAAGAAGTAGTATATTTACTACATAAAGCTTTACGAGTATCAGGACCAACAAAACCAGCTGTATATACACCATTAGCTTTCTGAAAATTCTTTACAGCTTTACTAGTTAAATTGCCAAAATATCCAGTAATTAATGCCTCTTTATAATAACCAGTTCTGACTAAAAATAATTGTAATAAAGCCACTTCGTTTGATTCATCACCTATATGTAAATCATTTACAAATGGACAAGAATCAGCAGAAATTGGTTTATTATATATAGTAAACAGAAAACTCGCAACAAGTATTCCAGTTATAATGGGCAATATAAAATATAGAGATTTTTTCATAATAATATTTTAAATTTTTTATTAAAGTTTTTTATTAAAAATTTTTTATTAAAATTGTATATTTTTTATAAAGATATGAAACTTTATATAATATAATTATATAACATTTTTTAATTTTTTGCAAGAGACTGAACAATTTTATCCAGACCCATAGAATGTGATCCTTTTATAAGAATAATATCACCTGTTTGTATTATATTTTGTAACAAATCAATAGCATCTAATAAATTTTTGAAATAATAAACATTATCAGCCTTAAATCCATTATTTATTAATTGGTTATAAGTATTTTCGGTATAATTACCAATGTTAATAACCAAATCAATATTATGTTTTATAATTTCATCTCCCACTTGACGATGAGCCTGTTCAGTATAGCTACCAAGCTCTTTCATATCTCCAAAAACAAAAATACGACGATTGGCTGGCAAAGTATTTAATAATTCCAAACTAAACGAAACTGCCACCGGTGAAGCATTATAACTATCATCAATAATTCAAGAGTTTTTTATAGCAGGTAAAATATTTGTTCTGTGTGGTAGTTTTTTATAATCTTTAAGATATTCTAAACTTTCTACTAAATTAATATTAAAATAAATACCTACGGATATGGCACATAAAAAAGCATAGGCGTAATTTTTACCAAACACACCCGCAATTTGAAAAGGTACAGAGGTTCCCCCATATTCTATCCTAAAATACATTTCTGATTCATCTAAATTATTCGAATTATCAATAACACACTCAATCTGACATTT
>ERZ795051.4587-NODE-4587-length-12806-cov-4.360678_pt1 | contig 12806 bp, 15 predicted proteins | sample MGYA00375135_ERZ795051 | MGnify/ENA primary metagenome ERZ795051 (study PRJEB30180, sample SAMN05720222) | activated sludge metagenome | isolation source: Anaerobic digester | place: Japan | collected 2015-05-26 ... | reverse complement strand
AAAAGATTATCTTACCTATCTATAAGTTCATTCCCAATTATCTCAATTTCCGATACCCAGATATCCTGTTTTTACAATGGCAATACATTCAATTCAAAGTTTTCATTAGATGAAAAAATTAAAAATGATATAAATAATCTTTTTATTGAATATTCAAAAAATCTACCACCTTTTTTAAGTAAAAACCTTCATAATATGCTTGAGCCCGATTTTTTAAAGATAAAAGAAAAAATAAGAAACTTATTTTCACAGGAATTTATTTCAAATCTTGAAGATGCATTATCTTCAAGTAAAGTTTTAGGCATATCTTTAGATGAAAGACATTGGAATTTTCCTTTCGAATTTATTTTTAGAAGTCATAAAGATTTTATAATATTAAGATCAATTCCATTTGTTAATGAATTTATTAATAGTAAAAATGATAAAAACTCAATTAAAAATAAAATTTTAATTGCCTGCCTTTCCAATGATGATTTAATGAAAAAGCAATATGAAGATTTGAAAGAAAACCTGGAAAATTTAGCTGGTATCACTATAAAAGAATTATTTCTTCCCTCAAAAGAGGAATTTTTAAATGAATTTTCTGAAAGTACTATGACCCATATAATCTGTCATGGCAAAATTGTTGATAATAAACAAATTTTAGTCCTGGAAAATTCAAATGAAAAAATTTTTCTAAGAAAAGAAGATTTTTCAAAAATTAGATCAAGTGACTTTGTATTTATTTCTTCCTGTTCATCTTTAACTATAAATGTTAATTGGGAAGATACCATATATAAAGAAATGGTTAAAAATGGCTGTAAAACTATAATAGGAACCCACTGGGCTATCCCTCAGAATCTATCTTTATCAGTTTCAACTTCATTTTACAAAAACTTTACTTCGGGTAAACCAGTGGGTATGGCTTTACATGAAGCATTAAAAGAAATCAATGATGAGTTTTTAAGCAGAAACTTTTACTTTATAGGAAATCATACATTAACTTTAGAATAATATTTAATGAAAATAAAATACCTCATAAAACAAGATATAAGACATATCTAAAATAAAAATCCCATTTCAAGAAATATTCCAGTTTGAGAAAAACTACCTACGGAAGTCGAAATTGCTCCAAAACCAATTCCTGGATCTATATAAAATGAATCAAATAAAAATCTATAACCTGCTATCGCCTTAAATAATGTTGCGGCAGCAGAATAACCTTCTATATTTATTGTTCCTAATCCAAATTCTCCAATTAGAAAAAATCCTTTATAATAATCAAAAAAATATTGAACCCCAATAAGTAGTAATGAAGCAGTTGCACTATATTCTGAACTTGAAACAGAAAGAAATTCTAATGATCCTCTTAAAGCTAAGTTAGGTGAAAAATAATAAGAATATCCAATAATAATGGTTCCCTTAAAAAGTCCTCCTATATTTAAAAAAACAGAGGAATTCTGTGCAAGAATTCTTGAGTTAAAAATATAAAAAAGTAAGCAGATTAAAACAATAAAAAATACAAATTTTCTTAGATTCATCTTACCATCTCCTTTTATTAAATTTTGAAAAATATAATTTGATCATTATTATAGATGAAAATTATTGGAAAATATTACAGGATTCTTTTTGAAAAAAGTAATTATTTTTGAGAAATTAAATCGATAAAACTAAGCTTTTAATAAAATAAAAACCTTTAGACTAAAGCGCAATTAAAATAAAAATCCAATTTCTATTAATAGTCCAGTCTCTGAAAAGTTGCTTATAGAAGTCGTAATTCCGCCAAAACTAATCCCTAAATCTATGAAAAAGGAATTAAATAAAAATCGATAGCCTATAACAAACTTAAATAATATTGCTAAATCAACATAATCTACGAACTCTATACTTCCAAGTCCTAAATCTGCTAAAAGATAATAATCTTTATTGTTTTGAAAAAAGAACTGAACTCCCAAAATTATTATAGAAGCAGTGGCAACATATCCCGAACCAGTAGTAAGAAGAAATTCCAAAGATACTCTTAAAGCTAATTCAGGAAATAAGTAATAAGAATAACCAACAATAATAGTTCTATTAAAAAATGCTCCAATATTAAAAAAAACAGAGGAATCTTTAGCAAAAACTTTTATGTTAAAAAAAGATATAATAACGAATAATAAAGAAAGAAAAAATATTAGATTTTTAATATTTTTCTTTAAATTCATGACAAAATCCTCTTTTAAAATTTTTAAAAATAAAATTATCCATAAAATAAATTTTTATTTATCATTTATATTGATAAAAATAAAAGTGAAACATTACAAAATTTTTAACTTTTTTTATAGAAATAAGCTTATTTTGAAAATCTAATTTTAATAGATTATTTTAATTTATTTGCTTGTTGAGAAAAATCAAAACTCCAGATTGTGTTCATGACTTCATTCATAATATCATAATTTTTTTTTAAATCAGCATAAGCAGCATTAAATGCAGAAAAAATTATATTGCTTATATTTTTTGAATTATCATAATATATATAGATTGCTGCAAACCATTTCAAGTTGCAACCATAATTATAAATTGATGATCCAGAAACCAACCAACCCAGCGCATAAGAATCAGCGATTACATGATATAATTTTTGATATTGCTCCTTGGATAAAAATTTATAATTCCCTTTTAAACCATCAAGATGGATATTAGCAAATTTCAACATATCCTGCATTGTTGTGTGAATAGTACCTGCAGGTCCCAAAACTCTAGGATTATCTGAATATATATTATCTGGATCAACAGGTTTAAAAATATATTGATTTACAAGATCCTCCCATGACATATTCCTCAGCCTTTCTATCATAGCTCCAGCTACAATATATCCCGCATTGCTATATAAATAAGTGCCTTTTGGAAATTCGGGACTAAATTTTAATATATCCTTTGTTATTCTATATCTTTGTTCAACAATTGGTGTAGTGTCAGTCCAATAATTATTCCATCCATTTACTTTCGAGATATCACCGATAATTCCAGAGGTATGAGATAGTAAGTCAATGAAATTAACATCTTTATAAGCTGGATTTATTTCATTTTCCATCTCTGGGAAGACTTCAATAATTGTTGTATTCCATTTGATATTTGAATTTATTTCTATTAACTTTGCTATAAGTGTTGATGTTATAGATTTTGTTATTGAACCTATATGCCATTTATCATAAATTGTAACTTTATTATTTATATCATTTACATTTCTATAACCCACACTAGTAAATACAGGAGGCGATTCATTATTTATTACAACTGCGCAAATAGCTGGAAGATCATATTTATATCTTATCTCTTCTATTTTATATTCTAAGGTGTTTTCATTAAAATCTATTTTTGGTAAATGAAGTACACAGGCTTTAAAGATAAATATTATTAATATAAATATTATTATTTGAGAAAAAATCATAAGATATCTTGTTTTTATAGATTTATTCATACTTTTACTACCCTCAAAATAATGACATTAAAACAAAATAATAATTTTAATTAAATTAAGTTAAATTAAATTAATTTTATCTATAAAGATTTATAATATTTATTAATTTATTTTCAATTATTTGGCATTAAAAATTTTACAAACTTGACTTTTGTATTACTTTGTATTACTTTTTTTATTAGATAGGATTTTAGATAATATTTTATTTATCTTTATGAAGATTTCTTAAAAAAAATGTAAAAAATTTTGAGGTAAAATATGAAAGATGAGGTTATTTCTTTTAAACTTGATCATGCTCTATATGAAAAATTAAAAGAGATACCCGATAGATCAAAATTCATTAGAAGCGCCATAGAAGCGGCATTAGAAGATATCTGCCCTTTATGCAATGGAACTGGAATAATGAGCAAAGAACAGAAAAAGCATTGGGATGATTTTACAAAAAACCATTCAATAGAAAAATGCCCCGATTGTGGTAGCCTTTATATAAAGTGTTATTTAAATAATTCTAATAATTCAAATAAGAAATAATAATAAAACTATAATAATAAAATAAATTTAAGATTATTTCATCAAATGAAGAGGGAGTTATGAAAACAACTAAAATCAATTCAACTTTTAAATTTTTTATATTCTTTTTTATAATTGGTCTTATCATTCTTTTTTCCTGCCAGACAAAATCAAACCAATCTAATAATATAAGCATTTTCACATCAGTTGAACCCATAAAATTCTTAATAGATAACATTACAGGTGGTGACATTTATGTAGATACATTGGTAAAACCAGGAGTAGATCCACATACCTTCGAAATATCTGCAAAACAATTAGCAGATATAGTTAAATCCAAAGCATACTTTTCAATAGATTTCCCTTTTGAAATTACTCTTACAGAAAAGATTAAAAAACAAAATAAAAATTTTAAGATTTATAAGCTCTATATAAATGAGGATCAAGTTGAAGATGCTCATGTATGGCTTTCTATAAGCAAAATTAAAGATATAACTGAAAAAATATTACAAAGTTTAGTCGAACTTTATCCCGATAAAAAAGATATTTTTCAAGAAAATTATAATATATTATTAAATAAGTTAGATCAAATTGATGAAGCAATAAGATTTAATATTGAAAATTCTGGTTTTAAGGCTTTTCTCATTTTTCATCCTGCGCTAACATATTTTGCGCAAGATTATGGTTTAACTCAGATTGCTATAGAACATGAAGGAAAGATTCCCACAGGACAACATCTTGCTGAAATAGATAAAGAAATAAAAGTAAACAAAATAAGTTTTATTTTAGTTCAACCCGAATTTCCTGTTGAACAGATTTCACAATTTATTAAAGATAACAATCTTAAAGTCTATAGTGTTAATTTACTTAATTATAATGTTTTAGACACTCTTCTTAAGATATCTGAAATATTTATTCAAAATAAGGTAGAAAGATAAAATTTTAATCAAAAGCTGACCTTAAAAGTAGAAAAGATATGAAGAAAATAAACAACAGTAATACCATTATTAAAGCTGAGAATATCTATTTCAAATACGAAGATTCAGCAAAACCAATTCTTGAGGATATAAATTTTACAATATTTGAAAAAGAATTCGTTAGTATAATAGGACCAAATGGTGGTGGGAAATCCACTTTAATAAAGATAATTATTGGATTATTAAAACCCGATTCCGGTAAAATCACTATTTTTGGTCTGGATCCACAAGATATTAAAGAGAAAATTGGATATGTTCCTCAGTATTTGAATTTTGATCAACTATACCCTATAACAAGTATTGATGTTGTTATGATGGGAAGATTAAATTCAAATTTTTTTACTAAATTCACCAGAAAAGATTACGAAATTGCGAAAGAAGCCTTAAACTTTGTTGGCATGAAGGGCTATGAAAATAAACTTATATCAAACCTTTCAGGAGGTCAAAAACAAAGAATTTTAATAGCCCGTGCACTTGCTGTAGACAGTGAAATTTTGATACTAGATGAACCGACAGCAAATCTTGACAAAGAAGCTCAAAGTTTTTTATATGATATTTTACAAAAAATAAATAAAGAGAAAACCATAATTTTAGTATCTCATGATGTCGGTTTTGTCCCATCTATCTCAACAAAAGTGCTTTGCCTCAATAGAACTCTATCAGAATATACAATCAAAGAAGAAGATAACTTAAGTAATATAGATTTTTATAATTGCAAAGTAGATAGAATTATTTGATATAGTTTTATCTTTCTATAGTCTTTGAATCTTTATAGAATTTTATAGAATATTGTATTTTAAATTATAATCTTAACTATACCAAATATTAAAAAAACTAAAGGATATATATGCTAACTTTCATAACTTATATTTTTTCATATTCATTTTTGATGTATGCGATGCTTGCTCTGTTAGGCACATCTGTTCTTTCAGCTACAGTTGGAACCTATGTCACCATCAATAGATTTTCCTATATAGCAGGAGCACTTTCACATTCAATATTATTTGGTATGGGATTATTTAACTACTTAAAATTTATTTTTTCAAATAATATATTTTTAAAAGAATACCTATTTACCCCATTAAATGGAGCCTTCCTAAGTGCAATTATCTTTTCAATAATAATAAGCTTTCTTTATAATAACAAAAAAGAGAGATTGGATACAATATTAAGTGCAATCTGTTCTATTGGAATGTCAGCAGGTATTTTATTTATATTTTTGACTCCTGGTTACAATCAGGAATTAACCCGCTACCTTTTTGGCAATATATTACTTGTTTCAGCCAATAATTTAATCATTCTTTTCATTTTTGCTCTTCTTATTGTATTGATCTTCTCTTTATTTTATAAGAAAATCCTATCAATCGGTTTTGATAATGAATTTGCTAAAATTATGGGTCAAAATGTTCGACTTTTTAATACTATCTTTATCTTAATAACTTCCTTTACAGTTGTTCTTCTGACTCAAATAGTCGGTATAGTACTTTTAATAGCTCTTTTGACCTTACCTTCAGCAACTATCTTAAAATTTAATATTTCAATGAGAAAAACTATCTTTCTAAGCGGTATTTTGAACTTTATTGCTGGCTTTTTCGGAATCTACTTAAGTTTTAAACATAATTTACCTTCAAGCCCTATAATTATCTTAATCCTTGGTACAATTTATATTGCGACTTTTTTATTAAAAAGCAGATTCATAAATAGCTTTAATATCTTTTTCAAAAAGAACCTTAAATGAACCTATTGATTTTCTTCTTTTAACAATAGATGAAGTCCATATTTCAACATATGATTTATCAATCCCAAGCTGCGAAAAATTTTCAGGAAGTCCTATCTGTCTGAAAAAATTCGTCAGAGCATCTATAGCAAGATTGGCAGCAGTAAAAGAATCATTTTCTGAAATTCCCCAAACATTTTTTGCAAACTCAAAATACTTTTCAGATTTTTTTTCATCATAGCAATATTTCATCCATTTTGGAAAAAGTATTGCTAATCCAACACCATGTGTGATATCATGAGTGGCAGAAACCTCATGTTCCATAGCATGAGTTGCCCAATCGGTAATTTTACCTGAAGATAAAAGTCCGTTTAATGCTAGAGTCGAAGCATACATAAGCTCACTTCTTGCCTCATAATTTTCTGGCTCTTTTAAAGCTATCGGTGTGTAATGAATGACTGTTTTCATTATACTTTCAGCCATTCTATCTATCATAAAAGCCTTAGAATTTGAAAAATATTGCTCAAAAACATGTGCTAAAATATCTGCACTTCCTGCAGCTGTCTGAATAGGAGGAAGAGTATAAGTAAAAGTTGGATCTAAAATTGCAAATTTTGGTCGTAAAATATCATTATGAATCGCAAGTTTTTCACCTGTCTTTCGATTTGAAATGACAGAATTTCCATTTGTCTCGGAACCTGTAGCTGGCAAGGTTAAAACTACCCCAACTGGAAGCGCTTTTTGAACCTTACGCTCATCGTAAAAAAGTTGCCAGGGGTCGTCATCAAAGTAAAATCCAGTTGCTATAGCCTTTGCTGTATCGATGACAGAACCACCGCCAACAGCAAGGACAAAATGAAGGTCATTTTCCTTAATAATTTTTATCCCTTCCCTAACCTTTTCAATATCTGGATTCGGGACGACCCCCCACAACTCAACCCAAAACGCTTTCATTGACTTAAGCGCTTCAACAACCTGATCATACACTCCATTTTTCTTAATACTTCCACTTCCAGCTACTAATAAAATCCTTTTGTACTGTGAAAGCTCTTTTGTAATCTTCTTAACAGAATCTTTACCAAAATAAATATGTGTCGGCATTGTAAGATGAAAATTTTCCATTCATATCTCCAACTATTAATATAGTAAAAATTTATTTAAATATTACAAAAAAATCAAATTTTTTTTCCTATTTCATTCAAGCAATTTTTTATTTCTTTCTGCCTTTGCACATTCAAGTTGAGGTATTTGAGAAAAACCATGAAATTTCAATGAAGATCTGACTCTTTTCAAAAGCTCATATCTTGTCAAGTTGCCCTGTGCTTCTCTTAAATACTTACAAAAGTAATAGGTAAATGCACCATTATAGGTTCCAGAGATATACGCATCAGCTGAAGTTTGATTATCCTTACATGCAGTAAAAACAACTCTATTATCCGGCTTTTTATCTAAAACAAATGAAAATATCTTTTTAACAGGCATATCTTCATCCATTTTGCATTCAATATCTACAGGTGGTCTTATAAACTTAATGGAAAGAGTCTGATCTTCTGGTAAAAGCTTTAACCCCATTGCCTCCCTTGTACCTGTTCCACTATGACAGCTGTCCAAAATTATATCGATATTTACCTTTGGATCAAGTTTTGAAAAGATTTCATTTAACTCATCATCAACAATATAAGTGCCATCCCAATCCATATCATGAGGACACAAGATTTCATCAAGATTATCTTTATATTCATCTCCATCTTTATCAACAATTTGAGAGCCATGCCCCGAAAATTGAAATAAAATGCTATCATTAGCCTTAGCTCCATCACAAAGCCAGTTAAGTCCATCTAATATTGCCTTTTTCGTTGCTCTTTCATCTGTTATGACCTTAATATCTGAAATATCAAAACCAAAATATTTAAGTAAAATATCTCGAAGATTGGTAACATCATTGACACAGCCATTCAAATTAGCTCCAGGTATCTTATATTTGTTAATTCCAACCAATAAAGCCTTTTTCATCTTTCCTCCTTCAAATTAAAAGGTTTTTTAATCAAAAAATTAAAATTAAATAACACTTTTAATCAAAAAAATGAAATTTGAAAAAATTTCTTTATTAATCTATATAATTTAAAATAAAATTTTTCAATATATTCCATAAATAATTTTAAGTATAATTTATAAAAATAATCTATAAAAAAAATTTTCAATATAATCCATAGATATTTTTTTAATATAATCTATAAAAAGTTATCTATAAAAAGATTTTCAATATAATTTATAAAAAATTTTGCAATAAGATATTAAATATTTTATTATTGACATATGCCAATAATTTTATTATCTTCTATTTAGCTAACATAACAATGATTTATAATACTTTTTTAAGTCTTAAAAATTTTTTTGATATTCTGATAAGTAGGTATTATGGCAAGACCTCAAAAAATTAGATTTATATGCTGTCCTCCAGAGTCTAATAGGTTTGGACCTATAGACTCAAATTTACTTAAAAGTTCAAGTGAAAACCTTTCAAAAGTGATTTTAACTTTTGATGAATATGAAACAATAAGATTAATTGATCTACTTGGATTAGATCAATTTGAATGTGCAGATCATATGAATATTGCAAGATCTACAGTGCAGCTAATTTATGAAAATGCTAGAAAAAAGATAGCAGATTCGATTGTCAACAATAAAATTTTAGTTATTGAAGGCGGAAATTATAAAGTTTGTGAGGCAAAAGGCTATAAATCAAGGTTATGTAAAAAGCTAAATTGCAAAAGATTAAATAATCGTTAAAAATAGATTATTTTGGGAATTGTGTGTAAATAAAATAAATGTGTAAATAAAATAAATATAAAAGGAAAAATTATGGAAGAAAACAAAACGAACAAAAATCCAAATCTTGCACAATTAAATGAACACAGCAATGTTAAAAAAGTCATCGCTGTAATAAGCGGAAAAGGTGGGGTTGGAAAATCCATAGTCACTTCAATGCTTGCGGTCTCATCTCAAAGAAAGGGTTTGAAAACTGCTATTTTAGATGCAGATTTGACATGTCCATCAATCCCTAAAATATTTGGTATAAAAGAAAAAGTATTCAAATCAGATTTTGGTATATTTCCAGCCAAAAGTGATAAAGGTATAGATATAGTCTCTCTTAACCTTTTTTTGGATAATCCTACAGATCCTGTAATATGGCGAGGACCTTTGATCTCAAATACAGTTAAACAATTCTGGTCAGATTTTGTATGGGAAAATATCGATATCATGTTTATAGATATGCCACCAGGAACCGGTGATGTGCCACTTACAGTATTTCAATCTTTACCTATTGACGGAATAATACTTGTAACTTCACCTCAGGAACTTGTTTCTATGATTGTAGCAAAATCTATGAAAATGGCTCAGATGATGAATATACCTATTCTTGGAATTATTGAAAATATGTCATTTTTCAAATGCCCCGACTGTGGTAAAGAATATAAAATTTTTGGTGAAAGTCATATAGATGAAATAGCATCGCAAAATAATATTGAAGTTTTTGCAAAGATTCCAATAAAACCAGAACTGGCTGAACTCTGTGATAAAGGACAAATCGAATTATTTGATGGAAATTGGTTTGATAATGTTATAGAAAAATTAACGATTTAAATTTTAGTCAAAAAGGTTTTGAGAATTTTGTAAATATAATTTCAAAAAATAATAATGTTAGTTTTATGAAACATGATTCTTCGGGTCATATGGTTTTACTGGATAACCAAATTGAAATTCTAAAAAATAAGATTTTGAATCTTCTTTTTTCTATTATAAAATAGAATTATCAATATTATAAAATAAAATTTACAATCTTTGGAGGAAATAAAAAAGAAGGAACAGATCTAAATTCATTCTGTTCCTTCTTGCTATAATTCAAATATATATTAAATATAATTCAAACTAATTCTGCAATTCGCAATATATAGGCTCATCTGAAAGATAGTTAAATATCATATATTTTTGATCAATCGAAACCTGAAAATCGTAGATATGGCTATTTAAATTCATTACACCTGTATAAGTTGTTGTATCCCAGGTATAAGTAAAAGACCCACTTCCGGCATTAATATTATTGCTATCAGTAATTATAAGTGTTCCTGTTGAGCTTCCTGTAAAAGAAAAAGACCAATGATATAAATTATATGAAGAATCATACCAATCACCTTTATATGTCTTTCCTGTAAGATTGAAGCTTGGCCAGGTAAAAGTGTCTGTAACATTTTGAAAATTAATAGAAATACCAGCAGATGATAAAGTCAATGTGTTTGTTTTTTCATTAATTGAAAATGTACCAACTTCACCATCAATAGTTATTGAACCAGTTAGAGATTGCTTATCAAAAGTATAAGTGCCTTGATTTTTAGAAACAGTATTATAAACTAATTCAATACCCGCAGTTTTAACAATCCCATTTGGCTCAAATTCCAGAACCATATTGACAAATAATAAATTGCCCATCCATTTTGTTCCTTCGATCTGATATCCAAATAAAAAAGAACAGGAATAAAACGTAGATAAAGCAAAAATTAGAAGAATAAAGACAGATTTAATGACAATACTTTTTGAGTTCAAAGTTTTAATAAAATTATTTTTCATCAATTAACCTCTAATTATTTCATTTCATAATATTAGATAAAATTCAGGATAAAATCTTACAGAATTTTTATTAATTTTACAAATTTTAATTAGAAAAATTAAATTTTTTTTGGAATCTTCTTCTTCTCCCAAAATAGATATAAGTATATTCCAAAATGATAATACATCTGCTACAGTTAAGATTAAAGATAATGGCTGTGGTATATCTTTTTGCTTCGATTGCAATAAAAATAGATGCATAAATTGTGATCAATTTCAGATAGGAAAAACAACAAAAGCTGAAGGCACAGGAACGGGAATGATATATGTTCAATCAACATTAAAAGAGATGGATTCAAAACTTTTTATAAAAAGTAAACCAGAAGAAGGAACAGAGATTGAAATACATTTTAAAAATCTTGCTTCTGCTGAAATGGATGAAATTTCAAATTTATATTTGAAAAAGAAAGATGATATAAGTAGTCAACAAGCATAAGATTTTGGTTGGTTTAATATTTATAATGACAAACAATTACAATTCCAAATGTATGATTAATTAAAACAACATTTTGATATATGAAAGACCTAAATTTAAGAAATATTTATATGAAAAAATTGAAAAATTTAAATTATGTAGATAACTATTATATGGATAGTTAAATTAAGAAGTGATTATGAAAATACTTATTCCTCTTTTTTCTCCGCCCATGGGAACACTGGGTAGCCTTACTAGAGTTTTAGCTATTGGAGAAACTGCAAAGCTGATGGGTCATGAAGTTGCTTCAAGCTTTCCATGATTTTAAACCAAATTTTCTTTTTATTGAGTTAGATCCATCAGCATTTCTTCTTTCGGAAATAACAAATACACCGATTGCATTTGCTTATGCAAGTGTCATGAAAATTGGCATTTGTTTTAGAAAAATAAAACTTTGAAAATCTTGTCTTCAATCACTAAATTTGAATATTTTTACTATTATTTGATTTTACTTAACAACAAAATTATTTGGTTTAATTAAAAAAAATACAAAATCATCATGAAAATTGCCATTATTACTAAATTTATTAAAGCAAACAAATTCAATTTCATAAATTAATATTTCTACACCTTTTTTCATTATTTTAGGATCATAAGCTTCCTTATAAAATATTGCATTAATATAATTCCAAGATTGTAATTTAATTCTGCATCTAAAATTACCATTTTTTGTCTCAGTAAAATCACTTACTATAATTGCTTTAATTCCTTCAGAGTTTCGAAGAACTACTGGTTTTTTCTCAATGTCAATCATATTTCCCTCTTTGTATTATTTATGTCTTTTGCTAAATCTTCACTTAATTTACAACAATCTTCTCCAAGTGCTAAATATTATTCCTCATCTTCTCTTTCTATTTCTTCGCTCATCCTTTGACAGTCTTCTATATGAGCCAAATAACTTTCTTCATCTTCTTTAGCCAATTCTTCACTCATCCTTCGACAGTCTTCTATGTGAGCTAAATAGCTTTCTTCATCCTCTTTTGCCAATTCTTCACCCATTCTATATGATTCTTCTAAACTTGC
>ERZ795051.4573-NODE-4573-length-12836-cov-22.661920_pt1 | contig 12836 bp, 12 predicted proteins | sample MGYA00375135_ERZ795051 | MGnify/ENA primary metagenome ERZ795051 (study PRJEB30180, sample SAMN05720222) | activated sludge metagenome | isolation source: Anaerobic digester | place: Japan | collected 2015-05-26 ... | reverse complement strand
GAGCAATTGGAGCGCGAGATCGCAGGCGAGGATGAGTCCTCGGAGGGGCAGTGAGATATCGGGGATGTGCTATGCGACTCTTGGAGGCGATTATGAGGATGGAGCCGGGTATTGTGCAGGAGCACCACAGCTGAAGAGAGAAGGAACGGCTACGTGCTCCCGCCAGGGCGGTATGCGGGAGCAGAGGCAGCAAGTCAAGCAGTATTGGAGAAATCAATTAAGGATAATCTAAGGATGTTAGGATATGGAAATTGATTTTCCTACCGACTGGAAGCTATTGCCTCTAGAAAAGTGCATGAGTTCTATCATAGATTACCGAGGAAAATCACCAAGAAAAACGACATTTGGCATACCATTGATTACAGCCAAAATTGTCAAAAATGGTCGTATCTTGCCACCTGAAGAATATATTGCACCTGAAGATTATGATGTATGGATGCGACGGGGGTTGCCACAACCAGGCGATGTAATTATGACAACTGAGGCTCCTTTAGGAGAGATAGCCCAGCTTGACAGCAAAAAGATAGCCCTAGCGCAGCGTTTGATCACGCTTCGTGGTAAACCAAACGTGTTGGATAACAATTATCTAAAATTTGCAATGATGTCTGAATTTGTCCAAGATGAACTTAAGGCCAGAGCTACAGGAACAACCGTTATCGGTATACGTCAAAGCGAGCTTAGGAAAATAGAATTACCGATTCCTCCGCTTCCCGAGCAGCGCGCCATCGCCCGCATCCTCGGCACCCTCGATGACAAGATCGAGCTCAACCGCCGCATGAACGAGACCCTGGAGGCGATGGCCCGCGCGCTCTTCAAGTCCTGGTTCGTGGACTTCGACCCTGTGCGGGCCAAGGCCGAGGGCCGGGAGCCAGCTGGTATGGATGCGGAGACGGCGGCGCTCTTTCCCGACAGCTTCGAGGAGACTGAGCTGGGCGAGGTGCCGAAGGGGTGGGAACTTAAATCTCTTGATGAAATTGCAGATTTTCTTAATGGGCTGGCAATGCAGAAATTCCCTCCAGAAAGTGAAGATTTCCTGCCAGTCATTAAGATAGCTGAACTTCACCGAGGTAATACAATTGGAAGTGATCGAGCAAGTTCGAATATTGATTCGCGCTATATTATCAAAGATGGAGATCTCTTATTTTCATGGTCGGGGAGCTTAGAAGTCTGCATCTGGTGTGGTGGCAAGGGAGCATTAAATCAGCATCTTTTTAAAGTTTCATCCACCGAATATCCCATGTGGTTTTTGTACTTCTGGTTAAAGGAGCTTCTTCCTGAGTTCCAACTGATTGCAGCAGGTAAAGCGACAACTATGGGTCACATACAAAGATCTCATTTGAGCGAGGCTAAAGCTGCAACCCCAATAGCACCATTGATTGAAAGAGTCAATGTTATAATTGAACCTCTATTTAAGTCAATAATTAAAAATAACCTGGAATCGAGGAGCTTGTCCTCAATTCGTGATGCTTTGCTCCCAAGGTTGCTCCTAGGCGAGATTCGAGTGAGAGGCACAGAGAAATCATTGGAGGATTTGCCATCAAAAGAGAAGCTCGCTACCTGTTAGAAAAGGCAATTGATTCACTCGTGCTTAGTATTGAGCAATTTAACAGGCCAGTAGATCAGGGGCGTGTAAGCGCTTTTTTAATACTTCTAGATCATTCTTTCGAAATGTTCCTAAAAGCTGCAATAATTCATCTCAACGGCAATATATGGGAGAAAGATAAACCACAAACTATCGGATTCGACAAATGCGTTCGACTTGGCTTAAGCGAACCCAAATTTCTATCAGAAGAGCAGGCATTGACACTGCAAACTATCAATGGACTTCGTGATGCTGCCCAACATCATCTTTTAGAAATATCCGAAGAACAACTTTATCTTCATGCTCAGGCGGGAATTACTCTTTTTAGAGATCTTCTGAAAAACGTTTTTGGAACAGATCTGATAAAACGCCTACCTGCGCGGGTTCTGCCAATATCAACTATAGCACCTACAGACGTTTCGATGCTTTTTGATGTAAAAATCGAGGAAATTAAAAAGCTACTAATGCCAGGAAGACGAAAAAGAACCGAGGCATATGCTAGACTTCGTCCACTAGCAATTCTCGATGCCACTATCCGAGGTGAGAAGCTTCAGCCTAGCATAAGAGATCTTGGAATTATGGGTAAGCAAATAATTGAGGGAATGTCGTGGGAAGAGATTTTTCCAGGAGTTGCTTCAATTCAGTTCACGATAGACGGAGTATCTCCTTCGATTAACTTGCATATCACTAAGAAAGAAGGTGTTCCGGTCCAAATCGTTCCGGAAGGTACGCCGGGGGCATCAGTAATCGCGGTTAGGAGAGTAAACGAGTTAAGTTTCTATAGCCTCGGACATAAAGACCTCGCTAAACATGTTGGACTTAATTCCCAGCAACTTACTGCAGTTAAGAGGTACATCGATCTCAATAGTAAACCGGAGTGCTGCAAAGAGATTACTATTGGAAAATCCAAATTTTATCGCTATTCTCCAAACGCTATTCCTATTATTAAAAAAACGTTAGAAGAAAAGCCTATTGAGAAGATATGGGAAGAATATAGACCACGAAAAAGAAAAGTTGATCTCGAATGACCCTTACAGAATCCATTGTCGAATCTGCCGCCCTCTCCTGGCTCGCCTCCTTGGGCTACACATCCATCTTCGGCCCCGACATCGCCCCGGGCGAGCCCGCAGCGGAGCGTGAGTCCTTCCAGGAGGTCTTGCTCACCCGCCGACTCCAAGATGCTCTGCACCGCATAAATCCGGCCATCCCATCCGACGCCCTGGATGAAGCCCTCCGCAAGCTCTCCCGCCAGCAGTCACCATCTCTTCTGGCCAGCAACAGGGCCTTTCATAAAATGCTCATCGAAGGCGTACCCGTAGAATACCAGCGCAAGGACGGTTCTATAGCCGGAGACCACGCCCGGGTGGTGGACTTCGAGAACCCGGAGAACAACGAGTTTCTGGCCGTCAACCAGTTCACAGTCATCGAGGGCCAGCAGAACCGGCGGCCTGACATAGTGGTATTCGTAAACGGCCTGCCCCTGGCGGTGATAGAGCTTAAAAATCCAGCCGATGAGAACGCCACCATCCAAACCGCCTTCCAGCAGCTCCAAACATACAAGAACGACATCCCTTCGCTCTTCACCTACAACGAGATGCTGGTGATCTCCGACGGCCTGCAGGCCAGGGCCGGTACCCTCACATCCGACTGGGCCAGGTTCATGCCCTGGCGGACCATAGACGGAAAGGAGATAGCTCCCAAGGGCAGGCCGGAGCTGGATGTGCTCATCAAGGGCATCTTCGAGAAAGGCCGCATCCTCGATCTCATAAAGCACTTCATAGTCTTCGAGTCCGATGGCGAGAAGGTCGCCAAGAAGATGGCAGCCTATCACCAGTACCACGCCGTAAACAAGGCAGTAGAATGCACTGTAAAGGCCTGCAGCCCGGAGGGTGACAGGCGCGCCGGCGTCATCTGGCACACCCAGGGCAGCGGCAAGAGCCTCTCCATGGCCTTCTACGCAGGCAAGATAATCGTCCATCCGGCGATGCAGAACCCAACGCTCGTGGTGCTCACAGACCGAAACGACCTTGACGACCAGCTCTTCGACACCTTTGCAGCCTGCCAGGAGCTGCTCCGCCAGGCTCCAGTCCAGGCTGAGGACCGGGAGAGCCTGAAGAAGCTCCTCTCTGTGGCATCGGGAGGCGTGATCTTCACCACCATCCAGAAGTTCTCCCCGGAGGATGACATGGAGAGGTACCCCCTCCTCTCCGACCGCCGCAACATCGTATTCATCGCAGACGAGGCCCACAGAAGCCAGTACGGCTTCAAGGCCCACACAGTCAAGAAAAAGGACGGAGCCTACATCGCCTACGGATTTGCAAAATACCTGCGGGACGCCCTGCCCAATGCCTCATTCATAGGATTTACAGGCACGCCCATAGAAAAATCGGACAGGAGCACACCTCAAGTCTTCGGCAACTACATAGACATCTACGACATCCAGAGAGCAGTTGAAGACGGCGCTACCGTCCGCATCTACTACGAGGCCCGGCTCGCCAAGCTCGACCTCTCCGAGGCAGAACGGCCCAAGATCGATCCCAACTTCGAGGAGGTCACCGAAGGCGAGGAGGAGGCCATAAAGGAGCGGCTCAAGAGCAGATGGGCGAGGCTGGAGGCAGTCGCCGGCGCGGACAGGCGCGTCTCTCTCATAGCCAAGGACATAGTTGAGCACTTCGAGCGCCGCCAGGAGGCCATCGACGGCAAGGCCATGATCGTCTGCATGAGCCGCCGCATCTGCGCCGAGATGTACGAGGCCATCATAAAGCTCCGGCCGGAGTGGCACGACCCCGACGACGATAAGGGCGTGATAAAAGTGGTCATCACCGGCTCGGCCTCGGATAAAGAGAACCTGCAGCCCCATATCAGAAACAAGAAGAAGAGAAAGGATCTGGCCGATCGCTTCAAGGATCCCAACGATCCATTGAAGCTGGTCATAGTCAGGGATATGTGGCTCACGGGCTTTGATGCCCCGTGCCTTCACACCATGTACATTGACAAGTTCATGCAGGGCCACGGCCTGATGCAGGCCATCGCCCGGGTGAACCGCGTCTTCAGGGACAAGCCAGGCGGCCTGATAGTGGATTACCTGGGCATAGCCGATAGCCTGAAACAGGCCCTGGCAGAATACACAGAAGGCGACAGGGGAGAGACTGGCATTCCTGAGGAGGAGGTCGTGGCAATCATGCTTGAGAAGTACGGGGTCGTTCGAGACATGTTCTACGGCTTTGACACCTCCAAGTTCTTCCAGGGCACTCCTGAACAGCGCCTTGCAGCCATCGCCGAGGCCATGGAGCACATCCTCTCCCTGGAGGATGGCAAGAACCGCTATATCCAGGCGGTCACAGAGCTCTCCAGGTCCTACGCTATCGTGGTAACCCACGAGAAGGCCCAGGAGATCCGGGAAGAGGTCGCCTTCTACCAGGCAGTCCGGTCCGGCCTCTCCAAAGTCACATCGCCTAGTGGCAAGACCAAAGAGGATCTGGACGCGGCTATAAGGCAGATCGTCTCCCAGGCAATTGTGCCCGATGGGATCGTGGATATCTACAAGGCGGCGGGCATCAAGACGCCAGATATCTCCATTCTCTCAGAGGAGTTCCTGGATGAGGTGCGAGGTCTGCCTCATAAGAATCTGGCCCTGGAGCTTTTAAAGAAGCTTCTCAATGACGAGATCAAAACCATATCTCACAAGAATCTGGTCCAGTCCAGGTCCTTTGCCCAGATGCTCAAGCAGTCAATCAACAAGTACCACAACCGCTCCATAGAGGCGGCCCAGGTCATCGAAGAGCTCATCGAGCTGGCCAAGGAGATGAGAGAGGCTCACAAGCGCGGGGAGGACCTCGGCCTGAATGAAGACGAGCTGGCTTTCTATGATGCCCTGGAGGTAAACGACAGCGCTGTAAAGATGCTGGGCGACGAAACGCTGCAGAAGATCGCCAAGGAGCTGGTTGAAGCCGTCCGGAGGAATGCGACCATAGACTGGACGGTTAAGGAGTCCGCCAGGGCAAAGCTGCGGGTGATAGTAAGAAGGCTGCTGCGCAAGTACGGCTATCCGCCGGACAAACAGGAGAAGGCGACGCAGACGGTTCTGGAGCAGGCGGAGCTGCTGTGCAAGGAGTGGGCGTGCTAATAAGCGGGAGCGGATATGGATAGCGGTTTTGAAAATAGCAATTTTGAGGAGCAGGGATATTCATCACAGCTGCCAACAGGCCGGCCTTTCTCCATCCGCATCTTCTGCCCCGATGGAAACCCCGTTGGGCTGCGCATAATATCCAAATCCAACTGGACTGGCTGCGGGTTGGTGTGCCCGAGATCAATTCTGCCAGCAGTGAAAAGCCGTAAAGAATTCGCTCAGCCCGGTGTCTACGTCCTTGTAGGCCCTCCAGAAGATGGTGAGCTGCCCAAGATATATGTAGGCGAGGGAGATCCCGTAGGGCCAAGGCTGGAACAGCATTATGCTAACAAAGAATTTTGGACTTGGGCAATCTTCTTTGTCTCCACCGATAGCAGCCTGAATAAGGCACACGTCCAGCATTTGGAGGCCAAGCTGCTGGAGATGGCCAGGCAGGCCAAGAGAGCCGCTCTGGATAATGCGAATAGCCCTCAAATGCCTGCTTTATCAGAAGCAGAGACTGCAGACGCCGAGAGTTTCCTGGCGGATATGCTGAGCATATTTCCTCTCGTTGGCCTAACAGTATTCGAGAAGACCACGGTCGCAAAAAGCAGCACCAGGCACGAATTCAAGATTGAGGCAAAGGGGATAACTGCAAGAGGGTATGAGACTCCAGAGGGGTTCATAGTCCTTCAAGGCTCTACAGCGGTTCTAGCGGAGGTGGCATCAATTCACCGCTATTTATCCGACCTCAGAAAAGAGCTTCAATCGCAGGGAGTCTTGATCTCCCGAGGAGATCATCTGGAGTTCACTCAAGATTATCTATTCAACTCTCCTTCAACGGCAGCGGGAGTTGTTCAAGGCAGATCGGCCAACGGGCGCATAGACTGGAAGGACCATTTAGGCAGGACTCTTAAGGAATTCCAGAAAGAAAAGATGGGTGCATCCGGTTGAGCAACTGGCTCCACGCTGTTCTCTCCTCTCCGCTATCTCCCACTCCTCGCCCAGGCCCACCTCGATATCCATCCCCGGCTCGATCCTCTTGAGACCTGCGTACATGATGCACAGCAGCTCCAGCGACGAGAATGTCCTCCCTGGCAGCGCCCGCAGGACATGCGTCTCCCTGGGGTCGTTGATATCCAGCCCATGCTGCCCCAGCATCCCGATCTCGAAGGCGATCTCCCGGACCTCCTCCAAGCGACTTGCCGGAGAAGAGCCGCATGGCGTCCAACAGATAGAATACGGCATCCATGCGCAGCCTGCGAGACTTCAGCCCCCACGGCAATCTCTCGTAGCCCATTCCTGGCCAGGCCGCGCAGCTCCTCCGGCGCCGGCATATCCAGCACCATCTGGAAGTGCTTCTGGGCCTGCTCGATGTCCCCCAGCTCCATGTAGGCGAAGGCCAGGCCGTACACCGTCTGTGGGTCCTTTAGATTGGCCTGGTAGGACTGGCGCAGGTAGTAGAAGAGCCCGCAAGCTGTCGTCCTCTCGCCACAGTATATCGCCCAGGTTCTTGAGAGCCATCGGGTTCTGGGGATCAATGGCCATTGCCTGGCTGGTGGCTTCCTTGGCTTGGGTCCAGGTCGCCCTTTTTCTGATAGGCTATGCCCAGGGTCACGCAGGCGTTGGAATGCTTGGGTGCGAGTTCTAAGCAGCGGTGCAGCAGCTCTTTTCCCTGGTCCAGCTGGCCGAGGTCCACGTAGCAGAGGCCCAGGTTGTAGAGGTGGTCGGGGTCGGTCATGGAGAGATCAGTCCAAATGCAGGTGTGGTGGCAACTATTAAAATGGGATCGGTTCGAGAATCCTCTCCTTTTGATTTGCTCTGCTTATACTGCGGGCCTTCCCATTTTTCCTGCGCCTACAGACCTCCAATTGTCATTGCTCGAATTTGAAGTGACAGACGTTGAAGTTGAAGATACAGACCCGGGGGGATTGCACTTTTCGCATGGCTTATATCCAGACGACATAGCTTCACTTGGGCTTGAGAACAAGATACGATTCTCGGGAAGGATTTTCTCTGCCCAGACGCATGAAGTGTAGTGATAGACCATCGTATCTGTGTTACCTATGAAGTTGCTTCTCGTATTTTCATAAACCGTATTTATAGGCTCATTTATTTTCTGCATGAGCAGGTTGGGGTTTTCTCCAAAATGCATTCTAACCCAAGCATTATAGACGTCCACCTGTGAATTAAATCCAGACAAATTTATTCCATTCTGAGCCTGTTCATATGCCTGCCCTATCTTAAAGCCGATACTCAGGCCCTCCAATGCACCCTGCTGCCAATCTGAATATCCTTGGGCAAGAACTAGACTTATTACGCATAAAAATATCACAATATATTTCATCTGCACATCATATCCTTTACCATATTTGGAGGTAAAAAGTTCTAACGAAAAATCTTTTGGAGTCTTTATATATGCTCACTTTCGCCCCGCCCCCTGCCTCGCCATGATATCCCCGGAGCACCCTGTTCTCTACATGGAAATCGAACTGCACCCGTCCGTCTCCCTGACCCCGAATACCTTCAGCGTCCTGGTCGCCCCCGGCGAGGTCCTGGCCGGCGCCATCAACAGCTACCCGGAATTGCAGCGCTATAAGATCCTCTTCATCAGCGGCAATTACTCCTGCATCCTCAGCCGGCTGAACCGGAACATCACCGAGCTGGATGTGCGGCGGGCCTTCACCTCCTTCCAGCTCATGACCATACTGGAGGAGAACCATCACAGCGTCCTCATCGTGGAGCATGACCCCCTGCTCTACGAGGACTCCCAGGAGACGGTGGGCTACCTGGCCCAGCACCTGCGGCAGACCTCCAGGGAGGCGACGGTGCTGCTCTACGCGCCGGCGATGGATCCGCACCTGCAGAAGATCGCCGGGCTGGCCGACCGGGTGTTCTGTATCTATAGCGAGCCGGCCAGGGGTCGCTCGAAGGCTGAGGTGAGGGTGCAGGGGGCGCAGAGGACGCTGGGGGCGTACTCGTGAGATGGCCCTAGAGGGGGGAATCGGGTAGTATTTCTTCAGGGTTTAGTCTTCTGCCTGGTATTGTGAGCATACTCTTCGCATTTCTTCTAAAGCTTTCTCATAGATGCTATTGACTGCTGGAATCGGGAGTATATTTCTCGAACCGATATATGGTGGCTCTGCACACACGAAACCAGAACTTCTGCCGGGTTCTGGTCTCTTTGGAACTGGGTATCTGCCGCCCCATTTTATAATAATATCTAAATATTGTAGAACCTTTTTCTCATCATCGTTAAAGAGATCAGACCTTATGGCTGTTACTTTTAGTAAGTTGACAAATCCATGTTGATCAATGGTCCATGGTGCACCATTTTCTCGATTAACAGCACGAAAATCATCAAAATTGACTGCACCACCGAAACCAGGATCGTTTAATCCAGTTCCGCATATGATCGCACCCTTGATAAGGTTCTCTATGGCATATCCCATAAGAAGCATATAAGGGCAATATAAGTCAAGGTCCGGGGGCAGTGTAATTGGGGTTCTTTCTTTGCTTGCGATTGCCTGTGAGGTCTGCCTGCTGAGTTCCTGGTAAGCTAACTGATAGTCAAAAAGCAGTTTGTCTGCAGATCTTTTTAGCATCTCTGCTGTGGAAATCCAAGCATTGGAGAGTTTCCATATTGGAAAAGATTGGGGTGTCATACTAATCCCATCCCAATTTGAATATAATATAATTTACTCAAAGATCCTTGATCGAGCATCTCCTTCAATCCTCAAAGTCTTTCTCCACCTGTCCTCTCGCCAGCCGCATGGCCTCGTGCAGCTTGGCCTCCAGCATCTGTCTGGGCGGCAGCTCCACCAGATACTGGACTGCACTCCAGGTAATGGACAAATGGTTAAGCAATGGTATTTAAAGCAACCTCTTCTTTGTCGCTAGCGGTCTAAAAATGCTCAATAGTGGCGGTATAAAATTGACCAGCTGGCAAATAACCGGTTTTGAAAAGTCAGGCCACCGGCAGCAAGTGCGGCGCGGGCCGACAGAGGTTATTGGGATCTAAAATCGTATCCAAAAGGCCCAACGTCTCTTATGTTTTGGCTATGGCCACCCACATACCTCCTAAGTTTCAATCACTCTTGACCCGGCCCTCTTTCTCCTGCAGGACGGCCCGGGCCCAAGGTAGATAGCCCAGCTCTACCATGCCCGGGCTCCCTACAGGAATTGCAGCCTCCCATGGCCGAGAACGTTCTTGACGGCGCTTTATTCCTCTTCGGCACGGAAAACGCTAGTATTTATTACTGATTAGCAGGTAAATATCATAATATGAGGCTAACATCGTTTGTATTACTGACTATAGCTCTTATGAGCATGCTACTGATTGGTGGAGCGGTTGAGGTATCTTCGGACTGGGCTACCAACCCGGATTACCTAAAGTTTGCCATACCTACTGATGGTGGTGATGGTATTATGTTGGTTTGGCAGGAAAACCAAACATGGTATATGGCAGTTGGTGAGTTTAGTAACAGTACACTTGGTCCTCATATAATCATCTGCGGCAATTCTACGGGTTGGGTACTTTCACAGGGAGCATCAAATATCTTCAGCAGTACATAATCAGCCACCGGGCCGATAATCACGTATGAGTCCTGCCCAGCAGCACCGCTCCGCTCGTTCACCGCGAGCGTTCGCAGTGTAGTTCTATGACATTCTTGGAGGATATTGAGAAAATGCCATAGAACCATCATCCTTCCCGCTCGCCGGAGCGGCCATAAATCGATTCTCTCTTGGGTGGGTTAGGACGGGCTCAAGAGGCAAAGATGGACGCCGCCGGGAGGTGTGCTGTCTCAATATCCGGCCTGTGCCGGCTATAGCTCCCCGGGTGTTATCAAACTCGATCTGAGAAATGGCAATTCATATCGATTTAGTCCTTCGGCACAGGGGCAGGCTTTTTATCGGATAGGGGGCCCATAATACTTTGTGGACTTGCCAGCTTTAAGAGGGTAATCACATGGAGTCGGAAATAGAGCCTACACCAGAACAAGAAAGAAATATGCTAAATGTTGCTGAAGACCTATTTGGCTACTCACCGTGTATGCATTGTATGCACTTTCACGGAGGGGAGGAGTACTTTGAGGAGCCATATGTAAGCTGTGAGGCCTTCCCCGAAGGCATTCCAAATGAGATATTTGAGGGAGAGAACCTGCATAAGAGGCCCTACCCGGGTGATCACGGGATACGGTTTAAGCAGAACCCAAAATATCCGTAAAAGCCCCTAAATTTTTTATTTCCGGCCCCTTGCAGGTGCTGCTTAACGAGCCTGCAGGCAGCAATGCCCACAAAGCCGCCAATGGCAAGACAATTTGCCCAAGCCTAGTTGCTTGGCTTTGGCCCATTGATGCTGAAAAGTGATAGGGGTGCGCAGATGCCCAGATCCTGGCCTCATTTTCAGCATCGGGAATGCAGGCAAACCTCTTGCCCATAATCTTTTTGAGCTCCTTTTCAGCTTGAGCAGTCTCTTTTTGGATCTTCCTATCAAAGGTCTCTTCATCTCTCTTCTGCTTTTCTTCGGACCGTACTACTACGGCGCGCTGAGGAATGCCGCCGTAATTCAAATCGGCTGCGTAAAAGGCATATCTGGAATCGGTGCCGGGGATGAAGTCCAGTTCAGCATTGAGAAGTTGCTTTATCTCATCCAGAGTTGCCGGGGCACGAGTGATCCATCTCTGTTCTGTTCCCAGCAGTTTGATATTATCCTCAGTATACAAAGCACTATCCGCGATCCAGAAACTTTTGTCGTCTAGGTCGAGTGCACATTGCGTCTTTTCAAGGAGGGTAGACTATCAGGGATTGAGCAACCCATCGAAGCCCGCGGTCTCATAAGCCTTCCTTCGATGATTCGGCCTAGCCTGCAGGTAAATTGCAGTCGTGGTCAGCGAAGAATGGCCTAACTGGTGCTGCAGATAGCTGATATCTATCCCAGCATCAAGAGACCACCGGCTGAAGCTATGCCTCAGCAGATGGGGCGTGATCCTCTTTCGCTGCCTCACCTTGCCCGGCCTGGTCTCCTGGAGTCCTGCCTCCTCAGCAGCTCTGTCCAGGAGCCTTTGGATCTGCCTGGTCGAGATATGGCCCCGATCCCTGCCCTCGAAGACATATCCCTCTGCCCGCCCCTGCAGATGGGCCTCCAGGGCTTCCAGGACGGACCTGGGAAGGATGGAGGTGCGCTGCCTGCCACCTTTGCCGTTCACGACGTGCAGGTATCCGCCGGAGCCGTCCAGGTGCTCGACCTTCAGGGCCGCCACCTCCGAGACACGCAGCCCGCAGCCGGCCATGAGCCAGAGAAGGGCTGCCTCTCGGGGGGTGGGAGCTGCAGCAAGCAGCCTGTGCCATTCATCTAGAGATAGGAAATCCTCGGGGTGCATGCGCTCAAGATGTGATGTCATAAAATAAGCATATTACGACATCGATGCACTGCAAAGGTGCTTTCAAAAGCACAGGCGATACCCGAAAGTCGGTTTATAAACGACGCACAATCAATAATACTTCTTTAGATAAAAGTATGCCATATTCGCATCAATTCGATAGAAAGAGTTTAAAGGCTTAGTGGTTGAACTGTAATTTTTAAAATAACATTTTTATCAATACCAACTTTGATGCATTAAGCGGAGCCCGTGTGCTCTGGATTCCACAGCTTCAGGACCGCTACGCACCACCACATTGGACCGATATGAAGAGCCCTCATACGGATAGGTCGGAAATTGATTGATGTTTTTACATTTGATGTAAAGCATCTCAAGCAATCAATCCGTTTTTCTGCACAGGAAATTATTTATCTCAAAGGAATAGACCTATATGCCATGTACTACTTCGCCCCCAGCTCAGGATACACGAAGGCAGCCTTTGCGAAGAGCCGCGCTGCCCCACAGCCTCGCTATGCCGTGGGCCTCACCCCGGACGCGGCTCTCTGCAATCTGCCAGCCCGGCCTGCTATCTCATCCGCCTCGGAATAGGCCTGAATTCGGGCAGTACAGAAAATATATTTTCAGTTGAAAAGAAGTGCTTTACATCCTGGTGGAGATCCCCGGGGCCGCGGCTTTCAGCCTCCTGGCCTTCTCCAGGGCCTCGCTCTCGCTTACCTTCTTGCAGCTCCCCAGGTAGACGTTCCTCACCCTGCCGCCCTCTTCT
>ERZ795051.4563-NODE-4563-length-12855-cov-62.066797_pt1 | contig 12855 bp, 11 predicted proteins | sample MGYA00375135_ERZ795051 | MGnify/ENA primary metagenome ERZ795051 (study PRJEB30180, sample SAMN05720222) | activated sludge metagenome | isolation source: Anaerobic digester | place: Japan | collected 2015-05-26 ... | reverse complement strand
AGTAAAAATATTTTTATGTTCACTACCACGGAGCTAGACAACGAGACCAGCTACACCTATTTCGGAGCGAGATATTATGATGCGGACTTGTCAATATGGCTGAGTGTGGATCCGATGAGCGATAAGTACGGAGTAGATTTTGCGGTTAATTATTTTGATCCGGAAAGTGATTTGACATTTGGTGAACAATTAGAAAATTACCTTAACAATTTACTAAACGCTGTAAATCCTAAAGATGGTCCAAATTATGAGAAACTGCCTACAAAGGACACAAGTAATCCACCTACAAGGACTAATAAAACTACAGTTCCAATTTATACTAAAGAGAATCCTTAAAATTGTTTTTTATGAAAAAGGTAATAATATGGATATCAACAGTTTTAATTATCGTTGCAGTAACAATATTTTACATGCAAATCAATGAAAATGCGGAATATAAAAATAAAGGGAATAAATTAATAGAAAGAATAGAGAGTTATAGACAAAGACAAGGGGAACTCCCTGATAATATTACAGAATTGGGAATGGAACCAGGAATGGGAGAAGGTCCTTATTATGAGAAAATAGATAGTGCTAAATATATTATTTACTTTAATATTGGTTTTGATAATACATTTACATATTATTCTGATACCAAAAAATGGAAAGAAACCCCTTAAAAAGACATCAAAATTCAGTTTGTTTTATATAAATAAATTTTATAATTTATTTTTTAGTAAAGATAAAAGGTTTTTTTGATTTCATAAAATTTTAAAATATGTAAATTATTCCAAAATATTCATTAATTTTACATAGTAAAAATTATAAATGAAAATCCAAAATATATCGGTAAAGAAAGATTTAATAATGTGGCAAAATATATTTTAGAAGATTTAAAATGGCGTCAAGATGGTGGAAATCCTAATTATAAACCAGATAAAGAGGGTATTATTAATATAATTTATTATAATGAACCTTTTGAAAGATAATTTTTTATGAAAAATAAATTTTTTATTATTTTATCATTATTTCTTTTAAAATTAAATGCACAAACAACCAAAAAAATTGAAATATGTTTTTTTGATAAACAAAACAATCCGATTAATAATGTTGAAATAGACATAGTTTGTGGATATTGCGATTCTAGTGAAATAATTTTTTCTGATACAAATAATTGTATATATTTTGAATTTTTATGTGATAAAATTTATTTTATTAATTTATACCATATTGGATTATATACAATTAAAGATATAATAAGGAATCCATGTGATTTAGAAAAAAAAGAATATTATTTTGAAAAAATGAAACAATCTTCTCATTAAATAAATATGTATGTGTTAGTTTTATATAGCAAGTTTGATACCCGCTACAAATTCACTACCAGGGAGCTAGACAACGAGACCAACTACTATATTCTCAATAAATTTATCATTTATCATTAAATCACCTAAATAATCTAATGACATCATTGAGGTTAGCATAAACTACAAGAGCTAAAAGTAATATTAATCCCACATATTGAGCAGCTATTAAAAATTTTTCAGATGGTTTGCGACGAGTGATCATTTCTACTAATACAAATAAAATATGTCCTCCATCTAAGCCTGGAATAGGAATAATATTCAATACTGCCAACATTATAGACAAAAATGCAGTTAAATTCCAAAATGCTAACCAATCCCATTGACCAGGAAAGATTTTTCCCATTGTTATAAAACCACCCAATCCTTCATAGCCTTTTACATCTTTGGAGAATATTAATTTTAATTGTTTCACATATGATGTCAAAACCTCCCAAGTTCTGCTAAAACCTTTAGGTATTGATTGCCAAAATGTATATTTAAAAGATTGTATCTCAAAAAATTTCGATAAATCTGATACGGGCACTACACCGATAACTCCAGTAGAAGGTACATTCACATTTAGAGTTATAGTATCATTATTTCTCAGAACCCAAAGAGTAACTTCTTGATTTTTATATTTTTGTAATAATGCCTTAATATCTGAAAAATAAGGTACCAAGGAATCTTGAATACCTATAATATGATCTCCTTTTTGCAAACCAGCCTCGGCTGCAGCACTATTAGTGGCTACAGAATCAATAATAAAAGGGAAACGAGGCAAAAAATATTGTACAGGTTCATCTTGTTTTATCAATTTATTCAAAAAATCAGAAGGTACAGCAATAGATACAGTGCTATCACCACGTTGTACTATGATATTATTCCCTTTCTCTAAAAGTAAGGTAGGTATAATCTCAGTAAATGAATTAACTGGATGCTCATCAATAGCGATGACTACATCGCCGTTTTTCATTCCTAATGCTTGAAAAGTGCTATCTACAGCTAATCCATATTTCAATGAAGAATTAGGTAAATATTGCTCACCCACATTCCATAAAATAAAAATATTTATTATTATAGCCAAAATGACGTTCATAAGGACGCCACCGAATAATATAAGGAAACGTTGCCAAGCTTTTTTACTTCTAAATTCCCACGGTTGAGGTTCTTTCTTTAGTTGTTCGGTGTCCATGCTTTCATCTACCATCCCAGCGATCTTAGTATAACCTCCCAATGGTATCCATCCAATGCCATATTCAGTGCCTTTATAATTAAATTTTAATAAGCTAAATTTATAATCAAAAAAGATATAAAACTTTTCTACTTTTACTTTAAAAATTTTTGCAAATAAAAAATGTCCAAATTCATGCACTAATACAAGGATACTTAGTGAAAAAAGTAATTGTATGATTTTAATCAAAACTACCATAAGTTTTATTTTATTTGTTTAATGTTTTCTTTTGTTTTTTGTCTAACCTCTGCATCAATATTTATCAATTGCTCTAAATCAGTTAAAGGAGCAGGATTAATTGTTTCTAATGTTTTCACTATTACTTGATACATCTGATTAAATTTAATTTCATTATTTAAGAAAGCTCTCACAGCTACTTCATTAGCAGCATTAAGAGCGCATGGCATTATGCCACCTATTTGCAAAATATCATATGCTAATTGTAAATGTGGGAAAAGCTTTAGATTTGGTTTTTCGAAAGTAAGAGAATGTAGTTCAATAAAATCTGGAGTAGCAATATTAGTAGGCAATCTGTAGGGATAAGTAAGTGAATACAAAATAGGTATTCTCATATCTGGTATTGCCAGCTGTGCTTTTATAGAGCCATCTATAAAAGTAACCATCGAATGTATAATAGATTCTGGATGTATTACAACGTCTATATTTTCAGGGTTAATGCCAAAAAGCCAATGAGCTTCTATCACTTCGAAACCTTTATTCATCATAGTAGCAGAATCGATAGTGATTTTATCTCCCATTTGCCAGCTTGGATGCGAGAGGGCTTCATCAATAGTTATAGAATCGAAATCTTCTGCATTACGATTTTTAAAAGGTCCACCAGAGGCAGTTAGAATAAGTTTACTAACAGTATTCAAATTTTCACCTTGCAAACATTGAAATATTGCAGAGTGCTCACTATCTATAGGTACTAGCGAGGCATTACCCTCTTTAATAGCTTTAAAAACTAGCTCTCCAGCAACAACTAATGCTTCTTTAGTAGCTAATGCCATTCTTTTACCTGCTTTCGCTGCTCTCAATGTTGGTTGCAAACCAGCAAAACCTACCAAAGCTATTACTAGCTCATCAATATTTTCACTTTCAGCTATATGATTGATAGATTCTGCTCCAGCAAACACTTTAATTTCAGTATCTTTCAATGATTCTTTTAGAGTTAAATATAAAGCTTCATTATTGATAACTACAGTATTAGGATGATATTCTATGGCCTGTTTGATGAGTAGATCTACATTATCATTAGCAGTTAATGCTTCTACACTGAATACATCAGGAAACATTTTTACAAGGTCTAAGGTTTGTCTGCCTATAGAGCCAGTAGAACCTAATATTGCTAAACGTATTTTTTCACTCATTGCCAAAAATTTTCTGGATTTACAGCGTCACCATTTAAAAATACTGATATTTCAATAAATGAACTTGTAGGCTTTGCTATACCTATGATTTCATTAGTTTTCACATTAGTACCTATACCTACATTAACTTTGGCTAAATTTTTATATATTGAAATCATATTATTTTTATGTTGTATGATTACTTGCTTGGCATTAAGACTAGAAATGTAGCTAGTATCTATCACTATTCCATCATTCATAGCTTTAATGTTTTCAGAGGATTTTGTAAGTAATCTGATAGATTTAGGAGATGGATTTTCATTGAATTTTTTTGTTATTTGTATAGCATTCAGAGGTAGAGATAATTTAATTTTATTTAAATTCAAATTTTCGGGATTATAATAAAATGCTTTTAAAGTTTTATTGTAACTAGTGTCTAATGTAATCAATAGAGTATGTAAATTTTTATAATAAACCTCTCTTTGTTCTAAAATATCAACAAGACTATCAGTTTTTTTGGCTAAATTATATGCCATTTCTTTTTCTTTGATGTCACCATAGCCAGGTATATATTGTCGCAGAGGCGTGTAAGCTATTAAAATAGTAGTTAGGATAATCAATATTAATATAAATAAGGCTAGAAATAATAAAAATCTCAATCTCGTCAAATAAATAGAAAATATAACTTCTAAATTATCTATCCTTCGTAAAATCAATAAATATGGATGTCTAAAATTTCTAAATAATTGTTTTGGTGTAAATTTAATATATTTTTTCACTATATGATATTGCTTTTTCAATTTGCAAATTTCGTAAAAATAAATTAAATCATAATATAAAATCTATTTGCCCATTAATAAATTTTTTATAATTTTGCAAAACATAAAGGCTCCGTAGCTCAACTGAATAGAGCATCTGACTACGGATCAGAAGGTTGTGGGTTTGAGTCCCTCCGGAGTCATTAAAAAAACGGTGATTAATTTAAACACTTAATAAATTAATCACCGTTTAATATTTTGTGAAAATAGAATATCTAATTTGTTATCACGGCATCATCTATACTTTTAAATCCCTGGCCTATTACCTCGCTAGCATCTACAACTGTCATGAAAGCTTGTGGATCTATTTGTCTAATATAACTTTTCAGCATTTCTACCTCTCTACGATTGACAACGGTCATGATCATTTGTTTATCATTACCAGAGTATAACCCTTTTATAGGAATTAAGTTGCCACTCCTATCTAAATCTAAAAGAATTTTATTTTTAATTTCTTCAGTTTTATCAGATATGATTAAGCAAGCTTTTTCGTAGCTTACACCTTCTATTATCATATCTATTACTCTACCTGTGAGATAAATTATTATCCAAGAATAAAAAGGTATACGCCAATCCTCAAAAGCTATGAAACCTGCTAAAACAATTATTGAATCAACAATGATTAATAATTGTCCTACTGGAATGCGAGTATATTTATTCAATATCATAGCGATGATGTCTGTACCACCTGATGTAGCTTTAGATTTGAATATCAAACCTAATCCAATACCTAAAATTATTCCACCAAAAATAGCAGATACTAGTGGATCTTCTTTTAATAATGGCTCATAACCCCAGGTAAACTCTAATAATGAAATCCAACCAGATAATGATAATGAACCTACTATAGTTTTTATTCCAAATTTAGCACCTAATATTTTCATACCAATTAATATCAATGGTATGTCTATGCTTAACCCTGTGATACCTATGGGAAAATTAAATAAATGGTGTAAAATAATAGATATACCATAAACTCCTCCTGGAGCAAATTTATAGGGAGAAATAAACATTACAAAGCCTACTGCCATGATAAATGTTCCTAATAAAATATAACTATATGCTTTAAACCATTCTTTTGAAAATAATTTCTCTTGAGTAACGTATGCCATTTTTTTAAATTTTTTGCAAAATTAAACATTTAAAGGGAGATTAAGAAACTAATAAGAAAATCATTTTAAGAAAATACTAATATTTTTATATATTTGCAAATCAATATTCTGCTCATAAAATACAAAATTGTGAAAAATGAAAAAATGTTTTTATTTACTAATAATATTTATTACTACAAATAATTTTTTAATAGCCCAGATAGACTGGAATAATAGAGAAGCAAATTTATATGCTAAGCATTATTTATCTAAGCTCAGCTGGGATGAAAAGATAGCACAATTGATATTTCAAGGAATCAGAATAGATGCAAATGATACAGAAGTATTTAAAAGATTCAAAAATCAATTAGACACATTATGTCCTGGAGGAATAATTTTACTGAGAATGAGTTCTCAAGATTATAAAAAACTAATAGATATTGCTGATAAATGTGGTAAACCACCTATAATATTCTCAATGGATGGAGAATGGGGATTAGGTATGAGATTTACTAATTTCAAATCGCTGCCAAGATTTATGACCATAAGTGCTACAGGCAATGATAGTCTATTTTATCATTATGGCAATATCATTGGTAAACATTTCTCATTAGCATCGATACCAATTAACTTCACTCCTATTTTAGATATAAATGACCAGCCACTTAATCCAGTTATTGGCACTAGAGCAATATCAGATGACCCTTTAGAAGTGATAAAAAGAGCTGAATTATTTATTGAAGGAATAAATGAATATAAAGTGCAGCCTGTAATTAAACATTTCCCAGGTCATGGTAATACTATTACTGACTCACATTATAATTTGCCATTCCTAAATATGCCAATAGATGTTTTCAAATCTAAACATTTATTACCTTTTACATATTTCATTAATAAAAATGTTCCTTTTCTGATGGTCGGACACCTTAGCTATCCAGCATATACTCATGATAGTCTGCCCGCCACTGTCAATCCTATAATTACTAAAAATTTATTACAAGATACATTACATTTTAATGGACTAGTATTCTCTGACGCTCTAAATATGAAAGCTTTAGCTCAGCTACCATATGACTCTATGATAATAAAAGCTCTACAGTCAGGTATTGATGTTCTACTTTTACCAGATAATCCTTACAAAGTAGTTTCCATTATTAAAAAAGCTGTGAAAGAAAAAAAAATTGATTCATTAGAAATAGAAAATAAAGTTAAAAAAATTTTAATAGCTAAATACTTTATTATTAGTGAATTTCCACTAAATAATTATAAACATTATCTAACTGATAAATATATAAATTTATACAATAATGAAATAGACAGTTTATCTCAAATTATATACTCAAAAGCTATAACTTTATTAAAAAATGATAATGCCATTCCTCTCAAATATGATTATGGTAAAGTAGCTATGCTAAATATTGTAAACAATAAACCACATTATACAGACTCAATATGGTCTAGATATTTCTATTTTGATAATTATTCACTCAAGGATACTACATTATTAAAAAATAATTTAAATAATTATGATTTATTCATAGTAAATTTATTTGTTGGCTCTATGAATAATAACAATGGTAGAGATAGCCTAACAATTGATTGGTTAGAAAAATTATCTAATCGACATAAAATAATCTTAAATATCATAGGACAGCCATTTATATTAGCTAAATTTAAAAATCCTGATAATTTCACTGCCATCACAACTACCTATGACATTGATTCAATAGCTATCTCAATGTTAGCAGAAAAATTAGTGGGTAATAGCACTTTTGAGGGTAAACTGCCAATAGCAATAAATGAATATTTCTATAAAGGACTAGGACTACATACAAATATTTTAACAAATATTATCAAATTTAATAATCCTCCATTAGGAAATATTACTGCTGTAGATGATATAATGCAGCAAGCTCTAATAGACAGCACTTTCCCAGGTGCAGTAGTATTAGCTATCAAAGACAAACAAATTATTTATTACAAAACATTTGGTAAACAAACATACGACACACAAGCAATAAAAATAAATAGATACACACTCTTTGATTTGGCATCACTTACTAAACCATTAGCTACTACCCTTGCAATAATGAAATTATATGAAGAAGGGAAAATAGATTTGCAAGCTCCTATTTATAAATATATCCCAGAATTGCATAATACGAATATTGGGAAAATCAAAATAGATCGCATTATGACACATTCTGCTGGCCTTCCACCATTTATCAATTTTTTTGAAATTTATAATCCTACAAAATACCCAGAATTATACTCAAAAATTCCTAATACTAATTATTATCAGGTAGCAGATAGTATTTTTATTAATAAAACTATTAAAGATAGCATAATTAATTATCTAAAGAAAAACATCACTCCTAATCCCAATATAGGAGTTGGATATTCAGATATTGGTTTTATACTACTGAGATTTGCTATCGAGAATATTACTAAAATGAGATTAGATGAATATGTAAGTCAAAATATTTATAAATCATTAAATATTAAAAGATTATGCTATTTACCATTAAATAAATTTGATAAAAAAGAAATAGCTCCTACAGAATATGACAGTATATTTAGAAAACAACTATTATGGGGATATGTGCATGATGGCAATGCAGCATTATTAGGAGGTATTTCAGGTCATGCTGGCCTCTTTGGTAATGCAGAATCCATTGCAATAATACTACAAATGCTATTAGATAATGGTGAATATGAAGGAGTTAAATTATTTAAACCAGAAACCATACAAAAATTCACATCTGTATATTTTGATAAAAATAGAAGAGGATTAGGCTTTGATAAACCTGCATTAAATGGTCTAGAAAGTCCTGCATGTGAATTAGCTTCACCATATAGTTATGGACATTATGGATTTACTGGTACTATGTTTTGGGTAGACCCACAATATGATTTAATATATGTGTTTTTATCAAACAGAGTATATCCGACAGCAAATAATACGAAAATTTCTAAAAATTCTATTAGAACAAAAGTACAACAAGCTATCTACCAAAGTATAATAAATAATTGACAAATATAGTCCTTATTATTTATAATAGAATAAAAAAGTATAAAGTTTCAATTAAATTTTTGACAAAAATTAAGAATAAATGAATAGGCGTAGGATGTAAGGGTAAGGAGATGAATTTTAACATTCTAATGTTTTATTTAAAATATTTTATAATTTCAATAAAATAAATTAATTTTGTTAAAAATTTTTAATTATGCAAAAGTTATTAGAAAACATTGATAAATACTTGGCTCTACCCAAGGATCACAAACGTGATTTCCTCGATCTGCTATACCAGTACCTTGTTAATAGCAATGCTACTGCAGTTGATTACCAACAAGTAAAGATTCAATCTACCGCAGCTATTTGTCCGGACTGTAGAAGCGAGAATGTCATCAAAGTTGGTAAAAGAAATGGCAGACAAGTTTATAAATGCAAAACCTGCGGTTATCAATTTCGTGAGACTGCTCGCACCTTTGTTTATCGTATGCGAAAATATCCATTAATGCTTGATTATATGAGATGTATGCTTGAGGGTAAAAGTCTGCGAACTTGTGCTAATGAGGTTGGCATTTGCTTAAAAACTAGCTTCGAATGGAGACACAAAATATTAGCAGCTATTAGAGCATTAGAAGGTGGAATAAGTTTCTCTGGAATTGTGGAAGCTGATGAACTACTAATGAAATATTCAGAAAAAGGGAGAAAGTTTAAAAACAAAGAAGAATATCGAAGAGCTAAAAGGAAGAAACATCCCAAGATAGCAGTATTAGTAGTAACAGACAGAGAAGGTAATATTCTTTTTAAACAGGTTGGAGAGAAAAAAGTAAAAAATGAACAATTGAGAGATGAACTCAAGAGTAGATTATCAGAAAACAATCTAATATGCGTGAAGCCAAAGAAAGAGTTCAGAAAAGGCGTAAAGGGTTTACAAAGTAAAAAAGTAATAGTAAATAAAAGACAGATTAAACGAGGGATTTATAGTGTAAAAATCGTTGAGAGTAAAATAAGTGATTTCAAGACATGGTTGAGTAGGTTTCACGGGGTAGCTACGAAGTACTTGCAGAGCTATCTGATGTGGTTTGTGATAATGAATAAGTACCTAAAAGAGTTGATAGATCCTGATATTGGGCGACTACTGAACTTGTCATCGCACGACAGATGGGCGTGGGATAAGTATAGAGAGATAGTTAGTCAGAGATATTATTAACATACTTTTAAGTATAACATATTTGTTATATCTTCCCTAATTTCTCTTTCTCTTCCCTTTTATTTAATTTCTTCCTTTAAGCATTGTTATGTAAGGTATTTTCTTCACCTTTTAAATATAAATTTTGAAAGTATAAATTTTAATAATTTTTTATAAAAAATGAAATTATATATATAATATTTTGTACTTTTGCAAAAAATTATTAACAATTTTAATCATGGAAGGGGAATGTAGTAGTACAGAACACCGCATTATGCTTCACCTTCCCCATTGATAATTATAAGGGGAAGTCTCCTCTACCTTACTGTTTTGTTTGGTGGATATTGAATTCTGTTTATATTAATTTTAGGTTAATTTTTAAAAAGAATTTATTCTCTTCATTTTTATTTATTATTGTATTTTACATGTCTTGTCATTCTCGCTTAAAGTCGTAGAATTTCACTATTTTTTTAAAAATTATAACTTAAAACGGAATCAATTAACAAGTAAAAAAATTAGTTAATTATGGAAATGGATAAAGAATTTTTAGATATTAAAGAAGAGGTAGAGGAATTGGGGGTAGAGCATATTTTAGATATATTGCCCATTATTCGCAATATGCCTCCTGTAGAAGTGGCAGAATTATTAGATGAATTTGATTCAGATGCCATAGCATTTATTTTAAAAAATTTAGATATCGAGCAACAAGGTCTTGTAGTTGCTGAGTTTAATTTATCACGGCAAATAGAATTATTTAAAATTCTCAACAAAAAAGAATTTGCCAAAATTTTTGAACAGATGCCTCCAGATGTTTATGTAGATTTATATCAACATTTAGAGCCTGAGGAACAAGCCGAGTTATTGCCTTATTTATCATTAAATATTAGAGAAAATGTAATTAAATTAAGTAAATATCCTGAGGAGACGGCTGGTGGTATAATGACTACAGATTTTTTCACTGTCAATGCTGGAATCACTTGTCAGGATGTGATTAATCTTATTAGGTTGAGAGCACCATCTAATAAGGCTCTATACCATATTTATGTAATCGATGAAAATAATGTATTGTTGGGAATTATAAATATTGAAGACCTCATCAAAGCTCAAGGTGATACTTTAATAGATGACATTATGACAAAAGATTATGAATTTGTTTATGTAGATGAAGATAGAGAAAAAGTGGCAGAAATTATTGCTAAATATGACTTGATCACTCTGCCAGTTCTGAATTATGATTATCAATTGATAGGTGTGGTAACCTCAGATGATGCTATCGAGGTAATACATACTGAACAAACTGAAGATCTAGAAAAATTTATGGGCATTGTTCAGGAGCCAGAATATTTTGACTATATGGGTACATCTACTGTTGTACACTTTAAAAAACGTATTGTTTGGTTGATAATATTAGCGATCATTGAATTATTTTCTGGTATGGTTATCAATCATTTTCAACCTTTACTACAGCAAATTTATGTGTTAGCACTTTTTATGCCTATGCTTACAGCTATGGGTGGTAATGCGGGTAGTCAATCAGCTACAGTTATAGTTCGTGCACTTGCTCTAGGTCAAGTGAATATTAAAGAATGGTTTAAAATTATTTGGAAAGAATTACGTATCGCTATACTATTAGCTGCTATTTTAGGACTTTTAACTTTTATTAATGCAATGATATTAAATTCTACTCGTGAGATACCACAAGGTTTGTCAGTTTCTTATATTTCTTTTGTTATTGCTTTGTCTATGGCTATGCAAGTGATCAGTTCTACATTTATTGGCGCTTTTTTCCCTTTATTAGTCAAAGCTTTTAAAGGTGATCCGGCTTTAGCTGCAAGTCCAGCTATCGCCACTTTAGTAGACATTACTGGACTTTTAGTTTATTTCTCTATCGCTAGTTTACTTTTGTGATTTTTCAAAACTCATTACTATGCAGTTTAATGTAGGAATAGAATATATTATTGAGCAATTTATTTTCTAATAATAACTTATTTTTGCAAAAAAATATGTCTGATAAACTTTATATCGCTGGCACTCGTGCTGTATTAGAGGCTCTAGAAAGTAATGTATCTATTAATAAAATTTTTACAATTAAGCAAAAACAAGAATACAAAGAAATATATAAACATATCTTTTCTGAAGCCAAGAACCAAGGTATTCCAATACAATATGTACCCAAAGAGAAACTAGATTATCTATTTAAAGGAAACCATCAAGGTATCATTGCTGAAGCATCTCCAATTAAATATCTTGATTTAAATGATTTTTTAGAAAATCTTAAAAAAGATCAGCCTTTACTTTTATTATTGGATGGTATAACTGATGTTAGAAATTTTGGAGCAATAGCTCGTACTTCTCTTGCTGCTGGTGTAGATGGTATTATCATCCCTCAAGGTGGTAATGTGCAAATAACTGACGATGCAATTAAATCTTCTGCAGGTGCTTTATTAAAAATTCCTGTTATTCGCGTCATTCATTTAAAAGATGCCATTTATCAATTAAGGTCATATGATTTCTCTATTTTAGCAGCTACTGAAAAAGCTACAAAAACTATTTATGAAGCAGATTTCAAAAAACCCATTGGTTTAATACTAGGTAATGAAGAAAAAGGCATACAGCCTAGTTTATTAAAATTATGTGATGAGATTTTGAAAATACCAATTATTGGCAATATTGATTCTCTCAATGTATCTGTTAGTGCTGGAATAATTATATATGAAATATTTAGACAAAAATCTTTCTAATTGATTTTTCTATTTCTTAAATATAGATTTATACAGTATCACCAAAACTATTAAAAAAGTTGTAAACAAACCTAATATTATCAACCAATTTTTTTGATTAT
>ERZ795051.4559-NODE-4559-length-12863-cov-15.891162_pt1 | contig 12863 bp, 9 predicted proteins | sample MGYA00375135_ERZ795051 | MGnify/ENA primary metagenome ERZ795051 (study PRJEB30180, sample SAMN05720222) | activated sludge metagenome | isolation source: Anaerobic digester | place: Japan | collected 2015-05-26 ... | reverse complement strand
CTGTACCGGCTCTGGCAGAGTCGTTCGGACGCGGCGCAATGACGAATCACTGGGTAGATTTAAAAAACAGTGATGTTTTTCTAATTATGGGAAGCAACCCCGCTTCTAATCATCCCATATCATTTAAATGGATTCAGCATGCAGTGGAGAATCGCGGCGCAAAAATCATTTGCGTAGATCCCCGTTTTACTCAGTCAGCGGCTAAAGCGCATGTTTACGCTCCGCTGCGTTCAGGCACGGATATCGCTTTTTTGGGCGGGATGATTAAGTATATCATCGATAACAGACTATATTTTGAAGACTATGTAAAAAACTACACCAACGCCACTTTTCTGGTTAATCCGGCGCTTAAGCTTCCCGGAGAAAACCGCGGCGTCTTTTCCGGCTTGAAAGACGGCAAATACGAAAAAGACACCTGGTCTTACCAGACAGACGCGGAGGGAGTCATCAAAAAGGACCCGTCCTTGAAAGATCCCAACTGCGTTTTCCAGCTTTTGCGCAAGCACTATTCCCGCTACAACCTGGACGTTGTCTCCCGCATTACGGGCACGCCCAAAGACAAACTTTTGGAAATTTACAAAATTTATGCGGGCACCGGCAGGCCCAACAGGGCAGGCAATGTTCTTTACGCGATGGGCTGGACACAGCATACCGTCGGCGTGCAGAACATCCGCACCATGGCCATCATTCAGCTGCTTTTAGGAAATGTCGGCATTGCCGGCGGCGGCGTTCAGGCTATGCGCGGCGAATCCAACGTGCAGGGTTCCACCGACCACGGCCTTTTGTTCCACATCTGGCCCGGATATCTGGGAGCTCCCACGGCATCGCTAAAAACCCTGGCGGAATTCAACGAAAAAAGAACACCGAAGACCAAAGAAGCCAAATCTCTGAACTGGTGGAAAAACTTTCCGAAATATTCGGCAAGCTTCCTGCGCTCCATGTATGGAACAAACGCCAGCCTGGAAGAAGCCTACCAGCTTATGCCTAAGCTGGACGACGGCGCCAATTATTCCTGGCTCCAGCTTTTCGACGACATGTACAAAGGAAAATTCACCGGCTTCTTTGCCTGGGGCATGAACCCGGCCTGTTCCGGCGCTCATTCCAATAAAGTGCGCCAGGCGCTGGGAAAACTTGACTGGCTGGTCAACGTAAATTTATTTGATAATGAAACCGGCTCTTTCTGGCGCGGTCCCGGCATGGATCCGGCGACAATCAAAACAGAAGTGTTCATGCTGCCCTGCGCAGCTTCCATCGAAAAGGAAGGAAGCATCGCCAACAGTGGGCGTCTTATGCAGTGGCGTTACAAGGCGGTCAACCCTCCGGGGGAAGCGCTGCCGGACGGCGATATCATGAGCGAACTTTTCTTCCGGGTGAGAAAGCTCTATCTGCAAAAGGGCGGGCCGAACAGCCAGGCAATTACCAAACTGACCTGGCCCTATGGAAAGTTTGAAGGCAAGCATTTCCATTATAATCCACGCCTGGTAGCGGCGGAAATTAACGGCCGCTTCCTGCAGGATAAGACTGTGGAAAATCCCACGAAGAAGGGAGAATTCAAAACATTTAAGAAAGGCGATCTTGTTCCGGCGTTTGCCTGGCTGCAGGACGACGGTTCCACATCCTCAGGCGCGTGGATCTACTGCGGCTCGGTTAGCGACAAAGGCATTCTTGGTATGCGACGCATTACGAAAGATGAATCGCGCATCGGCATTTATCCCGAATGGGCATGGAGTTGGCCGGTCAACCGCAGGATTATCTATAACGGCGCCTCCGTGGATCCCAGCGGCAAACCGTGGGATCCTACCCGCGCGGTCATCAAATGGGACGGTGAAAAATGGACAGGCGATGTACCCGACGGCGCGGGCAATCCCGGCTCCGGCAGGCCGCCTTTCATCATGAAACCGGACGGCGTCGCCAGTCTCTACGGACCCGGTCTGGCCGACGGCCCGTTCCCCGAGCACTACGAACCTCTGGAATGCCCGGTGGAGAAAAACCTGCTGTCACCGCAGAAAAACAACCCGACCATCAAGCGGTTTGACAAACCGGGTGTCGGCTCCGATCTGGATGTTTATTCCGGCGTCGATACCTGCGATCCACGCTATCCGTTTGTCGCCACCACCTACCGCGTCAGCGAGCACTGGCAGACGGGCGTCCTCACCCGCTGGTGTCCGTGGCTGGCGGAAATGCAGCCCGGCATGTTTGTGGAAATGAGCAAAGAGCTGGCGGAAGAAAGAGGAATTAAAAACGGCGATAAGTGTATTGTACGTACTCCTCGCGGCGAAGTAGAAGCGATAGCCATTGTGACGCCACGCTTCAAACCGCTGGTTGTCGACGGCAACGATATACATCAAATCGGCCTTCCCTGGCATTTCGGCTGGATTACAACTAAAAACCGCAAATACGATAAAGGCGACAAAAAAGCGGAGGTATTTACTTCCGGTGACGCGGCAAACCTCCTGACCCCGACGATCGGAGACGCCAACACGATGATCCCGGAAAGCAAAGCCTTCATGGCCAATGTTGTAAAGAAGGGGGTGAAATAACATGTCCGAGATGATTAAATTATACGATGATTCCAAGTGTACCGCGTGCAGAGGATGTCAGCTGGCCTGCAAACAGTGGAACGAGCTGAAAGCGGGACAGACCGAGCAGCGGGGAACCTACCAGAACCCCCCGACTTTGCAGCCCAACACTTACATGATTATCCATTTTCAGGATTACGCTTCGCCGGAAGGAGAGATTAAATGGCTTTTCCGTAAGGAAGCATGTATGCACTGCACAGACGCGGCCTGCGTAACCGTTTGCCCCAGCGGCGCTCTTCATTATAACAGAGAGCTGGGAACAGTAGGCTTGGACAGGGAAAAATGCATCGGCTGCAAGGAATGCGTCGCGGCGTGTCCCTTTGAAGTTCCCAAATACGATTCCAAAACGGACAAAGTATATAAATGCGACATGTGCGAAAGCCGGATTACCAACAAGCTGGAGCCGGCCTGCGTGAAGGCCTGCCCGACCGGCGCCCTTAAATGGGGCGAAAAAGATGCGATGCTGCAGCTTGCGGCCAAGCGCGTCGAAAAACTGGGCGGCAACGCCGCCATTTACGGCGATAAATACGTGGGCGGCACTCACTTTATGTATGTGCTGAAAGAAGGAAAAGATGTTTACGCGGACATCCACAAAAACCCCAGAGTGCCTCTGTCCGTGATTCTGTGGAAAAAATGGCTCAAGCCCTTGAGCCTGTTGGCCGCGGGCGGCGTGGTCGGCGGATCGCTTCTGCACTACATTTTGCACGGCCCGAAACGGCCTGATCCGGAGCCCGGCGATGAAGTAAAGAAGGAAGGGAGGAAATAACGATGAAACCAAAACCAGGAATGATTAAAGCGACAAGCGGCTATGAGCGATTTGTCCACTGGATGCTGGCTATTTCCTGCCTGCTTTTGTGTTACACCGGACTGGGCATGATGTTTGAGTCCCTTAATTTCCTCGGCGTGATTATGGGCGGTCTGAAAGGATTAAAAGTTGTCCATAACTTCACGGCGATTATCTTTACCGTGGCGCTGATTCTGGCCATCCAGATGTGGTGGCGTGAGGCGGGTATTTTTGTCTTTCCCGAAGACTGGGAATGGATAAAAGCCGCCGGCGGTTATCTGTGGAAGGTTGATCACGTGGCGGAAGTGGGCAAGTACAATCCCGGCCAGAAGATGTTTTTCCTCACCGTGGCCTTATTCGGCGCGCTGATGGTAGTCACGGGCTTTTTCATGTGGCTGCAGCCCGCGTTTTTGCCGATCGAAGCGCTGCGCTGGATGTATCCGCTGCACGTGCTGGGCTTTGTGGTGATCTTTGCCTTCTTCTTCATTCATCTGTACCTGGGAACCATCGGTTCACCCGGATCGCTCCCCGCGATGACCAATGGCTGGGTGACCAGAGCCTGGCTCAAGAAACAGCACCCCAAATGGCTCAAGGAAATGGAGCATGAAGGAACGCTCGTTGTCTACAAAGGCGAAGATAAGAAAAAAGCGTAACTGCCAACAAATTTAATGCTTAACAAAAAGGGCGCCCCCTTCCGGGACGCCCTTTTTTATTGTCTTCCCCACGAAAGCTTAGAATCCCGGTGAATACCGGGGGAATCCAGACAACGTCCCCACAAATAAGAAGAACCAAAACCTCTTATGTCATTGCAAACCTCGCGTCAGCGGGGTGAAGCAATCCCGGAGATGTCCCAGCATACGCCAGGCTTGCGCCTCGTCGCGATACTCCTCGCCATGACAAAAACCGTGGCAATCTCTGCCCCTCAAAAAAATATTTGCATCCGGTTTTAAAATAATTTATAGAACATCCCAGCTTCACCAAATCATCAGCACCCCATATTTGTTGTTAATAACGAGCCGTAGCACTAGCTCTGGTTTATAATTAGTAGCACCAAAATCAAAAAACAGTAAAATCATTTTTAAATTCTTGGGCGGAGGGATGTTGTTATGCCTGGAAGGAAAAGAACTTTTTTCAGCCTTTTCGTTTTCATCCTTTTATCAAGCAATGTAATCCTTGTCGGTGCCGGCAATGCACAATCATTAAACATGAGCGGTTCCAATCAAATGTCCACGGGAGGAACGCAGACACTTACCGCTTCCGGAGGCTGCGGCGATTATAAATGGTCTTTATCTTCGGGTGGAGGCACCCTTACCGGCAACGGCAGTTCCGCTGATTACACGGCTCCTAAAACAAACTCTAATTGTGAAAACAACTCAAAAATATGTGTCACTGATTCCTGTGGCAAAAAATATTGCAAGTATATTGCTGTAGATGCCTATAATTATGATAAGCACACAGCTTATTTAATAAACAAATGCTATAAAGAAGGATCCTGCTATTTTAAAGCCCCGTGGGGATGGTATTGTAAGACAGCTGAAGTAAGTATCTATAAATATAGTTGCTCGGGTAAAGTTGTCGATATTGACCAATGCGGATCCGGTACTCATGGTTGTGGATACAATTGTTCATGTGATAGCTGTTGGGATGCAACATTTAATCCTAATGGTGAGCCATCTTACTGCAATGGTTTGGTCAGAACTTATGCTGATATGCGCACATGCGAATCATTATCAAGAGTTTGTTGCGGTGATATATATAATCCCTATCCGTTAAATGAACCCAATGATATACGAACTGAATCTATGAAAAAGCAAGGTTGCTGCCCTGCAGCCCTGTTGCCGCCGGATGAAGCACCACCCGAAGAGCAGTGTACCGATGGGGAAATTCGATCCTGCGTTATCACAGAGCCCGACGGCACTCAGTACTCTGGCGTGCAAACCTGCATCGGCGGCTCTTGGGGCCCTTGCCGGTATCCACCGGCCGGGGATTGTACAAGCGGGCAGACCCGTCCCTGCACCGCAACCGGTCCGGACGGCAAGGAATATCCCGGCAGGCAGACCTGCATCGGGGGCAAATGGGGCCCCTGTGAATATGATCATCCGAACGACAAAGGCGACTCATGTAGTAAAGTCTCCGCCAACATCGGCTCCAAAGCCAACGTCAAAAGCGGGAACCTGTACCAGTCCCATCATGTGGGTATCCTTACGTTCTCCTACAGCAGCATTGACAAAAACGATGGTCCCTTGGGCAAAAAATGGACGCACAACTTCAATCGGCGCATCACGGTGCAAAGCGATGGCAACAACATACTGATCTTTGACGCCGACGACGGCAATATTTTCTATTTCCGCCCCACGGGTGGCGCCTATTATCCTGATGATCGAAGTGGCGACACATCTTATGTCATCAAAAACGCCGACGGCACTTTTACCCGCACGCTCAAAAACGGCACGGTAGAAACTTATAATCCCGCTGGCAAGCTAACTTCCATCACGGAAAGAAACGGCAGAACCACCACGCTCACTTACAGCGGCAATGACCTGGCGAGCATCACCGATGCCGCGGGCAGGACAACGAACATCAACAACTCCGCCGGCAAAATCACCGCCATCACTAACCCGGCGGGACAGACCTACACCCTTGCCTATTTGGGCGGGATGCTCTCCTCCCTCACCGATCCGGCGGGCAACATCTGGCGCTTTACCTACGATGGCAACGGCCACATGCTCACCAAGAAAGACCCGGCCAATAACACTGTCACCTATACCTATGACGCCCAGGGGCGCGTTCTGACTTCCACCGATCCGGAAGGCAAAACCAGAACCATGTCCTACGGCGCGGGCAACATCACCACCTTCACGGAAAAAGACGGCGGCGTCTGGACATATAAATACGATCCGGTATTAGTCGTCATTATAGAGAAAACAGACCCGCTAGGCAATGTCACCTCTTATCAATACGATGAAAAGCGCAATCTGATTGCGACCACCTACCCCGACGGCACCACGACCACAAATACCTACGACGAAAACGGCAATCTCGCTTCCTCCACTGACGCTTTAGGCCATACCACCACCTACACTTACAACGAGCAAAATCTGGTTACGTCCATCACTGACGCGGCGGGCAAAATCATCCGCTACAGCTACGATTCGCAGGGCAATATGATCTCCGTCACCGATCCTTCAGGCGCAACCACAAGCTATACTTACGATACCCGGGGCAACATCACCTCCGTCACCAATCCGTTGGGCAAAACCACCACCATGACCTACGACCAGCATAACAACCTTATTTCCATCACCGATCCCGCGGGCGCTAAAATCACCATGACCTACGACAATCTGGGCAACATGACCAGCCAGACGGACGCGGCGGGGAACATTACCACCTTCCAGTATAACAATTTAAACCAGATGATCGCCGTCATTGACGCGCAGGGCAAAATCACGCGCTACACGTATGACGCCCAGGGCAATGTCCTTTCCACCACCGACGCCAACGGTAACAGGACAACCAACGCTTATAACTATAAAAACCAGCTTATCCAGACCACCGACGCGCTGGGTAATGTTACGCGCTTCACCTACGGCGCGGCCAGTTGCGGCTCCGGCTGCGGTGGCACGGATAAGCTCACGGCCGTTACCGATGCCAAAGGCCAGACCACGACGTATGAATACGACCAAGCCGGACGCCTGATAAGAGAAACTGACCCGCTGGGGCGCGTTACTTCTTATCAATACGATGCCAAGGGCAACACCATTTCCAAAACCAAGCCCGATGGCCGCACGATAAACTATCTACATGATGAAGCGGGCAGATTGCTCGAGCGGCGCTATCCCAACAACACCGCCGATATCTTCCAGTATGACCAAACGGGCAACCTGATCATGGCCACCACCAATCAGAACATCGCCTATTACTACAGCTATGACGCGGCGGGAAGATTAACCGGCGTTACGGACTCCAACCTGCGCAATATCGAATATCAATACGACGCGGCGGGCAACAGAATCTCCATGAAAACCCCGGAGGGCAAAATCATCCGCTATGAATACAACGCCAACAACCAGTTAACGAAGATTGCCGCTAACGGCAAAAACTTCACCTTTGCTTATGACAACTTAAACCGCCGGATCAAAAGAACTCTGCCCAACGGCACTTACACCACCTACAGCTATGATCAGAACAGCCGATTGACCAATATCACGCACAAGAACGCGCACCATAAGATCATCGATGCTTTCAGTTACACGCATGATAACGTCGGCAATCGCTTGAGCAAGACACAGGAAACGCCTGCGCCGCATGACACTGATAAAACGATCAACTACACCTACGACGCCATATACCGCCTGCAAACCACCGAACCGGAAAAGAGAGGCAAAGGGAAGCTGGCCGAGGCATTAAATAAATATCATACGGAGAACTACACCTATGACGTCGTGGGCAACCGTCAGAGCGGCCCTCACAGCAAAGACAGCTACAGCTATAACGCCGGAAACGAACTTATCACCTCCACCGGGCGCATTATATTTGAAAGAGACAATCAATACGAATACGACTTAAACGGCAATCTGATTAAAAAGACACAGACCATTAAAAATAAATGGAAAATAATTACCAACTACACCTACGATGATGAAAACAGGTTAATTGAGGTCAGAATACAAAAAGGCCATAAAATCAAGGAAGTGTCTTTCACCTATGACCCGCTGGGCAGAAGAATTTCCAAAACCGTGGGACGAGCGGATTTTGAGGATGAAGACGAGGAAGATGTGGAAGAAGACGACAAAGATAAGGGAAAAGGGAAAGATGACGATAAAGACAAAAGCAAACATGGCCGCCCTTTCCAGCCCCGAACTACTTATTACGTTTATGACGATCAGAACATCATCGCTGAATATGATGAAAACAACAGATTAATTGCCAGCTATATCCACGGCCCTAACATTGACGAGCCACTGAGCGCGGAAATCAGTAGAGATTGGGTTTACTATCATGCGGATGGATTAGGAAGTATTACAACACTCACCAGCCACATGGGCAATGTCGTGCAGAGATACGAATACGACTCTTTCGGCAATATGCAACCAACTCACAGATGGATCAGACAGCCCTTCACCTACACCGCCAGAGAATTTGACCCCGAAACCGGATTATACTATTATCGGGCAAGGTATTATGATGCGAAGGTGGGAAGATTCATTACCAGAGACCCGATTTTACATCCTGCGACTAATAATAGAAGTTGCAAAGGTATTTCATCAATACATCAAAGTTTCTTTCCGGTATTCGAAAGGCTTCTAAAAAATCCGCAGAACCTGAATCCTTATGTGTACGTCAGAAACAATCCCATTAAGTATGTTGATCCTTTTGGTTTAGCATGTGGGTCTGGCTGGAATGAACCAATTGTCCCAGATGACTGGGGCTTGTGGGATTTCACAGGTCCTTGTCAAAATCATGATAATTGTTATGCTACTTGTGGAGCGTCAAAACTATTATGCGATCTTAATTTTTGGGGCGATATGATGGCTGTATGCATTGCATCAGGACCTGCATTTCAATTTTGTCATGCAACAGCAAACCTTTACTATACTGCAGTCACAGTAGGGGCATGGCCAGCATACTTTAGAGCTCAGAAAGATGCATGCAACCATTGCCAATAATAACAAGAAAGGGTAGTAAAATTATCAATTATCAGCGAGGTTGACTATGAAAATAACTATACTACTTTATGCCATGTTATTTGTTTTTTCAACTGTTGGCTGTCCCTGTGGCGATTGGGGAGGCGGTATAGCGGGAGGAGGAATTGATTCCAAAAGAAGTATTGAGGAGGTCAACAATTACCAAGGATATATTTCACCGCTAATATCCGAACAAATAATTAAAAATCAAATAAAATGTGATCAACTTACTCATTTTGAGGATATTTTTCGTTTTTTTTCGCTTCATGTAGAAAGGATTGATAAACATCCAGTAGAGTTAACAGAATTCGGACTTACAGCTTCTTTTCAGAATCATGAGTTTTTTGTTCAGAACAAGGAAAAGGTGCTTATCAAAGAGCATTTGCCGTCAGTATTTAACATGCATCCTATACGTCTGGGAATCGATAAATTAGCTGGCATACCTGTAATCATAGTGGTCAATAAGTCTAGGGCTTCAACAGGACGTTATTTTGTTGCGCTCTATATGCTTGCCGGAACGCCACTATATAAAAATGTGCTTGTGGCGTGGCAAGTTAAGGATATTAATAGGGGTGATAACTTCATAGATATCCTAGGCTGTGGTGAAACTAGACGGTTATCAATGCGTAAAAGATGACAGATTACGCACAGACAATAAAAGGCAAATGGCAGTTAATTACTACCTACGCCTATGATGATGAAAACAGGTTAGTCGAGGTAAAAATACAGAAAGGGCATAAAACCAAGGAAGTTTCTTTCACCTATGACCCGCTGGGTCGAAGAATTTCCAAAACCGTGGGACGAGCGGATTTTGAGGATGAAGACGAGGAAGATGTGGAAGAAGACGACAAAGATAAGGGAAAAGGGAAAGATGACGATAAAGACAAAAGCAAACATGGCCGCCCTTTCCAGCCCCGAACTACTTATTACGTTTATGACGATCAGAACATCATCGCTGAATATGATGAAAACAACAGATTAATTGCCAGCTATATCCACGGCCCTAACATTGACGAGCCACTGAGCGCGGAAATCAGTAGAGATTGGGTTTACTATCATGCGGATGGATTAGGAAGTATTACAACACTCACCAGCCACATGGGCAATGTCGTGCAGAGATACGAATACGACTCTTTCGGCAATATGCAACCAACTCACAGATGGATCAGACAGCCCTTCACCTACACCGCCAGAGAATTTGACCCCGAAACCGGATTATACTATTATCGGGCAAGGTATTATGATGCGAAGGTGGGAAGATTCATTACCAGAGACCCGATCGGGTTCGACGGCGGTGATGTGAATCTGTACGTGTATGTGAAGAATAATCCGGTGAATTGGACCGATCCAAACGGCTTACGGAACGTCTGGAGGCCACCAACTGTAGAACAAATTATTATTCCCAATCCTGCAAATCCAGACAATAGGGCACCAGGCGCTTCCAATCCAGATTCAAATAGGCCTCACCCTAAAACGTGCGGATGGCGCTGTGTGTCATTATGTTGCGATGTTGATCCGTGCACAGGTTTATGCAAAAGCAGTGGCCCGTGGTATGTTGTAGATGTTAATAAATGTAAATGCATGAAATGGGTTTTAGAGAATCCCAGAAATTGTACCCCATGGTTTTATTAGTTGTGGATTATCATCCAAATGTAATTGTAATTTTCAAAAGTGCATTAATATTTTTTAAGGAGGTTTTGCGATGACTGATTTAACAAAGAAAGAGCTTTCTTTGGTTTTATTTAGATCTTTGAGCGCTTATTCAATGATTGAAGCACTTAATAATTTATCATTTCATTTCCCTCAAATTGCTGGCGTTAGTGATACCAAAATGTACATGGCGGCTTTTATACAAACATTAATGCCGTCTCTTCTTCTCTTCATTGCTGGTATAGTACTTTGGATTATATCGCCAGCTATTGCTAGATATTTCGATAAAAATAATTATAAAGATGATATAAAAAGTCATTCCTATGATTATGAACCAATGATTTATTCTGCTTTAGGCATATTCATATTTGTGAATGCTTTAGCTGAACTTTCCAAAACACTAGTGTTTTTTTACGGGCTTGAGTCTAGTTCAATGTCATATGAATTGAAAGTTGGAGTAAAAAATAGTTCTGTTATCAGTTCGTTAATACAAATAGCCTTTGGCTTGTGGTTGGTATTTGGCTCTGGCAAAATAAGTAAATTTCTTAAATCATTAAGAAGAAAATAGTTGCCTTTCATGGGAGCAACACCTTAATTATCAAAATAACTTGTCATGTTTATGACGACCAGAACACCATCGCTGAATATGACGAAAACGGTAAATTAATTGCCAGTTACGTTCACGGCCCGAACATCGACGAGCCGCTGAGCGCGAAAATCAAGAGAGACTGGATTTACTACCACGCGGATGGATTAGGAAGCATTACAACCTTAACCAGCCACATGGGAAATGTCGTTCAAAGATACGAGTATGACTCCTTCGGGAATATGAGCTTAAAGCCGCATTTTATCAAACAGCCCTTCACATACACAGCCAGAGAATTTGACCCGGAAACCGGATTGTATTATTATCGCGCCAGGTATTATGATGCGAAAGTTGGAAGGTTTATTACCAGAGATCCGATTGGGTTTGAGGGTGGCATAAACCAGTATGCGTATGTGGGGAATAATCCGGTGAATAGAATTGATCCTTTCGGTTTATTTACATATAATGGCCCCGAATCTCAAACTGGCAGATTAAAAGGAGAGGCATTAAATTTAGCTAATTGCATGGAATCATGTATTGGGAAATCATTTGTCGTTAGTGGTGGAAGCGAATGTACCGATGACGGTCGCCACGTCCCGGGAGGTGCGCCTGGGAGCAAGCATTGTACAAATCAAGCATTCGATATGTGGGCAGCAGGAATGGATAAAACTAAGGTGTTCTGTTGCGCCTTAAGCTGTGGTGCCAAATATATTAAGGATGAAGGAATGGTTTGGCATTTTCAAACTACACCGGGCTTAAATAATAGCTCAGGCGCTCTTCCCCGCAAAGAAGATTGCTGCAATAATTGAGAGAGGTAAGAAATGAGAATAATGTTTTGTGTAATCACTGCCATTGTTTCTTTGACTCTATTTTCCATCATTATTATTATTTCTGTTGGTAAAATAGATGCTAATAACGAAAAATACGAGTTTGTAAATGAATATCCTGAATATCATTTGTTATCCATAAATGAACTTAGCAAAGAGACGAAAGACCATTTTAAAAACATATCGCCAAACAATGAACCTGGAATAATTAAATTAGATTTTGATGGTGATGGAAATAAAGATTATGCGATATTATTAAGGAAAAATGATTCTATGTCCACAATATTTGTGGTCTTATTGTGTGATAAAGTATCTAGTTGTAAAAATTATTATGAATTAAACGTATCAAATTATCATGATATTGTATATTTAAGTTTAGCTAAGGCTGGAGTGTTTATTTCACAGGCAGAGGCTTTAGATACTCATTCTTCGGCTGTTAAATTAAAACATGATGGTGTAAAGCTGACGTATTTTGGAAAGGCAGAAATCGTATTATACTGGAATGAAAAACTGAAAATAATTGAATCAATCCAAACAGCCGATTGACCAATATCACGCATAAGAATGCTCATAATAAGATAATCGATGCTTTCAGCTACACGCATGATAATGTCGGCAACCGTTTAACAAAAACAGAAGAAGGCATTATGCCGCATGCCCCGGATAAAACTATAAATTACACCTACGACGCCATTTACCGCCTGCAAACCACCGAACCGGAAAAGAGAGGCAAAGGGAAGCTGGCCGAGG
>ERZ795051.4558-NODE-4558-length-12863-cov-27.782948_pt1 | contig 12863 bp, 9 predicted proteins | sample MGYA00375135_ERZ795051 | MGnify/ENA primary metagenome ERZ795051 (study PRJEB30180, sample SAMN05720222) | activated sludge metagenome | isolation source: Anaerobic digester | place: Japan | collected 2015-05-26 ... | reverse complement strand
CAGCGACCTACGGATTATGAGTCCGCAGCTCTGACCAACTGAGCTAAGGGCCCGGGGTACTCTTTTGTACCGTGAATTGCTAAAAAAGTCAATAAGAAGCCCCATTGCAACCGATAAGGTAAGAAAAGGTGGTATATTCATTCCTATGAACAAGAAACTATTCATTGTAAGTCTTGGCCTGGTTCTATCCATAACAGGAAATCTCTGGGCGGAAAAATTCCATTTTTCCTATACAGCGGGGGATAAATACCGCTTTCTTTCTACTGTTGAAGAAGATGTCTACATAAACCGCACCTTAAGCCATCAAGCCGAAATATTGAACCGAATTGCAGTAACCATAACCAGCGTTACCGATGGCGTTGGCCGGCACGAAGCGGTGTTTCAAACCTCCGAACGTTCAGTAGGAGTCGGTTCTGGAAGGACCTTTCAATGGAGCCAGGAATACAATTCCGTATTCGACAGGGATGTTTCTGGCCGATATACCATAGCACCGAATTACTATATGCCCGTAGTCCGTAATGTGCCAATATTCCCCGATAAGGACCTGCAAATCGGAGAATCATGGACTGCCCCCGGCGAAGAGGTCCATGATTTTTCTATCAGTTTTGGTATTAAAGAGCCATACCGAATTCCCTTTACTGCAACCTATACCTACCTGGGCCCAAAACAATACCAGGGAGTTGAGTATCCTGCCATTTCCATAAGTTACCGGATTTTTGAAGAACCCAAACGGGTTGCTGGTACCCTCTGGCCCACAAGAATCATGGGAGCCTCGGACCAGATCCTGTATTGGAACCGTGATTTGGGTCAGCCTGTGGCCTATACTGAACAGTTCCGAATCATTCTGGAATTATCAAACGGCACAACCGTCGAATACCGGGGTAGCGGCAAAGCTGAAATCATAGAAGCAAAACCGATGAACCGGGAAGAGCTTGCCCGGGATATAGCCCAGGATATATCAAACCGCGGGCTTCAGGATACAAGTGTCCGGGTTGTTCCCGAGGGGGTTACCATAAGTCTCGAAAACATCCAGTTCGAAGCCGATTCATCAATATTATTACCCTCTGAGAAGGTTAAGCTGAACCAGATTGGGGAGATCCTGAAACGATACCCAGACCGGGATATTCTCGTGGGCGGACATACGGCTCTGGCGGGCACCGCTGAGGGCCGGCAAAGGCTTTCACAAGAACGGGCCGCTGCGGTTGCAGAGTACCTCATCAGCCTTGGCGCGCGGCCCAGTACCCGGATTGTGGTCCGCGGCTATGGGGCAGAGAAACCCCTGGCCGATAACAGCACCGAAGCGGGGAGACAAAAAAACCGAAGGGTGGAAATTACCATCCTTGAAAACTAACCTGAGCTACGGCTTTTTAGTATCAACTTTTTAGTAGCGGCTTTTTAATAGCAGCCTTTTAGCAGCCATTAAGCTTTCGCGAGAATTCGTTTATCCGCCAAACTTTGCAACCTAATGTCAAATTTCTCTACCTTGACCCCCAGGGTACTAATGTGATACCACAGAGATACCCATGAACTACGCAGACCCCAATCGGCTAGGAATCCTGGCATGTCCAGGGGGCGAACAGTTTGCCAACGAGGTAATTGTTCACCTTAAACGGCTTTATCGTCGTAGGTTTGAAAACAAGGCGGCCAACCTGTCCAAACGATACACCATGGACAAGGAAACCGTAATCCGCCAGATTAACTTTGCTAATGATGTGGTTGTTGCCAATAACAGCAGCAGCGGCGACATTCAGAAATTCCGTACCCCGCCTTTTAAAATTCCTGCCCGGTTCACCTATTTCCCTAATGGTGAGATTAAGGCTGAAATTCTTGAATCCATCCGGGGTAAGGATATTTATATTTTCCAGGATGTGGAAAACCATCATCCGCTGCCCTTTAATGAAGGAAAAAATATAAAGGTCCTCTCGGTGAATGACCACATCATGAATCTTCTCGTCACCGTTGATGCGGCAAAGCATGCGGGGGCTGAACGAATTACCCTGGTTTTGCCGGTCTATCCCTACTCCCGGCAGCATAAAAAGAAGGGACGGGAAGGGCTTACCGCCAGCCGGATCGGCAAGATCCTGGAAGCCATGGGGGTGGACCGCATTATTACCCTGGATATCCATTCCCGGGAAATAGAAAATGCCTTTAATATGCTCCACATGGAAAACCTCCATGCAAGCTATCAGATCATCCGTAAACTTTCCCAGATTACCGACATTCATACGGAAGACTTCGTGGTGGTATCCCCCGATACGGGGGCGGTGGACCGGAATAAATTCTATGCCACGAGCCTAAAAAAACCCCTGGCGCTGCTCTATAAGGAACGGGATTATTCCCGGGTCACACAGAATGCGCTGGACAACAATATCGCCGAAATTAAACTTTTGGGGAACGTGCAGGGAAAGACGGTCTTTATGGCCGACGATATGCTCGGAACCGGCGGAACCCTGCTTAAGGCGATGAAATTCCTTAAAGACCAGGGCGCTAAGGATGTAATCTGCGCCATCAGCCTCCCCTTCTTTTCAGGGGAAGCCATAGAGCTTTTTGAGAAGGCCTACCGGGAAGGGCTCTTTTACCGGATTATCGGGACTAATGCGGTATACCACGAGGATCTCCTGAAACGGGAATGGTATGCCAGTGTCAATATCACAAGCCTTTTTGCCCAGACTATTTCCCGGCTCCACCATGGCCGATCCTTAAGTTCCCTCCTGGATAACCGGGATATAATAGAAAAACTCATCGCAAAAACCTGAAAATTATGGAACAGGCGGCGTACCTTCTCTGTGCCGATATCGGAACCTCCTCCCTGAAAGCCGCCTTTATTTCCACCTCCGGAGAACTTTTAGCCTTTGTACGGGAACCCTACCCTGCTGAACGGGTCCTATCCGGCACCGTCCTCGCCACGGACTGGGAGGATGCCTTTACCCGCGCGGTGGGGGCTCTGGAGGCCGTACTTTCGCTGCGGGGCAACAGGGCAAAACTGGCCGGGGTCGCAATTTCCGGCAACGGGCCCACACTGGTTCCGGTAACCAGAACCGGACAGGCCCTGTTGCCCCTGCACTGGCACGACGGACGGGTCGCCAGAATCGCAGATACTGCCGCCGCACCCTCCCTCTTTCTGCCCCACGCGGCCTACCTGGCCCAGAAAGAACCAGCCCACTACGAAACTACCGGGCGGTTTTTATCAACCCAGGAATGGCTTTCCTGGCGCCTCGGGGCAGAACCGGTCACGGTAATCCCCAACCAGGCCTATATTCCCTATTACTGGGATAGGACCCAGCTCGCAGCCTACGGCCTTGATGGGGACCGCTTTCCGCCCTTTGTGGAACAGGGACAACCTATTGGAGCCATCTCTGCTGCGGCGGCAGAACGGACCGGCTTACCCAGGGGACTTCCCATCATTTCAGGGGGACCCGATTTTATCACCGCCCTCATCGGTACAGGGGTTATCTTACCAGGCATGGTCTGCGACCGGGCTGGAACCTCCGAGGGCATCAATGTCTGTGCAAAACAGGGGAGCCATTCCCGATATCACCGGACCCTGCCCCATGTTCAAGCGGGGCTCTGGAATGTGGGGGCCATGCTGCCCACCACGGGCCGGCTCTTTGAGTGGTTCCGCCATATTACCGGACAGGAAAACCGGGATTACCGGGAAATGCTGGCTGAAATTCTCCAGTGTCAGGAAACCTGTAAAAGCCGGGATTTTTTCTTCCCCGACATCCGTTCCTCAGGGAGCCTCCGGATATCCAGCGCCTTCTTTTCGACCGCTGGCCTTACGAGCCGGGCTGAACTGGGTTATGCCGTAATAGAATCCATCGCTTTTATGGTCCGCTCCGCCATCGAAGGGCTGGAAAAGGAGGGGTACCGCATCGAAGGTATGCGGCTTTCCGGAGGACAGGCGAAAAACCCCTATTGGAACCAGTTTAAGGCCGATGTGACGGGCCGCTGGCTTACGGTTCCCGAAATTGCCGACGGAGAGCTCGCCGGTAATGCCTGTCTGGCCATGAAGGGCCTGGGACTCGTCCACAGCCTGGAAGCGGCCATAGAACAGACGGTAAAAATAAAGGAAGTGTATGAACCGGTCCAGCGGCACTATGCGCTCCATTCGGAACGGTTCGAAGTCTACACAGCAATGCTGCACAAAATGGAACGGTTTTTTGAATGAAGGTCTATCATCTGCCGAACCGGGTTTCGGGCCTCATTTTTGATATGGACGGAACCCTCTATACCCATCACGAATATGCCGAGCACCAGAATGTGGTATTAATCCGGCGCCTGGCGGCACTGCGGGGCCTTTCCTATGAAGCCATGAAGGGCCAGATTGATGAATACCGCCGGGCCTGGGCTCAGGCCCATGGGGGTGAAAACCTCAGCCTGGGAAACACCATGGCAGCCCTGGGGATCCCCATAGACGAAAGTATCCGCTGGCGCAGTGAGCTCATCAACCCTGAGGCCTTTCTCGCCCCGGATACCGGTTTACGGAGCACCCTCTCCGCCATGAAGGACCTGGCGGGCCTCGCAGTGGTGACTAACAACCCCATCGACATTGCCCGTCGGACCCTCAGCACCCTCGGAGTGCTGGACCTGTTTTCCGCCATTGTGGGGCTTGATACCTTTAGGGTTTCCAAACCCCATGATAAAAGTTTCCTTAAGGCAGCGGAGGACCTGCAGGCCCGGCCAGAGAACTGTATCGCCATCGGCGACCGGTATGACATCGATATAGCCCTGCCGCTAAAACTGGGTATGGGTGGCATCCTTGTCAGCGGTGTAGAAGATCTGCCCCAAATCTTGACGATATTACAAAAACTGTGAGACTCTATATTGCATGAAGGATATACAGGCGGTCGAAGAATTTGCCATTGACCTGGCAGACATGTGCACCCATACGCCCCTCATGGCGGAGCGTCCCCTCGTGTGGACCATCATCGCAAATCCCATGGCGGGGGGCTTTACCATAGCAAAACGCTGGAAACAGCATCGGACCATCCTCAGGGAATATGCGGATCGGGCTCGAACCACCATACAGCGGCCCGCACCAGCCATGCCATCCCGGACAGCCTTTGAGGCGGACCGGGGTACGGGCCGGCTTGGCGCCCTGGGCCTTATCCCAACCCTGCGGCCTAACCATGCGGGGGACCTGGTACGCAGCCTCATCGATGAAGCCCTGGCCAACCAGCCGGAGAACAAAACCGAGGCCGCTCCCTTTTACCTTATTATTACCGCCGGCGGAGACGGCACCAGCCTGGAAACCCTTACCGCCCTGTATAACCTGCCTCCGCAGCTGCGGAACAGCTTTGCCATCCTGAGGCTCCCCATGGGCACCGGCAACGACGGCGCCGACGCACGGGACCTGGATAAGGCCCTGGATCTTTTAGTACATCCGAGCCGCCTCGTATTTACCCCCGCGGTGGAACTACGGACCGCAGGCAAAGAAAAGCAGAAGGGACCCTTCCTCGCCTTTAATATACTTTCTGTCGGCCTCGACGCCTTCGTAACCCACATGACCAATAAAATGAAGGGGCAGCTCCCCGGAGACTCCTACAAACTTTGGGTCGACATCGCGACCCTCTTTTACGATCGCATCTATCGTGTAGAGCGAATGGAGATTGAAGCCTATGACGCCCAGGGCCGCCGTATCGCCGCCTTTGAAAAGAAACTTCTCCTTCTTGCCTTCGGGATTTCCGGCCGCAGAACCTATGGGGCGGGCATTCCAATACTGCCCGATGATCGTAATGTCTGCGGAGTAGAGGAAATGCCGCTCCTTAAGAAGCTAAAACTGAAAAAATTGTTTACCTCAGGCCAGCACGCTGACCGGAGTGAGGCCCATATGCTGAGCGCGGCAAAGGTGCTCATCCGATACAGCGAACCAATTCTGGCCCAGATGGATGGGGAGCCGGTGCTGCTCGACCGGGAGGACTTCCCCATTACACTATCGCTGACGGAACCCAGAATACCCACCCTTCGTTTGGCGTAACAAGTTGATGAACGGATCAACGATTCAGGGCTTTTCAGCCAGTGACAAGACACAGACCTGTCGTGCAGGCTGTGGAGCCTGCTGTATTGCCCCCTCAATTTCAAGCCCCCTGCCGGGATTGCCCAGGGGGAAACCGGCGGGGGTCCCCTGCCCCCACCTGGACGAAGCATACCGGTGCCGGCTCTTTGGTGAACCGGAACGGCCCCGGGTCTGCAGTTCCCTGCAACCGGAGCCAGCCATGTGCGGCACAAGCCGGGAAGCAGCCCTGGCCTACCTGAGCAAGCTGGAAGAACTCACAAAACCGTAAACGCCAGGCTGCTCCCTTACCAGCCACAGAGGAGTGCAGCCCAAGCGGACCATATGGGGCTTACAGGCCCATGTGAACCATAAGGGCCCTCAACCCATCAATATTTTTCTTTTATCTCTATCCGTTCGATGTTGCCGGTCTCCTTCAGGGCCTTACTCAGTTTTTGCAGGTCCGTGGTAGTCGGGAAGCCCACAAGGAGCCTGATCCGGGAACCGCCACCCTTGGTCAGGGTCTGATCCACATCAATGGATTGGACCCGCACTCCATAGGAAGAAAGGATCTCCAGGGATTTCCTTGTATCGGGAATCGCACTTTTAAAAGTAAGCTCCAAAAGCTTATTCCGTTCAGCGGGGAACAGCTTTTTCTCCAGCAGGTCCAGCGCAATCAGAGTGAAGAGCCCAAGTGCCTCAGCTATAGCCGCAGCGAAAAACAGCCCCGCACCAACCGCCAGTCCAACCCCTGCGACAAACCAGAGGGAAGCCGCAGTGGTAAGGCCTTTAACATTGTTTCCTAATCGGAGGATAGCTCCGGCGCCGAGGAAGCCGATACCGGAGACGACCTGGGCGGCGATGCGCCCCGGATCTCCGTTTTTAAGCATATTAAATTCCTGGGGTATCCAGATGGAAAGGATCATGAGCAGGGTAGATCCAAGGGCGATGAGAATGTGGGTCCTGAGACCCGCTACCTGATGCCGGCTGGATCGTTCAAAGCCGATGATACCTCCGGCGACAAAACCGGCAAGGAGCCGGATTACCATATCCATTTCGGTGAGCATCGGGACATCCATTCAAAACCTCCTCGCAGGCACTGACTATTGATTTGCTGCAGGCAGCAAACGTAACCGTTCAGAATCTGCAGTTATGGCCACAGCACTACCTTCGGCATAGACCCTTTTCGACGCCGGATCATCAATCTGTACCAGCATTTCTCCAAAGGGGGTTTCTATAAAGGATTCGATGCTGTGTCCCAGGTAGACATTCATCTTCACCCGGCCATCCACCAGTCCCGTACCGGGTTCGGTAAGCCGCAGGGACTCCGGCCTGGCCATCAACATAGCCTTTGAGTTGGGTTCTATCTTCGCTGCAGAGCGGCTGACGGTAAGCTGGCGGTTACCAAGTTTACAATTCCAGCTCTGACCGGCGCTGCCGGCCCTGTCCACAGCAAACTTATCGAGCACATCTACGGGGAAAAGGACCACCTTGCCGACAAAACCGGCCACAAAGGTAGAAACCGGGTCCTCATAAATTTCCTGGGGGGTACCAATCTGCTGAATTTCTCCATCCTTCATTACAATAACCCGGTCCGAAAGACTCATGGCTTCTATCCGGTCGTGGGTAACATACACCGCGGTTATTCCCAGGCTTTTCTGGATACGGCGGATCTCCACCCGCATCTGTTCCCGCAGCAGGGCATCCAGGTTAGAGAGGGGCTCATCGAGCAGTAAGACCGAGGGCTCTACGATAAGGCTGCGAGCCAGGGCTACCCGCTGCTGCTGACCGCCGGAGAGCCGCCCCGGAGCCCGATCTGCCAGATGGGCCAGGCCTACAAGGGCCAGTGTTTCCTGGACTTTTTTTTCTATCTCGTCAGAGCTTTTCTTACGGAGTTTTAAGCCATAGGCGACATTTTCTGCCACCGTCAAGTGGGGGAAAAGACCATAGCTTTGAAACACCGTGGCCGTATCCCGTGCATTAGGGGGCAGCATGGTAACATCTTCATTACCAATGAATATTTTACCCGACGAGGGAAGTTCAAACCCCGCAATCATCCTGAGGGTGGTGGTCTTGCCGCATCCAGAGGGGCCCAGCAGGGTTACCAGTTCGCCGGGGGCTACTACAAAGTCAGATTCATGGACCGCAATCACATCGGGCCGGCCCTTAGTATTCTTAAAACGTTTCGTTACCCCCTGCAGGGTTACGGATACACTGTTTTTCGTTGACATACTTAACTCCTACTGAGACACGGTTTTTTCGGTAAGTCCCTGGTCACGGACCAGGAGCCGCATGATACCAAAGGCGGCTAAAACAATAAGAATCAGGGTTGTTGCAAGCACACTGGCAAGTCCGAACCGGAGGTTTTCAGAAAAGTTATAAATCTGTACGGTTAAATGGTACCAGCGGGCAGAGATGAGGAAGATGACCGCACTGACCGCAGTCATAGAGCGGACAAAGGTATAGGACATACTGGAAATAAAGGCAGGCCGAACCAGGGGAAGTACAATTGTCTTAAAGACTGTCGGCATGTCAGCCCCCAGATCCTGGGCAGCCTCTTCTATGGAAGGATCGATCTGCCTGAGACTCGCAATCCCCGTTTCCATACCAACCGGCAGTTCCCGGATAATATAGTTGATAACAATAATAGCCGCAGTTCCAACAAGAATAAGTGGCGGCTTGTTAAAGGCTAATATATAGGCAATACCAACCAATGTACCGGGGACTGCAAAGGGAGTCATAAGAAGAATTTCCAGAATCCGTTTGCCGATAAAACTGCGGCGTACAAGAATGAGCGCCGCTGCCATGGCTATGATACCCGCAATGGGGGTTGCGATTGTTGCCAGGGTAACCGTATCACGAATTGCCTGCCAGCCCCGGGAAAGGGCTTCACCGATATTGGCGGTTGTAAAGGTATAATCGATACCCCAGTTTTTAACAAAACAGCCAGCCACAATAGTACCGTACAGGGCGAGGATAAAGCCGAGACTGATGATTACAAAGGCTGTCAGGGCGATTCGCACCGGTTTGGATGCCAATTCGGTAAGACGCACCGAAGGTTTCCCCGTAACAGTAACAAAACTCTTCCGGTTTACCCAGTACCGCTGGGTAAAAAAGGCGGTCAGGGTCGGCAATAGCAGCAACAGTGACAGGGCTGCACCGCCCCCCAGGTTATTTCGGCCGGTAACCTCGATATAGGCTTCGACAGACAGGACCTTATAGGAGCCAGCAAGCAGCAGGGGATTTGCGAAATCCGCCAGGGAGTTGGTAAACACCAGAAGCCAGGCAGATAAAATACCAGGCATAGCCAGGGGCAGCGTGATGGTCCAGAAGGTATGGAAACGGCCCGCATTTAAGTCCATCGCAGCATCCTCCACGGTGGAATCGATGGACTTTAGAACACTGGAAAGCGTTAAAAATGCAATGGGGAACATCCCGATGGTCTGAACAAGGACCAGTCCCCCAAGTCCATAGATGCTGAAATTCTGCAGGCCAAGCAGCTGTTTTGTTATGAGCCCATTATTTCCAAAAAGCAGTATGATTGAAAGGGTGAGCGAAAAGGGCGGAGAAATTACCGGCATGGTGGCCAAGGTACTGATCACCCTTTTACCCTTGATGCTGGTTCGTTCGGTTACAAAGGCAAAGATAAAGCCAATGATGGTTGATATACTGGCGGTGACAATGCCTAACCGCATGGAACCCCAGAGGGCGACCAGGTAGCGGGGAGAGAGGGTCTCCTTCCAGATATCCCAACTGAAGACGCCATCCTTAATAAAAGTCAGACGCAGGGCTTCTGCCAGGGGATAGGCGATAAAGGTGACCGCAATGCCAAAGAGCAGCAAAATACCATACCCGGTAACGGGATCCCGGGAAAATAGAATTACACTGTAAATAATGATAAATAGAAGCAACGCAATAAGACACAGATTGCGTAAAAGACCTTCAAATTCGGCGGCTGCGCCCTGGCTCGATAACACAATGAGTGCACCCCGTACATCGGCACCATTTTCATCAGGGACCGGTGCAAAGAAAAGCTGGAGCGGTCCTGTATGTACATCCTTGTCCTGCACAAATTGTTTACCCTTATAGGCTTCTAAATAATAAACACTCTCAAAACCTTTTTTAAAATCCTCCGTATCTTTTAGACGTTCCCATATATTTTTGGCAACAGGATCCCCTGCAACATGGATAAAATCCCCTGTATCCGGAGAAACGGCAAAATACAGCCCCCTGCTGCCATCAACTACCTTGGGAAGTTCCTGAACCCAGGGCTCAATTGCTTCAGAATCCAAAGGCGCAGTCTTTGCAAAAAGGGTGATTTCTTTAAATTTTGACTTCTCTGTTAATGCCCTGAAAGAACCAAGCAGGGATGAATAGATCCAGAAATCCAGAACCGCAAAAAGCAGGGTAACACCAATTAACTTATACCATTTTTTTCGGGGTATCATGTATTGCTCCTGAAAAAAAATAAGGGGGACCATTCCGGGGGCAATAGTACCATACCGCCGAAAGGTCCCCAGCAAACCGGAACTAAACGTTAGCGGTTCACACCAATTTCATCATTCCAGCGTTTCAAGAGCCGATCCTTATTTACCTTGTCTCCGTCCCAGGCCATGTCCTGGTTGACCGTTTTAATTTCATTAATCGAAAGGGCCATAGGATGTTTTTCTGCACCCTTTGCAACCAGCACTACATACCACTGGGTAAAGATTTTCTGAGCTTCCTTGGAAGAAAGAATCCAGTCATAGAGCTTTTTCGCATTTACCGCATCCTTGCCACCCTTAATCAGGGACATGGAAGCAAGCTCATACCCGGTTCCTTCTGCGGGTGGAATAATCGCCACATTGGCTCCTTCCACCTTAAGTTTTACCTGATCATGGGCATACCCGATGGCAATCGGAATTTCACCAATCGCAACGCTCTTGCCAGGAGCTGAACCGGATTTGGTATACTGGTCAATGTTTGCATCAAGTTTTTTAAGATAATCAAATGCCTTGTTTTCATCACCGTTATATATATATCGAATCGTTGTAAGTACATTGTATGCAGTTCCTGATGTGTTGGGATTGGCCATCCGGATTTTGCCCTTATATTCGGGCTTAAGCAGGTCCGCCCAGCTTTTCGGGGTCGGGAGTCCCAATTCCTTGGCCCTGTCCAGATTGATTACGAAGGTGAGGGGCCCTACATAAAGGCCAACCCAGTAATTCTCCGGGTCCTTAAACTGGGCGGGGGTATTTTCGGCCGCCCGTGACTTATAGGGGGTGGTAAGGCCCTTGGATTTTGCGGTGATATGATCAAGTCCTACACCGCCAACCCAGATAGAGGCCTGAGGATTAGCTTTCTCCGCTTCCATCCGAGCAACCGCCTCGCCGCCTGAAAGCCGGACAAAGTTAACCGCTATACCCGTCTCTTTGGTAAACTGTTCAAACAAAGCCTTAGCCAGAGGCTCCTCCAAAGTGGTATAGGCAGAAACACTGTTCTGAGCAAATACCAGGGATGCTGAAACTGTTAAAGCCACAAGCAAGAGACCTATTTTTCTTTTCATACAACCTCCTCAAATAGTCCCTTTTCTTAGGGACACCATTAATCTTACATTATTTTTTTCAGATTGCAAGTAATTTCAAAGACGTTATATCCCCCTTGCGCGCAGGGACGGGACAAAGCCGCCACTAGCAGGCTGCCAAAGACGTTATATCCCCCTTGCGCGCAGGGACGGGGACCATATATAGTAACCTTCTATGGAAACAATGAAACGAACCGTTACCTGCGGGGACCTGCGTAAGGCCGATGCGGGTAAAACTGTAATTTTAAACGGATGGGTCCACCGCAAACGGGACCATGGCGGCATTTCTTTTATTAACCTCCGGGATCGTTATGGTGTTACCCAGGTTGTGGTCGATGCGGATGCCCCGGAAGCACTTAAGCAGGTTACCAGCGAACTGCATAACGAATATTGTATCGCTGTAGAAGGGGTTGTCCGGCCCCGGCCCGACAATATGGTTAACCCTGAGATGACCACCGGCGATATTGAAGTAGTAGCAAAGAACCTGGTCATTTTAAGCCGCTGCGAAGTCCTGCCCTTCCAGATCGAAGAAAAATCCGACGCGAAGGAAGACCTCCGTCTTAAATACCGCTATCTGGACCTCCGTTCCGGCGGAATGCAGAAACGGATAAAACTCCGGAACGATGTAACCTTCGCAGTCCGGGAATGGATGCAGGCCCACGGGTTCTATGAAATCGAAACCCCGACCTTTATCAAATCCACCCCCGAAGGGGCCCGGGATTACCTGGTACCCAGCCGGCTTTATCCGGGCAAATTCTATGCCCTGCCCCAGTCGCCCCAGCTCTACAAACAGATCCTTATGGTAGCCGGCTTTGATAAATACTTTCAGATTGCCCGCTGTTACCGGGATGAGGACGCCCGGGGGGACCGGCAGCCAGAGTTCACCCAGATTGATATAGAAATGTCCTTTGTAAGCCGGGAGGATATCCTTACCATGATCGAAGGCCTCTTCGGTTATGTCTTTAAGAAAACCCTGGGTGTTACCCTCCCTGAAAAATTCCGCCGTTTAAGCTATGACGAAGCGATGGAGCTCTACGGCTCCGATAAACCGGACCTGCGCTTTGCCATGGAAATGCAGGACTTTGCCCCCTATGTGGCCGATTCTACCTTCCAGGCCTTTAAGGATGCCCTGACAAAGGGTGAGGCGGAACGACAGGCCGCTGCTGCCAAGGGGGTGACCATCCCCGGCGGTGGCGTAAAGGCCCTGGTAGTGCCCGGAAAGGCCGATTATTCCAGGAAACAGATTGATGAACTTGAAGCAGCTGCGAAGATTTACAAGGCCAAGGGTATGGCCTGGATGAAGGTTGT
>ERZ795051.4545-NODE-4545-length-12893-cov-23.392896_pt1 | contig 12893 bp, 20 predicted proteins | sample MGYA00375135_ERZ795051 | MGnify/ENA primary metagenome ERZ795051 (study PRJEB30180, sample SAMN05720222) | activated sludge metagenome | isolation source: Anaerobic digester | place: Japan | collected 2015-05-26 ... | reverse complement strand
ATGAACGAACAAGACATAATAAATTTACTTAACGAGGAAATCTCCGGCGCGGAGAAGATACAGGAAGATTTAAGCTCGAAGCGTCAGGACTACTACAAGCGTTTCCGTTCCGAACCCTACGGCAACGAAAGGGAAGGCTGGTCGCAGTCCATCGTTCCGGTAATCTGGAACATCATCGAATATTCGCTTGCGTCTTTCACGGAAGTTTTCCGGGGGGATTTCTTTACCGTCAAGTCCACCGATGACCAACGGGGCGAGAAGTTCAAGAAGCTAATCCGCTACCAGATGTTCAGAAAGCAGGACGGCTACAAGAAAATCTACGATTTCCTTTTCAACGCACTTTTATATCACTATTCCGTATTTAAGGTTTTCTACAAAGAGGACGTTGATATTATAAACAAGAAATTCGATGTCCTCACGCCCGAACAGATGCAGATGCTTGTTCAGCAGCCCAACGCGCAGGTTTCCAAATACACCGAAGCCGTAGGCGATGACGGGCAGATACGTTTTGAAAACGTCAAGGTTGTGGTGAAGAAGGTTCTTTATTCCGGCCCTCACTTTGAAGTCGTTCCGCCGTGGGAGTTCTACTACTCCAAGGACTGCAAGATAACGGATTGGGGCGCAATCGAAGGCAAACTGGTCTTTCATAGAGTCCACAAGTCTTTAGATGACGTAAGGCGCAAGGAAAAAGCCGGAGTTTACAAGGCGGGTTCTTTCGCTGCCGTCCGTGAGAAAGCAAGGCTCAACGCCCCGAAAGGCGAAGAAGAAATCATTGTGAAGTATTCTTCCGATGATTTAGCCGAACCCCCCGAAGTCACCTCCGAAGCCAACGAACTCGTAAAAGAGATTGTCGTTGATGAGTGTTACTTCCGATATGACATTGACGGGGATGGACTACTGGAACATTGTGTGGCGCACAAATGCGATGACGTTATCCTGATGCTCGAAGAAAACCCCTACGGGCGACCCTGCTTCAGAGTGGGTGCGTTGAATCCCGAACCGCACAAGGTTACGGGCATTCCTCTTTCCGATGTCCTTGAAAACGACCAGAGAGTAATGACGAATTTACTCCGTCTGATACAGGACTCCGCAGCGCAAAGCTGTTACCGGAATCCAGTTACCAACGACCATCAGATGTTTTTACAGCTCATAGACAGAAAGCCTTTTGCGGTTATCAAGGGCGATCCTACGAGATTGGGCGAAGTGGCGATGTCCGACCCCTCGCAGATGGTCATTAAAGCCTATGAGCTTCTAAAGGCCGAAGTCGAGGAAAAATCCGGCGTAACGCGATACAATCAGGGGCTTGATGCCAATTCTTTAAACAAGACCGCAACGGGCATAGCCACGATTTCCGCCGCCTCCACCAGAAAACAGCGCATGAACGCTTTTCTTTTCGGGAACGGCGCAGTCATGGGTGTTTTGAGGGATTTTGTTTTTATCAACCAGAAGTGGCCTAACCAAGACCCCGTTAAACTTTTGGGAGAGGACATAGAAATCCGCACCGAGGATTTATACGGCGAATACGACATCGAGATTGATGTGGGAGTCGGCCCTGCCGAAAAACAGCAGATGGCGAACCAGTTAGACCTGTTCGTGCAGTTTGCGACACAGGCCGGAATACCCATGGGTATCACGCAGCCGATACATATTTTGAGGGCGCAGAAAAAGAAATACAACCTGTTAGACATCCGTGTTGACGACCTCATGGTTACGGAAGAACAGTTTAGACAGGCCGAGGAAGCCAAGAAGCAGCAACCCCCGCAGGAAGATTGGAAAGAGTTTGTGCAGATGGATAAACTCTACCCGATGCTTACCCGTCAGGAACAGATGCAGATACTTCAGAGATTGGGTATTCAGCCCGACCCGCAGGGGCAGGTGGCGGGAATCCCCAAAGCCAATGAGATTCTGGAAATCCAGTCCCGTCAGGCAGAAAATCAGCAGAAAGCGCAGATGGAAGCCGCGAAATTCAAAATGGACATGGCGGGAAAAGCTATGGACTTGCAGGCAAATACCGCCATGAAGAAAATGGATATGGCGGGGAAGATGCTCGACATTAAGGGAAAACAGATAAAGAGGTCGCAAGATGGCAAATGATTTTATGACCAACCTGATAACCATGTTAGCGCAGTATCAGGAAAAAAACCCGAAGAATAAAGTAACCAATGCGGGGATAGGGAACTTAATTGAACTGATACAGAAACTTCAGTCGTTCAGAGGGCAGGGGAAGGGGCTTATGCCGCCCAACCCGGACCTTAAAGGGGTGGGGTTGTTTCAGGGGAAGTTTAACCAGCCCCATTTATGGAATCAGGCGGAAAAAAGGGATTTGCCGTTATTGATGCAGGAAATGGACAGGCGAAGATAATTTCTCCCGCAGATTTATTTTGCGGGGAAATGCGTGAATTTCTGAAACATGAGTTTGGATTTTCATTATCACACATAAAAGAACTGTTGAAGCACTCGACCTACTTTAAAATAGAGGACGAGTGGGAAAAGTTAAACCCCAACGAATTTATAATTACTGACGCTGAAACCATATTGTTCAGGTTCGGCAGGAAAAAAGTGTTTAGGGTGGATTATGACTGAACTACTGCAAGAGCAGGTGGACAGGGGAAATGACGCTGATTTGTTTTTGCGCTTCATTGACGAACACAAATATTTTTTAAACGTCCTCAAGGAAATTGAGGAAGAACTGGCAAACTCCGTTTTAAACCTTAAACCGGAGAGCAAGGAACAATTTACCATACTTCAGGCGCAGAGAATGGCATTACTTGAACCCCTGAAAAGAATACAGGGCGACAAAATGCTTTTGGATGTGTCTAAAGAACAACCCAAGGGGATTCTATGATTGAGTATGAAGGAGAGCTTGTCCAGCACGATTCAAAGGACAAAATCAAGAAACTGAAAATGATTATAGCGAGCCGTGACAACGAAATAGCGGCTTGGATGAACGCCAACAAACTACTTGAAGAAAAACTTTCAAGCAAAGACGCGGAAATCGAAGAACTGAAAAAATCAGTAAAGTATTTTAAAGACCGCAACGCCACGGCAAGAGCGAAACTTAATAAACAAAAATGAAAATATCCTGTCTGACGATGGCATATAATGAAGAACTCATTATGCCGTATTTCCTGAAGCACTACGAAAACCTTGACGAGATTAGAGTCCTTTTTGAAACGGACACCAATGACTCCACAAGGGAACTTCTGGATAAGCCGAATGTGAAGATAGTTGACTGCCACATTGAAAACGGCCTCAACGACATCGAAAAGGCGAAGCTGATTAACAGGGAACTTTCGCAGATGGATTCCGATTGGGTGTATGTTCTGGACACGGACGAATTTGTTTTCCCTTTCGGAAACGAGGACACAAAGTCATTTTTCAAGCGGCAGAAAGACTACACCGTGGTTATCGCCGCCATGTATCAGGTTTATCGGCACAAGACCGACCTTGACCTGAATCCCTTATTGCCGCCGATACCGCAGAGAGTTCACGGCGATCCTGACCTTTATTCGACAGTTCAGGAAATGAACAGGGATTGCAACTGGCACTACGTCAAGCCGTGCATTGTAAGACCCGGAGTGAGTTTTCTTCCCGGCAACCATGAAACAATCGGGGAATATATAATCTCACCCGATACATTTACAGGGGCGCATTGGCAGATGGCAGACCCCGCAATAGCCTTGCATAGAAGATTGCAGCGCAGGGCGAGAATTTCACCGGAAAACCGGAAAAGACTGATGGGCTTTCAGCATTTCAACGTAACCGCCGAATATATTCTGGAAGAATGTAAGCGGCACGAAAACGACCCGATAATTGAGGATTTATGCTGCGTAATCTAAACTACCTTTCGTTTGAAATCAACGACCTCTGCAACCTGACCCAACAGCACCCTCAATGCCCAAGAAACTCCGACAGGTTTATTAACAGCGAATCGGAAATACCAATTTCCGTTGACGACATTGTGAAGTTTTACAGGTTTTGCGCCGGACAGGGATTTAACGGGCTTGTTAATTTACATTACTACAACGAACCTCTCTGCACGAAAGACCGGATGCTTGAAATCATCAACAGGCTGCCGGAAGCTAATTTTTCTTTGTGGACTAACGGGATTCTGCTTTCAAGCGATTACCGGAAGAACACATTTTTAAACGCTTTTGAAGATGTGATGATTACGGTTTATCCCTTTACCAACAGGAACACCGTTGCCAACACAATGCTTCATTTCCCGAATGTCAGGGTGCAGGAAGCGCACTTGGACAACAGGAAAAGCGAGGACATAGAACCGAAATTCAACCCCCGAATTACAAGCTGCCACAGACCGGATTGGGAACTTATCGTTGACTACTACGGAAACGGTCATGTCTGCTGCGGGGATTGGAAAGCGGAAATGCGTATCGGGAACATTCTCAATACGCCCTACGATGAGTTCATTGAAAACTGGAAAAACTGGAGAGATAGGCTCTCCCAAGAATGGAACGAGGAAACCTACGAACTTCTGCCGAATGTTTGTAAGCTGTGCCTTACCCGAACCCCTGTGATGGGCATGGTTTTCGAGAGAGATTTGCCCTGAATAGACCCACTCTGGACATCAATGTAGTGCATCATTGTAATTTAAGGTGCGCCAACTGTTCGCACGGCTCTCCGTTTGCCAAGAAATACGTCATGGGGCTTGACGTTTTGGAGAGGGATTTGACAGCCCTGAAGCCATACCTTCATGTCGGGGAACTTTTAATTGTCGGCGGCGAACCGCTTTTAAGAAAAGACCTTCCTGAAGTTTTGGAGATTTGCCGCAAGTCCGACCTTTGATCGCCCCCGTTACGGACGGCGTGAGGATGCATTGTGAGCCGCCCAAATGAAGATATTTTTTGTTTCAAGAAAATACTCCGTAGCTCCTTTGGGGATTATGTATTTGTCGGCTTCCCTGAAGGAACATGAAACTTGGTATTTTGATAATTTAGCCGAACTTTACGATTACCACCGATTTTTCAACCCCGATTACGTCTGTTATTCGGTAATGGCGGGGGACAACGGCGAGCTTCAGTCTTGGGACAGATATTTAAAATACCACGGTTTGAAGCACAAGACCGTGTGGGGCGGGAATCATGTTACGTTTTCGCCGGAAGAATTTGACGGGTTTGTAATCAGGGGCGAGGGAGAACACGCATTATGCGCTTTGTTGGAAGGAAAGCAGAGCGATGAGATACATTACATTGATGACCTTGACGGGCTGCCGTTCCCTGACCGGAAGATTATCAAGGAAGGAAAAATCAAGCACTTCATCACTTCCAGAGGATGCCCGTTTAAATGCACCTACTGTTTTAACGAGAAATGGGCAGAGCTTCATAAGAAGAAGCGAATCCGGCAGCGAAGCGTTGATAACGTCATCAGGGAAATAAAAGAAGTCAATCCTGAATTTGCCTACTTTCAGGACGATATATTCGGGCTTAATAAAGAATGGCTAGGGGAATTTTCCAAGCAAATTAATATCCCCTACCATTGTCATACCAGAGCAGAAGTTGTTGATGAGCTATACGCCGCAAGGCTGAAGAAATCAGGGTGCGTGTCGGTTCATATCGTCCTTGAATCCGTGAACCAGTTGGATGTTTTAGGGCGCAAGAAAGCCCCTATCTACGAAGCATGCAAGATACTGAAACAATCAGGCATAAAAATCATGCTTCAGAACATCATCGGGATTCCGGGCGGCACGATACATGACGACCTTGAAACACTAAAGGCGAATATGGACATCCAACCGGAATATTCGTGGGTGTCCATATTTCAGCCCTACCCCGGAACTGTTTTGGGGGACAGGTGCATCGAGGAAAAACTCTGTGACCCTAAAGACATCACGCCCACATTCTTTGACGGAAGCATTTTGAACTTTGACGAAACCTACAAGAATAGATTGAGGGTTTTGCAAAAAACATGGGCTTCGCTGGTGGACGGAAACTACGACCCTTTACTGGATAAGATTTACCGCAACATGCGGAATTTGGGAGATGAGAGGCTATACGGATTCAAACCATGAAAGTCAGCGTGGGGGACATAGCGGATAAGTGGACTATCCTGAGAATGAAAGTCCGTCTATCGGAAGAATCAAAAGACGAGTTCAAATAACGAGCTTGGCGACAACCCCGTTCCCCTTAACCTGCTTGCGGATTTAATCGAAGCCAACGCAAAGATTTGGATTCTTGAGTCCGAAATCAGGAAAGGCAGCGAACTCCCCCTAGAAGAAGTCGGCAGACGGGCTTTGATGATAAGGGACTTGAACAAGCAGCGCATTGAAGCGAAAAACAGAATCAACGAGCTTTTTGGAGAACACAAGGAACACAAGGTAAACCATGCAAGCGGAAAATAAACTAGAACAACTAGACCAGTTGATAAACTTCATCAAAGACCTTATCAACAAGCACTACTACGGAGAGGTAACGATAAAGTTTGAAGCAGGAAAAATCGTCCTGCTTAGGAAACTACAAAACATAAAACTATAATTTAAGAAGCTATCTGAACAACAGAGGCGAGTTTCAACCTACGGGTTGGCTCGCCTTTTTTATTTGAAGGAGCAACCTATATGACAAGTATTATCATTGTATGCTGGAACAACGCTGACCTCACGAATGACTGTGTGGCATCGGTTCAGGCATACACGCCGGAAGAACATGAAGTAATTTTTATTGACAACGGCTCAACGGACAGAACGCCCAAACTTCTGAAGAAACTTTCCGAAGGTAGGAATTACAAGATAATCTCCAACAAGGAGAACCTTGGCTACCCGAAAGCAATCAATCAGGGAATTAAGGCAAGTTCAGGGGACACGATAGTCTTTCTGAACAACGATGTCATCGTTTCGCCGGAATGGTTAAAGGGGCTTTTGGAGTGCCTTAATCATCAACCGGACATCGGGATAGTAGGGCCGAGAACGAACAATATTTCCGGCAGGCAGGTATTCACCGAGGGCAAGTATCAGAGCCAGTTTGAGTTTGTGGAGTTTGCGAGAAACTTCCGCAAGTCAATGCGAAGAAACTATGAGCCTTGGTGGAGGATTGTCGGCTTCTGCATGCTCGTCAAGAGAGAAGTCTTTGACAAGGTGGGATTGTTCGATGAGCAGTTTTCGCCGGGGAACTTTGAAGATGACGACCTGTGCATCAGGTCTATTCTCGGCGGATACAGGAACTTTATCTGCAACGATGTTTTCGTGCATCACTACGGTTCGGCTTCCTGCAAGAAAATAGACTTTGCGGGGCTTCTAAAGAAGAACCAGATTAAGTTCGCCCGAAAATGGAGAGCGTGGCAGAACACCCACAACACCATAAGCTGCTGCATGATTGTCAAGAACGAGGAGAAGGCAATCGGCAGGTGCTTGGAGGGAATCATTCCCCTAGTTGACGAAGTGGTTGTTGTTGACACCGGATCAACCGACAGGACTCTGGAAATCCTCAATTCACATCCTTCCGAGAAACTAAAAGTATTCGAATACGAGTGGAAGGACGATTTTTCGGCGGCAAGGAACTTTGCCGACTCGAAGGCATCCTGCGACTGGATATTCTCTTTGGACGCTGACGAGGTGATTTCGGAGATAGACCGATACAGTTTATTTCCCGTTACCGCTTACGCCTTTGAAACACGCAATTATTGTTCAAAACCAAACTACAAGGGCTGGCGGGCGAACAAAGCCGAATACCCCGAATTTGAGGAAGGCTTGGGGTGGTTTCCGTCAACCAAGATTAGGCTTTATCCCAACGACAGAAGGCTGCATTGGGTTTATCCCGTCCACGAAGTTGTTGAGCCTTCGGCAAGGGCGTTAGGGATTGAAAGAAAATTATCCCCCATCCCCGTTCACCACATTGGAAAATTCAATGCGGATTGGGACAAGGAGAAGGGTGAAAAATATTACGATTATTTAAAAAAGGTTGTTGCAGACGAACCTAATGACCTTCGGCACATCGAAGAATTAGCCACTCAAGCGCAGAACCTAGACAAGTTCGATGAAGCAATCGAAATGTGGAACAAATATTTGGGCTTTGAGCTTGATGAAGCCAGCCAGTTCAACGTCTGGCTTAATTTGGGGCATTGTTTGGCGTGTCAGGGAAAAAACAAGGAATCGTTAAACGCCTCAATGAAAGCATGGAAGCTCAATCAGGAATCGAGGGAAGCCGCTATGAATGTCGCCATCGTTCTTTTCAGATTAAAGGAATACGAAACGGCGAGGAAAATATCGGCGGAGATTATGAAGAAACACGAAGATTATCCAATTCCAGTAGCCGTTCACGGCGCGTGTTTGGAGAAACTTGGATTAACAGGATGATAAAAAATGGCAACATCATTGTATCAGGAAATTGAAAGCGACCTCCGTTTAAGAGGTGATTACCTGCTCGTGGACGGAACGCTTGAGGTTGACGGAGCGACCTCACTTGACGGCGGAGTAACCGTCAAAAGTGGGCTTACGATGTCATCGGGAACGCTTACTTGCACAACGCTTGCAGGCGTAACCGCGCCGACTATTGCGGGGGGATTGACGCTGAGTGCGCCTACCGCAACCACGACCAAAACTTTAACCATCAGTTCAAAGATGACCACTCATTCAGGAGTTACCGTTGGCGCGCCTACGGGGACGACTGCGGGAGCAGTGTGGACGAGTGGCGCACCTGAACTGACGGCAGGACAGTTATTTATTGTTTTAACCTGTGGCTCAACGGATTACAGAATCCCCGTTTGGGCTAACGCTTAACAGACTAACCTAAAAGGAGTCAATCATGAATGACCAAGCTCAAGCAGCAGTCGAAAATTTAGCAGACGGAATTATCGGGATGCTGGACAAAACACCGGACACGGAAGGCGCAACTTTAGATGACGTTCCCAAAGAAGAAGTAAAGGAACAACCTAAAGAAGTTGCGGAAGCACCTAAAGAAGCACCAAAAGAAGAAACACCAGTATCCGAAAAGAAGAAAATCAAGTGGCAGGGGCAGGAAGTTGAAATAGAACCCGAAAAGGAAATCGAGCTGATCCAGAAAGGTTACGATTACACTCAAAAGACGCAGGAGTTATCCCGCAAGTTGAATGAAATCGCACCGCTTGAAGGATTGGCAAAACAGCTTGAAAAAGACCCTAACCTTGCCAAGCACATCGCGTCTTACTTTCAGCAGGAGAAACCGGAGAAAGAACCTACCTTTGACGACCCTGTGGAGGAATTTAAGTATAAAACCAAGCAGGAGATTTTAAAGGAAGTTCAGGAAAAATTCGTAGCTCCGTTGCAGGAACAGGCGAAGATTTACAATCATCAGCAGGCTTTGAATCAGGTCAAGGCCACGGTAGCGGCAGACCCGTTATACAACGAAGTCCAAGCCGTCATGGTTGATTACGTCAAAAGCCTTCCTCCGGCGTTACGGCAGGTTACTTACTTGCAGTTAGACCAAGACCCGAAAGCATATATGGAGGCTTACGGACATTTCCGTAAGCAAGTTGAAACGAAAAAATCCGCACCGACTGAATTGCCGGAAGCAAAGAAAACGGAACGCGCCCCCATACTTGAAAGTGCCGGAAAAGCACCCGAAGTAATGGGCAACGCCAAGCAAGCCGAAAAGGTAAGCAAGCTGAAACGCAAGGCGTTGGAAGAAGGCGACCCGAAGGCTCTTGCTGACTGGCTTAATCAGAGTGGTGCTATTGACCATCTAGTTTAAGGAGAAACACAATGGCTACATCTACAACTTATGCACCTTCAGGAATTACGACTGGATTAGCGGTGGAAGTGGATGATGTTATCCAGAACATCGCCCCCTATGACACCACATTTCTTTCTAACATTCCGCGTGAGAAGGTAAAGACGAAATATTTTGAGTGGCTTATTTAACTTTGGGTCACTATAAATCCTCTCTGATTGACTTGAACACCCGGAAGCGGGCAACAAGGCGGAAGCAAAAGCACCGTGAGAGACTAAGTGAGAGGACACCGAAAGGTGAAGCGATAGTCCGAACTCTAGCAATAACTTAAAATGAAACTAGAGAGGCTTGCAGAAATGACAAGCCCCACCGCAAGGTGAGTAACAAATTGCGAAGATACTTTGGCTCCGGCTTCCAACAACGCCGTAACCGAAGGCAACGATGCTGTTTGGGCGACAATTACGGCGCAGTCCCGTTACGGGAATTACACGCAGATTTCCGCCAAATGGTTCAAAATTTCCGATACTCTGGAAACGCACGACAAATACGGACGCAAATCGGAAATCGCCTACCAGACCGGACTGAAGCTGAAAGAACTCGCCAAGGATATGGAATACGCCCTGATTAACAACGCTGTGGCTACTTCCACCGACCCCCGCAGCACCAAGGGCTTAAAGGGCTGGATTTCCACCTGCATCAATTTCACGACTGGCACTTCTTCCACGACCCTTACCGAAGCGAGATTCAATGACGAGCTTCAGAGGGCTTGGAGCAGAGGCGGTAATCCCGACATGGTTATTACCCCGGCGAAATCCAAGAGAACAATTTCGACCTTCGATGCTTTGGATAGATTGACGGTCAATGTTCCCGCCGACACGAAGAAAGTAATCAACGCCGTTGACTACTACCAGAGCGACTTCGGCTTGGTGAAAGTCTATCTGAATAGACACATCGCCACCGATGATGACACGAACTACGAGTCCATCTTCATTCTGGAAAAGAATAAGTGGGCGTTGGGGACTTTGAAACCCGTTACCACGGAGAAACTCGCCAAGACAGGTTTGGCGCAGGGTATTCAGATTTCCACCGAATACGGCCTGATTTCGAGAGCAGAAACGGCCTCCGGCAGAATCAAGAATATCTACAACGGCTAACTTTAACAGGGGCGGGGAAACCCGCCCCGATTAAAAATGGAGAACCCAATGGACGACATCTATGATTTCACCACGGTAACGCCGTTATCCGATGACGGGATTGTCAAGGTCGAGGGATATATGATGCAGAACAATATCCCCGTCTTGGAAGAAAACTACATTAAGCGAATGAACGCCAACAACGGCTGGACGAAGCAGAGGCTTTTCAGGAAAGTCGCTTCCGTGCCTTATCTTGCGGTTTTGAAAGCCACGCAGGAAGGCTACAACCTTGATGACGAAAAAGACCTATACAGGTTTTTATCCGAAAACCCCGACTATATGACCGTGGAAAAAATCAGGACAAACAGATCACCAAATATCATCGTTAAATAGGGGACATCATGTGGAAGGTATAAAAGTTGAATACACCGAAGCTGATTTGATAAAAATGAAAGACACGGAAAAGCTGGACTTGCTTGTAAAGATTGCGCTGATGAACCGTGCTGACCTCAACTTTCAACATAAAATACTGTGCGGCAACGGGAAACCCGAAGATGGATTATGTGCCAAGATGCTTTCGGCATCGCTCCATATCAAGGGCTTATGGATGACCATAATCGGCGGCGGCGGGATAATTGTTGGTGTCCTCGCACAGCACTTGCTTAAAGGCTAATATGAAAAAACACATCTGGTTAATGCTGTTCAGTTTACTCTTACTGCTTTCGGCGGCTTCAAGTTACGTTCAGTATCAGCAAAGAGTCGAAATGGAAACACAGTATATAAAAGCCCTTGAGGACGCTTACATCACAATCGAAAAGAAGGATTGGGAAACGGCGGCATTGGCAAGCATGATTGAAATGCTCACGGACGAATACAACAATCTCTACGAGGCGTATTGTAAATGCTGTGAGCCGAAGGTGACTATGTGATTTTCTTCAAGCGTGAAGAATTTAACTGCAAGCATTGTGGCAAAAACGAAATGCAGGACGACTTTCTGGAAATGCTTGACGTTGCCAGAGGGCTTGCCGGAGTGCCGTTTCAAATCAACTCCGGTTACAGATGCCCCGAACACAATGCGGCGGTGGGTTCTACGAGCAAAAATCATGTAAGCGGCAGGGCTGCGGATATAGCCACCCCGGATAACTTCAGAAGGGGCGCAATCCTACGAGGGCTTTACTTGGCGGGGTTTAAGAGAATTGGCATAGCCGATACGTTTATCCACGCCGACAATATGCACTTAATCGAAAGCGCATGGTTTTATTAATGAGCATCGTAAATGTTGACATAGGCACTATTTTAAGCGGCGCAGGGGATTTGGTTAATTCAATCGGCAACCAGATAAGAGGCAAAGTTCCCGTTGATTTAGTGAAATTAGCCGAACTCGAAGTCAAGATGAAGGAACTGCAAAACGTAATTCCTACATTGTTGAGCGAAGTGGACAAAGCACAAGCGGGAGTAAATTCCGAAGAAGCCAAAAGCACATCAATATTCGAAAGCGGTTGGCGGCCTACCGTGGGCTGGATTTGCACTTTCGCACTAGCTTATCACTATATCCTGATGCCGTTCATTATTTTTGTAATCGGGCTTTTTATGACAGACCTTCCCAAAGCACCCGAACTGGACATAGGCGAACTACTCACCTTGTTATTCGGTTTGTTAGGGTTGGGAACTTTACGAACCGTTGAAAAATTCAAAAAGTAGGAGGAGATTATGATTAGTTTTTTAATTGGTATTCTTGTGGGCGTGATTGGTTTTGTTGCGGTGGTTTTTCTGATCGTAAAGAACAATGGCGAACTGACGATTAAACTTCTGGACTGGCTTGAAAGCAAAATCCCCGAATAGTTTAAAGTGGGCGAAGTCCCGCAGGAGTTGTTAATATGCTGACACAGGCGATACGAGAAACTAAAGCAAAGTTAAAGGCATACTTTGACACCTTATATGCCGCACTAGCCGGCGCGACCTTTACGGGTAATGTCGCTATCGGTTCTGCATCCGCAGGGAAAAATCTAACCGTAAACGCTACCGAAGGTTCGGAAATGTCCCCTGCTTTGGAGGGCGCAAACTGGACTTGCGGAACTGACGGGACAGGCGGGTGGACGGCAAA
>ERZ795051.4536-NODE-4536-length-12917-cov-23.767610_pt1 | contig 12917 bp, 10 predicted proteins | sample MGYA00375135_ERZ795051 | MGnify/ENA primary metagenome ERZ795051 (study PRJEB30180, sample SAMN05720222) | activated sludge metagenome | isolation source: Anaerobic digester | place: Japan | collected 2015-05-26 ... | reverse complement strand
TTGAGATTAGAATAACATAGAAATATCTCATAGAATAAATTTGATTTTTGTTAACGTTTTGCGTATAAGCGCATACCCAAAGGGTTGCGCTTATACGTTGTTAGCGGTTTGTTTTTATCTTTCATATTCGCTCCAATCTGACATTAATTTTGAATCTCCCGCTCCATTAAGATGCCTTTCTGTTTCTGAAAAAATTACAGTATATGGATAGGTACGTTCAGACATGCCATCGCCAGCAGGCTCTTTTGTAATAGTTACATTAAATACCTGGTTCTCTTTACTTTTGTAACTTATCTTTTGAGTCTTAATATTTTTATCGAAAGGAGTTAAAAGAATAAAAGAAGTATTCTCCTCGTTAACTGAATATAATACTTCTTTTTCAGTGATGTATAAATCCCAAAATGGTTCAGTACCAATACCATGAAATAGAACTTTTGTTTTTTTATTTTGTATTTGTTTTAAAAGGAGATTTGCATCTGTAGGTTTTTTATTTATTTCATCATTATGCAAAATATTTTCGTCTTTCTTAATCGATTGATTCGAATTGTATACTGAATCATCAATTGTGATCATTCTTGTTTCTAATTCTTTTCTCTCCTTTTCTGTAATTCCACAACTAAAGAGAAAAATAGTTGTAAAAATAAAACTTGCGTAATTGTACATTCTTTTCATAATAATTTTTTGTTGTTAATTAATAATAAACGCTAACTCTCCAATAAAACAAAATTATACAATAAAATCATACAAATTCTATTTATAAAATATATTTATATTTTTAAATCATTTTTTTATACTCTTTATCATATATCATTACTATAAAACTTCTGAAATAAAAGAAATTAAATCATCTTTTTGGGTTGGTAATTTTTAATTTTTTTTTTAATTTGTTAATTATGTATTTTTGTAAAAATAAATGAACATAAAATTTTTTAACTTGTTAATTTACACAATTAATAAAATAAAATATGGCATACAATCTATTAAAAGGAAAAAGGGGGATAATTTTCGGAGCTCTAGACGAGAACTCCATAGCATGGCAAGTTGCTCTAAAAGCAAAAGAAGAAGGAGCAAAATTTGTTTTATCAAATTCTCCTATTGCTTTACGTAAAAAAGACATTTTTGAATTAGCAAAAACCACTGAATCTCAAGTTATAGCAGCCGATGTAACAGAAGTTTCGGAGCTTGAAGATTTATTCGAAGAAAGCATGAAAATATTAGGAGGACAAATAGATTTTGTTTTGCATTCTGTAGGAATGTCTCCTAATGTAAGAAAAAACATTCCATATCCGGAATTAGATTACGATTATTTAATGAAAACACTTGATGTTTCGGCAATATCATTACATAAAGTTCTATCAGTAGCAAAGAAGATGGACGCTATCAGCGAATGGGGTTCTGTTGTAACCCTATCTTACATTGCATCTCAGCGAGTTTTTAGCAGTTACAGCGATATGTCACAAGCAAAAGCTATGCTTGAATCAATTGTTCGACAATTTGGTTATCATTATGGAATTTCTAAAAAAGTAAGAATAAATGCTGTTTCTCAATCCCCTACAAAAACTACAGCCGGTACAGGAGTCTCAGGATTTAATGCGTTTTACAATTATGCCGACGCAATGTCGCCATTAGGCAATGCGGATGCTAGTTCGTGCTCGGATGTTTGTGTATTTCTATTCTCAGATCTGAGCAGAATGATTACCATGCAAACGATATACAACGACGGAGGGTTCTCGATGATGGGAATTTCCAATAAACTTATCCAACAATATATAGATTGCGGTTGTGGAGAATAAAATTTTGTTTTATTTTAGAGCCTTAATTTAATACAAAAACTATGGCTCGAAAAAAATCGAAAGTATCAAAGATTTTTATTCTAGATACTAATGTTCTGCTGCATGATTACAGATGTATTTTCAAGTTCGAAGAAAACGATATCGTGTTGCCTATTGTTGTTCTTGAAGAATTAGACCAATTTAAAAAAGGTAATGATTTAATTAATTTTCATGCTAGAGAATTTACAAGGATTTTAGATAATCTTTCAGGAGATGACTATTTTATTAAAGGAGTTAGTCTCGGAGAAAATTTAGGTCGGCTTTTTATTGAGACTGGAAAGCCTTTTTCAGAAAAATTACAAAACAACTTTCCAGAACATCGACCAGATCATATAATTCTTGCCATTGCGGAGTATTATCAAAATAAATTTCCGGATCGACATACTACCTTGGTTACAAAAGATATTAATCTTAGAGTTAAAGCCAAAGCTCTTGGCATTCATGCTGAAGATTATAAACATGACCATGTTCAAAACATAGAGAGTCTTAATAGAGAGGTTATTACAATAAATAATGTTGATAAAAATTTGATAAAATCTTTATACGAATCCGAAGATGGTATTCAAGCTACAGAATTAAAAGCAGTAACCAAAATTCATGCCAACCAGTATTTTATTTTAAAAAATGGTAATACAAGTGCATTAGCAAGATATAATTCTACAAACGAAACTATAGAAAGAATTAACAAAACCACTGTTTACGGAATTGTACCAAGAAATGCAGAACAAACATTTGCAATAGATGCTCTTTTAAGACCTGATATTTTGCTGGTAGGTCTAACAGGAAAAGCAGGAACAGGCAAGACACTACTTGCATTAGCTGCTGCTTTACATCAGCGTAAAGACTTTCAACAGATATTTCTTGCCCGACCTATAGTTGCACTTTCCAACAAAGAAATGGGTTATCTACCAGGAGATGCTAAAGAAAAAATCTCGCCATACATGCAACCTCTTTTCGATAACTTGTCTGTAATAAAGCATCAATTTAAACAACAAAGCCCAGATTTTCATCGGATTGATGAAATGTTACAAACCGAAAAATTACTAATCGAACCTTTAGCATATATTCGAGGAAGAAGTTTGTCCAAAGTATTTTTTATAATTGATGAGGCACAAAACTTAACGCCACATGAGATAAAAACTATTATAACTAGAGCCGGAGAAGGTACAAAACTGGTTTTTACCGGCGATATAGGTCAGATTGATTCACCATACCTTGACTCTCGTTCAAATGGGCTATCATATATGATAACAAAAATGAAAGGACAATCAATTTTTGCACATGTTAATCTTGTCAAAGGAGAAAGAAGTTATCTCGCTGAACTCGCTTCTGATATTTTATAGAATTTATGAAAGATATTGCTATTGTAATATTAAATTGGAACGGGGAACATTTTTTAAAAAAATATCTACGTAAAATAATTAATGATACAACTGATGATATTAGCGAGATTATTATTATAGACAACAACTCCAGCGACAATTCAATTAAATACATATCAGAGAATTTTCCGGAAATTAGAATTATTGAATTAGAAAAAAATTTTGGTTTTGCCGGTGGCTATAATCATGGGCTTAAAGAACTTCAACACAAATATTTTATATTACTCAACACTGACATTGAAACTACTCCCCAATGGCATAGGATTTTATATAATTTAATGGAAGAAGACGAATCCATTGGTGTTTGTGGACCCAAATTACTGCAAATTGAGGATAGAAAAAAATTCGAATATTCAGGTGCCGCAGGCGGCTTTATTGATAAAAACGGCTATCCGTTTTGCAGAGGAAGAATTTTTGACACTTGCGAAATTGATGAAGGTCAATATGATTCTCAAATTTACTGCTTTTGGATTAGCGGTGCAGCACTAATGATTCGCAGCGAATTATTTTTTAAACTCAATGGCTTTGATGAAAGGTTTTTTACCCATCAAGAAGAAATAGACCTGTGCTGGAGAATTCAAAATATTGGTTATAAAATCGTATGTGAACCTAAATCAAAAATTTATCATCTGGGAGGAGGAACTTTAAATAAGACAAATCCCACTAAAACATACCTCAATTACAGAAATAATCTGTATTTGATAGAGAAAAACATGCCTAAGTTTAAACGTAACTTTGTAAAATTTGTAAGATTATTTTATGATGGTTTTGCTACTATGCAATTTTTTGTCATTGGTAAGCCAAAACACTCCATCGCAATTATTAAAGCATATTTTCATTTTTGGTTTAATGCAAATAAAATGGCTAAAAACAGAAAAATTATAAAACCTAAAGCAATGAAATATTTAGATGGATTTGTTAATAAAAATATAATTTGGAAATATTTTTTAAAGCGAAAAAAAACATATTCAGAAATCATTAAAACAAAAACTAATAAATTCTGCTAATTCCAGAAATGTATTTATATAAGTCCTCATCTATTTTTAAAATCATAGATCTTTCAGGTATTACCATATTTCTCGTGCTTTTCCAGAAGCGTTTATTTTCATGAGCAAACAACACCTTAGTTGCTAATTTTGTAAATATATAATAAATATCTTCTAATCTAGTATAAGTAAACCAAACATGTCGGTGATTTAAAAATTTTTCTGAAATGGCATCAAAGACTTGATTTTTTGCATAGGAATAATATCCAGCATAAAGCTGTAAATACTTAGTAGAGACTCCCTTTAAAATTTTATTGATAAAGTTTTTTATTTCGCTTCTTGTCTGAAAAAGTTTATAATTATTTTTTGCTTCTTCTATAGAAGGAATAATATGTTTTACAGCTTTTTCTTTAGCAAATTTCTTTAACTGATCATTTTTTGAAATATTGTAAATAAAAGCATTTCTATCTATACTGTTTGCAAAGGCTTCAAAAAAATCTTTGAAATATAAATCCCCAACCTTGACAATTTTCATTAAATTTCTTGAATGATTATTCATTGAAATCATTCTAACGGTAAATTCTCTATGCTTAAAAGGCTCCGGCAGTGGTCTTCGCCTTGCTCCCGGAATTAATTTTCGCCCCTTTTGACTATAAACAAACCAAATATCGTCGCAAAATATATCTCCCTTAAGCTTTCTGTTGCTCTCCGGTATTGACAGTAATATCTTGTGCCTCCAGTCAAATGCCGTTAAATGACTTATATTACAAAGCTCTCGCATCTTTTTCAAGGACAATAGCCCTTGTTCACGTATTATCTTTGAATACTCTATGAAAACTTCCTTCTTGTGTAGATAATGCAAACTTGTTCCTGTACTCGGAAGAAAAGTACGCCCGCAATCAAGGCATTTAAATCGCTGAGTGTATTTATATCTACTGTGCTTTATAAACCTTTTACTTTTACAATGCGGACAAGATTTTACTTTCAACTTTTTGGAGTAAATTTCCAACAACTCGGAACTAATGTTTTGAAAATCTTTATTCATCAGAAAGCAAAATTATTAGTGCAAATATAATAAAAAATTAACAACATAAATTTGAATATGAATATTTTTTTCAAAAATTTCAAGAAATAAACTACAAATTATCATTGCCTCGTTTTCTTTGTATCTTTCTACTTATTTTTAACAACATTATTTTGAATATGAATTTAAAAATCAAAAAAATTATTTTCCTTCGCATTCCTTGTAAAACATTCTCCCTGCATCAGTACTCTTCAAGGTTGCTGCTCTCTTCCATGCGTAGCATGCTTTTTCCTTAAAATTCATGTTAAAATAACAATCTCCTGTCTTTTTCCATATTTCCGCATCGTAAGGATCTATATCCAAGGACATAGTAAAATCTTTCAAGGCAAATTCCCATGTTTTAATACTATAGTAAATATTTCCTCTTAAATTAAAATAATCAGTTTTTGAGGTATTTAAATTAAGAAGTTCGTTTAATACGATTAAAGCATTTTTAAAATCTTCTTTGGTGGCAAGAATTTCTGCTTTAAGAAACAGTGCATTTTCATTTTGTGGAAAACAGTCAATAAATATATTTATATAGTTTAAGGCTTTTGAATATTCTTTAGTCTTATAATTTATTTCGGCATAGTCGTATAAGTGTATTGAGTTATATTTATCAATTTTCAGCAATTGTTCTTTTGTTCTAAGTGCATTTTGAAAGTCGTTAAGTTGGAACTCTAATTTATACTTTAGAATTAGTGCCGGTATGTAATTTTTCTTTATAGAGAGTGTTTGATTGATTTGTTTGTAAGCAGATGAATACTCGTTTTTGTAATAATTTATTAAAGCTAATTGATAAAATTTTAGATATTGATATGATCCGAAATTTTCGGATAACATACTTTTTGCATCATCGTATTTTCCTGTATTGATAAGATATTCTGATTCTAAGAGTTTTTCATAATAATTGTTATATCTGGTATTTTGCCAAAAATTTCTCCATTCAGAAGTTTTAGATATTTGTTCAAAACAGGTTTCTCTTATAATTTGAGAATAAGGTAGTGGATTTTTAAAATCAAAATATTTTTTCAAATATTCCACACTCTCATCTGCAAAGGATAGACAAGCATAAATTTTTGCAAGTTTATAATTTGCTGTTGCTGGATTAGTTCTAATCAGTTGTTTTGACAAATTTACAGCTTCGGAATATTTTGATTGAGAAATTAAAATTTCAATTTTAAATTCAATACAATTATCATCAGAACAATTATTTAGTACTAAATAAGCCGAATCGAGCAGATTTCGAGATAAATAATATTCCGCTTTAAAATAGTTTAGAGGCAAATCAAAATCTTGTGCCTGCAGATTCAAAATTGTCGTAAAAAAGAAAACAATATTTAATATTTTTTTGTAATACATACTATTTATTCTTGCAAATGTATTTTAGGTTCACCATTAAAAACATGAACAAAACCAACTAGATGTCGTACTTCTTCGCCGGTTAATCTTTGCTCATAAACATCACAGACATAAAAATAAACTCCATCGCTGACTTTTTTTCCTGTCTTAAAATCTCTGCCGTCCCAAATTATATCCGGATTTGTAGTTTCGTACATCAATAATCCCCATCTGTTGAAAATTTGTATATTAATTCTTGTAACAAAATAATATGGTTCGATAGGTCGAAAATAATCGTTTATCCCGTCATTATTGGGGGTAAATACATTTGGCAATCGGTAAAAGGTACAATTATCAACACAAACTCTGTTTGAATTAACACTTTCGTTATTAAAAGTATCAACTGCGGTCATATAATAGCATCCTGCCATACTAAATTGCGGAAAATGTTTATATTTAAAAACATTTGCCGGAAAAACTGTAATTAATTCAGCAGCTCCGTCTAAAAAGGGAGTGTAGAACAATTTATAAGATTTAACATCATTATTACAAGTATCGTGATATTGCCAGGTTACATAATTAAAAACCGAATCACAAAAAGATTCAACAAATATTACTGGCGGACAAGGAGGCGTTGTATCAATAGCTTCAGCACAATTGATTTGAGATAGATTATATATAGGATTAATTATTCCTTCTATTGAATATTCGCCTTTGGAACGAACATAATAACAATATTCTTTACCGTTTATCAAGCCTCTGTCAATATGTTTTAAATTAGTTATTGTTGTGAGGGAGTCAAAAACGGTTATTGTTTCGTTGTATTTATAAATTGTATATTCATGATTTATCCAGGGAGTATTTTTGTTTATGACTAATTCAAGAGCATTTTCCATTTGGTTTATTTCCACAAAAATGGAAGAGGCAATATGAGGAGCACCAATAAGATATCTGTTACTTGGGGCATTATTATAGAATTCCACTTTATATGAATACGGATAATCTTTTGTATTAATTCCGTTATCTATCCATATTGTATCGTTTATATCATCTGTTACATATACTTGCTGAAGATTTTCACCAAAATAACCTTCGGAACGATAAACAACATATTGATATGGACCTGGAGCTGTTCCTATATCAATTTCTGTTGGTTTTGACCAAGCAACATAAATACTACCTGTTTGGGTATCGGTTGATAATACACTTACATTAGTAATTGTCGGAATTCCGCGTTGTAATATGGCACAAACTTCATTACTTACATAAGATTCTGCTCCATCTGCAAAAACAGCTGTAACCAGATAACAATATTCATGTCCCTGTGAAACACTTTTATCAGTATATTCAACAATGGAACGGCCTTGAACAAATCTAATTTTTGTATATCCCAATTCGGGAGGAACACCTACCTGACAAAATTCCGGGACAAAACCACTTGGTGAAATTTTACGGTAAATATTATATCCTGTAATATTAGGACAATAATGAATATCCCAGCTTAAATTTATTTCAATGGTGTTAGCAGAAGCTGATAAATTTTTTACCGGTGGAGCAACAACCGTAATTCCAACACTTTTAATATCCACCAGACTTATTGGTGTAGAATTATCTTCAGCTTTAAAATTAACGTTGTAGGGTTGTTTGCGAACTAATTCACATGAAGTTTGCCATGTAAAAATTCCTTCGGCATAACCCGGATTATTTAAGGTTTGTTCAAATAAAGCTACTGACCCCGACATAACAAAAGGAGCTCCGGCAGCACTTAATGTAATTCTGTCATTATCCTGGTCGGTAGCAGTAATTTTAAAAGTTAATAATGAATCTGCTTCGACACATATTTGCTCTACTGATATAATTACAGGAGGTTTATTATTAGTTTCATAAACCTCTATTTGCATATCCCTGACGATTTCGCCAATTTTAATGTTATTCCTCCACTCTTCTATCAACATAGCTACATTATAAATGCCTGCCATAATGGGTGCATCCCAAACTAAATCACCTAAAACTTCATCAACATAAAAAGTATTGGAAGCTTCTGGAAAAGTGTATCCTGCTATTGGCTGTCCATTTTCGGCTCTGCAAACGGTAAGTTTATACGAAAGGCTATCACCGTCTGGGTCATAAGCTCCCGGATTATGAACAAATTTTCTACCTACTGCTGCTTTATCTATTGGAGGTTGCGTAAGTATTGGTGTGTTATTTGAGCCTAACTGTGGATTTATCATTAGTGTAGTTGAAATACTAAAAACAGTATTTACCGAATTAGGTATATTGCTGACGCCTAAATTTCTGTTTGGGTCCTCGACTACTAATACATAAATTCCCGGACCTGGATATTTATGTACACCTACATATTTATTACGTTTATAATAATCCGGTAGAAAAACTTCTTCTACTCGATTTAAAGTGCTTGTAGTATTATCCCCCCAATTGATGTCAAGTTTTGGACGATCAGCAGTCCAACCCGGACCTGTGGCTGTATATGTAATTATTGTTACTTCAAATGTCAATTCCGAAATCTGACGATATGTTATCTCGCCCGCCCTATTATGAGTACCAAAAGCATAACAAGATAAAAATAAAAATACATATATGATTACCAAACATTTATTCATATCAACAAAATTACAATGAAAAACAATGTATTAAAAAAAAAGTTGTTAAAATTTTACTTTTGTTTATCCGTTAAAATCAATTTTGTGTATCTTACTTAAAATTTCATAACCAATGTTGCACCTCAGACATCTTTTATTATCACAATAATTCTTTTTTAAGTTTATAATAGCCTGTGATTCATAAGAATTTTTTGCAACAACATCTAACCTTTCCCATTCTCTAGTAATTCTGTTGTTTTCGGGCTTAAGACTCTTCAAAAAATCAAGGATTGTTTCAGGATCATAATTCGGATTATAATATTTCTGCCACAAAAACAACATAGGTATTACTGCATTAATTATTACCGAATTTACTGCCTCATTTCCCAATTTGTATTTTACATTCTCAGAAACTTTTCCAGGGATGTAATGATTCTTCCAATAATCCGATACCACAACATTAAAGAAATTCTTTATTTCCTTAAAATCTATTTCATTTTTAGAAATTAAATGAACAAACCTGCCAAATTCCGACATAACCGATACAAATTGTGCAATACGCATGTAAGGATTACCTGAAGGTCGGATTCTTGAATGTTTCCAGTTTGATGAATTAATTGGAAATATATTGAATTTTTGGACTAAAAAATCATAACTTTTCTTTAAATCTATTACATAATTATCTGTAATCGCGTCCTCAAGCAAACCGGATTGTCCGAAAAACAAAGCTTCAAGAAGATTTTTGTTACCGGTATAATGTTTTACAATATTCAGCGGAGTTGTATAAGCAAGATTATAGAATGCATCAGAATTAATTCCAAAACCAAAACTTTTCGCCAGACTTAGATAAACAATTTGCTCAAAATCTCCCGAACTTTTCTTTAAAATATCATCATAAAAACTTACTTTATCCTCAAGCCTTTCAATGGCCATTTTATCAAACCACATTTTCGATTTAAAATCGTCAACAAGCGAAATATATTCATAGCATGGGATATCACTTTCATTTAGTTTAAACTCGGCGTATTTATTAAAGAGCAAATGTGAAAATTTAATTTCCCAGGTCGGCAATTCTCTTTTATTAATGTAAACTTTTCTATTGTCATTAAATACAACATGTAGAATAACATTATTATATGCCTTGTCTTTTTCGTGTCCATGATTGTACCAATCTGATGCATTTATGTGAATTTCGACATTTCCAACAAACACAGTATCACCTATTTTGATTTTGGCATTAAAAAAGTCGGGACCGGAATCTCGATTATAAATTCCTGTATCAATGATTTCAAATTTTTGCCCTGTAGTCAAATAGCAGTTATTATTGGCCCAAAGTTTAAAACGGTAAATAAAATGTAAAAACTCTTCATTCATTTTTTTATAATTGTATTTTTGTAAAAATATTATAAAATTTTATTTTTATAAATTATGAAATCAAAAAAACTTATCAAAGCTGAAGAAATTTTTAACGGAATATCTCATGGAATTGGAATATTGATATCAATATCAGCTCTTGTTTTATTAGTTGTATTTTCAGCAATAAGGCAAGAAAACATAAAAATAATAAGTTTTACTGTTTTCGGAGCCACAATGATTGCAATGTTTATTTCATCAACTTTGTTTCATTCCGTTAAAAATTTAAGAGTAAAATCAAAACTAAATAAACTAGACCACAGTACAATTTACTTACTAATTGCAGGAACATATACTCCGGTATGTCTTGTTGCTATTGGTGGAAATATTGGCTGGATAGTTTTTTCAATAATTTGGATTTTAGCACTTTCAGGAATAATTTATAAGGTGATCTTTTATAAAGGCGGAAAACAGGAAAGAACCATTTCAGCATTTGTTTATCTTGGAATGGCATCAATTGTTATTTTTGTAATTGTTCCACTTATTAAAAACACAAATGGCACAACATTATGGTTTTTACTTGCCGGATGTTTAAGCTATGCCTCAGGAATAGTTTTTTATTTAATTAAAAAAATTCCTTTTGGTCACGGAATATGGCATTTAAGTATTTTAGGCGGAAGTATATGCCATTTCTTTGCTTTTTTATATCTGATATAAAAAAAAGCCGGATTAACCGGCTTTTTTTTTATCAATCTATTTTCTAGATAGCGGTATAAGTAAGATTTTTAAAATATCTTTCACCTTCTTGAATGAATTGAACAACAGGATTCCCTATATATGTTTTTTCCAATCTTGAGTTGTCAGGTTGAATTTGATCAGTTTGAAAATCTACCGGAGTAATATCTACTCTTGCTGCATTAAATTTTACTGCAGGAAGTTGAATTGTGTATGTACCATCAACAACAGTAGCTTCATATTGCAAAATTTGATAAGTATATCCAGCTATTGGAGTTTGTACTAAGTCCTGGGAATCAATACGGAAGATGATTTTTGTTCCGTTAGGTACTGATTCTAATCCGGCAGTTGAAAGATTTAATTCAGCTTTAACTGTTCCGGAGAGTGTTACCATTTTTAGTGGTTCAGTTTGGTATTCTTCTTCTTTACACCCTGTGAACACTAATAACATGCCGATTGCGGCTACCATCATAATCGAAATAATATTTTTCATGGTCTTAAATTTTAAATTATTACTAAATTATTTTTTTTCCTAATTAAAAATGAAACATAATAAACATTGAACGGCAATATAAAAAGTTGGGCATTTTGAAACACTAATCTTTCGGTTTGCCACATCGTTCATTTATTGTTAATTAGTTAATATTTAACACTTTTCGCCCAATTTTTTATATTGTGTGTTAACTCCAGTTCATTTATTTTAAAGGTCACTAATCAGCTTATATTCCCAAGTTAATTGTTTATTTGTTATATCATGATGAAATAATAATGCTTTATTATCTATTGTATCTGAAGAAATTCCCGAAGCTAAAAAATATATTCCATCTGATGTAATATATTCAAATTCTTTTATATGGAATCCAATATCTCCACCAATACAAAGAACTTTTATTCCTTTCTGTTGTACTTCTAATAATTTAGGATAAATATCGGTATAAAAATTATTTGGGTTTATACAATAGAAACAATCACCCAATCCTCCATTTGAGATAGATGGGATTAGAGGTTCTAAGTAAGTATTACCGTACATCCAAATTAATTTATGATGTAGAATAATTAAATGTGAGGATTCTTGTATGGTATCTACAATTCCTTCAAAAAATTCTTTTTGTGCCCCAATAATATTACTAAGGCTATCCTGAGTATCTAAAACAATTAAGGTTATTCCGTCATTATGAAAAGAATAAAATGGAGGCCTATTTGTAAAGTTTTGGATTCTATCTAAATCTGAATAATCATGATTGCCAAGCGCCCATAAAGTGTTTATATTACCAATGTCGAAAATTGAATCAACATGGGACATTGTATAATCATCCTGTGATGTTAAATGTGCTAAGTCTCCACCAAGCCATAACATATTAAATTTACTAAAGTCAACTCGTTCTACAATACTATTCATAAATGGGTTGGAATCTGTTCTTGTATGAGAAATATGTAAATAATTCTTTGTTTCGCAAATAATAGATGGTTCTATGATTTCATCTTTTGTACAAGAACCAAAAAAAACTATTAATAATGGTATTAATCTAAATAAAGTTCTTTTCATTATGAAGTGTTTAATTGGAGTTAACATCATAATCGAAATAATATTTTTCATGGTCTTAAATTTTAAATTATTACTAAAT
>ERZ795051.4534-NODE-4534-length-12925-cov-4.407459_pt1 | contig 12925 bp, 8 predicted proteins | sample MGYA00375135_ERZ795051 | MGnify/ENA primary metagenome ERZ795051 (study PRJEB30180, sample SAMN05720222) | activated sludge metagenome | isolation source: Anaerobic digester | place: Japan | collected 2015-05-26 ... | reverse complement strand
AAAAAAATAAAGAAATAAATAATAAAAATATTATACTTACTATTATAATTTTTTTCATATATTTTCACCTCTTTTCATACATTTTTTTAATTTAAACTTATCTTTCGTTTATTATTATTTTTATCAATTTATATTTTAAACAATTATTATATCTTATTTTTTATAATTATATTTTTCAATATTCTGTTAATTCTTTTGTTTAATTACCTATATACTTTTTGCTCCCTGTATAATCGGGAGCTATCCAAATCCAGATATTAAGTTATATTTATATTTATAATATTGGTATTTTTCATATTTATAGTTTAAATTTAATTGTTTTACAAAAGATCTTGCTTTTACTGATAAGCAGTTTCGACATTTGTGATAGTGAATAGTGAATAGTGAATCTATCATATATTTATTTGTATAATATTATTATTTTTTGTCAAGCAATATTTTTTTGTTTAATTATTTTTTAGTCTTATTGTTTAGTTATATAATAAAAATTTTCATCCTAAGCTATTTATCGCCTTTGCTTTATTGGTTCATCGATTTACTTTATTTCTCAGGTGACAACATTTAATTGGAGGGCTTAAGCTTTTTAAAAGCTTTAATTTTGCCTATATTTTTTGTTTATGAAGCATTAAAGTTTTTTGCTACAAAATAAGTTTTTTGAAAAATTATAAAAATTCTTTATTTTTATCTAAAATAAAGATTAAAGGATAAATAAAATTAGTTATTCTATAATATTCCTTTTTGTAATTTTTGGTATATGGTTAATAGTATTTTTTTTATGTAGAGGTGCAGCAAAAAGTGCATTGGAAGAAAAAGGATATACAGTAATTTCCATTCGTTGGGCACCTTTTGGTTATGGATGGTTTGGTGAAAAAGATGCATTTATTTTTAAAGTCAGATATGAAGATCTAGAAGGAAATATCCATACTGCATATTGTAAATCCGGCATATTTTCAGGGGTATATTTTTCAAAAGATGAAATTGATGGATAAATGTAAAAATAGATTAAATGATAAAAAAACGATAAAAAAAATAGATTTTAATTGAAATATAAACTTAAAACTTAACATTAAATATTTATATCTTATCTAATTGATTAAAATCCTAATTAATATATTATTTTAATCTATTTTTTGCTACTAATTTTGATTAAAATATTATCCATAAAGTTCGATAAATAAATTCCTGAGTTTTTTAGATTCTTCTAAAAGAGATAGTGTAAAATTAGCATGACCTTTAGTATAGCCATTTCCTATTATCATATCTACATCTTTACCAACTGCTTCAGCTCCTAAAGCTGCTTTTGTAAATGATGTAGCCATAGAAAAAAAGTATATTTTCCCACCATCTTTTGTGCAAAGAATACTTGACATCTCTGTATTTTCAACATTTACCATATTAAAAGAAACATCAGCAAGTATTCCGTCTGTTTCTTCTAAAAATTGATAATAAACTTCAAGTGGATTTTGAGCATTTGCTTTTATCAAAATGTCACAAAAGCCAAGTTCTGAAAGTCTTTTAAGCCCTATTTGAGAAAGATCTATGCCTATAACCTTCCCATTTATTCCCGCTCTTTTTTTCGCTTCATAGCAGCAAAGAAGACCAGATTTTCCAGTAGCACCAAAAATAGCAACTGTATCACCCGGATTTACAAGTTTTGCAACCTGTGGAGCGGCTCCTGCAACATCTAAAACAGCTAAAGCAACTTTTTCAGGAATATTTTGTGGAATCTTTCCCCATACTCCTGATTCAAAAAGAACTGCATCTGCTTCGACTTCGACCTGTTGAGTGTGAAGATGTACTTTTTTAATGGAATATATTTTAAGAGGGGTCAAAGATAAAGAGACAAGCGATGCTATTTTATCCCCAACATTAATATCTAACTTATCTTTTAACACATCCCCTATCTTTTTTACGGTTCCAACAAACATTCCACCTGAATTTGTGACTGGATTATGTTGCTTTCCCCTTTTTTCAACTGTATCTAAAATAATTTGAGCAACCTTTTTCTCATCATTTTCAGCCTGTTGCTTGATCTGTGTAAAAGAAGCCGAGTCAATATTCAATGTAGAAACACTTACCAGTATCTCATTATCCCAGATATCCATATCATTATCAATTTTCCAGGCAGTTTGTGGTAAAACTCCTTTGGGTTCCAGCACTCTATGATATCCATATTTATTTCCTAACCCTTTAGATGACATATATACCCCTTAAGATTTTATTAACTTAATTTTTTCATAGTCTATTTATAGATTAATTATTTATTAAAAAAATTTTATATCAAAAATTATTAATGTAAAGATTGATTTTGTTTTTGAAATTTATAAAATAAAATTTATAATTCATAAAAAGGAAACTAAAAATATATGAAAAATCTTATTCCAGATTTTATTGGATTTAATCTTGCCTTAAAAAAGACCTATGGAAGTTTTAATGGTTTTATTTTATTTGTAGATATTAAAGGTTTTACAAATATGACTGAGACTTTAATGAGTAAAGATAAAACAGGTGCAGAAATTATATCCAATATACTGGATAATCTTTTTTCACCAATAGTAGATTCAATATATAAAAATAATGGTTTTGTTGGTTCTTTTATAGGCGACGCTATCATTGTTATTTTCAAAGAAGAAGATTTAAAATTTCTTTGCTTAACATTAAAAGAAATAAAAGAAATACTTCAAAATAAAAGTATTCAAAAAACAACATTCGGATCTTTTAGTTTATCTGCAAAGATTGGAGTTGCTTATGGAGAAATAAAATGGGGAATTCCTGGATTGGATAACCATAAATCTTTTTATTTTAAGGGTGAAGCCATAGATAAAAGTATTAAAAATGGCGGAATAAGCACAGAAATGAAGATAATTGCAGATTCAAATACAATTAAACTCTTTGATAAATACTGTAAAATAAAGTTTATAGATGAAGGATATTATGAAATATATAAGATCAAAGATTTAAATATCAAAAAAATAGAAAAAGAAGAGAGAATCTTAACTCCCGCAATTCTAAGTCTTTTCGTCCCGAAAGAATTATTAAAATATAATATAAAAGGGGAATTTAGAGAAGTTATATCAATATTTATAGGAATTAAAAAGAAAAAAAATCATAAAAGGATTGAAAAAATTATATCAACAATAATTGCAAAAAATGATTACTATGGAGGTTATTTTAATAAGATCGATTTTTCAGATAAAGGATTTACAGTAGTAATATTTTTTGGATTTCCGGTGACCTATGAAAATAAGATTAAAAGAGCAATGAACTTTGCTTTATCTATAAAAAAAGAATTGAATAATGAAATTAAAATTGGTATGACTTTCGGAATAACTTACTGTGGATTATTAGGTAATAATACCAGGGCAGAATATACGTGTCTTGGAGATATTGTAAATCTATCTGCAAGATTAATGTCAGCTACCAAATTTGGTCATATATGGATTAATTACGGGTTGGCTGAAAATATCAAAAATGAATATGAAATTATACAAATAGGAAGTAAAAAAATTAAAGGAAAATCAGAAAAGGTCCAGATATATGAATTAGTTTCGCAAAAACAAAGTGTGACTTTTTATCAATATTTCTCACCCATGATTGGCAGGGATAAAGAGTTAAATAAAATAAAGAATTTTATCGAAGGTATTAAGGATAAAAAGAAATCTTCAATATTATATATTTATGGAGAAGCAGGAATCGGTAAATCAAGGTTAATATATGAGGCTACAAAAGATATTAAAGAAGATTTTTTTATATTTACACTTCAATCAGATAGCATAATAAAAAATAGTTTAAATGCCTTTGAATATTTTCTTAAAAAATATTTTAACCTTGATCTAGCAAAAGATGAAAATGAAAAGAAAATATTTTTTGAGAAAAAATATGATGAACTTATAGAAAAATTATCTCAAATAAAGGATCTTAAAGTAAATAAACTTGTCAAAGAACTTATTAGAACCAGATCATTCATAGCATCAATAATTGGTATATATTATAAAAATAGCCCATACGAATCACTTGACCCAAAAGGTAGATATGAAAATACCCTTTATGCAATAAAGGATTTTATTATTGCAAATAGTATTTTAAAACCAACTCTTATTATTTTTGAAGATTTTCATTGGATTGATTTTGATTCACTTGAAGAACTTAAGATTCTATCAAGAAATATTACTGACTTTCCTGTTGGTCTTATAATAACAAGTAGAATAAATGATGATGATACAAAACCAGCAATAAAATTGGAAGAACAAATATTATCTGAAGAAATTGTTTTAACTTCTCTTTCAGATGTTAGTTCGCAAAGGTTAATAGAAGTTGAATTAACAGGAAATGCCACTCAAGAGTTGAAGGAATTTATTATATCTAAAACCCAGTCAAATCCATTTTATATAGAGCAATTCTGTCTTTACCTTCTTGAAAATAATCTATTAAACAAAAAAGATGGACTTTTTTCACTTGTATCTTATGATTTACAAATACCATCAAGTATCAATTCTGTTATAATGGCAAGAATAGATAGACTTTCTTCAGAATTAAAAGAAGCTGTACAAATAGCTTCTGTGATCGGTATGGAATTTGAATTGAAAATACTTCAAATACTTATAAATGAATTGATGAATAACTTAAACAAGGAAAGTAGTGATGAAATAGTAATTGAATGCGAAAAACAGAAGATCTGGATTTCAATAAGTGAATTAAAATATATTTTCAAGCATGCACTTCTTCAACAGGTTGCCTATGAAATGCAACTTCGTCAAAGATTGACATTTATTCATAATATAATTGGTCAAATTCTTGAGCAGCTTTATGGAAAAAATCAGGAAAAATATAGCGAAATAGCTTACCATTATGATAAAGCAGAAAGATTTGACAAAGCAATTTTTTACTATGAAAAAGCAGCAGAATTTTTAAAATTCAATTATAAAAACAATGAATTGGTTAATTGTTATAATAGATTATTTGAACTTGAAAATAACATTCTTAAAAAGATAGAGATTCTAATAAATAAGGGATATATCCTTGAATTGATGGGGAAATGGGACCTTGCTGAAGAAAGTTATAAACTTGCTTTAAAACTTGCAGAAGAATCAAGAGAACTTAAGTCAATATGCAAAAGTAAAGAGATGCTTTCTTCCTTATTGATATCAAAGGGAAGCTATGAGAAGGCGATCACTTTACTTGATGAAGCGAGTGCAGTTGCTAAAAATATTGATGATAAAAGACAGTATTCTTTTATACTAAAAGACTATGGAAATATCTATTTCAATCAAGGAGAATATGATAAAGCACTTGAATTTTATGAAGAGATGAAAAATCTTTGTTATCAGATAAATGATAAGGCGGGTTATTCTATTGCAATTGAAAATATTGGAAATGTATTTGCAGATAAAGGACATTATGAAAAAGCCATGGAATATTATGAAGAAAAGATGGAAATATGTAAACAGATAAATGATAAAAGAGGATATTCAATAGCTGTAGGAAATATGGGCCTTTCATATCATTATAAAGGCGATTTTGAAAATGCACTAAAATGCTATGAAGAAAGAAAGAAAATCTGTTTTGAAATAGGAGATAAAACGGGATATTGCATAGCTGTTGGTAATATTGGAAATCTTTATAGAGATAAATTTGATTATGAAAATGCCATGAAATGTTTTGAAGAAATAAAAGAGATTTTCCTTAGCATGGGAGATAAAAGAAGATTCTCCATCGCTATAGGAAATATAGGAAATCTTGCTTTATGTAAAGGAGATTTTGAGATCGCATTGGATAATTTTAATTTACAAAAAGAAATAACTTTATTAATAGGTGACAAAAGAGGTTATGTAACTTCACTTATGAATATTGCAAAGACTTTAGATTCAAAAAAAGAATATGAGAAAGCTCTAAAATATTATGATGAAGCAATTAGATTAGCAAAAGAATTACATCTTGATTATCATCTATGCGAGTTATTAAGGAAAAAGGCAGATATGCTATGGGAAATGAATCTTTTAGATCTTGCAGAAACTGCAAATGAAGAAGCTTTTGAAATATCCAACGAAATTCATAGTGATGAAAATATCTTTGATTGTCTGGTTTTAAGATACACAATTAAAAATGATGTTTCAAATCTATTAAATCTTCTTTCATCTTCAGATGAAGATGAAAAAAAAGCTTCTATCATTTATTCTTTGTATAAAATCACAAAAGATGATCAGTATAAAATTAAATGCAAAGATCTTTACAAAAAGCTTTTTGATACCACTTACTTTTATGCTTTCAAGTTAAGATATGATGAATTAAATAATTAAAAACCCTATTGATAGCTAAATTAATTTTGCTAATTTTAATTTATGGGAAAAGTGAAATAAAAAGGGGTTTATATGTTGGCTTTTGTCAATAAGAAATCTTTTAGAATAAGTTTATCTATTTTTTTACTTTTATTTTTATCTTTAGTAATCTTCTTCTCTTTTTTATCTTTTTCACAATCCAATGATTTTGTTATGGATAGCCTTGGGAGAAAAGTTAAGCTTCTTGATTATCAAAGGATTGGGATTATTAATCCTGCTGCATTAAAATCATTTATATTTTTGAATGTTGAAAATAGTAAGATTATTGGAGTAGATTCATATTCAATAATTAAATATAAAGAATTTTTATCAAAAGAAACATTCAATCTTGGAGATTTCAACAATCCTAATATTGAAACAATTGTTAAAAGCAAGATTGATTTACTCATTCTTGATCAGTCTTTTCCAATACAAAAACTATATGAAATAGAAAAATTAAATATACCTTATTTTGTATACTCTACAACTCCTTCTGATTATAATTCAATATCAAACAATCTTTATAGTCTTTCCAAAATAGTTAAAAAAGAAAAAGAATATACAAAACTAAAAGAGCAGCAGATAACTCCCTTTGAGAATAGATTAATAAGTTTAAAAATTAAATTCTCTGGCAAGACTATTATTTTCATTGTTTGGGCCGATAAAAACATTACCTGCGCGGGATCTGACTCTTATCTATCTTTTTTAGCTCAATTTACTGGTTTTGCAAATGTTATAAATGAAAAAGGTTGGATAAATATCTCCTTCGAAAAACTGCTGATGCTGAACCCCGACTATATAATTGTCGCATCTTCATTTGTAGATAAAGAATTTTTCTCAAATAATCTTTTTAAGAACTTGAAAGCAGTTATAAATAAAAATATCTATTATTTTAATGAGAAAGATGAAGATATTATTTTGCAACCATCTTTTGATTTATGGAAAGGATTTTATGATATTTTAATCAGATTCAATTAAAGTAAAATTATCTTTTCTATATATAAATTTCTCTTTTTTTCCCATCTATTAGACTTGATATTAAACCATCTTCTTCCATTTTTTCCACAATTCTTGCAGCTCTGTTATAACCTATTTTCAATCTTCTTTGTAAATATGAGGCAGAAACTTTTCTTTCTCTTTTTACAATTTCGACTGCCTGAGGATAAAGAGGATCATCAATAAAAGATTCATCGGCATTATATCCATTTTCTTCAATTTTAATATCTGAAAATAATTCATTTATAGCCTTTCTCTCTGTTTTATATTTTTCTGATATCTTTTTAACAAGTTCTCTTACTTCATTCGTAGAAATGAAAGCCCCCTGAATCCTGACTGGTGGCAGACCCGCAAAAGAAAAAAGCATATCTCCATTTCCAAGCAAAGATTCTGCTCCTGATGTATCAAGGATAATCCTTGAATCTGTTTTAGAAAATGTTTGAAAGGCTATCCTTGAAGGAAGATTTGATTTTATTACACCTGTAACGACTTCAGCAGATGGCCTTTGTGTTGCGAATATAAGATGTATTCCTACCGCTCTTGCCATAGCAGAAAGATGTATCAAAGAATCCTCTATTATTTTTTGTGCGGTTTGCATTAAGGCATAAAATTCATCTATTATCAAAACAAGATAAGGTAATTTTTCTTCCATTATCTGATTGTAATCTTCAATAGATCTAACACTATGTTCCTTAAGTATTGAATACCTATTTTCCATCTCAGCAACAAGCCATTTTAATGCTGCTGAAGCATCTTCGGGATATATAATTATCTCATCTGTTAAAAGATGTGGTAAGTCATTGTACAATGAAAGTTCGACTCTTTTTGGATCTATCAAAAGAAGCCTTACTCTTTCGGGAGGATTAGCTATGACAAGTGATGCGATTAATGTATTTATGCAGACAGATTTACCAGAACCTGTTCTTCCTGCTATTAAAAGATGTGGTGATTTCGAAATATCTGTAACTATTGTTTTTCCTTCGATATCTTTACCAAGTATAAATGGAAGATTCATATTTGAATTTTTAAATTCATCAGATTTTGCAAGGTCTGTAAAATATACTATTTGTTTTATTTCATTTGGGATTTCAATACCAACAGCCTTTTTACCAGGAATTGGTGCCAGGATCCTTATCTTTTCAGCTGATAGGTTATAGGTAATATTTTTTTCTAGATTTATTATCTTTCCAAGGTTGACTTTTTCATCTATCTCAAGTTCAAACCTTGTAACAACAGGTCCCTTTATATAGTTTAATAATTTTGATTCAATACCAAAATCTTTTAAAGTTTTAAGTATTATAGCTGCTTTTTCTTCAGTTATTTTGTCATCATCCTCATCTGCTAAAATATGAGGATGCAAAACTTTTGGTAATATATTTTCAATTGCATAATTTTTATATTCTATTTCTGAAATTTTTTCTTTTTTAAAGTTATCTTCATTTTCTATAATATCTTTTATCTCTATTTCTTCTCTGACTTCGATTTCATCTTTGCTAAAATTCTCTTTTTCAAAATTTTCATTCAAATCTATAATTTTTTCTATAATTATCTTGTTATTAATTTTATCAGGCATTTCTTTATTTTTCATATCATTTTTCAAATCATCTTTCATTTCATCTTTGATTTTATCTTCTATTTCATATTTTATCTCATCTTTTATCTCATTATTTGTCTTATTATCTATCTCATTATTTATTTCATTATTTAATTCATTATTAATTTCTTCATCTTTTTCATCTTCCTGTATTTGATTTTCTGTTTTTTCTCTTTCAAAAATATGCTCTTCTTCAATCTTTATTTCCTTTGATTTTTCAAGTTCAGCATTTATTTCAACTTGCTCATCCTCTGGAATAAAAGGTTTTATTTCAATCTCGGGAAGATTTAACCTTCCTGTTAAATTTTCTGGTTTTATCCCTGAATTTTTGTAAATAACTTTTAATTGCTCTTGTTGTTGTTCAAACCTTAAATTAAAAAAATAAATTAAAGAAACTATAAAATATAAAAGAAAAAATATAATTAGAAGAATATATAAAATAAAAAACACAATTTCATTTTCCATTAAATACACTATTTCTTTATTTATAGAAAAGAAATTTGAACCAAAAAAAATCACTTCAAGAAGTGGCATAACTGCTGTAATTAAGAAAAGAAAGGAAAAAAGAAGATTTAATGCTTTTTCATCGGCTAATGTGTCTGACTTAAAAATAAAAAACCATATTGCCTCTATTGCAATCCATGGAAATATACCTAGGGTAATTAAAAGTGCGTTCTGAAAAAGATATAGCACAAAGAGCAAAATCGAACATGTGAAAGCCAATATATAATGGATTAATTTTATATTAAATTTCATTACTTCCTCATAAAAAAATATTTACAAATTTCATTTACATTATAGTTTTTCGGTATGAAATTAAAAAGCTTCTTTTTTAAATCAATTGCTTTTTTTCTTTTTATATTTTTTATTTTAAGTTTTTCATGTTCCACTTTTAAGTATCAAGTTACAGAATTTAAAGGACAAAATGAAGTTGATTTTTTAAATCATTTATATCCAATTGTTTCAGGTGATCCCCAAAAACCAATGAATGAAACCATGAATTTTTGCTCTGTGTTTATCGATGAAAATGGTATATTTTATTCCTTAACCTTGGAATTAAATAAATTAAACTTAAATAATACTGATTTCTGGTTTTATGAACTATTTTTTTATGATTATTCACCTCTTCAAAAAAAAGAAAAAGAATCTGAAAATAATAATCAAAATGCCCAGAACAATCAAAATCAATCTATAAACAATCAGAATAGTGAAAAAGATAAGGATGTAAAACCAATTGTTGTAAAGATAACAGCAACTTCAATAAATCCTATGACACCAATTAAAATAACAGAAAAAACCATAAGTTTTGGCAAAAATATATTTTCCTGGAAAAATAATAAACTTTTTTTCCAATTTAAAGATAAAAAAAATTCAATAAAAATAACAGCTTCTCTATATCCTCAAAATAATTTTTCTGTTCTTGGCTCACCTATGATAAAACAAACTTCGGGTCAATCAATATTTTTTACCTCTGCAGATTTACCAGTTGAATGTGAATACAATTTCCAATATTCAGAAAAGGAAAAAGTAAATAAAAAACTAAAAAATGGTTTTGGTTTACTTTATAAGAATTGGGGTGCAACGACATTGTCGGATTATGAACTTCATTTCTTAAAATTTTCTAATTTTAATTTGAAAGATATTAAAATCAACCCTCCAGAAAATCTTATTAATAAATCCTATTTAATTTTTTCAATTCCAAAAGCTTCATTTTATTCTATATTAGAAATTTCTAAAGAAAACAAACTCCCGTCATTCAGACTTATTCCAAATTTTTACCCCGAAACTGATTACAGTTACTCCCAGATAATCCCTGATAAAAATAGAAGATACCCATCGAATTTTTCAATACTTATGCAAAATTTTAAAATTCGTTTTACTCCTATTTATAAAAATTCTATTGTTCAGTTTTTTACTCATGATAGCTGGTTTGGAATTGTGCCAGTATATGATTCTGCTGGAAGAGCCATCGGACTTGGTTTTTCTAATTTATACGAATATTCTAGAATGAAATAGCATTTTCATTTATTATTTTATCATCTTAATTTTCTTTTTATCTATAATTTCTTTACTTTTGTCAATAAAAATATTAGTATTTTAAAAATAAGTCTTATTTTTTAGAAGTTTGGATTTCAAAGTTGTTTTTATTATTTATTCTATTTTTGCTTTTATATGTTTAACTTTGAGATTTAACTACCTAAAAATTAAGGGGGCATGTAATGGAATTTGAAAAACTAGTCCAATCCAGAAGATCTTATAGAGCTTTAGAAAAAGTCGAAATTACTGATGACATGATCCGTAAGCTTATCAATGCTGCATCTTTAGCTCCTTCCTGCTATAACAATCAACCATGGAAATATCTTTTTATTAAAAGTGAAGATAAACTTAAAGATCTTTTTGAAGCATATAATAAAGGTAATGAATGGTGCAGAAATGCAAGTGCAGTTATCGTTGTGTTTTCGAAAAAAGAGGATGATTGCGTAATAGGTCAAAGAATATATTATCAATTTGATACTGGTATGGCTACAGTTTTACTTTTACTTAAGGCGACAGAGCTTGGACTTGTTGCTCATCCGATAGCAGGATTTGATCCAGCTAAAGTTGCTTCAATAATTCAGCTTCCAGCTGATTACGAGATTATTACATTAATAATAGTTGGCAAAAAAAGTGAGGATCTTTCAATTTTAACAAAACCATGGCAAATAGAAAGTGAAAAGACAAGACCCGACAGAAAAAAACCTCAAGAATTTTGTTTTATAGATATCTTTGGGCATGGACTTTAATATCAGTTCTTGCTTTTAATGAATTAATTATCTGGTTTATCAAATTTTCATAGCTTATTCCATACATTGTTGCGATCATAGGTAAATCTGAATGTGTAGGATGAAGACCCGCAATAGGATTGATCTCCAAAAATTGTGGTGTTCCTTTTTCATCCAATCTTATATCTACCCTTGAAGCATCGCGACAACCTAAAAGTTTATGGATATTCAAAGCAAGTTTACAGGCTTGATTCGAAGAATGATCATTTACTGGTATATATTGAACTACCTGTTCACAATTTTCTTTATTAAAATATGAATAAGCTCCTTCTTCAGCATATTCTTTCAATAAAATTTCCATTGCCCCTATTATTTTTGAATTTTCTCCAGTTCCCAATATTCCTATGGTAAATTCTCTTCCTGGTAGATAAGGTTCAATAATTACAGGTTGTTTATATTTATTAAGTAGATATTCCACTTGAAATTCTAAATCCAAAATATTAGATACTCTACTTTTGCTTGATACTCCTACTCCTGTTCCGCAAGCGACAGGTTTAACAAACAATGGATATTCAAGTCTATTATTGTAAATTTTTTCCTTTATTTGGCAAAGTTCCTTATGATCTTCTATCATTATAAAATCTGTTGTTTCAAGGTTAGCACTTTTTACAATTCTCTTTGCCCAGGCTTTATTCAATGATACAGAAAGGGTTAAAGGGTCTGAAAAAGTATAAGGAATCCTGTAAGCATCAAGAATTGCAGGTATTTGAGCTTCTCTACCATAACCATAAAGCCCTTCTGCAATATTAAATACAAAATCCCACTTTTTACCTTGGGTAAGCAAAATTATAAGATTTTCTAAATTTCCGATTTTTTCTACTGAATATCCAAGATTTATTAAGGTTTTTTCAAGAGAGATTATAGTTTCTTCACTATCAAATTCAGCTATTTCTTCTTCGCTGAATCCTAATTTCAAGTATTCATTTCTTAAATTATATGTTAGACCAACAAGAGGGGGTTTTCGCCTGGGAACACCTTCAGATTCCAATTTATTTTCTCCTTTTTTGAAAACTTACTTAAAATAATAAATATAATTAAAATTTTTCAATATTTTTTAATTTTTAATCTATTTTTTTATTTATTTCCAATTAGATTTACTTTTATACAAAACTTTTTTATATTATAGTTGAAAAGTAATTTTAATTAAAATTATTCTTAATTAAAATTGCTAACTTAAAAAAGTAAAATTTTTAGTAAAA
>ERZ795051.4525-NODE-4525-length-12936-cov-10.104340_pt1 | contig 12936 bp, 10 predicted proteins | sample MGYA00375135_ERZ795051 | MGnify/ENA primary metagenome ERZ795051 (study PRJEB30180, sample SAMN05720222) | activated sludge metagenome | isolation source: Anaerobic digester | place: Japan | collected 2015-05-26 ... | reverse complement strand
CGCCCCCCCGTTCCGGCGCTCGGATAAACCGGCCGCGGGCGCTGGTGCCGGCCGGTGCGGGTTCAGTCAAACAAGTCTGCTAGCCAGGCCTCGATTTTGTCATCGAGATCGTCGTCGTCATAGTAGTAGTAATACGTGGGTGGTCCGTAGTAGTACATGGGCGGTCCATAGAACGTAGCCGGAGGCCCGGCATAGTAGCCGGGCGCATACTCGTAAGCGCCGGCGTAAGCATAGGGCGAGGTGTATCCATACCAGTATGGCGTTCCGTAGGCGTACCAGTATGGCGTTCTATAGCCGTAGGAATAGGCATACGGCGTGGCGGCGCCGTAGTACCAGTTGCCGTAGGGGCTGCGGCGGAACTCGAATGAATACGGGCCGTAGCTCCAACGTCCGCCGCCGTAGTCGGCCGGATATGCGCGGGCTGGACTGGCGGCGGCATAGTAATCGTCATCGTCCCAATAGACTCCGCCCCAACTGTCGTCGTGCCACTGGGCCGTTGCGACAGCCGGCAGCAGCAGTAAAGCGCAGACGAGTACCCCTCTGCATAGTGAGCGAATCAGCGTCATGTGCGGCTCCTTAAAGATGACGAGCTATCCCGTCGGACAACGTTCGCTTTACAGCAGTGTGCCGTTGAAGGCTGAAAGCCGCCTGAAAGGGGCGTTAAAGACGTGAAGGCGCTCGCCCTCAAGAGTCGGAAACAATTGGCGGCAAGTCTGAGCTGAATCCGGATGCGGCGAAGGCGCTGCGCTGCTCGGGCTGCCGACGAATTTGCTACTCAGGGTGGCGTGAATATCGCTTGTGGTCGGCGGCGTAGGCATCATGAACATCATGCTGTTTCGGTCACTGAGCACACCCGGCGAAATTAAAGCTTGCTCCGATAGAAGCGCTCGGCTACCAATAGCACCCGTCAGCGCGGCGAAATCCCACAGAGCGCGGTCAACGGCTTCCGGAGGTGTGGAATGGGCGTACGCTTCTGCCTCGGCCTGCTTGTGTTAGGTTTGTGCGGGTGTCGCGTCGGCCCGGATTATCGCAGGCCGCAGACACCGGTGCCGGATGAGTGGAGCGGCATGCAGGCGGGCGCCGTTGCGACCCGGCCGGCCGGACCGGAAATCCCCGAGCATTGGTTCGCCAGCACGCAGCCGGCCAGCCCAACTTCGCAACCGGGCGCCGCGGCTTTGCAGAGCAGCGTTCCGATTAATGAACCGGCGGTGGTGGCATGGTGGGCCGGGCTGCAAGATCCGGTGCTGGATGGACTGATTGCGCGCGCAGTCGAAGCCAACTTGAATCTGCGCATAGCCACGGCCCGCGTGCTGCAAGCCCGGGCGCAGCGCGACATTGCGATAGCGGCGTATTGGCCGCAAGTGAACTTCAGCGATCTCTACGACTACAGGGGGGCCAGCCTGAATACCGGTCCTGACATAACAGTGCCCCGCGGGCCGCTGACTGGGCTGCCCACGATCAGCGTCGTTCCCGGCGCGCCGCCCATCGTTCAGGTGATACCGTCGCGCATCGGACCGCTGTCGGGCGGCAGCCGTTCACCCGGCGTGTCAATCCAGCCGGGAATCTTCAACACGGCCGGCGGTTCTACGCCGCCCTTTGCGGTCCTGAGCCCGCCGTCGCTCACGCCGGCCGCCGAAGTGCCGCGGCAGCAGAACCTGTTTCAGGCCGGCTTCGATGCGGCGTGGGAAATAGATGTATTCGGCGGCATTTACCGTTCGGTGGAGGCGGCCACCGCTGCTTTGGAAGCCGCCGAATGGGACCGGCGCGATGTTTTGATTACGCTGCTTTCGGACGTGGCTCTGAACTATGTGCAGTTGCGCGGGTCGCAGCGCCGCCTGCACATTGCATATCAGAACATTGTCACTCAACAGGAGGCCGTCCGGGTGACGCGGGCCCGGTACGAAGCGGGGTTCACCGGCGAACTGGACGTGGCGCAGGCCCAGGCGCAGCTCTCCACGACTGAATCGCAGCTTCCCGTACTGCAGACCGCCATACAGCAGTCCATTTATCAGCTCAGTGTACTTTTGGCGCTGCCGCCGGGAGCGCTGCTCGAAGAATTGCGGATGGCCGAGCCTATTCCCGCCGCGCCGCCGGTCGTGCCGGTCGGACTGCCTTCCGACTTGTTGCGGCGCCGCCCGGACGTGCGTTCGGCGGAGCGGCAGTTGGCCTCGGCGACGGCGCAGGTGGGCGTGGCGGTGGCGGAGCTGTTCCCAGTGTTCGCCCTGACCGGCTCATTTGGGACGGCGACCTCGGACTTCCGGCACATCTTGGATTCGGGCAGCCTGTTCTGGTCGGTTGGGCCGAGCCTGGCCTGGCCGATCTTCCAGGGCGGGCGGCTGCGCGCCAATGTGCGTTTGCAGGATGCGATTGCCGAGCAGGCTCTGGCCAATTATGAGCTGGTGATTCTGCGGGCGTTGCAGGAGGTGGATAGTTCGCTGGTGGCGTACCTGAACGAGAAGGTGCGCTACGACTCACTGGCTGAGGCCGTCGTGGCCAATCAGCGGGCGACCGAGTTGAGCAACGAGTTGTATGCCCGCGGGCTGACGCCGTTTTTGAACGTGCTGGAATCGCAGCGCGCGTTATTCATATCACAGGACGCGCAGGCGCAGAGCCAGACGCTGGCGATATTGAATTTGGTCTCGCTCTACAAGGCCCTGGGCGGCGGGTGGGAGCCGTCCGAGCCGTGTGTTATAGAGTTCCGCGGGGTCAGCGGTCTCAAGTCGTATGCGGAGTTGAATGCGTTGGAGGAGGCGGATTGCGATTTGGATGCGATTCGCGGTTCGGAAGAGCTGGAGAGCGAATGACGACGGTGTCCCACTGCGGGCGACGACGACCTGGGCGAGCAATTCGGCTGGCTTTCTAAGGGGAACCGCGTTACTGTTATCTGACATAGCGGCGACGATTGTTCGGCACCCCGTTCTCCGTGGCGCAGTGTCGCCGTTGCAGCATCGGGTCGGACCGGAGTCAGGCATATGCGCTGAAAGCGCTGACGATAGCGCGGACTGCACTGGGGGCGGGGCATAAAGACAAAAAGGAGTAGGGCGGTTGCAGGCAAGCCGAGGTGAACAGCGCAGCGTGTGAAATGGGGCGGCTTGCCGCGCGCTGCGCGACCGGGTGAGCGCGGAGGGAAAACTGCGTGGGAGGTGGGAGGGGATTCCCACAGACGGGGTGCGAGAAAGGATTCACGCACCAGCGAGCGACGGGGATTTTCAAAGCAGCGTGCGACGGGGATTTTGGGAGCAGGCCGGCACCTCTTGATCCGGGGCGATACGCCCCGGCTCTGCTCCGGGTTGCCGGTTGGGGCACGCCGCGCAATGATTTCCTGCATGGAGAAGCGCGGCTCGAAACATCGTTTCAGTCCCGGCCGGCCCCGAACACGCGTGGCACGCAGCGCGGCCGGTCCGCCCGGGGCGCAATCGCCGTGGGTGCAGCTCCGCTCGGCGACTTTGCACCCGTTTATCTTCCAGCGCATGGTCCGGGCGGCCGATCCCGCCGCTCGACCGGGCGACGTCGTCACCGTGTACGACAAGGCCGGGGTGCTATTCGGGCACGGGCTGTTCAACCCGCAGTCGCAAATCGCCATCCGCATGCTGGCTTACGGCGAGACGCCCATCGACGAGGGCTTCTGGCGGGCCCGGCTCGCGCAGGCGGTCGGCCTGCGCCGGCAGCTTGGACTGGATCAGGTCACCGACGCCTACCGCGTGGTTCACTCCGAGGGCGACAACCTGAGCGGGCTGATCGTCGAACGCTATGCCGATTGCCTGGTCTTCGAGATATTCGCGCTGGGCATGTTCCAGCGTTGGGGCGAATTTGCGGCCCTGCTGGCGGACGAACTGGGGCCGCCGACCAGCCTCGATCGCCCATACAAGGCTGGGCCGGCATGGCGGACGTTCGTTCGCGCCGATGCGCAGATCGAGGCCATCGAGGGGTTCCAGGTGGCCGCGGCTCAACAGGACGCGCCGGCCCGGCTAGTGATCCGCGAGCATGGAGTGCGCTATCGCGTCGATATCGTCGGCGGACACAAGACCGGGTTTTTCTGCGACCAGCGCGACAACCGGCTGCGGCTGGCGCGGCTGTGCGGCGGGGCGGACGTGCTGGACGTGTGCTGCTACACGGGCGGGTTCGCGCTGTGCGCGAAGGTGGCTGGCGGTGCGGCGTCCGTCACAGGCGTTGACCTGGATGAGGCCGCGATTGAGCTGGCGCGCGAGAACGCCAACCTGAACCAAGTGCGGGTTGACCTAGTGCATGCGGACGCGTTTGCATACCTGCGGCAGATGCAGGCCAATGGGCGGCAGTTCGATGTTGTGGTGGTCGATCCGCCGAAGTTGGTCACGTCGCGGCGGGACCTGGAGGAGGGGCTGGCCAAGCATCACGACCTGAATGCGTTGGCGGTGCAGTTGGTTCGCCCCGGCGGGATTATGCTGACGTGCAGTTGCAGCGGGCTGGTGTCGCCTGACGCGTTCTTAGGTGCCATCCATGCGGCGGGGCGCCGCACGGGGCGGGCGTTACAGATGTTTGACTACACGGGAGCGGCGCCGGATCACCCGATCATGCTGAACTGTCCGGAATCAGGCTATCTGAAGGCGGTGTGGCTGCGGGTGATGTAGCCAAACGCCGCAAACGGCGCCGCGGCTAAGTACGAGGTTAGCCCGTGGCACGCGCTGCGGCTCATACAATCGAGCATGAAATGGAAGCACTGTCGGGGCGCGGTTGTGGCGGGCGCGGTGCTGGCGAGCCTGCTGTTGGGCGCGATTGGCGGGTGCGGGCAAGCCGGGCGCTGTGAAGCGGAGACATCTTCGCCGGAACTGGTTGCAGGGGAGCAGGTGTCGCCGGTGCAAGGGTCCGCGGCGGCATATGTAGGGTCCGGCGATCCGTATACTCCGGGTCCGCTTTCGACACGCAAGATTGAGCTCGACGCGTGCGATTTTGGCAGCCCGCAACCGTTGCTGATCTTCGCGCCCGTGACGCCGGCGGCCTACCCGGTCGTGGTGTTTCAGCACGGGTTTCTGGGGAAGAATAGCGATTACAGTGAATTATTGCGGCACTTGGCGGGGCACGGATTTGTCTTGGTAGCGCCGCAGATGTATTCCGGCCTGGGGGTGGTGTTGGGCGACCCAAGACCTCCGGAAGAGGCGCGGCGCGCGGCGCTAGTGTTGGACTGGCTGCCGGCTGGACTGCCGGCGGCGCTGGGCTATACGCCTGACGTACGACGGTTGGGCCTGGCGGGGCATTCGCGTGGTGGGCAGGTCTGCTGGCTCTTGCTGGCGGCCCATCCATCGCGAGTACTGGCGGCGGCAGCGATTGACCCGGTGGACGGAGCCGAGCCGCGCGGCAACCGGACGTGGGCCGCCGAGGAGCCGCTCAGTTTCAGCGGGCCGGCGCTGGTGATCGGCACGGGGCTGGGCGGTCGCTGCGCGCCGGCCGGTCAGAATCACGAGCAGTTCTACGCGGTTTGTCGTTCGCCGGCGTGGCATGTGTTTGTTCCGCATCACGGGCACACGGACATGCTGAACGAGGGGCCGGCGATGCTGGGGAGGCTCATGTGCGATGGCGGTCCGGACCGGGCGGGGATGCGGCGTCTCACGGCGGGATTGCTGGTTGCGTTATTTCGGGGTGCGTTGCAGGGGGACGAGAGCGCGTACGCCTATTTGTCAGACGCGAGCAGCGCGGTGTTGGAGGTTGTGGTTGAGCGGCGATGAATTCACACGGAGCGATAGAGTGATAAAGCGTGGGGGGGTTAATCGCAATTCATGGGTGATTCATCGCGTGTTAAGCCGGTGGGAGGAAAGTGAGGGCGTTCCGAACGGGGGCTTGGTTGCGACAGGCCGCCGCGTCGGGGCTGTGTCAAGGAGACCGCTGATGCCAAGACGAATGAGTCCCGAATCCGTGCGGCGGCGCATGGAGAGCGATGACCGGCCGCTGCTGGTTTGCGGGTATGACAATGATCGAAAGTGCCAGGAGAACGCGATCGAGGGGGCGATCACGTACAACCAGTTCGTCAACCAACTCGATCAGATTCCAAAGGAACGTGAGATCATTTTCTATTGCGCCTGACCGAACGACGCGACGGCTGCCGGTCGGGCAGATGAATACTTCCGCAAGGGATACATAAACGCGTCGATCCTTGATGGTGGCGTGGGGGCGTGGCGCAGAATGACGGCGGGAGCACACCCATGAACCGTTGCGAGACGTGCGGGAACGAGTACGACAAGACATTCGAGGTGCTCAAAGATGGGCGCCGGCATACGTTTGACAGCTTTGAATGCGCGGTGCAGGCGCTGGCGCCGACCTGCGAGCACTGCGGCTGCCGCGTGATCGGCCATGGGGTCGAAGCGCACGATCGCATTTTCTGTTGCGCGAACTGCGCTCAGGCGGCGGGCGAGAAAGCGCTGCAAGACCGCGCTTGAGTGAAGGGCATCTTGGGGCGGGACTGGAGCCCGGACCGCGGCACATTCGTCGCCGTGGTCCGGGTTTCAACATGCGACGCTCCAAAGGGTAAGAAGGGCGCGAACGTGAGAAGGGGGGAACGTGAGAAGGGGGAGAAGGGGTGGGCCGCCGTCGGTTGTGACCGTGATCTTGGCGAGCGCGTCGTATTTGGCCGGGGGCCCGCGCAAGCCTGGCGAGCGGTGGGGCTTGGCGAACAGCATGTTATCAGGCGTAGCCGCGGGCATGCCGTGGCCGTGGCGGATAATCGCCAACGGTGACACGTCTGGATAACACGTCCGACTAATTTTTCGTCTCTGTTAGCCGGAAAATCCGTATTGCGTGTCTGTAATTGCGCGACTACACTGCCGCCCAGTTTTATGATGGGCGCCTCGATGGCTTCATACATCCATCCAGCCGTTGATGTGGCCTGAGAAGTTGGATGGCCGTGCGGTGTGGAGGCGCGCACTGCAACGGCCGGCAGGCCGGGTGATTCATGGCAGCCCGGTTGCCGGGAACGAAGGAGATTCCATGCCAGAGCAAGCGCGGATCTTACGGGGAGTTGTGGTGCTATTGGTTCTGCTCGTGGTTGCGACCGCCGCGGCGCAGAATGAAGTGCTCCGCAAAGTAAGTGAGCTGTTCCAACAGCAGGAGTACCTTGCGGCCCAAGCGGAGCTGAGCAAGGTCGATCGCGACCAGTTGGATCAGGCGGACCAGGAGGAGTATGACCGTCTTTCAGAGCAGGTCGCAGCGGGCGTGGCCGGTTTCGAGCGCGCCGATCGAGACCTGGTGAAGGCCGGCGTGGCATTCGACGAGGGTCGTTGGGATGCCGCGGATGCCTTGTACCAAGCGGTGCTCGAAAACGAGTTCGCGCGTGCTGAACAGAAGAGCCGGGCGGCCGAGCAGCGCAAGCGGATCGATGAACGGCGGAAGCTGGCGGAAGCGGCGGCCCCGGGCATCGTGGAAGTCCGCCCGGCGGAACCACCGGCGCAGCCGGAGGTTGTGAATCCGCCCGCGGAGCCGGTTGCTGAGCCGGTGCAAGCGGTGCCTTCCGGGACTCCGGCGACGCCGTTGCCCACGGGCACGGAGGTGCAGCCGGTACCGACGGGGACGGCGGCGCAGCCGCTTCCGGCTGGGACGCCGGTAGAGCCGTTGCCGACGGGGGCGCCGGTTCCGGTGGTCGAGCCGATTCCGATGGGGATTCCGGCGGGTCCGTTGGCGCCGCGGCGGGCCACTCCGCTTGAAGAGTTGCGGGCGCGGGACGAGTTGTTGTGGCAGCGTGCGGTAGCCTTGTCGCAGGAACTGGCGGCGCAAGCGCGTGACGCCGCGGCTCGCAATGACTTCAACGAAGCGCGGCGGTTGGTGGAAGCGGCCGCGGAGCGCATCGAAGCAGCCCGTAACTACGCCGAGCCGGTAGCCAAGTACATTGCGCAGCGGCAGTCGCTGGAGCACTTGCGGGCGGAGATTGCGCGGGCGGAGCAGTTTTACCTGACGGTGCAGGCGGAACGTGAGCGTCAGGAGATCGCAGAGCGGGTCATACAGCGTCAGGCGCAGATTGAAGCTTTGCGATGCGAGAAGGTTCAGCAGCTTTTCAACACGGCCTGCCAGTTGCGCCGGCAGCAACGCTTCAACGAGGCGGCCGAAGTGCTGCGGCAGGTGTTACAGATTGATCCCACGAACGCCCAGGCGCGTTACCAATTGCAGATAGTTGACGACTACGCTTCGCTGATGGTGCAGAAGGAGTGGCAGCAGACACTCGACATCCAGCTGCGGGATTCGCTGGTAAAGGCTCAGGAAGCGTTAATTCCGTGGGACGTGGAGGTGCTCTATCCGCGCAACTGGCTCGAGCTGAGCGCGCGGCGCAGTCAGACGGGCGTGGGCATCGGCAGTCCCGAAGAGCGTGAGCTGCAGCGCCGCCTGGACGAGATTCTGCCGCAGTTCCAGTTCGAAGATGCCCCGCTGGGCGCCGTACTGAAACACATTCAGGAGGGGCGCGAGCTCAACATGGCGGTGGATTGGACGGATCTGAGCAGCAACGGCGTTGCGGCCGACCGTCCGATTTCACTCGGCTTGCGCGAGCTGCCGGTGCGCACGGTGTTGAAAGAAGTGCTGGCGCAGGCGGGCGGCGACATTCCGCTCTCGTACGCGGTTTCCGACGGCGTGCTGCGGGTGGCCACCAAGAGCAAGCTCGACCGCGAGAAGTCGGTGGTGGTTTACGACGTGCGCGACCTGCTGGCCAGCACGATGCGTCAGAACAACGCAACCCGGCTGGATCCGACAGCGGCGGTCATGGCCGACAAAAGCAGTGGGCGGTCGCTGCATGATGCGCGCTTGTTCGAGTCTTCCGAGAGCGTGGCATACGAGCCGCCGGCGGCGCCCCCTGAGGGCTCGGCGGACGCGACCATCAACCAGATTATGAGCATCATCCGGCAGACGGTGGCGCCGGATTCCTGGCACGAAAGCGGCAGCGGCGGCGACGCTTCGATCCGCGAGCTGAACGGCCAGTTGATCGTGTATCAGACGTCCGGAGCGCAGGCCCAGGTTCGCGGTCTGCTGGAGCAACTGCGGGCGCAGCGCGCCATGCAGATTGCGATTGAAGCCCGCTTCCTGGATGTGGTGCAGAACTTCTTGGACGAGTTTGGCGTCGACCTGGATTTCGTGTTCAACTCCGGGGGCGCCGGGTACGATCGTGTGTTCACGCCCACTGGAGCGTTCTTCGATCCGTTTACCGGCGCGCCGGTGCTGATGCCGCGGCAGTTCTCGCGAATTGGCACAACGGCGGTCACGCCAACCTTCGGGGATCCCATACCGCAGACTTCGGTCATACAGCCGTATGGGCGAGCCGCGTTCGTTCCGCCAGCCGGAAACCACGGCGGAGCCAGCGACCAGATGACGCCCATTGTGGTGCAACAGAATTCGCTGTCGCTGACGGACCCGGCGAACCTGTCGACGCAGGTTCCGGGCTCGTTTGCCAGGCCGAATTTTCAGCCCGCCATGCGAGTTTTCGGCTCGTTTCTGGACAACCTGCAGGTGGATTTCCTGATCCGCGCGACGCAGGCCAACAATCGCTCTTCCATCGTGCAGGCGCCGCGCATCGTGATGAATAACGCTTCCAGCACGAGCATTCAGATCGGGCGCATCAGCCAATACGTGGCGACGATTAACCCGACCGTGGCCGAAGGGGCGGCGTTGGCCCAGCCGGTGGTCAATGCGGCCCAAAGCGGGTCGGGCATGGGGTTGTTCGCGGTGATCAGCCACGATCGGCGTTACGTTCAGGTGACGGTCAACCAGTTAGGCCAGTTTGACGCGCCCACGTTCACTACATTCGAGACGACTCGGGCCAGCGGTAACTCGCCGGCCGTTTCGACGCAGTTGCTCGACCAGGGCTTTGCCCAGGTCTATACACAGGTTTCGATTCCGGACGGCGGCACGGTTCTGCTGGGCGGGTTGAAACAAGTAGGCGAGGTCGAAATCGAGGCCGGCGTGCCGATTTTGAGCAAAGTGCCGGTCATGAACCGCTTCTTCACCAACCGCAGCACGGTGAAGGACACTCGCACCCTGTTGATTTTGATGAAAGCCAAGATCATCATTCAGGACGAGGCCGAAGAAGAGGCGTTCCCGGCCTTCAGCGCCGCTTGCCCTGATTGAGGAACTGGCGCCGTTGTTTTGCAGAAACTCCGATCAGCGCCCGCCGCTCACCAGCGACGGGCGCTGTCGTTTGTTCCGACCGGTGGTGCAAACCTCCAGCTTTGCTCTGCGTGAGCGTGGCTCAGCCGCGTGCGGCCTATTGCTGGTGCTGGGCGTGCTCAGCACCGCGCTCGCGGGATCGTCGGGCCAAAGGCCCGCCTCGGAGGGCGGCCTCCCAGCGCGCCGCGACTCAATTGGCGCCTCGTCCTCCCGAGCGGCTGGTCCCGCGCCGCTGGCGCCCGGGGTAAGCATCGATTGGGGTCAACCGGCCGTGCTGGTGGATTCGGAGGTTGTGCTGCGGCGCGGGCCGGTCGAGTTCTTCGCCTGCGGTCGCGGCAAGGAACACGAGAGCATTTTGCGCTTGAACGCATCGGCCACGCACATTTACATGGCGCTGGGCCTGATCGGTCTGAACCCGGGCCATCCGCCAGTTTGGGACGATGCCATCGGCGACTACGGACGTCCGGCGGGCGATCTGCTCGACATCACGTGTGAATGGGAAGAGGATGGCCAGAGCCGGAGCGCCGACGCATTTGAGTGGCTGCGCGAGATCGAGTTTTCGCGCCGCCCCATTTCGCGGCCATGGGTTTTCGCCGGCTCGTTGCGGCTGGCCGATGGCACGCTGGCGGCTGAGCAGAGCGGGGCCGTTTTTGCGGTGGTCGATTTTCCCGACAGCTTGGTAGGTCAGACGGGCCGGCACTCGTCCTCAAACCCGGAACTATGGCTTGAGGCGGCAACCGACCGTATTCCGCCGCTTGGTACGCCGGTGCGTTTGGTTCTGCGTCCGGCGCGGCCGCGGGAGTACAAGGTGGAAGTGGATTTTCGGGGGGAGGCGTTCGTGGAGGGGCACTATGTAGCTCCGGCGCAACTGGCGGATTTGTTACTGCTGGCGCGGCAAGTCGAGCCGGGGCGAGTGCAGTCTTTGAATTTGATTGGCGTGTTGCGGGCGGACGAGGAGCGGCTGCGGCGCGAACTGGCAGCCGCCGGTTGCGCGGAAGACTTTGTGCGATTTCAGTCGCAGCCGCCGCGGGCGGTGGGCACAACGGAGACGGGCGGGGACTGAATTATTCAGGTTGATTGGCGTTTGGCGTTCGGCCGCGACCGGGGCGCTTGCCGCGGTTCTTGGCGAGCTTGAGCAGGTTCTGGACGCGTTCCAGCAGTTGGACCTTGCTGACGGGCTTGCAGAGGAAGTCCTCGGCACCACACTCGCGGGCGCGCTCGATGTCGCCGAACTCGTTGAGCGCAGTGACCATAATGATCGGAATATCGCGATAACGCGGATCGTCCTTCAACAAGCGGCAAACCTCGAAGCCGCTGCGCTTGGGCATCATGATGTCGAGCAGGATTAGGTCGGGGTGCTCGCGCTGGGCGGCCTCGAGGGCGGCTTGCCCATCAGCGCTCAAGACGACCTGGGCAGCCAGCGGTTCGAGGTATGCTTCCAGCAACTCGAGGATTTGTGGGTTGTCATCGGCGATCAGGATTTTGGCCACGTTGCCTCCATAACTCCGCGGCGTTCATGCTCGCGCCGCGCAAGGGCAGCGGAGCCGCTTGTCGGAAACCTGGGCCGTCAATATACTGCAACGTTGCGTTTTCGCCACCCGGACCGTCAGCGGCTCATGGAGCGGTCTGACCTTCCGGGGGCATCCAAGGGAGTTTTAGATGCACGCTCCGTCGCGCAGCAATAACCGGCTTACCGCGGTGATTGCGCTGGTTCTGATGGTCGGTTTGACGAGTGGCTTGATCAGTTGCGGTTCAGGCGGAACGGGCTGGGAATCGGTAACCGGGCCGTATCCACGGGTAGACGGCTCTACCGGGGGCACGGATACGGGGCCCGGCAATACCGGCACGACATCCGGCGGGGTGCAGGGTGCGGGTAGCCGGTCGTCCAGCGACCCGTGTACCGAGACACTGAACCGGAAATTCGTGACCATTTCGATGCGCAATTTTGCGCGTGACTACATTCACTATTTTTTCATTGCGATCGCTTTTGTCGACGTGGATGAGACGGATAGCTCCGTGTTTGTGCCGGGGCTTGACAACCGCGCGTTTCCAGATGGCGCGGTTTGCCCGGACGACATCGGGCTTTACACGCAGCAGGGCTATCAGTTCGTCGGGTCGGGCGACGTGCGAGAGGTCGGCGATTACTGCATTGTGGGGCCGGCGCTTTATTACTTTCACCAAAACGGCAACTTCCGCGTTGCGGCCGGAACGAGTGATGCCGGGTTGGGTTCAGGGATCGCGCCCGCGCAGGGGCAGTTGCCGTCGTTCGACAACTTTTTCACCAGCGCCGGCGCCCAGCTTCCGGTGCCCGACCTGATCATCTTCCACAATCCCGGTGCGGGCAGAGGGGCGACATTGAAGGTCAGTACCCCGGTTCCTCAGCCATGCTCGTTCGCGGGCGTTCTGGGTTCGGAGGGTGGCGCTCCTCCATGCAGTCGCGACTCGTTCTATTACGTAACCTTTGACGACATCATGGTTGGCTCACGCGCTCTGGGTATTGATTCGGGGCGGCGTGTACCTTCGGACATTCAAGGTACCGGCTGCGAGTGTGCCGGCAGCTCGGAAGCGTACCAGCTTTTGGCCCCGTCGGGGGCGCGAGCGTCTTCGGCCCAATGCAACGAGTTTTTCCGCGGCGGCCGAATCGATTACGCGTTCTTCCAGGACGACACGACGCCGGCCTTCCCGCAACTTGTCTGGCGGGTCACAGATTCGACCGGCGCCGTAGCCCACCAATTCGACGACCTCTCCCCTCTGGCGGGCAGCAATTAGACTGGCGGCAGTTAGACCGGCAGCAATAAGACCAGTTCCGCGCGTCCGGCGCGGATT
>ERZ795051.4517-NODE-4517-length-12954-cov-21.663850_pt1 | contig 12954 bp, 10 predicted proteins | sample MGYA00375135_ERZ795051 | MGnify/ENA primary metagenome ERZ795051 (study PRJEB30180, sample SAMN05720222) | activated sludge metagenome | isolation source: Anaerobic digester | place: Japan | collected 2015-05-26 ... | reverse complement strand
TTCCGCTTCGCCGCCAGAAAGGCCGCTCAAACCTCCCCCGCCAAAGACTGACGGCCGCCCGGCATGTGTCCTGCCGGGGAGCTATTTCTTGAAGATATTGTTGAACAGATCTTCGATAATCTTCTCGGAGCCGCTGCCTCCCTCGCTTCCTTTCGGGATTCCCAGGCGCTCCTTAAGTTTTTCCATGCCCTTCTCGATGCCCTTTCTCGCATAGAAATCCGCCACGGCCTTGTTGATCTCGCCGGTCTTAAGCGCAACATCGGGCTTGGTCATGTTCCCGGTGATCGTGAGGGGGATGACGACCCGCTTCTTGCTGTCCGCAAGGGCCTCCAGCACCGGGGTCCGGTCGATGAGCCGGGCTGAATGCCGCTGGGAAAGGGTGATGTCGCCTTCCAGGTCGAGGGCCTTGGTGTCTACGCCCACCGTGCCTTTCAGATGCGCGATCGAGTCGGTGTCTTTGCCGGTGCGGATATTGGTGAGCTCGAACGACTCCAGATCGAGCGTCTGCCGGACCATGTTGAACCGTGCTTTGAGCGAATCGAAGCTGGTCTGGCGATTCCGCTGCACCCCCTCCTGTCCGGTGTCGAGCAGGCCGCCCAATCCCTCCAGGGCGGAGAACCCCTCGGCGACCGCCTGCGCGAGGTCGACATTGTTGATCACGCCCTTGCGGATATCCACATCACCTTGAGCGCTCAGAGATTCCAGCCCCTGCTTTGCCGCGTTCCCCCGCAGACTGAACGTGCCGGAGAGCGTCCCTTCGAACATATTCTGAAACGAGGTAAGCGTGTCGATGGCCTGTCCTGCGTCAACCCCCTTGAAAACCGGGTTGAAGGTCCAGTCCTTCGACTGGGTGAGATACGAGGCCGATCCGCTGATGACGCCTCTGAACACGCTCACGGAAAAGCGCGGGACATTGAGCTTGCCGCCGGCATATGTAAAGTTGGAAGACACGTCGCTCAGGGCGATGCCGGCTACGTTGCCGCTGCCGATACTCAGGGTGCCCTCGCCCCTTGTACCATCGGCGCCGGTGCTGCCCCTGGCGTCGATGCTCACATTGTTCAGGCTCCCTTTCTGCGGGGCCTGGGGTTTGCCCTCTGCTTCCTTGGGCGGCAGGGTGAAGGAGATCCGCTCCGCGGCTGTCTTAAGGCTCATAGCGGCCTGGTTCAGGGGGCCTGATATGTCCGCATTCACGGCACCTATCGAGCCGTCCAGATTGTACTCGGCAAGCAGCGGGACGACCGTGTCCCAGCCTTGGAGGGTCATCGGCCTGGTGCTGAACCGGAGGTCTGCCGTGGGTACAGGCTTCGAAAGGTCGACTTGGCCCGATCCGGAGAGCAGAAGATTGTACAGGGCGAGGTTGAGCGAATGGACATCGACCATACCCTGTTTGATTCCGGCCGCGGCCTCCAAGGTGCACGGCATGCCCTCGGGTTTGCCGAATAGATCGCCATAGACGATTTCCATGAGGCTCGCATCCACCCCGGCCTCCACGCTGAAATCCTCCCGATAGCCCTCCGACCTGACATCGAACCGTGCAGGCCCCTTGAAGGAAAGGTCTGCGGGCATATTGCCGGCATACATGGGGAGCAGCCCGATCAGTGCCGCAGGGTCGAGGGAGGCGCTCTTGATGCTCATCTTCCACTCGGGCCTGGTGAGCACGTTCTGCGCACTGCCCGAGGCGATGAGGCGGTTTCCATTGACCTCGAGACTGGTGGGCTCAAGGGTCACGGTCTCGCCCTTTGCCGTGTACAGGGCCTTCCCATCCAGGCGCACTGTAATGGCCCCTGTTTTCTTGGGTCCTGCCTGAGGATCGCCCGGGCTCTGCAGCACGAGGTTCTCGACCCTGATCTTTGTTGAGGCATCCATATTTCGATCCAGTGACCCTGCCGCGCTGATGTCGGCATTCATGGTCCCGGAAAGGGTCTGCACCGGCAGGCCCAGGCTCTCCGTGAGCTGCTTAAGCGGGAGAGAGTCGGTGCTGATCGCCACGTTGAGCGGGGTCTTCTTCAGGTCGATCTCACTGCCGAGCGGACCCACATGCCCGGTTATCCGGAAGTTTCGGTCAGGCTCGTCAAACAGGCTCCCCCGCGCGTCGAAGCTCACGTCTTTGAACAGGGATATGTTTTCGATCGAGACATCGAGCCTGGTCACAGTGAGGCTCTTCGGTCCTGAAGCAGTCTTCCCGTCGCTGCCGGCCGTCATCTCGTCTTCGTAGAGCACACTTGCATCCCTGACAGTGAGCTCGTCCACTCCAAACACCGCCAGCGCCGAGGGCTGTTCCGCCTCAGCCGGCTTTTCGGGCTTCTCCTTCTTTGCCGGGGCCTCGGCCGGACGGGTCATGTCTTGGAAGTTGAATACGCCCTGCGCGTTTCTCCGGATCTTGACCACGGGCTTCTTGAACACCAGCTCCGAGATCTGCACCTCTCCCTTGAGCAGGGGAAAGAGTTTCAGGCGCACCTGCAAGCTGTCCAGGGTGAGGAAGTCATCCCGGCCAAACTCCGGATTCTCCGGAATCCTCACACCCTGAAGCTCTGCGCCGATGCCGGTGAGCACTGTGAGCTCCACCCGCTCGAAGTCCACATCACGGTTGACGGCGGGCCGCACCCTGGAGAGGATGGCCCCCTTGTACTGGTTGAGGTCGATGACGAACGGGGCGATCAGGGCGACGATGACGATCACCAGCACGACCGCTGCAACCGCGATAAGTGCCTTCTTCATACAGAACTCTCCTTTCTCGCTCTGCTCTCGCACGAGTACTACAGGGTCATCATGGATTCAGGACTTAACAATATCACAGGAAGTATCATATGTTGAGACCTGACCACGACCCTTGGGCTAACCCCGATCCTATGCTTTTATAGTACTAAAGAGAAGGATACTCCCGCTTCTCGCGGGATGCAACATGCTCGTGCTCCGCTGCTGAACCCCATGCCGCTGTGCTGCGGCTTTCAGGGCCCCTGCTCTTGGGGGCTGCCTCGCGGGCATCCCGGCTTTGCGGATGCGTGATCGTCCGTCTCTGCCTGCAGCTTGCCCAATGAAGCTCTTGCATTTTCTCGCTCTGCAATCACTATGAATGGATAAGCACCATTCTCTCATCCTGGAGGGATTCATGATCACAATACACGTATTCGTTCATGTCAAACCGGAATATGTCGAGGCGTTCACCGAGGCATCGGCCGTCAATGCCCAGAGCAGTATCAACGAAACCGGGGTGGCCCGCTTCGATGTGCTCCAGCAGGAAGACGACCCTACCCGCTTTGTTCTGATCGAGATCTACAAAACAGAGGAGGATATCGCCAAGCACAAGAGCACGGACCACTACAGCAGATGGCGCGAAGCGGTAGAGCCCATGATGGCCGAGCCCAGAAAGAGCATCAGATACCGGGAAGTCTTTCCCAATGTCCCGGGCTGGGACTGAGCACTGCGGGTGTAGCCTGCGGCATGAAGCCGCTTGATGCCGTGGGAAGGGAAAATGGTGTTTTCCATCACTCTGTCAATGTGTTACATTAAAGCCCCTTAAAAAGGACACCCTATGCGATTCGATTTCTCAACAGCCGGCCGGATCATCTTCGGCCCGGGCACGAGAGAGGAGGTCCCTGCCCTCGCCTCCCGGATGGGCAGGCGCACCCTGGTGGTGGGAGGCAGGAGCCGTGATCGCATCGCAGGGCTCATCCAGGGTCTGAAAGCCTGGGGAATGAATGCAGTCACCTTTGCCGTCGACCGCGAGCCCACCATGGAGATCGTTCTCGAAGGGCTCGCCCTGGCCCGGGCGGAAGGCTGCGACATTGTCATCGGCATGGGCGGGGGCAGCGTCATCGATGCGGGCAAGGCCATATCCGCCCTGCTGACCAACCCGGGCGAGCTGCTCGAATATCTCGAGGTGATCGGCGGCTCGCAGTCCATTCCAAACCCGCCCGCCCCCTATATCGCCATACCTACAACAGCCGGAACCGGCACCGAGGCGACCAGGAACGCGGTGATCATTTCGCGTGAGCACAAGGTCAAGGTGAGCATGCGCTCGGAGATGATGCTGCCCAGACTGGTGGTCGCGGACCCGGAGCTCACCTATTCCCTTCCTCCTCATATCACGGCACGCACCGGCCTGGATGCGCTGACCCAGCTCATCGAGGCCTTTGTTTCGGTGAGGGCCAACCCCTTTACCGACGGGCTGTGCCGCGAGGGGCTGGCCCGCGCCGCCCGGTCGCTGAATACCGTGTATGCTGACGGCGGCGACAAGGCTGCCCGCGAAGACATGATGCTCGCGAGCCTGTTTTCCGGGCTTGCCCTTGCAAACGCCGGGCTGGGGGCGGTTCATGGGTTCGCAGCGCCTTTAGGGGGCATGTTCGACGCACCCCACGGCATCATCTGCGCCCGGCTGCTGCCCATCGTGATGGATGTGAACATCCGTGCGCTCTCAGCTCGCAGCTCCGGTTCGCAGGCGCTCGCACGATACGGGGAGATCGCGCGGATCCTCACCGGAAACCCCGGGGCGGATGCGAGGCAGGGGATCGCATGGGTCGAGGAGGCCTGTGCAGCCATGCACATTCCGCCTCTGAGCACCATCGGCCTGAGCGAAGAGCACATACCCTCACTCGTTGAAAAGGCGATGCGGGCGAGCAGCATGAAGGGGAATCCCATCGGGCTCACCGGGCAGGAGCTCGAGGAAATAGCGAGAAGGTCTCTTACTCCGGTTCCGGCTCGGGTTCCACGTTGAGCAGCTGACTCGATGTACGCAGGAGCTGCGTAAGGGCTTCTACCCTCTCTTCCAATCTGTCTATGGCGAGCTGTTGCTTGTATACCGTGTCGTTCAGCTTCTGAATGGTGTCTTCATGAAAGGCAACCATGGTTTCCAGATTGGCGAATCTATCGTCACTCATACTCCCCCCGTGATCTTTCGGGATTCCGGATGATACCTCTAAATACTATAGGAAAAATTATCGGGGAATCAATTCTCCCCCAACGCAGCCACACCTCGGAGGACCTCCACCGGCGAGGTCTGCCGCGATCTCCTTGCCCGGCAGGCTCCTATGGTGTATGAAAAACACGGGTTATCCACGACATCTTGAAGGAGGACTCATAGTACATGGATTTTTTCTTCAACCCCGAGGGTATTGCAGTGATCGGTGCATCGGCCGACCCAAAGAAGGTGGGCTACTATATTCTCAAGAACACCCTGGGCGGCTACCGGGGAAAGGTCTATCCCGTGAACCCGCGATACGAGACCTTGCAGGGTGTACCGTGCTATCCGGATATCGAGTCGATTCCCTCCGACTTCGATCTCGCCATCTACTTCATCCCGGCGCGCTATCTCCCGGATACGATTCGCGCCTGCGCACAAAAGGGTGTGAAGGGCATCATCATCGAATCTGCCGGTTTTGCCGAGGTGGGAGAGGCCGGCAGAGCGATCCAGGAAGAATCGGTGCGGCTGGCCAAGGAGCATGGCATCAGGCTCTGGGGCCCCAACTGCATGGGACTGCTCGACGGCTACAGGCACCATGTATTCTCGTTCCTCATGAGCGATAATGTGTTCGATCTCCTCAAGCCCGGCAATGCTTCGTTCATCGTCCAGAGCGGCATGCTCTCGGCAGGCTTTCTCCTGATGGTGCTCGAGCGCGGCGGCCTCGGGATATCCAAGATGTGCTCGATCGGCAACAAGTGCGATGTGCACGAGACCGAGCTGCTGAGATATCTCATCGAGGACGATACCACCGGGGTGATCGGGATGTATGTGGAGTCCATCAAAGACCCGGCCGGCTTCATGGAGTGCGCCCGGTCCACGTCCAAGCCCATCGTCCTGCTCAAGGGCGGGCAGAGCCCGATAGGTGCACGGGCGGCGGCCAGCCACACAGCGAGCATGGCTGGCGACTACACCATCATGCGCCATGTGTTCAAGCAGTGCGGCGTCACCGAGGTGTTCGACATCAACGAGCTCATGGACATTGTGCGGGGCTTCTCCAAGACGCGCCTGCTCAAGCACGATGCGGGCACGGCCATCGTCACCTTCTCGGGCGGGGGCGGCATCATCACCTCGGACATGCTCCACGCACGGGGCCTGAAGGTCGCGGAGCTGAGTCCGGAGAGCCTCAAGGCCCTCGAAGAGGTGTACCCGGAATGGATGGCCCCCGCGCATCCGGTCGATATCTGGCCCGCAATCGAGAAGAACGGCTATCAGAAGGTATATACCCGGACCATCGACATCCTCATGAACGACCCCGGCGTCGACTCCCTCATCATCCACCTCTTTGCAAACCGGATGGATGCATCGCACCTCCGGGGTCTGATCACCATGAAGGAGCGATGCGGCAAGCCCGTTGTCGCCTGGTGCGTGGGAAACGGAGAAAAACTGGGATCGTTCAAGGCGGAGCTCGAAGGCATGGGCATCCCGGTGTTCGAAGAGATGGTGCGCGGGGTGGACTTTTTGGCCGCCTTCAAGAGGCATGTTCAAAAAAAGGGGAATCCGCCCGCGGCTGGAGAAGATGGATGATGGCGAGTGATTCGATTGTAATAAAGAGGAGATTCTGCGGTCCCCCTGACTCGGGCAACGGCGGCTATGTATGCGGCCTGCTCGCGCAGCATATCGGCGGCACGGCCGAGGTGAGGCTCTTAAAGCCGCCTCCGCTGGAAACGCCCCTGGACATCAGTCACGACCGTGATTCCGGCGTTCGCTTACTGCACGGCCAAACCGTCATCGCCGAGGCGCGTCCGGCACCGCTCGACTTGGACGTGCCTAAGCCGCCCGCCTTTGATGAAGCCCTGGCCGCGATGCAGGGCTATGTGAGTGAAGACGAGCACTTTTTCCCCACCTGCTTTGTGTGCGGCCCTGCACGCAAGGCAGGAGACGGTCTGAGAATCTTCCCCGGCCCTGTCACGGCCAAGAGCATGGTCGCCTCGGCCTGGGTTCCGGACGAGACGCTCTCTGGCGCAGAAGGTCTGGTGCGGCCCGAGTTTGTATGGGCCTCGCTCGACTGCCCCGGTGCATTCGCCGTGCTGGACTGCTGTATCAGGCCCGTCGTGCTGGGCTCGCTCACCGCCGAGATCCTCGATCGCCCCGCCGTGGGCCAGAGGTGCATTGCCGCGGGGTGGCCGATCTCCTCACAGGGGAGAAAGCGCTTTGCCGGTACGGCCCTGTTCTCGGAGCACGGCCGGGTCCTGGCCCGGGCGCGCGCCGTCTGGATCGAAATCTGAGGCATGTAAGGTGGATTGGCTCTTCCTCGCGATCCTGGCCGCCTTCAGCCTGGCAACAGCCGACGCCCTGACAAAGAAGCATTTCAGCCGCCTGAGCGCCTACGAGATGGGGATCACCCGACTCACCTACACCTTGCCCTGGCTGGTGATCGCACTCTTCTTCATCCCCTGGCCCCGCCTCGACAGCACCTTTTTCCTGGCCTTCGGGGCGGCCCTTCCCCTGGAGGTTCTCGCCTTTCTCTGCTACATGCGGGCCATCAAGATATCGCCGCTCTCGCTCACCCTTCCCTTTCTTGCCTTTACCCCTGTCTTCATCATCCTCACCGGACGGCTCATCCTGGGCGAGACCGTGACCCTCCCGGGCGTTGCAGGCATTCTCTGCATCGTGGCGGGAGCCTATTCCCTCAACCTCTCCCAGGCCAGTATCGGGGTCCTGGAGCCTTTCCGGGCCATATTCCGCGAACCCGGCTCCGTGCTCATGCTGCTGGTTTCATTCATCTATTCAATCACCTCCACCCTGGGGAAGCTCGCGGTGTTGCACTCCAACCCCTATTTTTTCGGGGTGAGCTACTATGTGGTCCTTGCCCTGCTGATGCTCTCGCTCCTGCCCCTGATGAAAAAGGCCCGGGCCGAGACACTGCTCAAGAACCCCAGGGCGGGCCTGATGGTCGGGGCGTTCATGGCCATGATGGTCATCTCGCACATGCTCGCCATCTCTCTGGTGGAAGCGGCCTATATGATCGCGGTCAAACGAACGAGCCTGCTCTTCGGTGTGCTCTACGGCGCATGGCTCTTCCGGGAGAAAAAGATCACCGAGCGCCTTGCCGGCGCCTTGATCATGGTGACAGGGGTGCTGGTCATCGGGTGGTTCGGATAGACCGGCCCGGCAGTGCAAGTCCCTGGCCTTCAGCGCACCGGCTCGTATCCGCCCGCTACCCCTTCAGGTGAGAGCACGAACTGCCACAACTGATTTTTTCGGGCCCGGAACCCGCCGGCTGACGCCATGAGATAGTAGCTCCACATCCGGCGGAACCGCTCGTCGTAGCGGTTTTTCAGGATATCCCAGCTCATCTGGAACCGTTTGAACCACTGCATCAGGGTCTTGTCGTAATCCGCGCTGAAATTGTGCAGGTCTTCCAGGACAAACAGGCCCTCGAAGGCCCGGGAGATCTGGCTGAGAGACGGGAGCATCGAATTGGGGAAGATGTAGTGCTCGATCCAGGGGTCTCCGCTCCTGACCGGGCTGTTTCTCCCGATTGTCTGTAGCAGGAAGAGCCCGCCCGGCCTTAAGGTTTTTCTGACTACTTTCATGAAGGTCCGGTAGTTCTTGCACCCCACGTGCTCGAACATGCCGATCGACATCACCCGGTCGAATGACTCGTCAAGATCGCGGTAGTCCTGCAGACGGATATCCACCGCAAGGCCTCTGCACAGATTGCCGGCATACTCAGCCTGCTCGCGGGAGACCGTGATGCCCACAGCCTCGACCCCATAGTGTTCGGCGGCGAATTTCGCCATTCCTCCCCACCCGCATCCGATGTCGAGCACACGCATGCCCGAGGCCAGCCCGAGCTTACGGCAGACGAGATCGAGCTTGGCCTCCTGTGCATCATCCAGATCCCTTGCCTCTTTCCAGTATCCGCAGCTATAGATCATGCGCCTGTCGAGCATAGCCTCATACAGATCGTTGCCGATATCATAGTGGCGCTCGCCGATCTCGTAGGCCCTCGATTTCTTCTGAAGGTTCACAATCCGGCTCTTGAGCCAGTGAGCCAGGTCCATGGCCGTCAACACCCGGGTGTTGAGGCCGGCGGTGAATATCCTGTAAAAAAACTCATCCAGACGCTCACAGTCCCACCACCCGTCCATATAGGACTCTCCCAGGGCGAGAGAACCCCCGCTCAAGACGCGTTCGTACAGGCCGTCGTTATGGACCCGGATATCCCAGGGGCGGCTCCCGCCGATGGTGATATCCGCTTCGCGAAGCAGCTGCTCCGCCCTGTTTCGCAATTTGCCTTGTGACATGATGTCTCCTGTGATTGCGGTTTGTTATTGAATCCTGCAGTCTTCCTGGACATCAAAGGAGAGTATGAGGTTTAGATATAATCAGGCCTCTTCTGTAGACAATCCGCCGCTGCATTGTCCTAGACAAGGCGGTTTTCATAAAAGAGCCCCTGCCGCTGGCGTTGACTTTTCAGGGCTTGCCCCTCGACCCGGCTGACCTCTGCAAGCTGAACAGGGATGTGCCCATCCCTTCAAACACCTGGAACAACCGGTCCTCGACTGGGCGCTCTCGCAGTCCAAGTCCATCACGCCCGAACTCAACAGGGCCCTGTATGAGAAATACATCGCCAGCGAGCACAAGGTCATCATCCAGAAGATACGCCAAGATTTGCGGGCTGTGCTTGACACCCTGCTCGAGCACATCACCGACTCGGGCAGCAAGATGACCCGTTTCACCACCATGATCAGGATCTATTCCGAGCGGCTCAAGGAAGACCTCGACACCGAGAGCGTGCAGGCCATTGTTGAAGACATCCTGTCGGAAAGCAGGGTTATCAGACGCTCGGGCCAGATGCTTAAAAAGCGCATTGTTTTGTCCACCCGGGAGATCAAGAGCCTCCGCAAGGACCTTGACAAGATCAGGGAAGAGGCCGACACCGACATGCTCACCGGCCTGAAAAACCGGCGGTTCCTCGCCAGGCAGTTCGAGCAGGAGTCCGAACGGGCCATCCGCGATCACACGCCCCTTTCCCTGATCATCATCGATATCGATCACTTCAAGCGGATAAACGATACCCACGGCCACATCGTGGGCGACCGGGTGCTCAAGATCGCGGCGTCCATGATCAGAGAGTGCGTCAAGGGCAGAGACATGGTGGCGCGGTTCGGGGGCGAGGAGTTCGTGGTCCTGCTCCCGGATACGCCGCTCAACGGGGCCACTATTCTGGCCGAGCACATCTGCACATACTTCAAAAACATGAACTGGAAACGCAAAGACACCGGCCAGACCATCGGGCAGGTATTCATCTCGCTGGGCGTGTCGGAATACCGTCCGGGAGAATCGCTGGATTCGCTCATACACCGTGCTGATGAGGCACTGTATCTTTCCAAGACAAACGGCAGGTGCAGAGTCACCAGCGAGGCGAGCCTGAAAGAATCATATGCCACAGCCCAAGACCTGGGATAGGGGCCTTTCATAGCTGTATATTTTGTTTACACTGGTGTTAATTTTCCATACATCTGTATACAGATTTTACCATGCCCGGATCAGTTGCATGGCCTATTATCAATGAGTTATAAATGGCACTGGTTTTGCCTTTGCCATATCGAACAATAGAGAAGAAACGAGATTTCGCCAGGAGGGTCATGAATGAGTAAATCAGCACGCAGAAAGGAATACCACATCACGCTTCTCCATGTGCTTGGAGTCGCATGGTTCTTCATCGCCATGATTCTCCTGGGCATGCCCGAAGTGACTCATGCCCAGGACAAGGCTCTGGAAAACCTCAGGGAAACGGGCAAGGCCTTTGCCTCGGTCGCAAAAGACGCCTCGCCTGCGGTCGTATTCATCAAGGTCGAGAAGACCGTGAGCCAGGGGCCGTTTTTCAGATACCGCTCACCCTTTGAAGACGAGTTTTTCAAACGCTTTTTCGGCGAGCCGGGACCCGGATTCCCACAGTTTCCCCAGCAGCAGCAGAAGCGGCAGGTACAGAGCCAGGGCTCGGGGTTTATCATCACCCGGGACGGGTATATCCTCACCAACAATCACGTGGTGGGCGACGCTGACAAGGTGACGGTAAAGCTCCTCGACGGGCGTGAATTCACGGCAAAAACCGTAGGCACCGACCCTCCTACCGATGTGGCGGTGATCAAGATCGATGCCGAAAATCTGCCGGTTCTCTCCCTGGGAGATTCCGACCGGATCGAGGTGGGTGAGTGGGTCCTGGCGCTGGGCAACCCCTTCGGCCTCTCGCACACGCTCACGGCAGGCATCGTAAGCGCCAAGGGACGCAGCAGCGTGGGGATCACGGACTATGAAGACTTCATTCAGACCGACGCCGCCATCAACCCGGGCAACTCAGGCGGACCCCTCATCGATCTTGAGGGCAAGGTGGTGGGCATCAACACGGCCATCTACAGCCGCAACGGCGGGGGATACATGGGCATCGGATTCGCCATCCCCATCAACATGGCAAAGAATATCTATACGCAGCTCATCGAACACGGAAATGTCACCCGCGGGTATCTGGGCGTGACCATCCAGGACCTCACCGCAGAGCTGGCAAAGTCGTTCGGCCTGAGCGACACCAAGGGGGTGCTCGTCTCTCAGGTCATGCCCGACACGCCTGCGGAAAAGGCCGGCATAAAGCAGGGCGACGTGATCGTGAGCCTGGGCGGCAAACCGGTCGAAAACTCCGCAAGCCTGCGCAACGAAGTGGCAATGACCGTGCCCGGAACCACAGTAAAGGTCGGCTTGATCCGCGACGGCAAGAAAATGACCTTGAACGTCAAAGTGGAGAAGATGTCGGAAGACATGCTCGCATCATCCGCCTCATCGCGATCGGAAGACCTGAGCAATCTGGGTTTGAGCGTTGCAACCCTGAACAGTGAACTCGCAAAGCAGTATGGCTTTGAAAACGAGAGCGGGGTCGTGGTGACCGGGGTCGATCAGGACTCTCTAGCCGCCCGTGCGGGCATCAGACCCGGTATGCTCATCAAAGAGGTCAACCGCAAGCCCGTGAAAAACGTCAAGGAGTTCCAAGACGCCTTGAAAAAGAGCGGCAAGAAGCCGATCCTCTTCTTTATCAAAGACAGTCGAGGATCACATTTCGTGGCGATCGACCCCGGAAAGTAGGCCCCAGAAAACGGCAAGCATACGACAACCCCTTTCCATATGCGGGGCCGGGCATGGATGGCAACCTCATGCCCGGCCCCGTTCATTTTAAAGGGGCGCTAGAGGCGCTCATCTCTTGTTGGGTTTTTCCATCAGGGCGCTCTCCGGGAGCCGGGGCAGCAGCACCCTGAATGACGAACCTTTGCCCGGACTGGTGCTGACCGATATCGCCCCCGCGTGATCAGTGACAATGCCGTGCACCACTGCCAGACCCATGCCCGAACCTTCTCCCGGCTTCTTGGTGGTGAAGAAGGGCTCGAAGATGCGCTCGACAGTCACGTCGTCCATGCCCTCGCCCGTGTCTTCCACCACGATTTCCACATACGGTCCGGGAATAAGAACCGGGCACACCTCGGCGGCAGCCTTTTCATCCAGGTCGACATTCGCAAGCCTCACGGTCAGAAGACCGCCCTTTCTGCGCATGGCATGCCTGGCATTGATGCAGAGGTTCATGAGCACCTGCTGGATCTGCGTGGCATCCGCCATTACCACGGCCCCCTTCGGGCACAGATGGTGATCGATGTCGATCATCGGAGACATGATCGATCTGAGAAACGACAGAAACTTCCTGACCAGGGGATACAGGTCGAGCGGCTCCTTCACGCGAGGCGTGCTGTGGCTGAAGGTGCGGATCTGGTTCACCAGTTCTATCCCCAGGGTGGTTGCCTTGTGAATTTCATCGAGCACGGGATAGAAGGGGTGATGAACGCCCATGTCCTGCATCAGGGTTTCGGTGTCGAGCAGGATCGGCGAGAAGACATTCTTGAGATCGTGGGCGATGCCTCCGGCCAGGGCGCCCAAGGCCTCCATCTTGCGGGTTTGCTGGAGCTGATTGAGGGCTGCCGCTTCATGGGTGACATCCCGCACGATCA
>ERZ795051.4516-NODE-4516-length-12956-cov-4.871560_pt1 | contig 12956 bp, 14 predicted proteins | sample MGYA00375135_ERZ795051 | MGnify/ENA primary metagenome ERZ795051 (study PRJEB30180, sample SAMN05720222) | activated sludge metagenome | isolation source: Anaerobic digester | place: Japan | collected 2015-05-26 ... | reverse complement strand
GCGGTCCGCGAAAACCGCCCGGTCGACGCGATGGTCCGCGAGCTCCTCACCGCGTGGGGCGAGAGCGCGGGGGTCCGCAAGGCCGTCGAGGCGTGGCGGAGCGAGCGGAGCAGCGAGGGCAAGATGTGGTTTGGGAAGCCGGTCAAGTCGGCGAAGAAGGAGCGTGGGGCGTGAGCGAACAGTGCATGCACGACGGCAAGGCGGGCCCCTGCGAGCGGCCCGCGGTCGAGGCCGAGCACTTCGTAGCAATCGCGCTTCTGGCTCATGGGCGGGCGGAGCCCCCTCAGTCGGCGGGACCGGAGGAGACGACGACCTGCGCGGCGCGCAGGAGCTTGTCGCCGAGCTTGTAGCCGCGGCGCGTCTGGGCGACCACGTGGTCGGCGGGCACGTCGGCGGAGGGCAGATGGGTGATGGCTTCGTGGACGTGCGGATCGAAAGCGGCGCCTTCCGCGTCGATGGGCTGCACGCCGGCCTTTTCGAGGGCCGCGCGCAGCTGGTTGCAGATCAGCTGGAAGCCCTCGATGAACGCGGCGGGCGCGCCGTTCTTGGCGCCGTCGGCCAAGCCCAGTTCGAAATGGTCGAGGACGGGCAGGAGTTCCAGGACGAGCTTTTCGTTGGCGAAGGCGATCCAGTCCTTCTTTTCGCGGTCCATGCGCTTGCGGTAGTTCTCGAAATCGGCCTGCAGGCGCAGCAGGCGGTCCTTGAGGATCTCTTCGGGAGAAGGCTGCGGTTCGGCCGCGGCCGCGGGCGCGGCCGCAGGGGGCGGAACGTCTTCGGGAACGGCATGGGCCGGATCGACCGCCGGCAAATCCGGCTCGGCCGCCGGTTTCGGGGCTTCAGGCTTGGAATGAGGATGCTTGTGGGTCATATCAGGGGTGCAACCATACGCACGGACCGGGGTTTCGTCAATCCCGACGGGGTCGCGGGCCGCTACGGCGTGGCCGCCAGTTCGCCCAGCACGCGCGCGGCGAACACCTCGAGGGCCACCTCGGGATCGACCGCGTCGCCGCCGGTCATGGCGGCATGGACGTCCACGGCGGCGTTGAGCCAGCGATACCAGCGGGCGGGGGGCAGGCGGTTGGCCTGGACCGCCATCTTGGCGACGGCATAGGGATTGCCCTTGCGAGGATCCTTCGCGAGCGTCGCCAGCAGCGCTTCGCCTTCCGGCGGCAGGGACCAGGTCAGCCGGGGCCAGTCGCCGCCCGAGACGCGCGCCCAGCCGCGCTTGAGGCAGTCGGCCAGCACCACGATCTCCCGCAGGCGGTTTTCGAGGCCCACGACCAGGGCCACGGGCGAAACGCCCTGTTCGAACATCCGCCGCATGACGTCCAAGGTGTCGGCCAGGTCGCCGGTGCAGAACGTGTCGGCGAACTCCCAGAACTTGCTTTCGCGCATGGGCGCGACCATCAGCCGGACGTCTTCCGCGGCGACGGTCCGGCGGTCGCCGACGTAGAGCGCCAGTTTCTCGATTTCGTTCTCCACCTGCCGCAGGTTGTAGCCGGTGCGGTCGAGGAAGGCGTTGAAGACGGACCGGGGCATCTCGAGGCCGCGCTCCGCGAGCATCCGTTCCGCGCGGGGGATGAAGTCTTCCTGGGCTTCCTTGTCCTTTTCGGGCTCGTCGAACACGTGGACTTCGCCCAAGGCGGCGAACGTCTTGTAGAACGCGGTGGACTTGTTGACCTTGTCCGTCAGCAGAACGAGCGCGACGCCTGCGGGCAGGCCTTGCTTGAGCAGGTCCACGAGGCGTTCGACCTCGGTTTTCACCGAGGTGAACTTGCCGGGCTCCGCCAGCGGATCGAAAAACGGCGCGCCGCGGACGTAGACCGTCTTGCCGCCGCCGAGGAACGACGGCGTCAGCAGGGCCTCGACGACGTTGCGCAGGAAGGCGCAGACGGCGTCGGCGTTGTCGACGCCGGGTTCGGGCTGGAGGGTTTCGAGGCCGAACGCCTGTTCTTCGGGCGGGCAGAGCCGCGCCGCGATTTCGTCGGCCTTGCGCGAGGCGGAAAGGTCGTCGGTGCCGTAGACGAGGAACATCCGCGCCGCGCCCTTTTTCGGGGCGGTCTCGGCGGCGGTTGTTTTCTTCGGCGGCATGGCGGTCAACGCTCCATGAAGCAGAGCGCGGTGTTTTCGACGTGGCGGATGGCCGCGAAGCGCGGGTCCTGCCCCTGCAGCTGGTTCAAGGCGCGGGTGACGCCGGGCCACCAGCGGCTGTCGTAGTCGTGCCACAGGATCAGCCCGCCGGGCTTGACCATCTTCCAGGCCGCTTCGGTGTCGGAGAGCACGTATTCGTAGCTGTGGGCGCCGTCGACGAACATCAGGTCCACCTGGCCGAAATAGGGCGAGAAATCGAACGTGCCCGAATCGCCGTAGAGCTGGACGATCTTGCCGGACTTGGCCTGCGCGGAGATGCGCGCGCCGGAGACGGGCTTGACGATGTAGGCCTTGTCGCCGCTGGCCAGCGGCAGCGCGGCCGTATCCGCGCCTTCGGGCGGCAGGTCGAGGGTGTAGCACGTGCCCTTGTCCGGCTGGTTGGCGGCCATGTTTTCCGTCGTGCGCCCGTCGAACGTGCCGATCTCGAAGCAGACCGCCGGCTGGCGCTGCTTGACGAAGGCGGCGATGAGCATCAGTTCCGTCGGCGTGATGTTGCCGGCGACGTCGGCGATGCGCGAAAGCACCACGGCCGTGTCGTCGCGGATGATTTCGGCCGCGGCGATTTTCGGCACCGTGGGCGCCGGCTTGGCGTTGGGATCTTCGGTTTCCTTTTCGAATCCGAAGTGCTTGCTGAGAGTGTAGAGCAGCGGGCGGTGCCGCTTGAGCAACGCGCCGCCGGCGAAGAAATAGGCGCAGCCGGCCAGGCTCTGGAAATAGCGCCGCAGGAATAGGGGCAGATCGTTCATGTCGCCGCCGTTTGTACCACAGGCGGCCGGGCAATGGAAGCGCGGGCGGGGCTCAAATCCGCAGCGCGGCGGGGCCGTGGGTGCGCCAGACGGCCTGGACCTTGCCGGCGAGGCGCTCGATGCCGTCGCGCGGGCCGACCTCGATCCAGACGACGTCGGCCTGGTGCCGGAACCAGGTCATCTGCCGCTTGGCGTATTGCCCGGTCCGGACGGCGACGAGCCGGATGGCTTCTTCCTCGGAAATCTTGCCGTCCAGTACCCGCGCGGCCTCTTCGTAGCCGATGGCGTGGCGGGCGGTGTCGGACAGCGCCGGGTATTTCGCGCGTAGGGCGCGGACTTCCTCGACCAGGCCGTAGGCGAACATCTGGCGGGCGCGGCGCGCGATGCGCGCGCGCAGATCGTCCGGCGCCAGCGCGAGGCCCGCCAGCTTGGGCCGCGGGCGCTCTTCGCCGGCGGGCAGGGGCTGGCCGGACGCCAGCAGCTCGTAGGCGCGCACGACGCGCCGCGGGTTTTCGGGATCGCGCAGCTTGGCGAATTCCGCCGGGTTCAGCGCGCGCGCGGCGGCCTGCAGCGCCGCGAGGCCTTCGGCGTTCAGGAGCGCCTCGGCGGCGGCGCGGTGGACGGGATCGGTCGGCGCGCTGTCGAGCCCCTCGGTCAGGCACTTCACGTAGAGCCCCGTGCCGCCGACCACGATGGGCGGCGCGCCGCAGGCGGCGATCGCCGGCGCCGCGGCGCGGACCGCCGCCAGCCAGTCGCCGACGGAAAACGGCCGGTCGGGATCGACGAGATCGAAGCCGAACGACGGCACGGCGGCGCGGTCGGCCGCCTCCGGCTTGGCGGTGCCGACGTCCATCCCGCGGTAGATCGTCATCGAATCGGCGGACAAAATCGGCCGCGGCGGCCGCGCCTGCAGCGCCAGGTATTGGGCCACGGCGCTCTTGCCGGAAGCCGTCGGGCCGACGAGGAAATGGGCCGCCAGCGCGCTCATGCCGCGGCTCCGGGATTTTTACGTAGAACGTAAAAAGTTTGGCCGGGTTTTACGTGGAACGTAAAAACTTTGGGATGGGTTTTACGTAGAACGTAAAAACGTTGAATCCGCGCCGGGGCGTTCATGGCGCGGGCGTTTCCGGCGCCGCCGCGGCGGCGCGCGGGGCGAGGAGGGTGCCGAGGACGTAGATCGCCACGCCGATGCAGATGGCGGAGTCGGCCACGTTGAAGGCCGGGAAGTGCCAGCCCCGGTGGAAGAAATCGAGGAAATCGACGACGTAGTCCAGGCGCAGGCGGTCGAAGAGGTTGCCCACGATGCCGCCGCAGAGCAGCCCGAGCGCGACGCGGTGCACGCGGCCGGGCGGCAGGAACTGGCGGCGGAACAGGACGAGCGCCACCAGCATCGCGAACGCCAGCACGGCCAAGGCCAGGTTCTGGCCGCTGAACATGCCCCACGCGGCGCCGGTGTTGCGGATGTAGGTCAGGTGGAAGAAGCCCGGAATCACGGGCACGGATTCGTGCAGGGAAAACGCGCCGCGCACCCATTCCTTGGTGGCCTGGTCGAGCAGGATCACCAGCAGGGCGACGAGCAGCGGCGTCATGGGCGGCGCGGGCAGGCCCGCCTAGTCGGCGGATTCGGCCGACTCGGCGGCGTCTTCGGCCGCGAGCTGCTGCAGGGGCAGCGTGCCGCCGAAGGGGCGGTACTTGGTGCGGCCGCGCTCGGCGGCGTTCTGGCAGGCCATGCACTTCTTGGCGAAGGGCAGGGCCTTCAGGCGCGGCAGTTCGATGGCGCCGCCGCAGGCTTCGCAGGCACCGTAGGTGCCTTCATCGACGCGCCGCAGGGCGTCTTCGATGTCGTAGAGCGATTCCTGCCGGCTGGAAGCGAGGTTCAAGGCCAGTTCGCGGTCGAAATTGTCGGTGCCCTGGTCGGCCATGTGGGTGGAATGGGCGCTGATGTCGCCGGACGATTCGATGGGCGAACGCTTGAGGTTGTCGCCCGCCAGCGCCGTGAGATTGCCTTGGATCAGATCGAGCTGCTTCTGGAGCTGCGCGCGGAAAAACTGGAGTTCGCTCTTGCTGAACGCGCGGGCCGGCTTGACCTTGCGCGGAGCGGGCGGCGGCGGGGGCGGCGGCAGCTTCTTGGCGAGCGTCTTCGGCAGGGCCTGCGGGGCGGCCTTCTTCGCGGCCTTCTTGGCCGGGGCCGGCTTCGCGGCCTTCTGGACGGCCTTCTTGGCCGGGACCTTCTTGGCGGGCGCCTTTTTCGCGGGCGCTTTCTTGGCCGGGGCCTTCTTGGCGACCTTCTTGGGCGCGCTCGCCTTCACGGTCTTTTTCGCCGCTTTTTTCGCGGGCCGGGAGGGTTTCCGGGTTGCCTTCTTGGGGTTCTTTTTCTTCGTGGCCATGCTGCACCTCACATTCAGGACCGTACCTCGCCGGACGCCCGGAAACAACCCCGGGTTCCGCAAGGGTGGCGCTGTTTAGCATGGCGGCGGGCGGACGTCAACCGCCGATGCGCGCGGGCGCGAAATGATTTGCGGCGGGGGGGGCGCGTCGCCTAGGATGCGGCGCATGAGAACGAGCGGATGGGCAGGCTGGGCGGCGGCTTTCTGGGTGGGCGCATGCGCCTGGGCGACGGCCGGCGGCGACCCCGCCGCGGAAGCGCAGATGGCCCGCGTGCGCCGCTCCATGCCCGAGGTGCCGCTGGAGCTGGAAGCGGCCATCCGCGTGGTGGATCCCAACGGCAAGAACCTCAAAACGGTGCAGGCGGAAGCCCTGCTGACGCCCCGGGACACCGGCCGCACGGCGCGCTACGTGCTGCGCGACGCCTTCGGGGGCATCCTGGAAGAGATGACCGTGGAACTCGGCGACGGCGCCGCCGCGTTCGCCTATGCGCTGGGCGATCCGCCGCAGCCGGCGCCGCTGCCGGACCTGTTCGGCCCCATCCAGGGCAGCGAAATCAGCTGGATGGAAATGAGCTTTTCCTATTTCTGGTGGCCGGACCCGAAGATCGTCGGCTCCGAAAAGGTCGCCAACCGCTGGGACTGCCAGGTCATCGAAATTCCGTGCCCGCCCGAATACGCCGGGGGCTGGTCGCATCTGCGCCTGTGGGTGGCGCCGGCCTACGACGCCGTCGTCCGCGGCGAGGCCTGGCGCGCCGGCCGCGCCGTGAAGCGGTTCGAGGTCAAATCCGTCAAGAAGCTCCGCCAGGTCTACATGATCGGCGATCTGGAAGTGAAGAATCTCGTGACCGGCGCGCGCGCGCGCCTCAAGGTCGGCAAGATGCGCATGCTTTCCCCGGACTATTCGCCCGAAGAGCTGGAAGAGTTCAACGCGCCGATCGCGTGGTAGGGCGATGGACGGGTTCTTTCCAGAGGCCGAGGGTCCGGCGGGGCGGGACGAAGCCCGGCGGCAGGTCTGGAAGGTGACCGAACTGACGCGCCGCATCAAGGGCACGCTGGAAGGCGCGTTCGGCAGCGTGTGGGTGGAGGGGGAAATCTCGAACTTCCGCAAGCCGGCCTCGGGGCATGCCTATTTCACGCTCAAGGACGCCACGAGCCAGTTGCGGGCCGTGATGTTCCGCAGCGCGCTGGCGGGCGTGAAAATGCCGCTGAAGGACGGCCAGCTGGTGCGCGGCTACGGGCAGATCACCGTCTACGAGGCGGCCGGCGACTACCAGATCCTGCTGCGCAAGATCGAGCCCGCCGGCGAAGGCGAACTGATGCTGCGCCTGGAGGCGCTGAAGAAGCGCCTCGCCGCGGAAGGCCTTTTCGCCGCCGAGCGCAAGCGCCCGCTGCCGGCGCTGCCGCAGCACGTCGGCATCGTGACGTCGCCCACCGGCGCGGCCATCCGCGATATTTTGCAGGTGCTGGAACGCCGGTTCGCCAATCTCCACGTGGTGTTGGCGCCCGTGCGCGTGCAGGGCGCCGGCGCGGCCGACGAAATCGCCGCGGCGATCGACCTGCTGAACCGGCGCGGCGGGCTCGACGTGCTGATCGTCGGGCGCGGCGGCGGCAGCCTCGAGGATCTGTGGTGCTTCAACGAGGAAACCGTCGTGCGGGCCATCGTGCGCTCGGCCATCCCGGTGATTTCGGCGGTGGGGCACGAAATCGACTGGACCTTGAGCGATTTCGCGGCCGACGTGCGCGCGCCGACGCCCAGCGCGGCGGCGGAGATGGTCGTGCAGGGCAAGGCCGAACTGGAACGGCGCGTGGCCGATCTGCGCCGCCGGCTGGCGCTGGGCGCGAAAGCGGCCACGCTGGGCTGGCGGAACCGGCTCGAACGCGCGGCGCGGACGCCCGGCTTGCGCGATCCGCTGCAGGTCGTGCGGCAGGCGCAACAGACCGTGGACTTCCTGGCCGTGCGCCTGCAGAAGGCGCTCGCGGGCCTGCCGCAACTGGTGCGGCAGCGCGCCGCGGCGGCCGCGCGGCGCATGGAATTGGCCGCGCGCATGCGACTGGCGGAAGACCGCCGCGCGCTCCAGCACGCCGAGGCGCAGTTGCGGATGCTCAATCCCAAGGGCGTGCTGGCGCGCGGCTACAGCTTGACGAAATCGCGGGACGGCAAGATCCTGCGCTCGGCGGCGGAAGCCCGGCCGGGCATGCAACTGGAAACGGAATTCGCCGACGGCGCGGTGCGCTCCACCGTGGACGCGGCGCAAGGAGGATGACATGGCGGACACCCCGGAAAAACCCCAGAACTTCGAGAAAGCCCTGGCGCGGCTGGAGGAAATCGCGGCGGAGATGGAAAGCGGCGAGCTCGGCCTGGAGAAGATGGTGGCGGCGTTCGAGGAGGGCCAGAAGCTGGTCAAGCTGTGCTCCGCCAAGCTCAACGAGGTCGAAAAGAAGATCGAACTGCTCGTGAAGAACGCCGACGGCTCCGTCGGCACGGAGCCTTTCGCGGGCGAGAAAAATTGAAAGAGGGGGTTGCCAAAACCGGGGCGGTGGTGTACAACACACAGCCTATTCGGTGTACCTGTAGCTCAATTGGATAGAGCATCTGACTACGGATCAGAAGGTTACAGGTTCAACTCCTGTCAGGTACGCCACTTGCTTGCGGACGCTCTTTTCGGGGCGTCCTTTTTTGTTGTTCCCGCGGCGCGAGGGGAAGGAGATGGATCGGATGAATGCACGGAGGATGTGGACCTTTCTGGCGTTGAGTCTGCTGGGCGTTTCCGCCGTCGCGCGCACCTGGGAAACGCCGGCGATGGCGACGTGGACGGAGGACCCCCGCACGACGGTCACGCTGGCGTGGGAGCGGCACGCGGAGGGGATCGGCCGCGTGGACTGCAAGGCTGCGGAAGGCGGGTCGGTCTGCGGCGCGACGGAATCGGCGGCTGCCCGCCGGCACGTGTTCACGCTGCGGAAGCTGCGGCCTGGCACGCACTACGAATACTCGGTTTCTTCCACCGACGGCTACGAGGCGCAGGGCCGATTTTGGACGGCGCCGGCGGACCCGGAGCAGCCGTTCACGTTCGCGCTGCACAACGATCTGCAAGGCGGAATCAACGTCGATGCGGCCAAGGCCGTTTCGGCCGGCGTCGTGGCGGCGAACCCGGATTTCGTGCTTTCGACGGGGGATTTGGCCGACTCGCGCTATGCGGGGGATTATGCCGGCGTGATCGCCAGCTGGAACCTGCTCTTCGAGTGCCTGCGGGACGAACTGGCGGCGTTCGTTTTCCAGCCGGTGTCGGGCAACCACGACGAGCCGGAAAATCCCGATTCGTTCTGGCACCGGCTGTTCGAGCTGCCGGACGCGCACGACTACGTTTTGGACGTCGGCCCGATCCGGTTCATACTGCTGGATTCGACGGAATTCGAAGGGCCGGGCCGCGCGGCGTGGCTCGCGCGCGAGCTGCAGAAGGCGGCGTTCGATCCGGCGGTGACCTGGACGATCCCGGCGTTCCACCGGCCGCCGTTTTCGGAGGGCGAGCGCGGCGGGGACGCCGGTTTGCGGCAGTGGTGGGTGCCGCTGTTCACGAAGTACGAGGCCGGTCTGGTGCTGAGCGGCCATGCGCACGGCTACCAGCGGATGAAACCGATCGACGGCGTGCCGTACCTGGTCAGCGGCGGAGGCGGGGGCTGGCTCTACCAGGTCGATCCGAACCATCCCGACATCGCGTTCGCCACGAGCGCCTACCATTTCGTCCAGTTCCGCGTGGCCGGGAAAACCATCCAGCTCGAAGCCAAGGCGCCGGACGGGACGGTTTTCGATCGTGCGGAATACGTCGCGCGGCGGCACGTGCGGGTGGAACCGGCGTTCCCGGCGCGCGGCGAGACGTGCACGGTGAGCTACGACGCGCGGGGCGGACCGCTGGCGGATGCCGCGCAGGTGACGCTGCACCTGGGCCGCGACGAATTCAACCGCCTGCTGCTGGACGTGCCGATGGAGCGGGACGCCGCCGGAATATGGACGGCGACGTTCGCGGTGCCGGATTCCGTCAAATGGCACTTGGCGTTCTGCTTCTTCGATCCGGAACGGGGGATCTGGCACAACAACCACGCGCAGAACTGGCAGGCGCTGGTGGCGAGCGAACGGTGAGCGGGGCGGACCGGGGGCTTATTCCAGCGCGATGATCGCAGCCAGCACGTCGGGGTGCTTGCGGATGAGGTCGTAGAGCCGCAGCAGGCAGTCGCTGTAGGCGTACATCCACTGCTGGCGGTAGAGCCGTTCCTGGACGTCGGAATAGAGCGCGGCGGTGAAGCAGATCTTGCGCGCGGCGACGACGGGATCGCCCTGGACGTCGAACTGCCGCCGGATGAACAGGCCGGCGGCGGCGGCGGGCGTCAGCAGCGAGGGCAGGATCGCGGCGATCCAGCGCCAGTGGCGGCGGCGGAAGTCCAGCAGCGACTGGGGCGGCATGGTGTAGCGGTGGAGTCGCTGCATGATCTTGACGATGTCGCGGCGGCCGTGGATTTCGGGCGCGCGCAGGAAGCGCAGCAGGAAATCGCGGTATTGGCGTTCCCACTCCAGATGGGGCGCGCCGGCGACGCGCGGCAGGATGTCGGCCTGCGTCATCCGGGTGATTAGGTGGTCGATGAACACGCAGGCCATGCGGGTGACGAGCAGGGCCTGGGTCAGCTTGATTTGGTCGCGGCTCCAGCCCCAGCGGCGGCCGAGGCTTTCCACGCGGGCCGGGGCGCGCACGATGCGGCGCCAATAGACGAGGTTGAAGCCGGGGTGATGGCCGAGGACGTATTCTTCGCGCCGCAGATAGCGTTGCCGGGCGACTTGGCGGTTGTAGTTGGTGATCGGATCTGGAAGGACCGGTTCCATCATGGCGAGGAACCGACGCCTAGGCGCCGAGCGCTTCCCGGTACTGGGTCTGGGTCGCCAGGAACTTGGCGAAGCTCTTCTTGCTGTAGGGGTGGGGATAGGCTTCGAAGTGGCGGTGGATGTCGGAGGGGGCTTCGGTGTGGCCGGCGATGTCGCGCACGCGGGCGCGCTTGGTCGCGGCGTCCTGCTTGCCCCACGCGCCGCTTTCGAAATCGAGGGCGCCCTGGTAGACCGGCTTGGGGATGTTCCGGTAGGCGTTCTTGATCAGGTGGGTGACCAGCAGTTGCAGGGCGTATCCGTAGTTGGATTCCAGGGCTTCGTTCATGTCCTACTTTCGCATTTGCGGGCAGTATAGGACGCCGCCGCGCCGCGAACAACGGCAAAAACCGGAAAACCGCCTACAGCGCCGCGGCCGGGCGCGGCGCGGGGAGCGCCGCCGCCAGTTCGCCGAGATAGGCGTCGTGCAGGGCGCTGGCGCGCTCGACGTAGTCCTGGGTCTGGGCCGGCATGCGGTCGAGATCGAACCCGGAGCGGCGCAGGCGGCCGGGACCGGCGTTGTAGGCCGCCAGCAGGAGCGCGCGCTCGTCGGACTTCCATTCCGCCTGGCGGGGGAGGATGGTTTCCTGGAGGTAGGCGAGATAGGCGACGCCGACGCGGCGGTTCAGGGCGGGATCGAAGGCCTGGTCGAAGGGTCGGGGGCGGCCGAAGAGGCGGACGGTCATGTCGCGCCAGGTGGCGGCCTTGATCTGCATCAGGCCCCGTTCGCCGTGGCGGCCCACCATGCGGGCGTCGCCGTTGGACTCGATCTGGATGATGGCGTCCACGAGGCGGGCGGCGTTCTGCTCGGCGTCCAAGGCGGGTTCGGCGGCCTGCGCCGGGGCTTGGGGAATCGGGAACCGGTCCATGCGGGGGGCCTCCGGCGCGGGCCGGAAAGCGGTCGCGCCCAGCGGCAGCAGGAGGGCCGCGCCGAGGACAAGCCAGCTTGAGATGGAGGTTTTCCGGTTCATCGACAATGTAGGTAAAACGATATACTAAATCCGACAATTGGCAAGGGAAAATATCCGTTGGGGCCGAAAAGTCAAATCGAAGAGGTCCGATTGGCCTTGTTCGCCGTCCCGGGAGGGGGTATAACCGGGAACCATGAAATCGTGCGGACAGTTGGAACTCGTTATTGCAAAGGAAGATGCGGATTCATTTGGCGATTGGGTCCGGGAAAACTGGGGGGTGGAACCGGTCTCCCTCGAACAGCCCCACGGCGACCAAGCCGTGGTCAAAATCTACTTCGATACCCTCGCGGAGGCCGAAATCCACCGCCGGAAACTGCCCCGGACCTTCGCCCTGTCCTCGGTCCAGACCATGGCCTGCCACGAGGAGCAATGGACGACCTTCTGGCGGCACCATTTTCACGTCCAGGACGTCGGCCGGCGCCTGCGGACGGTGCCGGTCTGGGAAAAAGCCCCCGACCGCAAGCGGATCAACCTGAAGATCGATCCGGGGCTCAGTTTCGGCACCGGGGGCCATTTCACCACCCGGTTTTGCCTGGAAGAGCTCGAACGGGCCTGCGCGGACCTCCAACCGCGCTCGATGCTCGACGCGGGTACCGGCAGCGGCATTTTGGCCATCGCGGCGGCCAAACTGGGCGTCAAAACCATCGACGCCTTCGATTTCGACCCCGTTTGCGTCGAAAAATGCGCCGAAAACGCCGCCTTGAACCGACTGGAGAAGGGCCGGATCCGGTTCTACTTCGGCGACGTCCTGCAGTCCGGCTGGCTGAAGCGCCCGGCGGACGTCGTCTGCGCGAACATTCTGACCCATATCCTGATCCAAGCCGCCCCCGGCCTCTGGCGGGCGACGAGAAAACGGCTCATCCTGACCGGCATCCGCGAATTCGAGGGCGATTCCGTCGCCGACGTCTTCGTGGCGCAAGGCGCCCGCGAAGTGCTCCGCGACGGCGACGGCGAATGGTGCGGAATCGTGCTGGATCGGTCTTGAGGTGCCGGACATTGCGTCGCGGCGTCGCATTTGGCATCCTGCGGGCATGAGCGGAACCAATATGATGCGCGAGGTGGGCCGGTGGGCGTGGGTCGGGCTGACATGGGCGGCGACGGCCGTCGCGGGGGATTTCACGTGGACGACCAACGGCGATGCGCTGGTGCTGGCCCAATACGAAGGCGCGGCCGCCAAAGTGTCGATCCCGGCGACCGTGGAGGGCCGCCCGGTCGCGGCGATCGGATCCGGAGCATTCGCCGATCGCGCCGGGGTGAGGTCCGTGGCGATTCCCGCCGGCGTCGTGCGCATCGAGGAAAAGGCCTTCGCCTATTGTTCCGATCTGGTCCGCGTCGAACTCGGCGCCGGCGTCGCGGAAATCGGACCCTGGGCGTTCCGGGGCTGTCGCCAGTTGGCCGAAATCGCCGTGGATAAAGACAACCTGAACTTCCGGGTCGCGAACGGCGCGCTGGTGGATCGGCGCACGGCGACGCTGGTGCTGGTTCCGCCGCGCACGGCCGGCTCGTTCATGGTTCCCGCCGACGTCGTCGCCATCGGCAGCGAGGCCTTCGCCGGCTGCGCGCTGCTGACCAACGTGGTCCTGCCGGATGGTCTCGCGGAAATCGGGGCCTGGGCGTTCGATTCCAGCGGTCTGAAGAGCATCCGCCTGCCCGACGGCGTGGCGAATCTGGGCGAGGGGGCGTTTTCGGGGTGTGCGGCGCTGGCGACGGTGGAAGGCGGCGCAGGGTTGAAAGAAATCGGCCGGCGGGCGTTTGAGCGCGCCGGGCTGACGGCATTCGCGATGTCCAACGGCGT
>ERZ795051.4512-NODE-4512-length-12958-cov-5.318143_pt1 | contig 12958 bp, 10 predicted proteins | sample MGYA00375135_ERZ795051 | MGnify/ENA primary metagenome ERZ795051 (study PRJEB30180, sample SAMN05720222) | activated sludge metagenome | isolation source: Anaerobic digester | place: Japan | collected 2015-05-26 ... | reverse complement strand
TGGGAGGATGGCGGGGCGGAATCTCCGGTTGCGGCTCCAGCAGCCAGGCGCGGCAGCAGGCAGAGTGCGGCCATTATGCCGAGGGTGAAATCTCGTGAGCAGCCCAGTGGCGATTTCCTGGCGGGGCGGGTGATTGGTTGCCGGGATTGAAAAGTTGGTGAAACTGTGTTCATCGTTTTCTCCTTTCGGCTCTATTTTTTCCTCCGCTGAAAAGTTTGCTGAAGTAACTTCCCGCCGTGCTCACGGGTTGGAATTCGGGTGGAGAAAACCCGCTTGAAGATTGAAGCCGCCGCTGGCATGTTTCAGCCATGAACGCGCTGTTGTCCCGCATCACGATTGATCCGCAGATTTGCCACGGCAAACCGGCCATTCGGCATCTGCGGTATCCGGTGGAGTCCATGCTGGAATACTTGGCGGCGGGCGATACGTTTGAGGATTTGCTGAAGGAGTTTCCCGATCTGGAGCGTGAGGATTTGCAGGCGTGTCTGGAATTTGCCGCGCAATCGCTGAAGCTCAAAAGCCAGCACCTTGTGCTTGCATGAAATTCGTGGTGGATGCGCATCTGCCGCCGGACCTGTGCGTCCTGCTCCAGGCGGCCGGACACGACGCCGTTCATACCCGCCAGTTGACCGACCAAAACCGGACGCATGACGAGGTCATCAACGAACTTTCGCTCCGGGAACAACGGGTGGTTGTGACCAAGGATGCCGACTTCTATTACTCGCACCTGCTTCTTGGGAAACCGTGGAAGCTGCTGCTCGTCCGCACCGGCAACATCCGCACCCGGGAACTGAAGGCGCTGTTCCAGCAGCACCTGCCGACTATTGTCGCCGCCCTGGACCGGAACTCTTTGGTTGAATTGGATTGGCGGGCAGTCAACGTGATTGCCTGAAAGCGGCAATGGATCTCCGTAGTCCAGACCCTTCGTGTGTTTGCCGAGGTGCGCGGTTTGAATTGCCGGGCCGGTTTTCATTTCTTCTTCCCTCCGCCGAACCAACTGCTGATGGTTTGGGCAACACTTTTCACCCCACTGGAGTTGGCGTGCCGGCCTTGGCCGCCGTGCTCCGGACGCTGTTGACCACGCTGCTGAACGCCGTTTTGCCGCTGCCGGAGGAACTGCCGCCGGTCTTGACCGAGGCGGGGGTCGTGGCAACGCCGGCCTGATCGAGGCCGACCAGAACGTCCACGGCCGGGTTTGCATGAGCACCGCCGGCCGCGGTGTGGTCGTGATGGACTCGGCGGTGCCAGTGACGGGGATGGTGGTGACGCCCCCGGTCGTGAGCACGTTCACTGGCGGCACGCTGCACCTGACCGCGAGCGTCCTGCCCGCGGACGCGACCTATCCTACGGTAACGTGGGTCTCGAGCAACAGCGCCATCGCTTCCGTCAGTGCGTCCGGCCCGGTCACCGGCGTGTCGCCCGGGGGTACCGCGATAAGCGCGATCACGTTGGACGGTGGTTTTGTCTCCAGTTCGGTGGTGACCGTTACGAACCTGGCTCCGCCGAGCCTCTCGGTGGCCGTGGGCGAGGGCCTCGCTCTTGCTCTGAACTGGCCCGCGAACTACCGGGGGTGGACTCTGGAGGCCCAGACCAATCCGCTGGACACGGGCCCGGGTACCCACTGGTTCCCCGTGGCGGGATCGGCGGCCACCAACCAGTGGCTCGTGCCGATCAGCCCGGCCAACGGCTCGGTCTTCTATCGGTTGGTGTCCCCATGAGCGAGCGGCGCTCATCCAGCCGCTGCGGGCGGCCTGGAGCGGCGCTGACAACGGGGCAGGCGCATCGCGCCTGCCGCGTTCCGGGGTCAAGGCGGATGGTTATGTTGGCGGGCTCGGGCTCATCGGGAGCCTCCCAGGTGATGCGCGGGACAACCCCGGCGTTCGACGGCCACGGACGCTTCGCCATGGCCGGCAGGGTGGCCCGGACGGTTTCACCCGTGCAGCGCTCAGTAAATGCGGGCGCCAAAAAAGCAATTCCTATCAGTGCCATCAAAGGCGACCGGCTGATGTACGACATAATGGCAATCATGCGACAGTATAAGTTTCCTTGGGAGGCTATCGGGGCCGGCGTGAAATCACCATGGGCACTGCTTCTTTCTCCGGGCAGGTGTGGAGATAGCGACGATACCGGAGACACTTTTCGAGCAACTTGATCAGCACCCGCTTGCCCAGGTGGGCTGTCCCCGTTTGAACGGGATTGGAGGGGGTCGTTCGTCAATCATAGGTGTGTGGTTCTTGGTTTGAGGAAGGGCGCACGGCAACGGCCGCGCGAACCTGTTGGCAGGGCCGCGTGTTTCGGCCAAATGGGACAGGAAAAACTGATGGTTCGGTCGATCGCTCGCCGTTTGGCCTCGTGACCGTGTCGAGATTTGGATAAACAAAGTCGCTTATGCCCAAGAAGGCCAACTCTTGGATTGGTTACAGTAGTGGCACTTTTCTTGATCGAATGAAGATTCAACGAGCTGAAACCGCCAACCTTCGACGCAGGGGGTTGGCTGAGCTTCTGGTGGGTCGTGGGACGGGGCGCCTGCGGACTGGCAGGCCAAGGGGCAAGCGGGGGTTCGCTTTGTCACACTCTGCTTTGTTTCAGAGGGTTGGCGCCTTGGCGCTGGCGAGCAGACTGCTCCTCTCGGCAGCATTTGCCGCGGCTGCCGCAGGTCCGCCGCTGAACATTGAACGCTTGGGCAATCATGCCTGCATTTCCTGGCCGACCCAGGCCAGTGAGTTTGTCTTGAAGCAAACAGAGCGCTTGCAGGCGCCTGACTGGACGATCGTAGCTGAGCCGGTTTTGACCAATGGACCGTTTCAGATGACCACTGTGGTTATCGGGGAAGGCTCCTGCTTCTACCGCTTGGAAAAGCGACTGTATCAATACCGCCTGCCGCTTCATATCAACGCCGCCGGTTCGCCACGTGTGGACAAACCCGTTGAGGTGGAGCTCCGGCTAACGGCGCTTCTGAATGAACGTCAACTCACGGCAGAAGTGGATCCCAAGTCCTTCCAGGTGGCCGAGACCGACGCTCAAGGCCAGCTCGTGAATGACCAGGTCGCCTTTCAGTTCGATCCGTCGGCAGAATACCATCCCGCAACAAACGCGTCGGGTAATCTAGTCTTCCTGCTGTCGGGAACGACCGCCGCCAGCGCGACCCGCCACTTTTGCCTGTCTTTTGGCGCCACGACCAGCACGACTCCCGTTGAGGTGACCAACCTGGTCTCGGTTGGAACCGAAACCGTGGTCTATCAAGGGCAAGCCAGCTTTCAAATATCCACGCTCAACGCCTCTTACTATTATCACATTCCGGGAGCGGGCCTTGCTGCAATGGTGGACCAAGCGGGAAACGATTGGATAAGCTATCGTCCTTTGGGCGGGTCGGCCGGCTCTTACCGAGGGATTCCGAATCTCGTCTATCCGGAGGGTCACTTCCATCCGGGAAGTACTACTTGCACCAGCACGGTGGTCAGCGTGGGCCCCATCAAGATCAAGGTGCTGTCGGAATCGCGGGACAAAAAGTGGGCCTGCACGTGGGAATTCTTTCCTTCCTGCGCGAGGCTGACGGTTCTCAAAACCAACGCGCCATACTGGTTTCTGTACGAAGGCACCCCCGGCGGAAAGCTCGATCCCAGTTCGGATTTTGTGATTCGATCGCCGGGTGTCCGAACGGCGGCCTCCGTTTCATGGGACGAGGATTTGCCAGCACCGGAGTGGGTGTGCTTTGGCGATGCGGCAAGTGCGCAAATGCTTTATTTGTCGCATCACGAGGATGACAATGCTCGCGATTCATATTGGCCCATGGAGAACAACATGACGGTTTTTGGATTCGGGCGGTCCGGTCTATCAAAGTACTTGGACCAGGTGCCGGGCCGTTTCACGATCGGCTTTGCTCCAACCAATGAGCTGGCCAACATCGGCCAGATCATTAATGGGATTTGCCGCGACCTGATAATCAACATTGGACCGTTAGAGGCGATTCCGGTTCCATAAAAAAGCGCAAGCCATCCCCCTCACCCGCGCAGGGCTCAGTAAAGACGGGCGCCCTAAAGCAAATTTTTATCAGTTAAACGCTTCCGAACGCACCGGTGCAACTTGGATTCACCCGCAGATACGGCTCTGGCTTCAGTGTCATGGCCACGGGAAATGGGGCTGCGCCGTTGAGTGGCTGGTCTGCGCTCGGGGTTGCCACAGGGACTTCGCCAGGCCAGTTCCAGTTCACCGATTCACAGGCGACGAATCGTGCTCTGCGGTTCCACCGCGTCTGGTCTCCTTGACCCGGCAAATACCTTCAGGTCGGATTTCGCGGCCAGCACAATGAAATCGCCGAATCAAATCGCTGCAGCGAAGGCGGGCGGTCCACGCCGCTTGCCACGCTGAGCACCTCGGGCGGCCCGCATCGCTGAGTTGGGGTGTTCGTCTGAAACCATGGCTTGAAACAATGGCTTTGCCGAGGTTGGGAGGCGAGTGTATCGTTGACGCATGAAAGTCCTTCGGTATGTGTATTGGCAGGATGGAGAGTTCTGGCTCGGTTATCTCGAGGAATATCCGGATTACTTGACCCAAGGCGAGTCCCTTCAAGACCTGCAGGAGCATCTCCGCGACTTGCACGCGGATTTGTCCAGCGGGCACATTCCGGCGGTTCGGAGGCTGGCTGAAATGGAGGTGGGGTGAAGCGCCGCGACCTCGTGCAGAAGATAGAAGAGATGGGATGCGTGCTCATCCGACACGCCGGGAAGCACGACTGGTAGCAGAACCCGCGGACGCGCATGGCGCAGCCGGTTCCGCGGCATCGCGAGATCAACGAGTTCCTCGCCAAGTCTATTCTCAAGAAGCTTTCCTGAGAGGCAAACCAGGCGCCGCAGCGAATGGCGGCCCGGCAGCACCGCCGGGGAAGTCGGGCGTCACAAAGGGGCCGGCGTCAGCGAGCTGAAAACGTTGCACATACAGGCCGTCGCGGGGGGCCGCTTTCCCGTTCTTCCACAGTCAGTAGCGGCGTTTTGTATTGGCCTCCGGATAAAAGTTCGGCGGCGGGTTGGCACCGTCTGCCGGAGCACTTTCTGGCAGGTCTCGAAGTGGATCATGAGCTCGTGAATAGGACCAGTCGGTCGGTTGTCTTTGCGGATGGTCTGCGAGCCTGCCTAAAGATAGCCTCGCCGGCAGGCCGGAGCATCCGACTTTGGTGTAATGCTTTCCTGATCAGGATGTTGGCGTTGACTGTCTGAGATTCCCGAACTAATCGCGAGGGTCAACCGATGGCACGGTTCATTGTTCTTTTGAGCGGGTGGAGGGAATGGTGTGACCGGACGGGATGGCAGGCGAGGTGCGAGTTGAGTATGAAGGTGCCATGGATCCGGTCATGAGCCGGGTCGCCCGGCAGGTTGTCCGGGGACCTGTGTCTGTTCGCCAAAGAGCGCTGCCAGTTTTGGTCCTGCGCCGGTTGGGGGCGTTAAGCGGAGGCCAGGGCTTGGGCGCGCCCGGCGGGGTCGAGCACTTTCCATTTTCCCGGCGGGAGATCGGCCAGGCAAAGCCGGCCGATGCGGACGCGCAGGAGGCGGAGCGTGGGATGGCCGATGGCGGCGGTCATGCGCCGGACCTGGCGGTTTTTGCCCTCAGTCAGTTCAAGCGCAATCCAGCAGGTGGGCACCGATTTGCGGAAACGAATGGGAGGATGGCGGGGCGGAATCTCCGGTTGCGGCTCCAGCAGCCAGGCGCGGCACGGGCGGGTGAGGCGTCCTTGGATGACGATGCCCCGGCCCAGGCGTTGCAGCGCTTCAGGGCTGGGGATGCGCTCGACTTGGGCCCAGTATTCGCGCTGGTGGGCCTGGCGCGGATGCAGCAACCGGGGGTTGAGGGTGGGTTCGTCGCTGAGAAGCAGCAAGCCCTCCGAGTCCGCATCCAGGCGTCCGAGGGGATAGACCTCTCGGGGAAATCCGAACTCGGCCAGGGTCCGGTTGGGCGACCCGTCCGGCGTGAACTGAGAGAGGACCCCGTAAGGTTTGTTGAAGGCGATGACCAAAGGCTTAAGGCTGGACTTCGAGACGATAGAATTGCGGCGAGACCGGGACCGGGAGGTTGGTGGCGGAGGTGGTGGTCGCAAGCGCGCGGAACCAGCCGGTGGCTGGAATCCAATTGATGGCATTGGTGCTGCTGAGCAGACGGTAGCCGCGTCCGGCTGCGGAAGGCCAGGATAGCCGCAACGTGTTGTTGGTGGAAGGGGCCACGGTCAGGCGCAGGTTGGGAGGCAGGCCGGCCGGACTGTTAGTGGCTCCAGCCTGCACGCGGAAGAAGCTCCGGGCGGCGCCCACTGGAAGCGGGATGTCGAGGCGGGAAACAGTCGAAGTCGCCTCGGACCACGAAGTGTAGGGTGTCCAGCCCGAAAAGTTGGTGGTTTGGAGCACGCGGTATTGCTGGCCCGGAACGGAGGCCCATTCCAGCCGGAGCGTGTTGCCCGAGGTCTGGCGCGCCAGGAGGTTGAAGGCGCGGGGAGGGCTGTTGGGGTCCGTGCCGGCGACGAACTCCGCCCAATCGGACATCCCATCGCCGTCGGTGTCGGTGGTGTTGGAGCGGTGGGCGGAAACGTTGCCGAAGTAACGTTGTTCCCAACCATCGGGGATGCCGTTGCCATTGGCATCGGCGAGGGTGTAAACGCCATTGAAGGTCACCGTGCCGCCCTCGGCCAGGAGTTTGGTCTGGGCGGCAGGGGTTTGGTAATAGGAAAGGTCGGCGTACTCAATCGTGTACGAGCCTGGCGGGGCGTTGGACAGCGCGAGGAAGCGGCCGCCGGCATTGGTGCTGAGGGGCCCGCTGAGGGAGTAGCCCGCCTGCCAGAGGTTGTTGGTGATTACCACCGTCCCGGGTTGAACGTTCGAGACGGTGATGGAAATGTCGTCCACCATCCAGCCCATGCGCGGCCAGGGATCGAACGAAAGCATGAAGTAGTGCCAGGCGATGTACACGACCTTGCCCAGGTGGGGCGAAAGGTCGAACTCGACTTCATGCCAGTCGGCCAGATCGTCCGAGTACTCGGCGAGCGTGATGGGCGCCAGCGCGTCGTTGGGAATCAGCAGAACTTCGCCGGCGTGGAAAATGTCAAACTCGAATGGATAGGTGAAATCATAGGTCTGGGCAAACCGGAGGACAGCCTGGTTGCCTCCCGTCAGAACAATGGCGGGGCTGATGAGGTAGCTTTCCACCTGGGAGATGAAGGCGTAATTGAGATTCGCCGCCCAGCAATTGACGGGGGAATTGGCCGGGGTGCCGAAGAGCGGATTGGGCTGACCGAGCTGCCATCCGATCTCGGATTCCTCCGGGGTATAAACAACCCAATTGGTGCTGCCGTGCTCGAGGTTGTCGTACCACGGCGGTTGAAGGGGCGCCAGGGTGCGGAACGTGTAGAGCCGGCCACCGTTGTCGTCCATGGCCACGTTGCCGGCGCGGTCGCGGCTGATGACGCGGAAGTAATAGGTCCGGTCGGGCTGGAGCTGGTAGAGGTTGATTTCATGGTAATCGGTCAGCTCGTCGCTGGCGGCGCTGCGGCCGAGCAGCGGCGATTCGCCGAACTGGACGGTGCTGTCGGCCAGTTCGGACGTTTCCCACGTGATCAAGGCGTCCACATATCCCGGCGTGGCCGAGACCAGGCTGATGGACGGCGGGTTGGTTTCGATTAGCGCCTGGGCCGTGACCAGGGCATTGAGCGAACTGTCGAAATAAGTCGCGCGGATGGTTTCACCGTCCCGGACCACAAACTCCGTCGGCGACCCGGAGGGGGTTGCTGAGAGCGAAACGGTGCCGCGGAAGATGCCCGGCCGGGTGGTGGCGGCCAGAGTCAGCGGGGTGCCGGCCGGCAGCGTTTCGGTGTAGAAAGTGGCTGTGGCCTGGGATTGGCCTTCGAGGTCGGAATCCGCGATTTCCAAGGTCACCTGGCTGGGGATGGTGTAGGCGCCGCGGTCAAAGACGATGCTGCCTTCGCCGTTGAGACCCGGGGCCAGAAACACCAGGACCCGGCGCATCAGGGTGGTGCGGTCGCCGGGCGGCGGTTCGTCTGCTGGAATCGCGTCGAAAGGGAACCCGAGATAAACCACCCGAGCGGGGCTGTCCACCCCCGCGCGGGGAAATCGAATTCCGGCGTATTTGCCGGTGCCGCTTTTGTAAAGGATGCCGGCCGCGTTGGGTCCTGGTGTGAGCGTATCCGAAAAATCGAACCCGAAATAGTCGAAGGTGTAATCCAGCGAAAAGAACAGGCCGTCTCCGATGGGATCATCGGGGACGCCTTCGGCGTCGGGAACCCCCGCGTCCACCTCGAAGTCGGCAATGTGCAGAACCTCTTTGCGGAAGGACTGTGCGCCGGTGTCGTCCAGGCGGGAGGCCGCCTCCATCGAGGCGACGAACAGCCCGCCGCCGCCGTTGAGGTATTCAATCAGTGCCGCGCGTTCCCCGGCGGTAAAGGTGGGGCGGCTCAGGCTGAATTCCGGCAGGCGCCAGAGCACCACGCGGTAGGGCCTCAGATCAGCAGCCGTGATGGGCTGGGGCTCGGTTTCGATCTTCCAGACATCATAGGAAAGCCCGAGTTGGTCGAGGCAGCGGGTGTAATTCCCAAGGTCGGGAGGGGGGTCTATCAGAAAATCCTCGACGAACCCATCCACCATGAGAATGGCCGGGGCGCGCGGCGGAACGACCACGAACAGTTCGCCGTTATTGTCGTTGGTGACGCGATTGCCGGCCACGTCGGCGCAGACGAGGTAGAAGAAATTGGTTGTGCCTGAAACCAGGCCGGTGAGCGGCACGGCGTGAGACGTCGCAAAGGTGACGCCGGTGAGGGAAAGCGAGAGGGGCAGGTTGGAGCCGTAAACGACAAGGCTGCTGGCGGGTTCATCCGTGGTCCACCGGACTTCGGCGCGGCCGAAGCGATTGGTCACGTGCAGATTCGAGATGAGGGGGGGCAGCAAATCGGCCTGGGCGGTAAACAGCCGCGTGGCCGGAGGGGCGGCGTCCTGGTAGCGCGCCTCAATCACGTCGCCGTGGGAGACCTGCAACCGCCCGTCGGGCGCGGGGGGGCCGGTGACGGTGGCAACCGTGCCGGTGAAATTGCCTGCGGGTCCGCTGGCCTGAAGGAGGAGGGTTTCCGGGGTGGTTTCCGTTGTGCTCGAAAGGGCGATGGTGGCGTTGGGCGCTCCGGCGAGGTTGTGGTCCACCAGGGCCAGTCGCATCTGGTCGGGCGCCCGGTAGCTCAGGCGGTCGAAGGTGAGAATGCCGGTGCCGGGCGGGGCGATGCTGGCGGAAACAACCAGCGCGAAATCCTGGTCGAGTCCGGGCGTGTCGGTGCGCGCGTCGGTGACCACATTGCGGGCGCGAACGCGAATGACATATTCACCGGGGATGGGCGTCCACAAGTGCACCGCTTCGACGTTGTTTCGGTCGTCGGAGGCAACCGTGTCGGGAACGGACTCGCCGTTGGCAAAGCTGTTGCCGCGATAGACCCTGCCGTTGGGGCCGACGACTTCCAAGTCCAGGTCATTGACCAGAGCGGGAATGGCGCCGGGGAATCCGGCTGCGTCGGTGTAAACCAGAGTGATCTTCAGCGGCTCATCCTGGGTGTCCACCAGGATTCGTTGTTCATACTGCTGGCCGGTGGTGAGCAGGACGGATTGGTCAAGAAACTGGTAAGTGCGAGTTGAATCGAGCAACTCGACGAGGTCAATCCGGCCCCAGCCTTCGTCGTTGTTGGGGACGGGGCCGGTGCCGAATTCGTCGTAACAATCCACCGCCGAATTAATGAGAGCGGCTTTGACGAGGGCGGGGGAAGGGGTCAGGTTGGTGTGGGTTTGACGGTAGTATTGGACGAAGACGGCCGCGGCGCCGGAGGCATGGGGGCCGGCCTGGCTGGTTCCGCCCTGGTATTGGTAGTTGGGCGAAATGGGCGACCAGGCGTATTGGTCGGTGGCTGAGGCGGATTGGAGCGAGGCAATCCAGGTTCCGGGCGCCACCACGTCCGGCTTGATGCGGCCATCCTCGCAGGGACCACGGCTGGAGAAGTCCGCCATGGCATCCGGGCCATCGGCATAAATCAGAAAATCCTGGCGATCGTTTTCGACGGCGCCGGTGGCGATGACATTCTTGGCAACCGCCGGGCTGCCGATGGTTTGGGTTCCCGGTCCGGCGTTCCCGGCCGAGAATTCGAGGATGTAGGGCTGGTCGCCCTCGGCCAGCCAGTCGGCATCGCGGACCAACAGGTCGAATTCCCGGGCGCTCAGGTCGTAGCGGCCCTGAGTGTCATCCCCCAACTGTTCGAGCCGATGTCGGCGCCAACGCGGACGGCGTCGCGGGTCATGCGGTCAAAACTTGAGGGGGGCTCGTAGTTGCCCGCGGCGTCAAACAGGCGCTGGGCAATAATGCTGGCGCCCGGGGCGACCCCCAATCCGTAAAGGGCGCCGAACTCGTCCACCTCGCCCGTGGCGCCGTTGCCGGCGACAATGCCGGCAACGTGGGTTCCGTGGCTGTGCTCATCGGCCGCATCGGTCAGGTTGCCATAGTAAAAAAAAGCCGGCGTGCGGCCGAAGAGGTCCGGATGCATGGAGGCGGCATCCCCGTTGTGGAGGCCGCTGTCCGCCACGGCAACCCTGACCCCGGCGCCGTCGTAGCCCAGGGACATGGTCAGCAAGGTGTTGGGGCCGCCGTCGCCGGCGACGATCTTCGAGGCGACCTCGTCATAGAGCTTCATGGCCGGCGCCGGTTCAATCCACAGCACCGCCTCGGACCTGGCCAGGGCCTCGAGCCGGCCCGCGGGAATCCGGCCCCGGAGAATCGGCCCCGAGCGGTGGTTGGACTCCTGGCGGATGGCGGAGAAAGCGCGCCGGACCTCGGCGAGCTCGGATGCCGGCAGGCGGGGCGCCAGCAGAACGGCCACGTCCAGAGGGCCGTCCGCCGCGCGTCCTTTGGCCTGGTCAGCCAGGCCGCGATGCACCTTGTGTTCGGGACGGTAGGGTCCCATCCAGTGGATGAACGGCAGTGTGCGCAGCAGTCCCGGCCGGGCCTGGTCACAGCGAGCGACAAAAGCGTCCGTGGGCACCGGTTCGAGCAGCGCCACCCCCATGGCCGCCAGTTGCTCGCGCCATTCAGGCTGGACCGGGCCCTCGAACTGGACGAGGAACAGCCCGGTGACCGGCGCTTGGGAGGCGGGCGCGGCCGGCGCCCGTTCGGCAGCCCTCAGCGGCTTTGTTGGGATGACATCATTCCGCAGTTGGATGAAGCGGGTGTGGGGCGAAGAAGCCGCCGCGGCGGCCAGCACGCTTCCCAGGATCAAGCCGGCTGCCGTTGGTGCAAGCAAACGAACCTTCACAAACTTACGTTACGGTAATTGCACCTTGAAAACAAGCGAGGCGAGCGGGCTTTGAGCGGCTTTGAGTTCAACAAAGAACACTTGAATCGAACGCCCGGGTCCTTACCTTGCGGCACATGCTTGCGTGCCAGACCTGCTGTTCGCGGAAGGTCTCAGCCTCCGGGCCGGCCGGGGCGGGGACATTGACCGCCGGGCACCTCGGGTTGAAGGCTGGTCTGTGGTGGCTGGTGGCGGGCGGCCTGTTGGCCGCGGGAACAGCAGTTCGGTCTTTCGGGCAGGGGGAGGCCGTGGGGGTGCGGGTTGTGGACGGGGTGGTGCAGGGGCGCCGGCCACTGACGGACGCGATTGCCGAGGCCATGCAGTTTCTCAAGAAGGCGGACGGCGGCTACGTGCCCGGCCGGACCGACGGGGAGCTGGCGGGCTACTTCACCAGCGCCCACGTGAATCCCGACGGCACAAGGTCGGGGCGAAACCTGGCTTTTCCGGCGCGGCAGCATGCGTATTTCATTCTCACGTTCCTGCGCTATCACGCTTACAGCGGCGAGAGAGAATGGCTGTTGCGGGCGCGCGACCTGGCCGATTGGAACCTGGCACATTCAACGCCCACAAATGCGGTTTACGCGAACCTGCCTTACTCGACGTTCTCCGATGGCAAGCCCGGCGGGTCGCGGGATCGGGACAGTATCGAACCAGACAAGGCGGCTTTTCTGGGCAGCGGCTACCTGGCGGTTTACTAGGCGACCGGTGATCGGAAGTATCTGGACGGAGCGCGGGCGATTGCCCGAACGCTCGCCCGCCAGCAGCGACAGGATGGGAGCTGGCCATTCCGGGTGGTGCCCGAGGACGGGACGGTACGGCAGGATTTTGGCGGCGCGCCGGTCTTTTTCGTGGAGTTTTTCGAGAACCTGCGGCGCTGGGAAACGGATGCTTCCTGGGAACGGGCCCGGCAAAGGGCCTTGACGCTCATGCTGGAGCGGAATGTCGAAAAGAGCCTGTGGGGCACCTACCATGAAGACATCGTGGCCAAGCCGGAAGATTACCTCTCCGCCGAGCCAATGTGTTTTACGGCGGCTTACCTGTTCGGCCGCGCAAAAGAACATCCGGAATACCTGGAGATGGGGCGCCGCATTCTGCGCCGGATGGAAGGGCGTCTGGTTTACACGCAGGGACACGCCGCCGCGCCGGCGCCCGCGGTTTCCGAGCAGGCGGGTTTCGAGCACCTCATGCCCGGGCACACGGCCCGCTATTGTCTGGCGCTGGCCAAACTTTACGCGATGACCGGCGACCCTGAAGTGAGGCGGAAGGCCCTGTCAGGCTTCAACGCGCTGACGTGCATGCAATCGCCGGCGGGATTGTTCAGGACGTTCTTTCATTCCGTGAATCCCCAAGCGCGGACGGACAGGCGGCCGGATTGGTACTCGCAGCACCTTTACACGGTTTGCCATGTGCTCGAGGCGAGGCAGTGGTTGCCCGAACTGGCCCCCAACGCTCGAAAACCAACCGACCCGGAAAGTTGGCGGGGACCGGGTCCAACGCGAAATTGATTGTGAAAGCTGCGTCACGAGAATCGTCTGCGGTCCCGGCTGAAGCGCAAAGTCCGGCGCCGGCCGCGTCGAAGCGGCTCATGTCCTT
>ERZ795051.4510-NODE-4510-length-12965-cov-5.072967_pt1 | contig 12965 bp, 7 predicted proteins | sample MGYA00375135_ERZ795051 | MGnify/ENA primary metagenome ERZ795051 (study PRJEB30180, sample SAMN05720222) | activated sludge metagenome | isolation source: Anaerobic digester | place: Japan | collected 2015-05-26 ... | reverse complement strand
TACCGCTGGGACAGGTTGTACAGGGACATGGGCGAAAGACGACGTCTCATAATGGAGGAAGGCCGGAAGCGCGGCCTGCCGATGCTGGATGTTGCTCCGGAAGACTGGCGCGGGGTATGGTCGGAAACCGCCCCGCGGTATATCGGTTGACCGGGAACAGGATGTCGTCCCATCCGTCGGGGTTTCCTGTTTGAGTTCCGAACAGCGCAGTCATGAAAGCGTGGGTGTCTCGCAGCAAACAGCCCTTCGGGCAGATACCAAAACAACCGGCGCATTCGTTCAGAGGTACAGATCACTCCTGTTCGACCACTCAGGATGGAGGTGAACGAATGCGTTGCTCCTCTTTACATGCGCTCCGAGCGGGCGCCGTCGTGATTGTCTGTTTCCTTGCGTGGACTTCGTCGCGCGCTTCAACCCGCACGCCCCCGATCGACATTGATCTGTCCGGTCGCTGGGTATTCAATGAAACTGCGTCGCGGGAGCAGAATCAAAGTGTGCGAGGGGGCGACGCTCGTGGAATGCCGGGAAGCCAGAGAAGACCGGCGCGCGGAGTGCCGGGCGGTACGGATCTGGGAGGTGGTTTTCCGGGCGGCAGGCCGCGTGATGGAAGCGCCCCGGGTGGCGCGCGTCCTGAGCGCCCCCGCATGCCCGACCACATTCGAAACCTGACCATCATGCAGACGGACACGGCCGTTGTGTTGTCTGCACTCGGCGGGCCTGAGGTTACGGTGATTACCGATGGGCGCAGACGCGACGTGGTGTGGCTTGACGGGAACAACGCCAAAGTCAAAGCGGAGTGGACGGACAACGGCCTCGTCATAGAGCGCAGGGAGGAATCCGGTCCGACCGTGCGGGAGACGTACCTGCGGTACCCGCGCTCGACGCGCCTGTCCGTGGAGATGGAAATCAAAGGGAGCAACCTGCCCCGCGCGATGAAACTGGTACGGTTGTATGATTTGCTGGCCGCTCCTGAGGATACCTCCCATAGCATTCTCGGTGATCCGATGTGGTGAAGTGATACCGCGCGGCGCGGACGCGTGCTACAGATCTCGCACCGTCACGTTTCGTCAGACGTGAACGAGGTGGTTTGGAAACATCAGGAATGGGGCACCGGTCGCCAGCCGGGAGGTTGCAATGCCGGTAGAACACGCCAGCTCTGATGCGGGTACTCGGGGCGGTTTGATGCTGATTTTGAGAACACATCGGCGCCACGGAAAGGGACAACGATGGCAGGGACGGTGAAAGTAATGCTGCTGGGAGATTCAATCCGCATGAGCTACCAGCCACTGGTGGCGCGGCTGCTGGAAGGCAGGGCCGAGGTCCTGGGCCCCGCGGACAACTGTCAGTACAGCCTTTACACGCTTTCATCCCTCGCACGTTGGGCCAACGAGCTGGGGAAGCCCGACATCGTGCACTGGAACAATGGTCTCCATGACGCAGGCCACAATCCGCAACGGCACCCAATCCAGATCCCGATCGACATGTACCGGGCGAATCTGGCGCACATTCTTGATGCGCTGAGCCGGCTGACGGACAAAATCATATGGGCGACGACGACACCGGTGCACCCTGAACGCCCGTTTCGCGCCGATGCGTGGTCCTGGCGAAACGAGGAGATTGATCGGTACAATCGTGCGGCCCTTGAACTGATGGAGGAAAGGGGGATCCCGGTCAACGATCTGCACGCCGTGGCGTGGAGCAACACTTCGGAGTATCTTGGCCCTGATCAGCTTCACCTTTCTGAGGCAGGAAAACAAGCGTGCGCAGAGGCAGTCGCGGAGAGCGTGTCCCGTTTACTGCCGTCTTCCTGAAGGCACCTTATCGGTTCGTGGGTTTCAATCCCTGTCTCACGAGCGTTTATCTCACCGGTGTGGCCGCTAACTGCTCCAGCCACGGATGTTCCGTTTCCTCCATCCATTCCGCCAGCCGTTCTTTCATGGCGGCTGCCTGTTGGAGGTACCGCGCACGATCCGGGTTCGCGCCGTGGAGGTTATTGACTTCTCCAGGGTCGCGAGTAAGATCGAACAGCATGTCAACCTCGTCAGCATGGTTGCTCCACACATACTTCCATGCGCAAGTCTGCGCCATGACGTTCCGGTGCTCGAACTGCGAGAAGACTATTGGATCGGGTTCAGGAGCGTCGCCGGCGATCCATGACTGCAGACTTCGCCCCCAACGGTCGGGCGGCGTGACGCCCAGATAATCCGATATTGTTGCGAAGAGATCGGTCAGGCAAACCGGCGCTTGCACGGTGCTTCCCTCCGGAATGCGTCCGGGCATGCGCATCAGAAGCGGCACGCCGACTGCTTCGCGGTAGTGAACGAACTTCGTCATCAGCCCGTGGTCTCCAAGCATCTCGCCGTGGTCTGAGGTGAACACGACAAGCGTGTTGTCGGTGAGGCCCGAGGTGTCCAACGCGTCGAGAATGCGGCCAATGTGATGATCCACTTCCTGCACCGCCGCATAGTACCGCGCCATCAACAGATGCACGTGTCTGCGTTCGAGGTCGTCCATCTGCCATACGAAATCCTTGTACGGCGTGTTCATCCGCGCGTCGTCAAACGTCTCCGGTGTGGCCATATCGGCTGCCCGAACTGAATCGCAATAGGGACGCGGAACGATGAGCGGATCGTGGGGGAAAAGGAAAGAACTTGTGATCGAGAAAGGGACGTATTTGAGCTTCTCGATGCTCCGTATTGTCTCATCGGCAATCATGGCGGAGACTGAGTGCTCAGCACGCACCGAATCCCGTCCGAAAGGGAGCCCCGGCTCCGGGCGGGAGTGACCGCGGCCCAGATTGAGAGAACGGTACACGTGGTCCATCGGGTCAGGGTCGTACGGTTGCCCGCTCAGTGGCGAGATGTACGGGTGGGATGCACCCTGGTGCGGGGAACCATACCCTTTTTCAGCCAGATAGCCGCGATAGAAGGTATCGAGGGAAACAGATGTCGGGAGCCGCGAGTAAGGTCTGAGCAAGGCTTCTGGAGCATGCCATTTGCCGATGTATTCTGCCGTATAGCCGTGTGCGGTGAGTGCGTCGTCGAATGTCGTCAAATCGGAGGCAGGGGTTCTCAACCTGTCAGGGTTGGTAATGCATCCCGTGTGGTGGATTGGCAAACCGGTGAGCACCGATGCTCTGGCTGGAACGCAGATCGGGCTGGGAGTGATGGCGTTCGTGAAGCGCACGCCCTCCACGGCAAGCCGATCCAGGGACGGTGTGTGAACGAACCGGCTTCCCATGCACGAAAGCGCGTCCCTGCGTTGTTGGTCCGTCATGATGAAGAGCAGATTGGGGTTTCCGGCGGTTCTCACCTCAGGCTTCTCCATTGGCGGTGGGCTTTTGAGGTCTCCGGTACCATACCTACATCCAATCTGGCGCAGGGACAATCCCGGACCGTCAGCGAGAGTCCGCGAAGTTCCTTCACGCGATTTCCTGCGTATCATAGTGTATCCGGGCCGTGGTTCGAACTTTGTCTCGCGAGGGTGTCGATGGGTGCAGGAAGCTTCGTCCGGCGAAGGGTGATCTCGCCGATCATGGACTTGCTGAAGCAGGGAGTGACCCCGGAAAAGATCGCGCTCAGCATGGCCGTAGGTGGCGCGCTCGGCGTGTTCCCCGTGCTGGGCAGCACCACCATTTTGTGCACTCTCGCGGCATTCCTCTTCCGCCTCAACATGCCGGCGATTCAGATCGTCAACTACGTCATGTTTCCCCTCCAGCTTCTGCTCCTCATCCCTTTCATCCGCTTCGGGGAATGGATTTTCCACGCGGCCCCCATCCCATTCTCCGCCTCGGAGATGGCGGCCATGTTCCGTTCAGATTTCCAGGGCTCCATGGGCTTGCTGTGGGTCACAGGGTTACAGGCAATTGTCGCGTGGTGCGCATTCATGCCGCCGGCAGCCGTGCTGGTCTATCTCGTGCTCGCACCGGGCTTGCGACGAATTCAGGCTCGCTTTCGGCGGACGGATGGTCCTTCCTGATCCAGCCCGGTTGCAGGAAATAGCCGAGTGGCAGCGGGAGCCCTTGCCGGCAGGCCAGGCTGTTCGCAGCCTTGCCTCATGCTGGAACGCGGCTGATTTCCTTCCAACAAATACAACGCGGCTCTCATGGATTTGGTCAGTGCGCTCAGTTTCCTGACACCACGAACACGTTGATGACGGGTAGCTTCTGCTTTCGCGGCCGCTCGAATGCATCCACGCATCTGTTCCCGGGAGATTCTGGTTACTTGTTGCGTGTTTGACTGTTTAGCTATATTATTCAAATGGTCAATTGGTCAGCGGGAGCTGCTTGAAGTCACCGTTGCCGGGAGGCAATCCAATGAATGACACAGAAATGAGCGGCGTGGGTGACGGCACACGCGCGCCTGCGGACACGGGTGAAAAGGACAGGAAAACGGAAATCCGCGAGAAGGCTCGCTCTGTCTTCCTCCGGTATGGCTACCGCAAAGCCACGCTCGATGACATCGGGAAGGCCTGCGGCCTGAGCAAAACTGCGATATATCACTATTTCCCAGACAAAGAAGCGGTATTTGCCGAGGTAGTTCGCGCGGAAAGTGGGGTTCTGCTTTCGAAAATGCGAGCCGCCGCCGCATCAGAAACCGACCCGAAGGCCCGCCTCGCGGAGGTCATTCGCACCCGGTTCAGGGCGATGAGTGAAATACTGAACGAAGTCGTCGGCGATGCACGTCACGAGGTTCGCGAATTTCTTCCGAAAACTGCCCATGCGCGCGAGCAGTTTTTCCACGAAGAGGGAAAGCTTATCGAAGAAATCTTGGAGGACGGTGGTCGGCAGGGAGTTTTCCGGGTACTCCGAACTCGCAATGGGCCGCTCCTTCTCATCGCGGCGCTTCAAGGCGTTGAAAACGGTCTTGCCGGACTTAGCGACTCCTTGTCGATCGAAGAAGCTATTGACGAGATGCTGGAGATTCTTTTCGACGGTCTCTGCCGGTGAGCCGGGCGGCGAACAGGCTTCAGAAGCCCCTTTTTTTACGAAGATTCGAACGTTTCATCGGTTTGTTCCAATAGTGAGAAGGAGTCTAACGATGGTATGGACAACTCCCCCGAAGCGCGTTTTACTTGGGATTGTCGCGAGCCTCCCCACTCTCTGCCTTAGTCCCTTCTTCGCAGCGTGCGGCAACAAGGTTCAAAAAACCACTTCCGTCGAACCCGGCGTATTCGTCAAGCCAGTGACACGCGTCGGAAACGGGCGCGAGCTTCATTTGAGCGGTACGCTCGCGGCTGAACGATCCATCGCCCTCAGCTTCGCCACCCTTGGAACCGTCGAGCAGGTGATGGTGGAGGAAGGTCAGGAGGTGAAAAAAGGCGATGTGCTCGCCAAGCTTGTGTCGCGGAGCTACGAGGACGCGCTCGCGATGGCAGAGGCGAACCTGAACCAGGCGGAGGATGCATACCGCCGCCTCGAGCCCATGCACCGCAACGGAACTCTGGCTGACGTGAAAATGGTCGAGGTCGAAACAGCCCGTCAGCAGGCGCGGCTGGCGGCGTCCATCGCGCGGAAGAATCTCGATGATACGAGTCTTCGCTCGCCGGTGAACGGCGTGATAGCCGACCGCAACGTCGAACCCGGTGCCAGTGCCTCACCTGTGCTTCCCGCTTTCACGCTGGTTCAGGCGAAAACCCTTCTGGCAACTGCTCCGGTGCCAGAGACGCAGGTATCGAAGATCCGGCGAGGCATGAGTGCACGTGTGGTGATTCCGGCCCTGCAGAAAACCGTCGAGGGAAGTGTGCGGGAGATCTCCGTCGTGGCGAACCCGCTTACCAGAACGTATGACCTGAAGGTGGCTGTAGCGAACCCTACCGGAGAGCTTCGCCTCGGCATGATCGCGGACGTGTACATCAAGGTCGACGGGGAAGTGGAGAACCTCGTTATCCCACCCGAAGCAATCCGAGTTGATGAGGTCGGCAACCCCTATGTGTACGTTGTCGCCGCAGACCGGAGGCTCCAACGCCGCCCGGTGAGGGTAGGAGGGTTTGTCGGGGAGGGAACGATGGTGACGGCGGGCGTTCGCGCCGGTGAATCGCTCGTGGTATCGGGCACGCCCATGCTGGCCGACGGAATGACGGTGCGGGTTCTCGCGCCTCACGCGAACGGGGAATAGTCCATGGATCCAACGAGTCTGACCGAAAGAGCCATGCGCCAGTGGCGAATCACAGTGACGGTGGTCGCGGTCTGCGTGGTGGCGGGAGTCTATTCCTTTTTCACGATGCAGCGGCAGGAGTTTCCGGCCTTTACCATCCGCCAGGGACTGGTCATCGGCGTTATGCCGGGTGCCACCTCCGAAGAGGTCGAGGACCAACTTGCCCGGCCGGTGGAGGATTTTCTGTTCAGCTTCAACGAGGTCAACAAGGCGAAGACGTACTCGGTCTCCAAAGACGGCCAACTTGTAGTGTTCGTTGAGGTGAAAGAGGATCTTGACGGGATCCAAACGGCCGCCTTCTGGGCAAAACTCCGGCACGGGCTCAACGAACTGAAGGCCCAGAAACTTCCGGGTGGGGTGCTCGCTCTTGTCGGCAACAACGAGTTCGGGGACACCAGCGCCCTGCTTTTCACTCTGGTGGCGGAAGGGAAAAGCCCGCGCGATTTGCGCGAATACATGAAAGTGCTCGAATCCCATCTGCGCCGGATCGAGGCAACTGCCAAACTGCGTGTAATCGGTGAGCAGGACGAAGTCATCAGCATCAACATCTCCCGGGACCGTGTTGCGCGTTACGGTATTCGGCCAGCTACTCTGTGGGCCTCTCTACAGGGTTTGGGCGGGCTTCCAGCCTACGCCCGACTGGACGGGGATGAACTGGAACGTCCCATCTACGTGAGGAAGGTGCTGCGCTCCGAGAATGAGCTTGCAGAAACGATCCTCCTGTCCCTCCCGACAGGCCAGCACGTGCGTTTGAAGGATGTGGCGGAGATTAAACGGGAATATGGCCATGACGACGCGTACGTCCGCTTCAACGGCAAAACTGCGCTTGTGCTGTCCATCGAAATGCAGCCGGGCAACGACATAACCCGGTTCGGCGACGAGGTGGATCGTGCGCTCGAAGAGACATTGCACGAGTTACCACCGGGAGTGACGATCTCGCGCGTCGTCGACCAGCCCAAAGTGGTGCGCACATCGGTCAACCACTTCCTCCGCGATTTTGGACTGGCCATTGCCTCGGTGATACTCGTGACAATGTTGCTTCTGCCCGTACGTGTGGCTGCAGTCGCCGCGATTACTATCCCCGTGTCCATCGCGATCACTCTTGCCATCCTGAACGCGCTGGGAGTTGAGCTTCAAACCGTCTCGCTCGCCGGGCTTATTGTGGTGCTGGGAATGATCGTAGATAACGCCATTGTGGTTATTGATGACCACGTGGACAAGCTTGATCGCGGCATGGATGCCTGGTCAGCTGCCTGGATGAGCGCGCATGATCTCGCGGTGCCGGTTTTCACGGCAACGATCGCGATCATTCTGTCTTACGTTCCCATGCCGCGGTTCCTGACCGGGGTTGCTGCGGAATTCCTCGGAAGCTTGCCCGTGACGATCGCAGTGGCACTTTCCGTCAGCCTGCTGATCGCACTCCTGCTCCTTCCAATCATGAACTCTCAGTTCGTTCGCAGGGGGTTACGCAAACGGAGCGGCCAGCGATCCATGCTCGAGCGGATCCAATGCGTGTTCGACAGGGCTCTGGATGCGGTATTCCGTCATCCATGGCTCACCGTAGCGGGCGGGATTGGCTCGGTTCTCATCGCGGTCGTGATCGCGCTTCGCATTCCGCAGCAGATGTTCCCCAAGGTGGACCGTGATCAGTTTGCCGTAGAGGTGTATTTGCCCACTGGCCGCAGTCTGAAGCAAACGGACGCAGTCATGCGGCGGCTCGAGGCCGAACTCCTTGCGGATAAGCGGGTGGTCAACGTTACCTCATTCGTCGGGCAAAGCGCGCCTCGTTTCCACACGCTGTATGCGCCCTACATACCGAGGCGGAATTTCGGGCAACTCCTCGTCAACACCATTGACGCCGATGCGACGCTGGACGTTCTCCGCGAAAGTGAAGAACGGCTGCGGGGGGCCTTCCCGGAGTGCTGGGTGCGCTGGAAGCAACTCGAATTCCAGGTCGGTTTTCCCGTGGAAGTCCGTCTATCGGGCAACGACGCGGAAGCGCTCAAAACCACCGGGGCGAAGATAGAGTCGTACGCACGCGGAATTGCCGAAGTAACCTGGGTGCACAACGACTGGGAAGAAGCGCTGCAATCTGTTGACGTTATGCCGGACGCGGACGCGTGCGCCCGTCTGGGCGTACCCCCCGCCATGCTCCAGGCGTCGCTCGCTCTGGGCACACAGGCGTACCGGGTAGGAACGATCTGGGAGGGTGATTACCCCGTGCGTGTTCTTGTGCGGGACGACTCTGGAGAGCGCGGAAGCGTTGAGGGGCTGCGCCAGCAATACGTTTCTTCGATTCTCGGCGCGACCGTGCCACTGGAGCAAATCGCTTCGTTGAGACCGGCGTGGCATGAGGGCGCCATGGTCCGTCGGAATGGTGTTCGCACCCTCACGGTCTTCATCGACATAAAAAAGGACGCGCTGGCTTCGGAAATGCAAGAGAAAATTGAAAAATACGTCTCTGGGCTCGACCTGCCAGGCATCCGTGTGAGTTACGGTGGTGAGAAAGAGCTTTCCACGCAGATCTTCTCCCCGATGACGATTTCGATGTTGGTAAGCATTGGACTCATTTTCCTCGTGGTGCTGTGCCAGTTCCAACGCTTCCTCACCACCCTTGTCGTGATGCTTTCGATGCCGCTGACCCTCATGGGTGCTTTTCTTGGCCTAGTGATCATGGGGTATCCCTTCGGGTTCACTGCCTTCGTTGGGATAATTGGACTGATGGGCATCGCCGTCCGCAACGGGATTATCCTGGTTACCTATGCAGAAGAACTCCGCGTGAAGCAAGGACTGAGCGCGATGGAGGCCGCACGAGCCGCCGGCAAGCGGCGCATGCGCCCGATCTACCTTACATCGACTGCCGCGGCGGTCGGAGTGGTGCCGATGATTCTCAGCCGGTCCACGTTGTGGGGCCCTCTCGGAACTGTGACATTCTTCGGATTGCTTACTGCGATGGTGCTGACATTATTCGTTTTGCCGGTGACGTACGCGCTTGTGGTCGGCAGGGAAGACCGCCGGCACGAGCCTTCGCCAAAGGCTCCTGTGGTGACGGGATTGCTTCTCGGGCTTGCTCTGGCAGTCTCCCCGGCGAGCGCTGACGAAACACCGCTCACGCTTCAGGAATGCAAGGAACTCGCCCTCCAGAACAACGCCCAGATCAGGGAATCGAACCTCGAAATAGAAGCGGCCCGCGAAACTCGGCGAGCAGCCTACACGAAATACTTCCCTCAGATATCGGTATCCGCCACCGGGGCGGTCGCGGTGGATCCGCTGGCAAGGATACATACGAGCGGGGGCAACCTCCCTGTGTACAATGGCAATCCTGCAACCATCCCCACGGCCACTCAGTTCGCATACTTTCCGAGCGGGGAAATGGCGATCGCGGGCCGCGGTTTCGTGGCTTCGGCGGCAGTAATTCAACCGCTGTTTGCAGGCGGGCGGATCGTGAGCGGAAACCGCCTCGCTGACCTCGGGGTCCACGTTGCGAAAGACAGGGCGGAAATCTCCAAGCGCGATGTACTGGCGCAGACGGAGGAGAAGTACTGGCGGCTCGTTGCCCTTCGGGAAAAGCTTCGGACGCTCGACGCGTACGAGGCACTGCTAGAGGCGCTGGACAAACAGGTCACCGATGCCGTGCAGGCGGGGCTCTTGACTCGCAATGATCAGCTCAAAGTCCGACTCAAGCGTTCTGAAGCGAGCGTCGATCGTCAACGACTCGAAAACGGTCTGGCGTTGGCGACGCGGGATCTGCGCCGCCATATCGGGTTGCCGGAGGGCGGTGCGCTTCACCTTGTCGACACTCTGGCGTGTCCTGACGACCCATCTATTCTTGCGCAGGAGCGAGCCGGAGCACTCGATCGACGTCCCGAAATTCGTCTGCTCTCCCGCGCCATTCGCGCTGAGCAGCTTCAGAACTCCCTCACGCGTGGGGGGATGCTACCCACGGTTTCCGTCGGTGCAATAGGGTTGCGGCAGGATATCCGCGGAATGATCAGCCAGACCAACGGTCTGCTGATGGGAATGGTAAACGTTCCAATATCCGGTTTGTGGGAGGGGAGGCACACAACGGCCAGCCAACACAGGCGGGTAGAGATTGCCGAAAATCGGCTTGCTGAGACGCGCGAGTTGCTGGACTTGCAAATCGAGAACGCGTGGACGGACCTGACGGCGGCCTGGCGCTCCAATGAGGTGGCGAACGAGGCCGTAGATCAGGCGGACGTGAACCTGGCCGAGGTGTCGGATCGGTACCGGAACGGGCTTGTCACGTTCTCCGACCTTCTGGAAGCGCAGGTGCTCCGCCAGAAAGCCACGGACAGCCGCATCGACGCACGGGCAGACTACTGGTTGAAACGCGCCGCTTACCTTCGAGCCGTCGCCGCCGCCGACGGATCAGAGTGAGTATGGAAAAGGCCTGGCCGAATACTTTTCGGCCAGGCCTTTTCCTCGTGTCTCGTTTGCTCGCCTAGAAGTCAAATCTCAGTCCGAACCGCACGACTCGTGCTGTCGGGTAAAGCAGCCATTCCGTGCGCGGGCTGATGGGTGCCTTCCAGTTGCCCCCGGCATCTTTGTAGGGTCTTGTAAGGGCCTCTTCCGTCGAGGGATCATACACCCGCAGGTTCTTCTCCCCCGCCTGCCGGCGGTTAAACACGTAGTTCAGGTAGTCGTTGTAACTCGCCATTCCCCCTGAACTCATGTATTTCGTGTTCAAAAGGTTCGTCACATCCATGTACGCGGAGAGTGTCCTGCCGCCTTGAAGGTCGATGGTTTTGTCCAACTTGAGATTGGTATACCAGTAATCAACGGTCTTCATGTAGTTCTCGGCCGGCAGTTCACGAAGCGGGATCGTCGGGTCAGGACGATAGATAACCTCGGATCCTTCGCGGTAGGTTTCCATCACGCCGATACCCCATCCGCCTTTCCATGAGCCCCAATCGCGTGGGGTACCCAGACGAACGAAACCCCGTATGTTCGCCAGCGGTTCGTTGGAGCGCGCATACGCGGTGAAATAACTCGACTGTGCCATGTTTGGATTGATGCTGTACAGACCTACTTCGCCGGCCCGCGTCGAGTAGGTTTCGTACGTGAACCAGCCGTTCAGAAACCTCCCTGAGCTTCGTGCAACCTTGATCTCCAGACCACGTACCTCCTCGTAGTTCGCATTGCGGAACATGCGGTTGCCCTGGAAAACCGTGCAGTAAAGCATAGAGACCTGGTCCACGTTGTACTTGGCGTATCCGCGGGTCGTCCAGATGATCTGGTGGGGCAGGACATGCTCGATCCCAACCTCGTACATCGTGGTTCGTGCGGGGCGAAGGTTCGGATATCGGATCTCCTGTATCTTGCCAACTTGCCCGAGGCGTTCATCCGTCTGGAAGCTGAACATCACTGCGGGCTTCTGCATCGAATAGAAGAGGCCGTAGTTGAAGAAGAATTTCGTACGGTCGCTCACCGGGTGTGATACACCGAACCGCGGTTCGATGCGCCAGAACACCTTGTTGGGTCCGTGGGGAAGGGCCTCGTAGATATCCCACGGTTCGGGTGGATCGCCAAGGCCATATTTGCGCAGAGTATCACGCAACGGGTAGTACGTCGGAACTCCGCCCCACCGGCTCACGTCCCAACCGCGTGCGATGGCGATGCTGTCGTAGTACGCCTTGGCTCCGTACGGAATGAGGGCGATATCCGTGAAGATATTCTGGACATATACGGGGTAGTTGGCATCGAAGCGCTCGATTCGTACCCCGGCGTTGGCGATGAGCCCCTGGGACTCGTACTTGTCCTGCGCAAAAGCGCCGAAGATACTGGGGTGAGGCGTGGGGTACTTTCCGCCATAGTCCACATGGTTTTGATTTCGGCCGGGAACGGAGAGACCGAGCGCCCGCTCCGCGTGGAAGCCAAGTTCACTTGTGATGAACTCAAAACCGGTCTTGAATGTGTGAGCGCGCCACGCGTGGGTAATATCGCCTTTCACGATCGTTTGGTCCGCAGTCGCGTTGAGCACTGCTTCCGCACCTGTCCCGAGATAGTATGTGCCGCTCAGGTCGGCGTATCCGTCCTGAATGTATCCCTGCGGAGACACTACCACGGCAGGAGTCGGTGTATCGGCGAAGAAGGTTCGTGTCACGTAACGCCCTTGCCCCAGCACTGCGGTGGAATAGTTGGGCGTGGAAAACGGGTCGTTCAAAATGAGCCGGCCCGGGGTCAGCGCGTCTTGAAGGCTGCTGGGCAGATCCGCGGCGGCAGTGCCGCCGGTATCGGACCAGAGGTAGAACATTCCAAGCCAGCCCCGGTACCCGAACGAACTTGGCGGTTTGTACCCGGAGGCCAGGTTCGCGGGGTCGTACGACGCATTCACGTTGACACGGGGAAGGTCCCGGGTCATGTCGGTCTGCGAACTGGAACGAGCGAGGGAGAGAGTCATATACGTGGCCGGATTGAACGTGTAGGTGACAGCAACTCCCCATTGACCGAACGTTCCGTCGAGGAAACAGGAATTCGAAAGACTGAGTTTATTGTTACTCGAGCCCTTGCCTCCCGAAAGGGTCACATATAACATGCTGGCATCGCGCAGCGCCGTCGGTTCCACAAGCTCGCCAACAGCTCTTGTTTCGGAGAGCTCCGCATTGTTGCCGAGGGAAGACAATGCCGACGAAGCGCTCGACCCTCGCATGTAGGAGAGTCGTATCTTGAGCTTCTCCGTGGGGGTGAGGGTGAGCTTCATGTCGAAGGTCTGATCGCGGAAATAGGGACGCAATGCCGGGGTGATAGTCATCTCTTTCTTGTAGACATACCCCACCACAATGCCACCCA
>ERZ795051.4488-NODE-4488-length-13025-cov-13.777718_pt1 | contig 13025 bp, 16 predicted proteins | sample MGYA00375135_ERZ795051 | MGnify/ENA primary metagenome ERZ795051 (study PRJEB30180, sample SAMN05720222) | activated sludge metagenome | isolation source: Anaerobic digester | place: Japan | collected 2015-05-26 ... | reverse complement strand
ACCTTCAAAAATTGTAGAATTAGATTAGAGCCTGTTAACATACTATGGATTGCGCTGTAATCCCATAGCTTTTTTAAAACATTTGCAAAATCTTGATATCGCAAGTCCTAATAAGTAACTTTGAAATCCATATATAATCTCATAATATATTCATTTATTTATTATAATAAAAATACTTTTAAAAAAATTTAAAATTTTCATTATTTTTTAATTAAATAAATATGTAATCGTATTCTTTATTTTTTAAAATAAAAAATACTAATAATTATGGCTAAAATTTTTACTACAAATTTTCTTGACGATGACAACAACCCTGCAACTGGATTGAATCCAATCATATCAATTCTTGATGTAGAAACTAGTACGATAGCAAAAACAGACTTTATGACCGAAATTGGTGTAGGCTTATATAAATATGTATTTGACGAGTATGATTCTTCAAAGTATTATGCAATTCGTTGTGATGCAAATACAGATATAGTTAATAGATATAATTATGGAGCTTCTGAAGTTTCCATCAACATCGAACAAGTTGTTAAAGACAGTGTGTGGGAAGCAAATCTTGATGACTATAAAGAAAAATTTCAAGCTGGTTATAAACTAAATACAGTCTTACATCCTAAAGCAAAATTTAGCACATAATAGGTAATATATGGCTGGAAGACCCAGAAATATGGATTATACAGTTCAAGGGGGTACTATAACACTTGATGCTTATTTTTATGATTTTTCAGGTGGTATACTTACTGATCCTGATACTCCTCCAACGTATACTATATATGATCCTCACGATGTAGTAATGGCAACTGGAACAGGTATAAGAATTTCTACAGGTTACTATACCGCTTCATACACAACTTCTTCGACTGCTGAAATTTCTGATTTTTGGAAAATAGTTTGGAACGCAACTGTAAATGGTTCACCTGTTGAGGATGCTTGGGAATATTGGAGAGTTGTATCATCTGGTTCTATTTATTTTGGAAGCGTTATATGTGATGAAGAAACTATTAATCTTATAAAGAAAAGAATAGCATATCCTTCCGCTGACCAAATTATTTTAAATAATGAAGAGATAAAAACATATATTGTTAGACAAGCTCTTGATGAGTACTTCACTAAGTTTCCTTTAAAGTCAGATTCAATATATTCTATAAATCAAGAAGCAGTAATTGATTTTCCAGATTCAAATACTTTTGGTGCGATTGATGTTCGTATCGTAGGTAAAGGATATACATCAATTACATCAGGATCTTTTTGGGATTTAGTTGCTTATCAATCTATAGGTGGTATTAACTTAAGCAGATCAGGTATGTATGGCTCAAAAATGCGTGGATATAATCCAAACTCATTACGACAAATGCGATTTATGAATCAAATGGTAAATGATACACTGGTTAATCAAGGAACTTATAAATATAGAATAGACCTTGAAAATAGAAAACTTTATGCATTTAGCTCGATGAATGCTACGCTTAACGTAACATGGGCAAAACGAAGTCTTGATTTTTCAAATGTAAAATTTCAACACAAATGGGATGTTATAAAACTTGCGCAAGGTTATTTAATGCAACACGTCGCTGATACTGTTGGAATGATTAATGACTCTGCACAAGAAGTTACTATAAATGTAGACATGTTAAAAGAAGAAGCGAAAGAACAAATACAATCTATAAAAGAAAAATGGATGGAGTATTCTGATGTTGTTATTTTAAGGCAATAACTATGATGTCAATAACTATAGAAGATTTTGAAGATTTTGATGATTTAACAGGTTCTTATAAAAAAAATATGTATATTTCAGATATAACATTTTTGCAAAATGTTACGACAAAACTTCTTGAATATACAGAAAATAATGAAACATTGAAAAATGCGTACGGAGGCGAAATGAATTTTTTTACAGATGATAAAGAATTTAAAGATAGTGGGTGGAAATACTGGGCTGGACTTGTAATAAATAATATTACAAATTTAGACAAAGAACTTAAATCATTGAAAGAACATATTGATGAGAGTACTAGTAGTTTACATTCTGAATTAAAATCAGATAGATGCGATATAAATGAAATTAAAATAGCTATACAAGAATTTAAAAGAATAGGAGACAAAATAACTGATTTGAAAGAAGATATTGGTGAAATAAAACATTGTTATAATCTTATAAATAAGGATATTTCCACAATGAATAAAGACATAACCAAATTAAAAATAAAATCAGGAGCGTGGGGAGCTGTTTCAGGAGCTATTTCCGCTGGTCTTGCTGGTTTAATTTACCTTTTAATTGGAAAATAGTAATTTTTACACAAAAGTTTACTAATAAATGTTATGAAAGAAACTTGTAAATATTGTGGTATAGAAGAAAATCTTATACAAAGATTTCAATTTGATGGAGATTATTGGCACGGATATACAAAATCAGAAGAAGAATTATTAAAAACAGAATGTGGTCGCGCTATTCTTAAAATAAAACAAAAAGATATTGAACAAAATAAAACAATAAAAAATCTTATTCGAATTAGAGAAAAAGATTTTGATGAAAATACACAAGTAATAGATTCATTAATTAAAAAGAAAACTATTACTAATATTATAAATACTTTATATTAAGAGGATTATTATGAGTTATCGTGTAAATGTGATCGAGAGAGATTTTAGCGGGTTTGCTCTTCCTCTTGTTTCAGAAGTTGGTGGAATGGTTATAGTTTCGCCAAAAGGTAGAGTAGACAAACCAATTTTATGCCAATCTGAAAAAGACGTTATTACTCATTTTGGTACACCAAGCGCATCATACCCAGCTTTATTTGAGGCTGTTGCTTTTTGTAGAGAAGCGGCTTGTTATATCGTTTCATCAGTTGGAGAAAATGCATTGTATGGTGGAGTTGCTATTTCAGAAAATACTTTATCTGGTGTTACTGAAGGAATAGCAGACCCAGACAATTACACATTTACTGATAATTCTTATTCTCATATACTTTGCACAACTGGACCGTGGGATTCAAATCTTTACGTTTCGGTCGTTTCAAAAGGTGGCAAAAAATTTAAAGCAACTTTGTATGAATTAAATGGTACTATTTATTCAGAACTTCGTACATACGACTATTCTTTAATTAGAGAAAAAGATAATTTTGGAACTTCACTTTATTATGGTGATGTTTTTAATGAAGATACATATATAAAATTTATTTATAATCCTAATACTGAAGCATCTGACTATACATCACTCTCTGGAACTGCTAAATATAAATTAGAAGGTGGTTCTCGCGGTGACACACCCGCATCTTCAGATATATCAGAGTCTTGGAAGTTTTTCCAATCAGCAAACAAATACCCTGTAAATATTTTTATGGATGTTTTTGGAAATTATGCAGAAGATTTAAATACATTAATTCAAACGTATCAGCCTTATGCTCAAGGTATATCAGTCATCCCAAAAAATAAAACAGTAGCACAAATGGTTTCTTATAGGAATGAGTTAGCGTTGGATACAGATGATATATGTTTATATGCCAATTGGACAAAAATTGTTGACCCATATAATAATAGTTTTGCTTGGATATCAAATGTAGGTTCTATAGGAAGAGCGTATGCGAGAATGGCTGATGTATATGATGGTCTTTCTCCTGCAGGTATCAATGAGAATAATCATGGCGGTCAACTTTCTGACTGGAAACCTGTTGAAGTTGAGCTTGACTTTTCTGATTATGATCTTCAAACTCTTGATGAAGCACAAATAAACCCAGTAATACTTGATGAAATTTATGGTTTGATGATTTATGGTGATAAAACATTACAAAGGTCTTTATCGGATACATCATTTGTTGGTACTAGACGACTATACAAATTAATACAAAAGAATATTATTAGACAAATTTTGCGACGACAAGAATTTAAAAATAATGATGCATATCATAGATATAAAGCTAAAGCCATGGCTGAAGATATGCTGAGTCCAATTGTTGCATTACAACTATTGAGAGAAGTTGCAGTAGTTTGTGATGAAACAAATAATGACAATATTGCTCTTGAACAGAGAAAGTTTATACTATCAATTTATGTAAAAGTTACACCAAATTCACAATTTGTTATACTAAATTTTACAAGACTTTCACAGACTCAAACAATAGCAGAATTTTTAACTCAATAGAATTATTTTAAAGGAGAGATATAGAATATGAGTATTGATAGAATTTTACATCTTGGAGATGATGCTCATCTTAATCAGTTTCAAGTTATTTTTCCAGCTGGCATCCCTACGGGTGGTGATGCTGAAACTATTTCACTGCGCACTCAAGGAAGTTTTACAATGCCTCAGGAAGTTATATATAAATATGAAATTGATTTTAGAGGAGCAAAAATCCCTAAAACAGGAAGAAAAGAAGACACTGATAAAACTTTTACTATCACAGTACGAGTTGACCAACAATGGAAAGTGTATGATGATTTAAGACGTTGGCACAGAGCATGTTATGATCCTTCAACAAACGTTGCTCTACCAGAAGTTAATACAAGAGTTCCTGTTGTCATTCAGTGGCTTGATGGAGATAACAAAGCTGTTAAAACATTTACTTTTATGTTTTCTAAATTAACTGAATTTAAAGTTTCAGATGCAGACCAATCAACAGGAGATCCTGTAACACTTGAATTAACATTTATCTATGGAAGATTAGAAGTAAGTTAAAAAAATAAAAAAGTGTAAAATACAATCTTATTTAAAAAGCTCTTTCAAAAAAAGAGCTTTTTTCTTATTTTTACTAATAAATAAAGATTGATAAAAATAATATTATGAATTCAACTATAACAAATACGATTAAAAAGATAGCTGATAATTCAGTAGGTTTAATAAATCAAACTGAACAATCACTAATTCAGAATCTTGACCCAGGTAATACTAATTTATTTCAATTTATTTTGTATCCAAAAACGCTTGATGATATGTCATTAGCTAAAACAGCAGGTGGGTCTACTTTGATGGGCGCTGTAAATCTTGCTCAAGACACATTAATTGCACAAGTATATATTAGGCAAATCGATGTACAATTTATGTCACTTGAATATGAACGAATTAATGAAATACAATCACCAAAAAAAATAACTTTTCCTGACGCAATTTCGATGCAAATTTTAGAAGATGAGCATGGATTTGTTGGCAACTATTTGTATAAATGGATGAATTCTATTGTATATCCAATTTATGAAAAAGACCCTCAGACTTCTTTTAGTAGAACAAATTATATATGGGCTAATAACCAAGAAGCAGCTAAAAAAAATGCAACATTAATACCACAAACAGGACTTGGATTGCCTTCTTTGCGACTTATTCGATTTTATGGTCTTAAATTACAAAATATAGAATCAGTTTCATATTCTCATGGTAGTGGTGATCCACTAATATATACTGTAACATGCGCAGTTGATAGCGTATGGTTTAAATCTTTATTTTAAAAAATAGGAGAATGTAATGATAAATAAAAGTAATGATGATGATTCAATTCTTATTAATCCACAAGAAATTCAAAAAAGGAGAAGAAGTGTTATTGTCGACACAGTTGAAGATGATGTCGAAATAGCTAAAAAACTTGAACGAAGTGGTGATAAATATTCAAATGTTGGTGGCAAAGCTATAATTGAACTTGAAACAATGGGTAGATTTGATATGCCTGAAGTATTACGATTTTCGGATTTTACAACGCAGGATATAAATGATTTATCATTGTCTCGTCAAGAAGATTTATTGAAAGTTTTAATTACTATATTAAATAGATGCAAAGATAATCCTGAAGTAGATATTCAAGATATGCTTTTAGAAGAAATGCTTGAAGTTTTAATTGGCATTAAAATGGAATTTAATTCTGTAATACATGAACATCCGTGGATATGTAATTGTCAACAAGGAATTGAAACAAACGAACAAATAGTAAATAAAACTGAAATTGATTTAAGAACAATACAATTTTCTTCTATTGAAGATGCAGATAAAGACATGCAAAAATATTTTTCTAGTGTATTTGAACAACTTTCTGAAGAACAATTTAAAATGTATTTAAATGTTCGCTATAAAAATGAGCCTCATGCTGACATTTCAAAAATAACGAAAGAAGACGAAATAAAAACTTTAAAAGTAATAGAACCTATAGGATTTGGAGATGATGAAGGTAATATTTATTCTTTTAGATTTCAAAGAGTAAAAGATTTACTTGATGCACAAAAAATGGTTCAATTTAAATATGCTGGTAAAATAAAAAGTATACGAAATAAAAAACCAACGCAAAATGATAATTTACTTGATTTCAAAACAAATAAAGATAAAGAGCTAGAAGAAATTCAATTCCAGCAAGCAAAAGATTTAGTACTATATGCAAAAGCTTTTTCTCTAGTAAAATATAATTACAAAGACTTAACAAAAGATGAAGCTGTAAACCTTTATAAAAAACTTCCAAGATCATTATTGTTTCGAGTAAATAATTTTTTTGATGAAATAAAATTTGGAGTAAATGATACAAGAGAAATGACTTGTCCCCTATGTGGTGAGACAAGTAGGAGGTCACTTCGACAAGAGTTTAATCCTTTTGAATTCTTACCACTGGACGTTGATACCGTTGATAGAGAGAAAAAGCCTACAGGATTTAATATTTTTATTGGAGTTTAAATTATTCCAACAAAGAAGCGAAATTATGAATGCACCATTTTGGGAAGTAAAGATGAGAGCAAATCAATTAAAACAATACTATGAAGAAAAAAATAGGAGATTCGCAGAAATGTCTAAACATACAAGAACACCAAAACCAATAAATTCTTTCAGAATACCAAGAGGTTATAAATAATTATGGCATTACCAGTAATTCCAGCTACTATGCAATTTAAAGATACTAATGAGATTTTAAGTGAAAACTTTAAAAGCTTATTAAACCAATGGAAAGGTATCGAAAAATTATTAACAAAAGGAGAAAAGGCTCAAATTGAAAAATTAGAAAAATTAAGATCATTAACAGAAAAATGGAAAAAAAATGAAGAGTTAATTCAAAAAAGTAATTTTGATCCTCAAGCAAAAAAGACATTATTATTAAGAAATAAATTGATTTATTTATTTTATAAATATACAAATAATAAATTTTTCCAAAAAATATTATCAGGAGTAACTACAATAGCAAAAGGAATTGCTGACATGGCCAAAAACTCATTTATGAAATTGTTAGGATTTCTAATGATGATGGCCATTTTTGATCCTAAAGGAAATCTTCTTAGAACAATTTTAAAATTTATTATAAATATGGCTGTATGGCTTATTAAGACATTGGCAACAATGCTTCCTACTTTAATTAAAACGATGGCTGACCTTATATCAAATGTATTTCCAAAAATTTTAAAAGATGTTATTAATACACTTTTTCCAGAACTTGGAAGAATATTTAAAAAACTTTCAAAAGATTTAGAAAAAGATTTTCCAGTATTATCATGGATAGTGGGACTTTTAGGTGACGCTTTTGGACCAGATGGAATTTTATATAAATTTGGTATATCATTATCTAAAATTCTTCCAATACTTATTACAGGATTTTTGATATTAGGCGCAATTATGAAATTTGCTCCTATTCTTATGACAATATTTACTGTATTAAAATGGATATTTATAATTGTTAAATTTGTAATTATGGGTATTGTTTCAATTGTAAGTTTTCTTGGAGTTATACCTACTTTAATAATAGCGGCAATTATTGTTGTCGGTCTACTTATATGGAAGTATTGGGACGATATAAAAGCATTTTTTATCATGATTGGTAATTATATAGTAGATTTTGTAGTTTTGATAAAAGATAAAATATTCTCGTTTTTTGGATTGATAGGTAGTTATATAGCTAAATTTGCTCTTTTAATTTTTGATAAAATTATGCAAATTGGTTCTTTTATTATAGATATTGTTCTGTTACCCATAAAAACTCTTTACAAATTTAGCCAAAAGTTTATTAAAGAAGCACTAAAATTATTTGCAAAAATAGGAAAAATGCTTTGGGATTCTACTACAAAAATTTTCACTGGAGTCTTAAAAGCTTTATTCAAACCAATGCAATTTATTTTTGATGCCTTTAAAGCAATAGCTAACGTATTAGCACCAGTTGTTAAACCTCTATTAAATGCTTTAAACGCAATTTGGGATTTGGTAAAAGAAAAAATAATCGGAGCTTTCAATTGGGTGAAAAGAACATTCCGATATTTTATTGATATGTTTAAAGCAATTTCTACATTTGGTGTCATAGATTACTTTTCTGCAAGCTCAGAAGAAAAAGAAGCTATGATTACCTTTGTTCAATATGCTAACGTAAAAGGTTGGGATCTTGATGAAATGGAAGATGAAAAAAAATTAACACCAGAACAGAAAAAAGCATTAGAGGCGGCTGGTGTGTATAGAGAAGCGGGTGGTGGATTTGGCGGGGTCAAAGTAACACAACAAACAAGTGAATGGAGAGCTAAAGCAAGAAAAGTTATTGATCAAAGCCCTCAATATAGTGCGGGCGTTGAGAGTGGGAGTAGATAATTATGGCAAATAAAATATTTATTGAATACTGGTCTATTAAAAATGCTGCTAGTGACAATAAGTCAGAAGTAGAATTATCTAGTGAAAAAGAAACTATTGAATGTTCATTAACTCAAGATATAAATATACAAGCACAGTCTGAGTTTACAAGATTTGGTGAAGTTATCCCTAGCTTTATGTCATCCGTACTAGATACAATGAAAGTAATTAGCTCTGCTAATGGTTCTATAGGTACTTCACTTGCTGATCTTATAAATAAGTTAGATGCACCTTTTTGGTCTAGTACACCCCCAGTAAAAGTTACTACACAACTTGCATTTTTTACAAAAACAGATTCTTACAAAGATGTTGTAAAACCTACAGTTGACATAGTAGGATTAACAATACTTACTAGAGACCCAAAAACGAATAAATTTATAATTCCGGGTATTAATCTTAAAAATTTAAGTAAGTTTTCTTCAGATGCAAGAGAAAATTTATCAACCGATTCAAAATTAATTAGTATGGAAATTCCGGGTATTGTTTATCTTCCTATATGCTTAATTGAGTCTGCCGTACCAACATTTTCTAATGAAATTACAGAATCTTCGTACCCACTTTGGTCAATTATTGATGTTACATTTATGGGAGTAACACCTGCAAATACTGATATGTTTGATAGTGCTAAAGAATCACAAAGAAGACAAAATTTGGAAGAAAAATATGGTCGCGAAAAAATTAAGTCTGCATCTACATAATAGGTACATATGAGATACAAATTATTAAAAAAAATAACTTCTGAAAATGGAATTGATATTTATAGTCCTTCTAGTGTAGAATGGCACAAATTTAGTTTTGCTAATGGTTTTAAAAAACATGTAGTAACACAAGATGAAATTTATAAACCTTATTTAATTTCTTATCGATATTATAATTCTGTTAACTATGATGACATAATTCTTTTAGTGAATAATATAGATGATATATTCAAATTTGAGCCAGGAATTGAAATAAAAATTCCTTACTTAGAGGATATAGAAAAATTTATTTTGGAAAATAAAAAATGATTAGATATATAGCAAAAGTAGTTGATAACAAAGATTTAGAACAAGAAGGTAAAGTACAAATTTATATCGAGCATTTGATGAATGGATTTAAAGTTGAACATTACCCTTGGGCAAGACAAGATAGAGAATGGACTTCTTTTATTCCTGAAATAGGTGATTTAGTCTGGGTATATTTCACCGATCAAGAATTTTTTAAGAAACCTTATTATCAAGGCAAAGTTACTTTAAAAGAATACCACGATCACATCGCTTTTAAAAATGAGATAAAAAATAAAGTAGGATGTGAGTCAGAATATCCAGACATGAAGTATATATATCTTAACAATAAAGTTACGTTAGGTCTTTCAAGTTCAAGTATTACTCCTGAAATAGTTATTTATCATCCTAATTGCTATATTTTTATAGATAAACAAGGACAATGTAAAATAACATCGTTGAATGGAAATAAAATTGAAATGCTTTTAACTGGTATTTCAATAACAGATTTGAATCAAAATTCTATACTTATGACAGGGTCGGCTGTGACAATAAACAACAGTCTTGTAATTAATAAATAAGAGGAATCATTGTTTGAGTAATAAACTTTTAGCTACTACTTCTTGCACTTTTAAAGCAACTCCTCAAGGAGCTTGGATACCTAATATGAATGTTATTTCTCCTGTATTCATTCCTTCAATTAAAATATTTGTTGAAAACAAACCTTTAGCATTACAACAAATTACGTGGACAATAATAGGTTGTACGCTTTCAGGTTATACTCATAGTGGCGGCGCTAGTGTTGCACCAATGTTACCGACTGCTAATAAATTACAAATAGAATCACAAGGAATTTTGCGAAAAGAAGACTTTCAAATGTGCTCAGGTATTTTCATACAAAATGGAACTGGAACTCAATTACCTTGTTCATGCAAAATTGAGATTGATAATCCAGGGCAAACAAAAATAATGGGGGGATAAATTTTTACTAATAAATATGATTAGTTATATTCATGACATTGATATATACGGTAGAGAAGAAACAAGTGGTAAACCTTTTGAAATTTTAAATGAAGAAGCGATTAACAATGCTTTAACATTATGGTTGACATCAAAAGCTGGTGATTTTCTTCGTAACCCTACAGTTGGTGGTATTCTTGACAGAATACTTTTTAAGAATATAGAAAGTGAGTCATTGGATAAATGGTTATTTTCTTTAAAAAATGCTGTGTTTTTTGAATTTATTCCATCTATAGACATTATCGATTTAAGTATAGAAAATGAATATTCACAAAGATATTTAAAAATAAAACTAGTATATAGAATAAATTTGACTAACCAAATACAGTCTTTGGAAGTTTTTACAAAAAACCTTTTACCAATTGTTGAGCAAAAACAACAATCGATTCCTTATACTGGACAAAATTTATTAATGTTTTGCATGATTCGCAAACCTGATATGAAAAATAAATTATTAGAATATGATATAAAAGAGTCAAAATGGAAATGGGGAATATATGAGTTTATAAATTTTTCTGATTCAGACCCATATTATGAACAAATACTATCTATATGTAACGAGTAGGTGCTATAATGACATTTGATTTTGACGGTATAAAAACAGAATTACGGCAAAGACTTTCTCTTTTATCAGATTGGGCAACGACATTATATTTTGGTGTTTATGAACGAATACTAGATGTAATAGCTTATATTACTGAAAAAATGGTTTATCTTGCTGAATGGTACTATAAAGAAGCAAATTGGCAAACAGCAACTCAGCTAGAATCATTACTTGAAAAAGCGAAATGGTTATGTTATAGACCGCATAGAAAAAAAGGAGCATACGGTGAAATTATTTTAAGTGCTGACCCTGTTATGAGTATCGCTTATGTGTATAATGGTCCAACTATTATCATACCGAAATGGACTGTATTTACAAATAAAAGTGGCGATATATTTGTTTACTCAACAAAACGATATGTATATTCAAATAATTATGTAGGTAATTTGAAGATAGCAGTAAAAGAAGGTATTCCAACAGAGTATCTTTATATTGCAGAAGGAATTCAAAATGAAGAAATAAAATTATTTTTTAATAACATTGATAATGATGAAATTGAAGTTGAAATAGTAAATGCAAATAATGAAAAAATATATAGTGTTGGAATATGTGGAGTTGATGAACCAACAGGCGAAATAATTCTTGTTAATGATTTAAATAATTATTGGTGCCAAATTGATAATGCTAATGACTTTCAAAGTATAAAAATAATATTCGGAGATGGTATTCGAAATAAAAAATTAAATCCTGGTGAGCGTGTCTTAATAAAGTTTGTAAAAACAAAAGGAAAAGAAGGTAACATCTCAAACATAGGTGTAATTACAACAATTCAAAATACTTTATATAGCACAGCAGGAACTAAAGCTATTCTGTATGTAAAAAATATTGAAGAAATTTCAGATGGTTCAGATATTGAAGATATTGAAGAAATACGTATAAATGCGCCACAATTATTTCAATCAGGTTATAGAGCTGGTAGTAAGCATGACTGGGAATCAATTTTAAATTCAATTTCTTATATTAACAAAGCAAAAGTATGGTCTGCATATGATGAAGGTGATGACACAGCTTTAAATGCTAATAAAGTTTATATATGTGCTGTTACAACAGATGGGACTGACTTGACAACAATTCAAAAAACTACATTGTCACAAACTTTAAAAAATTATAAAACACCTACTGAAATTATTTCATTTCACAATTTAGAAAAGATATATATTTTGTTTACTATTAACGCTTCAGTTACTAATACGCCAGAATTTGAATTAAATAATATTGTATTTGAAACATTAAAAAATGCGTATGGCGTTTTAAATACTAATTTTCAAACAAATATATATCAATCAAACTATATTTCTTTAATTGATTCGCTCGAAGATATTTCATTTCACGAAACAACTGCTGAGTATGTACAAAAAGGAATTTCATATGCAGAAACAAATTTAAGATTAACTGCGTGTATCAATGCAATGAATGAAGAAGACGATGTACTTTTAACTTCTGGATCAGTTAAACTTTGGATTCAAAGAAAAATTGATGACGAATGGGTTAGTGGAGCAATACAAATTGCTGAAACAAATACTGATGATAATATTTCATTAATTGGAATTAATGACTATGTTATTGCAAGTGGTTCACTTATCGATTATAATAATTTTAGAATTTCTTTTATAGTATCAAATATTGCTGAAAATCCACCAGCATATGGTGTTGAAAATCCGAGTGAAGCTGACCCATTTGGGTATGTTCTTAGTGTGTCATATAAAACTCAAGATGGTTATGGCGGACATGCTAATGATATCAGACTTGGAAGACAAACAAATATTACTGATATAGATAAAGATTTTATTTTTACGAATTACACTTACGAGTAAATTATGCATATTGACTATAAAAAATTATTACCAGC
>ERZ795051.4486-NODE-4486-length-13031-cov-5.508015_pt1 | contig 13031 bp, 12 predicted proteins | sample MGYA00375135_ERZ795051 | MGnify/ENA primary metagenome ERZ795051 (study PRJEB30180, sample SAMN05720222) | activated sludge metagenome | isolation source: Anaerobic digester | place: Japan | collected 2015-05-26 ... | reverse complement strand
GCCCAGCGCGAGGATTTCCGAGGCGTTGCCGCGCACGAGCGCCACCTTCGTTCCGGCCAGGATGCGCTTGGCCGTTTCCGTGCGCAGCTTCGTCGCGCCGGCCCCCACCGGATCCAGCACGATCGGCACGCCCAGTTCCGAGGCCTTCTTTCCGGCCTTCAGCATGGAAGCGATCCACGCGTCGTCGAGCGTGCCGATGTTCAGCACCAGCGCCTTGGCGAACGCCACCATTTCCTCGACCTCGTTGGGCGCGTGCGCCATCACCGGCGACGCCCCCGCCGCCAGCAGGACGTTCGCCGTGAAGTTCATCACGACGTAGTTGGTGACGTTGTGCACCAGGGGTTTCGAGGCGCGCACCTGCGCCAGGTTTTCCGCCGCCCGCGCGGCATCGATCGTTTTCGGATTCATTTCGGCTCCCTTCTTCCATGCGAAATCGCCAGATAGATCGCGGCGGCCGCCAGCAGGGACGGAATGGACGAACCGCCCGCGAACTCCGCCTGCGCGCACAGCCGGTAGACCCCGAACCCGGCGGCCCAGGCCAGCATCGCGCGTCCATTCACGCCGCCCGCGTACCAGTAGCGTCCGCGGCGATAGAGATCCTCCGCGGCGTAGTTCCCGCGCTTCAGGACGAAATAGTCCGCCAGCACCACGCCGAACAGCGGGCAGAACGCCGCGCCGATGAACAGCAAAAAGCCCTCGTACTTGGTCGCGTCGAAGAAGAGCGCGATCGCCGTGCCCGCCAGGCCGGCCAGCGCGGTCAGCGGCCGCGTGCCGATTTTCGGGAACAGGCTCTGGGCCGACACGGCGTTGGAATAGATGTCGAGGAACGTCGTCGTCAGCGTGGACAGCAGCACGATCGCCACCGCCGGCCCCAGCAGGCCGTGCCCGCCCATGAGCTGCATGAGCGCCGTCTCCGGCGCGCCCGAGCCCGTGGCCAGCGCGGCGACCAGCCCCGCCGCGAACATCCAGGAGCTCACCAGGAAATAGCCCCACCACGTGCCGCGGATGCCCCGCCCCGGAACGGCGGCGTAGCGGGTGTAGTCGGACACCAGCGGCATCCAGGAAATCGGCATGACGATCACGAGGTCGAGCCCCAGCATGAACGGCATCGTCCGCGCCGGCGACGCCGCCCTCAGCTCGCGCCAGCCGTAGGTCTTCAGCGCCAGCGCCGTCATCGCCACGGACAGCAACAGCAGCAGGACCACGCCGATCTTCTGCAGCGTTCGCCAAAACCGATTGCCGGCCAGCGCCCATGCCGTCGTCAGCAGGCCCAGCGCGACGATCCAGCCGCGGGCGCTGCCCGCTCCGCCCGCCAGCCCGGCCGCCGCCTGCCCGCCGATCCACAGCATCACCGCCGTCCAGCCCACGAGCTGCACGACGTTCAGCACCGCCGGCAGGATCGAACCGCGGTTGCCCAGCGCGCCGCGCGTGCCCACGATGGCCGGCACCCCGTGGCGACTGCCGATCAGTCCGCCCAGCGCCATCGGCGCGTTGCCGACCGCGTGCCCCAGCAGGATGATCCCCAGCCCCGCCAGCAAGCCGAACGACGCCAACAGGCCGCCCGCCCAGATTTCGGACAGCGAAATCGCCGCCCCGGCCCACAGCAGGAAGAAATCCCACTCCTTCAGATTGCGTTCCCGGCTTTCGACCGGCCCGTTCGTCGTCATGCGCGTTCCATGTTCCGGACGCCGGGGAGCCTGCCGCGGCAAACGAAAACCGCGGTTCCATCGGAGAAACCACGGTTCTGTTCCAAACGATCCGCTGTCCCTGCGTTGGAATGATCCAACAGGTTCCAAGGGTTATCCGGAACACCGGAACTCTCAGCCCTCTCGATCGAGGACACCCCTAGCGACCAAATTCAGTTGTCGCGGGCAACCATACCACCCGCGCCGGCGGCGTCAAGCGCCCCCCGGCCGGAAAAACTCAGGGCGCGGCCTGCAGGGCGTTTTCGATCGCGGCCGCCAGCTCGGGATCGTCGGGCGCGGTGCGGCTGCCGTAATGCGCGAGAACCGCGCCGTCGCGGCCGATCAGGAATTTGTTGAAGTTCCACGAGACTTCCCCGCCGCTGCCCGGATGGAGCTTCTCGTCGGTCAGGAAGGCGTAGAGCGGATGGATCCGCTTGCCCTTGACCGAAATCTTGGAAAACATCGGGAAGGTCACGCCGTAGGTCAGGGTGCAGAAGGACTTGATTTCGGCCTCCGTGCCCGGCTCCTGGCCCATGAAGTCGTTGGCGGGGAATCCGAGCACGGCGAACCCGCGGTCCTTGTGCGCCTGGTAGAGTTTTTCCAGGCCCGCGTACTGCCTGGTGAAGCCGCATTTGCTGGCCACGTTCACGACCAGCAGCACCTGGCCTTTGAATTCGGCCAGGCTCCGGTCGCGGCCGTCGATGTCCTTCAGGGTGAAATCGTAGATGCTCGACATGGGGGTTCCTTCTTGCGCAAGGGCGGCAACGGCCACGACGGCCAACGCCAACATCATCGTCCAGATTTTCACGTTTCGGTCCTCCGTTTGCGGGGCAACCTACCCCGGACCCGCTTCGGGCGCAAATTTCCCGGCGCTTGACCCGCTTCCGTCCTGCCGCCATAGTGCGCGCATGGCCCGGTCCTCCCGCGAACGATGGGAAATCTTCATTCTGGCGGTCGTTTCCGACCGCCTGCATGGCGTGGGGCCGAATCTGCTGCGCTTCGTGCTCAAGGCCCTCTCGCGGCTCTACAGCTTCATCATGAACGTGCGCCTGGCGCTGTTCGAGCACCGCATCCTCCGCTCCAAGACCCTCGGTTGCCAGGTCATCAGCATCGGCAACCTCACCGTCGGCGGCACCGGCAAGACGCCCGTCGTGGAAGTCTTCGCCCGCGCGCTCCAGCAGAACGGACGCAAGGTGGCCATCCTCAGCCGCGGCTACAAGAAAGCCGAGGCCCCGATCTCCGAGAAGCTGGTGAACCTCCTCACCTTCCGGACCCCGGCGCAAGAGCCCCCCCGCGTGGTGTCCGACGGCAATCGGCTCCTGCTGGATTCCGAAATGGGCGGCGACGAACCCTACATGCTCGCCTCCAACCTGCCCAACGTCTGCGTCATCGTCGACAAGGACCGCGTGAAATCCGGCCGCTACGCCATCCAGAAGCTCGGGTGCGACACGCTGATCCTCGACGACGGCTTCCAGTACCTGAAGCTCAAGCACCGCGTGGACATCGTGCTGGTCGACCGCACCAATCCCTTCGACAACGGCTACGTCCTGCCCCGCGGCCTGCTGCGCGAATCCGCCCGCCACCTCAGCCGCGCCACGTTCATTTTCATCACCAAATCCCCCGGCGACGGCTCCCCCGAACTGCGCCGGCAGATCCACGCCCTGAACGACCAGGCGGAAATCGCCGAGTGCCGGCACACCCCGCGGCATTTCCAGGACGTGTTCACCCGCGAACGCCAGCCGCTGGATTTCCTGCGCGGCAAGAAGATCGCGGCGCTCTCGGGCATCGCCTCGCCGCGCGGATTCGAGGAATTCCTCGAGCGGCTCGGCGGCGAACTGGTGCACCGCAAGCGCTTCGCCGACCACCATCGCTATACCCAGCAGGAAATCCTCGACGCCATCAACGCGGCGCGCGACCGCGGCGCGGAAGCCATCGTCACCACGGAAAAGGACGCCGTCCGGCTGCCGCTGCTCGAGCGGCGCGACCTGCCCGTCTATTTCCTGCGCGTGGAAATCGAACTGCTCAGCGGCGCCGAAGACTTCGCCGCGCTGATTTCCCGCATCTGTTTCAAGTAGAACGCCGGCTCAGGCGTTCGCGCGGATTTCGATCACGTCGCCGTCTTGGACGACGTAGTTCTTGCCTTCGAGCCGCAACAGGCCCGCCTCGCGGCAGGCGGCGTGGGTCTTCTTCTCGATCAGGATTTCCGCCGACACCGTCTCCGCCCGGATGAAGCCCCGCGCCAGATCCGTGTGGATCTTGCCGGCCGCCGTCACGGCGTTGTCCCCGCGCCGGATCGTCCAAGCGCGGACTTCGTCTTCCCCGACGGTGAAGAAACTGATCAGGTTCAAGGTGTGGTAAGCGGTCCGGATCAGGCGGTCTCGCGCAGGCTCCGTCAGGCCATAGTCCTTCAAAAAGCCGGCCTGGTCGGCCGGGGCCAGCGTCGCGATTTCCGCTTCCAGCGGCGCGCAGAACGCCAGCAGGTCGAGGCCCTTCTCCGCGCAGGCGGCGCGCAACGCTTCGCATTTCTCGCCGGCCGGATCGCCGTCGCCCACGTTCGCGATCGCCAGCACGCGTTTTTGCGACAGGAAGCAGAAACTGGCGACGAGTTTCTGCTCGTCCGCCGTCAGCTCGAGATCGCGCAGCGACCGGCCGGCGTCGATGGCGGCCTTGCACTTCTGCTGCACGGCCAGCTCGGGCAGGCTTTGCTTCAGCCCGCGTTTGACCTCTTGCTCGATCTTTTCGATGCGCCGCTCGATCTTTTCCAGATCCGCCATCGCCAGATCCAGCAGCACGGATTCGAGCTGGCCGACCGGATCGAGCGGCTTGCCCGCGCCATCCACGTCGCCGAACGCCTGCACCACCAGCGCGAAGGCGTCCGCCTCGCCCAGGAACGCGTTGAGCTGGCTGAAGCCGCTGCCTTCGCCGCCCGCGGGCAGCGCCACGTCCACGAAGGTGACTTCGGCCGGGATGTACTTCTTGGGCTGGAAAATATCCCGCAGCGTGGCCAGGCGCGCGTCGGGCACCTTGACCGTCCCGAGGCGATGGGCGCCCTTCGTCGCGAAATGCGGCCCTTCCGGGGTCTGGATCAGGGCGTCGAAGACCGCCGTCTTGCCCGCCGACCGGGCCCCGATGAGATAGAGAAGCAATGCCGCCATGGGATCCTCGCTGGAAAAATGGCGGAGAGAGTGGGATTTGAACCCACGGGACGCTTTTAACGCCCGCCCGATTTCGAGTCGGGTGCCTTAGGCCGCTCAGCCATCTCTCCGCCTCCGTCCCGCCGGAGGGCGGGACGAAAAACTCGCAGATGAATACCCCAGCCTGCCCGGGAATTCAACCCCTTTCGGCGCGCGGCGGGCGGAAACGGAAAAGGCGCGGCCCGCGGCCGCGCCTCGTTGCGTTTCCGGTTGCGCCCGGTCTAGAAGTAGAACCGCAAGCCGAGCTCGAACAGCAGGTTCTTGTCGGTGGGCTCGTCCTTGTCGTAGTAGATGTTTTCCGTGCCCATTTCCCCGATCATCGACAGGACGACCGCGGTGGAATCCGTCAGGAACAGCTTGGTGCCGGCCTCGAGGCTGAAGACCAGCGCGTTCTCGTTCTCGTCGAGGTTCACGTGGCGGTAGTCGATCGCCGCGCCGATGAACAAGGGCACCAAGTCCGTACCGATCGCCGGCCGGTAGCCTTCCGGCAGCGTGAAGTTGTATTCCGCCGTCGTGCCCACGGAGAAATAGCTCCACCAGTCGTTGTCGCCGAACCCGCCGCGCAGGCCCAAGGACGTCCGGTCCCAGAAGAAATAGGCGTATTTGACCTTCAGGTCGAAATCCGTGCCGGCCACGCCCGAGGTGTCCAGCTGGCCGGAAACGCCGATTTCATTCGAACCCTGGGTCAACAACGCGCCGCCCAGCGCCGCCGGCCCGCACAAGCAAACCGCCAACGCCAAGGCCAACCACTTCATGCTTTTCATCGACGTTTCCTCCGCAACCTAATTGGTTTTGGCATCATGGCGGCTCCGACGCCCGAAATCAAGCCCGCAGAGGCCAAGTCAGGAAGGAATCCGGATGCCGCGGCGGATGAACACCGGCACGTCCAGATCGGCGCCCTCGACGATCGTCGGAGCCACGTCGCGGAACCGCCCCCGGTCGTTGGCGCCTCCCAGCTGCAGTTCGGACTGCTGGACGTTTTTGCGCCGGCGACCGGCGGGTTCTTCGGCCGGCGCATCGGGACCGGCTTCCATCAACAGCGTGCCGGGCTTGGGGGGCGGGATCCAATGTTCCGCCGCCAAAACGGTCAAGGCCAGCCGCCCGGTCCAGCCGTCCAGCACGGCCGCGCCCATCGAAATCCGGGCGCCCGGCCGCGCCGCTTCCTGAAACCGGCGGTGGATGGTTTCCAGTTCCGCCAGCGACAGGTCCGGACCGCCGGTCACGCTCAGGATCATGGCGCCGGAATTGGCGATCACGCGCCCTTTTTCCAGCATCGGCCCTTCCAGCAGGCCGCGCAGCGCCTGCTCGGCCTTGCCGGGGCCCTGGCCTTCCCCGTAGCCGAAACAGCATTCGTTGCCGCTGTTTTCCACCAGGCTCTGCAAATCCGAAAAGTCCAGGTTGAGCATGTTGTCCCGCGCCAGCAGCGTCCAAAGGCCGCGGATGCCGGCGGACATCATGCGGTCCACAAAGGCGAAGGCGTCCGGCAACGACGTGTCGGGCGGCAGCAGCGCATGCAGCCGCTGGTTGGGCAGGCAGACGACCGCGTCGGCGGACTGCTTCAGGTCCGCCAAGCCTTCCTGGGCCTGTTCCTGGCGGCGCGCCCCCTCGAACGCGAACGGCAGGGTCACGTAGGCCAGCACCAGCAAGCCCTCCTCGCGGGCGATCCGGGCCAGAACCGGCGCCGCGCCGGTGGCGGTGCCGCCGCCGAGACCCGCCACCAGCAACAGCAGGTCGTGGCCGGAGACCAGCGCGCGCAGCGCGTCGAGGTCTTCGTTGGCGGCCAGGCGTCCCAGTTCGGCGTCGCCGCCCGTGCCCATGCCCTTGGCGACCGTCCGGCCGATGGCCACCTTCAGGCCGATGGCCGTCGCGTCCAAGGCGCGCACATCCGTGTTGATGGCCGCCACGGTGGGCGGCTCGTCCCAGCCCGCCAGCGCATGGCCCAGGACGTTGCCGCCGCCGCCGCCGACCCCCGCCACCAGCACGCGGCACCGGAGTTCCCGGGCGTTTTCCTGCGCGTCATCCGATTTCGCCGACATGGTCCGTTCCTCCGCTCAGTTCACGCCAAACCAGTGCGCCAGCCGCTTCCAGGCGCTGCGGGAGCGTTCCGCCGCGGCGCGCGCGCTGCGGTAGCCATGCAGCACGGCGCCCACGCCCGTCGCGTATTCCGGCACGGCCAGGTTCGCGGCCAGGCCGCTCACGTTGCGCGGCGCGCCGATTTCGCACGGCAGGCCGAACACCTTTTCCGCCAGCGGCGCCACGTTTTTCAGGTGGGCGCCACCGCCCGTCAGCACCACGCCCGCGCCCAGCAGCGAGAGCAGCTTCTGGCGCTTCAGGCGCGCGGCGATCAGGCCGAAGGTCTCCTCCATGCGCAGGTGCACGATGGTCTGCAGATCCGAGAGCTTCGCGGTGCGCGGCGCCTCGCCGGCGGCCGCCGGCAGCGGCAGGCGGCGCGTGCGGCCCGCGGCGCTGACCATGGCGTCGCCGTGCTGCAGTTTCAGGGCTTCCGCTTCGGTCGTGGACAGCCGGAAGGCGCGCGCCACGTCGTTCGTCACGTGGTCGCCGCCGACGGCCAGCACGCCCGCATCCGCGATCTTGGCCTGCGCGTAGACCACGTAGTCGGTCTTGCCGCCGCCGAGGTCGATCAGCAGCGCGCCCTGCCGTTTCTGGTCGGCCGACAGCGCCGCCTGCGCGGAGCACAGGCCGCTGAACAGCGGTTCGGCCATCTCCAGCTTCAGCGCCTTGACCACCCGCACCAGGTTCACCATCCGCGAATGGACGCCGTGCACGATCAGCATCTCCGCCGCCAGGCGCTGGCCCACGAGCCCGACCGGCGACACGCCCGGCAGCCCGTCAACGGCGAACTGGCCGAAAATGCTGTGGAGGATCTCGCGGTCGGCCGGCAGGGTCACTTCCTTGGCCATGCTCAGCACGTGGTCGGCGTCTTCCTGCGCGATTTCGCCGTCCACGGGAATCTCCGCGCGGCTGGGCTGGGCTTCGATCTGGGAACCGGACAGCGCCAGATAGACTTCGTTGATCTTCAGGTCCGCGGCTTCCTCGGCCTGCCGCAGCGCGGTTTCCACGCAGCCGCACACGCTGTCGAAATGGAAAATCTCGCCCTTGCGCATGCCGCTGCTGGCCGCATCGCCCACCGCGGTGATCATCAGCGCGCCGTCCTCGCGGGCCTCGCCCACGAAAACGCGCACCCGGCTCGTGCCGATTTCCAGCGCGACGATCGGTTCGATGTTCATCTTGCCCGCTTCCCTTTCCGCCCGCGGCCCCTCAGGGCGCCTCTTCCGCCGCCGTCGAGCGGCCCACGTAGTTGCGGTCCACCGTCAGATCGTACGTGGCCAGGGCCAACCCCTGCCGACGCGCTTCCCTGAGCATTTCCCGCAATTTCCACAGTTTGTCCTTGATCCGGTCGCGCGAAAGCAAGACCCGCTCGCCCGAAGCCAAGCCGACTTCGATCCGCTCGTCCTGGCCGACGTCGATGGACGCCACGGAGAGCACCCCGCGCATTTTTTCGGCGTTGCACACCTCCAGGATGGACAGCGCCTCCGGCAGCATGGGATCGGCCACCACGTCGCCCGGCCGCAAGCCGACGTCCCGCACGCCGAGAATCACCGGCAGGCTGATCCGCACCGAACTGGGGCCCAGGACGTGGCCCGTCGCGTCCACGGCCAGCGTGCTGCCTGCGCCGGGACGCCCCAGGCGCGCCACCGCGATGCGTTCGGTCACCTCGATCACCAGTCCGTCGGGCAGACGGCGGCCCACCTGGGCGTCGGCGATGACCGGCACCGCCAGCAGCGCGGCGCGGACGTCCTGCGGGCGCACGGCGAACAAGTTCATGCCCGGCCGGACCCGGGCGTATTCCTGGACGTCCCCCACCCCCAGCATGCCGTCGGTCGTGATCTCGATCCGCTTGATCTCGAAAAAGGGGTTTTCGGCGAACATCCCCAGCCACGCCTGGTGGCCGACCCAATAGAGCCCGACCGCGAGGGCGGGCAGCCCGATCAACACCCCCAGCCCGGCCAGCACGCGGCGGCGCACCGTCCGCCGCCGCTCGCCCGAGCGCACGGCGGCCCGCAACAGGCCTTCCCGCGAGCGGTTTTTCCTCCGCCCCTTGTCATGTCCAAACGCCAAAATCGTCCTCTTTCGCCGAAATCGCAATGCGGACGCACTATGCCACACCCCACCTTCCGTAAAAACATTTTTCCGCCGCCGCCGTCCCGATTTTCCGGGTTGAACCGTTTCGCCCCTTTGAGTACAGTCGCCCCCCGATTGCGCAAAGGCATTCAACCGCAACCCAAGGAAAACCCATGATCTATTCGCATGAAGTGCAGCACATGTGCTGCGTCAAGAAACTGCGCGACCACGGTCCCGCGCCCATTCCCGAGGAAGGGAAGTGGGTCCAGGCCAAGGAAGTGAAGGACATCTCCGCCCTCACCCACGGCGTAGGCTGGTGCGCTCCGCAGCAGGGAGCCTGCAAGCTCACGCTCAACGTCAAGGACGGCATCATCCAGGAAGCCCTCGTCGAAACCATCGGCTGCTCCGGCATGACCCATTCCGCCGCCATGGCCTCGGAAATCCTGCCGGGCAAGACGATCCTCGAAGCCCTCAACACCGACCTCGTCTGCGACGCCATCAACGTCGCCATGCGCGAGCTCTTCCTCCAGATCGTCTACGGCCGCAGCCAGAGCGCTTTCTCCGAGGGCGGCCTGCCCATCGGCGCCGGCCTCGAGGACCTCGGCAAGGGCCTGCGCTCCCAGATCGGCACGATGTACGGCACGCTCGCCAAGGGCCCCCGCTACCTCGAAATGGCCGAAGGCTACGTCACCCAGATCGGTCTCGACGCCAACGACGAGATCATCGGCTACGAATTCGTCCGCCTCGGCGTCATGATGGAAAACATCGGCAAGGGCATGGAGCCCGCCGAAGCCCTCAAGAAGGCCACCGGCCGCTACGGCCGCTTCGCCGACGCCGTCAAGACCATCAACCCCCGCCACGCGTAAGAAAGAACACGACCATGGCTGACAAAGAATTGTTCGAGTCCTACGGCCGCCGCCTCCCCCAGATCGCGGCCACCCTCAAGAAATACGGCATGGCCACCGTCCAGGACGCGCAGAAGGTCTGCGCGGACAAGGGCATCGACCCCGCCGCCATCGCGAAGGAAGTCCAACCGATCTGCTTCGAGAACGCCGCCTGGGCCTACGTGGTCGGCGCCGCCATCGCCATCAAGAAGGGCTGCGTGAAGGCCGCCGACGCCGCCGAAGCCGTCGGCGAAGGCCTGCAGGCCTTCTGCATCCCCGGCTCCGTCGCGGACGACCGCAAGGTCGGCCTCGGCCACGGCAACCTCGCCGCGATGCTGCTGCGCGAGGAAACGAAGTGCTTCTGCTTCCTCGCCGGCCACGAGAGCTTCGCCGCCGCCGAAGGCGCCATCGGCATCGCCAAGAGCGCCAACAAGGTCCGCCGGCAGCCCCTCAAGGTCTGCCTCAACGGCCTCGGCAAGGATGCCGCCTACATCATCAGCCGCATCAACGGCTTCACCTACGTCCAGACGCAGTTCGACTACGCCACCGGCAAGCTCGCCATCGTGAAGGAAATCCCCTTCTCGACCGGCGAAAAAGCCAAGGTCCGCTGCTACGGCGCCGACGACGTCCGCGAAGGCGTCGCCATCATGTGGCAGGAAGGCGTGGACGTGTCCATCACCGGCAACTCCACCAACCCCACCCGCTTCCAGCACCCCGTCGCCGGCACCTACAAGAAGGAATGCGTCGAAAAGGGCAAGAAGTACTTCTCCGTCGCCTCCGGCGGCGGCACCGGCCGCACCCTGCATCCCGACAACATGGCCGCCGGCCCCGCCTCCTACGGCATGACCGACACCATGGGCCGCATGCACTCCGACGCCCAGTTCGCCGGCTCTTCCTCCGTCCCCGCGCACGTCGAAATGATGGGCCTCATCGGCATGGGCAACAACCCCATGGTCGGCGCCACCGTCTCCGTCGCCGTCGCCATCGAGGAAGCTTCGAAGAAGTAAATCGCGGCTCCACTCCGCCAACGAAAACGCCGCGCCCCGGAAGGGACGCGGCGCTTTTTTGCCTGGATGCGCGGTGCTAGAATTTGGCCGCCGCTTCCTTGGCCTTTTCAATCGCGGCCGCCGTGCTCGCCGCCGCCTTCTCGCCGCCTGCGCCTTGGCCGGGCGCGTTCAGCACCGTCACGTCCGTCACGCCGATGAACCCCAGCTGCGTCTTCAGCATCGGCGTCAGCGTGTCGTAGGCCGCCAGCGCGCCTTCGTAGACGCCGCCGCTGGCAATGCACAGCACCGCCCGCTTGCCCGACACCAGGCCCACCGGGCCCGTCGCCGTGTACGTGAACGTCTTGCCCGCCACCAGAATCGTGTCGATGAACGCCTTCAGCATCGGCGGCGCGTTGAAATTCCACATCGGCGTCGCGATCACGACCAAATCGGCCGCCAGGAACTGGTCCAGGATCGCCTTCTGGCGTTCGCGCTTGCGCGCCGTCTCCGCGTCCGCCGGCGGCGCCCCGAAAAACGCCGGCAGCAGCTTTTCGTCCAGCAGCGGAACCTCGTCCTTGTAGACGTCGATCGTGAGGACCTGCGCTTCGGGATGCTTCTGCTTCAGCGCCGCCGTGAACGCGTGCTCGATCTTCAGGCTCGCGGAATTTTCAACCGTCTTCGGATTCGCCAATACTCTCAGGACTTTCATCTTCGCCTCCTGCGTTGTCGGCGGATCATACCATATCCAGGATCATTTCGCAAAGTTCGGGGAAACTCCAGCCGTGCCGCTTCGCCGCGTCCGGCAGCAGGCTCAGCTCCGTCATGCCCGGGATGTTGTTGAGTTCCAGCACGAAAAACTTGCCGTCCGGCCGCAACCGGATGTCCACCCGCCCCATGCCCGAACACCCCAGCGCGCGGAACGTCGCCAGCGCCGCCGCCTGGCAGGCCCGGACCGTCGCTTCCGGAATGTCCGTCGGCAGCACGTGTTGCGACACCCCGTTCGTGTATTTCGCGCGGTAGTCGAAAAAACCGTCCGGCGCGACGATCTCGAGCAGCGGCAACACGACGTCGCCCACCACGCCGACCGTCAGCTCGCGTCCCGGAACGTATTCCTCCACCAGCGCGACGTCGTCGAGGCTCAGCGCCAGCTCCAGCGCCGCCGCCCAGTCCTCTTCCTTGAATACGCGCGACACCCCCACGCTCGATCCCTGCCGCACCGGCTTCACGACCACCGGCAGCGGCAAGGTGCGCGTTTGGTCTTTGCGCAGGAACTCGAAGGTCGGCGTCGGAATCCCCGCCGCCGCGATCACCGGCTTGCTCTTCGACTTGTCGAACGCCCGCGCGCTCGCCTCCGGGCTCGAGCCCGTGTGCGGAATGCCCTGTTTCCGCAGCAGCGCCTGGATCGTCCCGTCCTCGCCGAACTGCCCGTGCATCGCCACGAACGCCACCTCGGTGCCCGGGGGAACCGAGAACGAGCGGTCTTCCCCCACCAGCACCTCGGCCACGTCGTAGCCCCGCTCCCGCAGCGCCTTCGCCACCGCCGCGCCCGACCGCAGCGACACTTCCCGCTCCGACGACGGTCCGCCCTTCAGCACCGCCACTTTATGAAATCGCTTCTGGCCGCTCATTTCGTCCTCTTCTGGAACCCCGCCACCTTGCGTGGCGGGTGAACCAGGTCTGCCGTTGGCGACACGCCAATGACCCGCCTCGTTCACCCGCGGCACAAGGCCGCAGGGGTCTCGAAATCCCGTTTTCCACACCGTGGAAAAAACTTTTCCACGGTGTGGAAAACTTGCGCCCCACTCTACGCCGCCCCCCTCGCCCTTTCAACGCCGATTCCCCGTCCGTCCCCGGCTTGACGCCCTGCCGGTTTTAGGGGAAAACCGTGCCCATGAACGTCGACGGCAAGCATTACCGCACGATCTGGCTGGAAACGCCCGAATGCGTCCGGATCATTGACCAGGCCCTCCTGCCCCACCGGTTCGCCTTCATGGACTTGCGCACGCCCGCGGAGATGGGCGCCGCCATCCGGAACATGAACCTGCGCGGCGCGGGGCTGATCGGCTGCGCCGCCGCCTGGGGCATCTACTTGGCCGTCCGCCGGCATGCCGCCGCGCCCGATTTCGCCGCGCAGATCGC